>ENA-OQMN01000302-OQMN01000302.1-human-gut-metagenome-genome-assembly--contig:-NODE-302-length-11119-cov-2.774290_pt1 | contig 11119 bp, 11 predicted proteins | sample MGYA00242765_ERZ504861 | MGnify/ENA primary metagenome ERZ504861 (study PRJEB26092, sample SAMD00036417) | human gut metagenome | host: Homo sapiens | study: EMG produced TPA metagenomics assembly of... | reverse complement strand
CGCCGAGCCTGTCGATGGCCATCACCGCGTTTTTGATCGTCGCGTCCATCAATGCGGTCAATTTCGTGGATGGGTTGGACGGTCTGTCGTCGGGCATTGTGGCGATCGGCGGCATCGCATTCGCCATACGCCATGAAATTTGCCGGTATCATCGCCGAATACGACCCCTTCCACAACGGCCACGCATGGCAGCTGGCGCAGGCAAAAGCGCTGGGTGCGGAGCGCGTCGCCGTCGCCATGAGCTGTTCGCTGGTGCAGCGGGGGGCGCTGCCCCTCCTGCCCGAAGCTGTCCGCACCCGGTCCGCCCTCACCTGCGGGGCTGACCTTGTGTTCGCCCTGCCTGCTCCCTGTGCCTGCGCGGGGGCAGAGGCGTTCGCCCGGGCGGGGGTGGCGCTGCTTGCCGCCGCCGGGTGCGACGGTCTGGTGTTCGGTGCCGAGACGCCCGACGCGGCCCTTCTGATGGAGGCCGCCGAGCTTCTTGACAGCGGCTCCTACCGCGCCGCCCTGAAAGCCCAGCTTGCAGGCGGCGCACGGAGCTTTGCCGCCGCGCGGCAGGCCGCCGCGGCTCAGCTTGCATCTGACGAGCGGGTCGCCGCCCTGCTGGACAAGCCCAACAACAACCTCGCTGTCGAATACTGCCGGGCCATCCGCGGCCTTGCGCCTCGGATGGAGGCTTATCCCCTGCCCCGGCAAGGCGCGAACCACGGTGAGGCGCTCCACTCTGCCCACGGGCAGTTCGCCAGCGCCAGCGCACTTCGCAGGCTCTGGGCCGAGGGCGGAGCGGACGCCGTCGCGCCTTACGTTCCCGAGGCGGTCTTCCCGCTTTATCAGGAGGCTTACGCCGCCGGGCAGTACACCGATTTTTCCGCCGCCGGGCGGTGCGAGCTGGCCCTTCTCCGGTCTGCCTGCCGGGGCAAAGCGCCCTTTGCAGACATCCGCGGCGTCTCCGAGGGGCTGGAGCACCGTCTGGAAGCCGCCGTCCGTACCAGCACCACCTACGACGAACTTCTGGACGCTCTCACCACCGTCCGCTACCCCCGGGCGCGGATGCGCCGCCTCGCCATGGACGCCGCGCTGGGCTTCACCGCCGACAGTCTCCCCGCCCTTCCGCCCTATCTCCACCTGCTGGGAGGGAAGAAGGATGCTCTTCCTTTCTTAAAAAATTGCACCCTCCCTGTCTCCCACTCGCTGGCCCGTCTGCGGGGATCAGGCGGTGCCTGCACCCAGATGGCCGAGGCGCAGCTTGCCGCCGCCGATTTTGGTACGCTCTGCCGCGTTTCACCCGAGGCCATGGGCGGTCTACTTCGTCAAAAAAATATCTTTTTGACGTAATGACAGAAATTTTTCTGCAAATTTTGTCATTTCGGCACTTGTATGCCGAGGCAGTTTCGGTGTATTATAGTAAGGATACTTGGATACAACGCCGTCTGTTCGACAGGCACAAGGAGGAACCATGGCACTTCACGTTCTGGACGAAGCCAACCGCTGCCTCGGCTGCAAAAAGCCGATGTGCCAGCAGGGCTGCCCCATCCACACCAACATCCCCGAGGTCATCCGCCTGCTCAAGGACAATCACCTCGACGACGCCGGCCGGATGCTGTTTGAAAACAATCCCCTGACCACTGTGTGCAGCCTCGTGTGCAACCACGAGAACCAGTGCGAAGGCCACTGCATCCGCAACCGGATGCCCAGCCACGACCCCGTCCACTTCTCCATCATCGAGGACTACATCTCCACCACCTACGCCAACAAGATGACTTCCGGCCCCGCCCCAAAAAACGGCATGAAGGCCGCTGTCGTCGGCTCCGGCCCTGCGGGCCTGACCGTCGCCGTCCTGCTGGCACGCTGGGGTTACGATGTCACCATCTTCGACGCCCGCGACAAGATCGGCGGCGTCATGCGGTACGGCATCCCCAACTACCGCCTGCCCGACAGCGTGCTGGACGACTTCCAGTACCGCCACCTCGAGCTGAAGGGCATCCACGTCCGCCCCAATACCGCCATCGGCAAGACCATCACCATCGACGACCTCTTCCGGGACGGCTACAAGAGCGTCTTTATCGGCGCCGGTCTGTGGAAGGCCAACGCCATGCACATCAAGGGCGAGACGCTGGGCAACGTGGCCTTCGGCATCGACTATCTGGCCAACTCCAAGGCCTTCCAGCTGGGCGGCGACATCGCCGTCATCGGCGTGGGCAACTCCGCCATGGACTGCGCCCGCACTGCCATCCGCAACGGCGCACGCCACGTCACCTGCTACGCCCGCCGCGACGAGGAGTGCATCAGCGCTTCCGAGCATGAGGTGCGGTACGCCAAGCTCGAGGGCGTGGGCTTCCGCTTCTGCAAGGCTCCGGTGGAGATCCGTGAGAACGGCATCATCTGCCGCGACACCGTAAAGGGCGAGGACGGCAAGTTCACCCAGGTAGAGGGCAGCGAGACCTTCTACCCCCACACCGGCGTCATCGTCTCGGTGAGCCAGGGTTCTGAGAACTCCCTCGTCAAGACCACCACCGGCATCGAGACCAACCAGCGCGGCCTGCTCACCGTCAACGAGGACGGCAGCACCACCCGCGAGGGCGTGTTCGCCGGCGGCGACGCTGTCATGGGCGCGCGCACCGTCGTGGAGGCCGTGGCCATCGCCAAGAAGGTGGCCGCGTCCATGGACGCCTACATGAAGGCCCTGCCCGCCGACAACACTCCCGACCCCTACGCCGATATTCCGGTGTTCTCCACCCCGCCTTCTGATGTTATGGCAAAGCAGGGCGTCTAACTTCTGATTTTCAAGGCTGCTGTGCAAAAGCGCGGCAGCCTTTTCTTTTTGTAACATTTCTGTTTCTTTGCCAATCTTAGCCGCTCTTTTGTTGACGGACTTTTGTCTGTTTTTGTATACTTAATAAGGATATATCTCTCAATTCCAACGCCCGGCGGCACTGCTTCCGGGCGGGAAAGGCTGGTGGACATCATTATCAAATCATCCCTCCCCAAGCTCCGGGAAAAGCTGCTGGAGGCACTGCAGGCCGTCCTGCCCATCGCGGCCATCATGCTGGTGCTCTGTTTCAGCATCGCCCCCGTTTCCCCGAGCATCCTGCTCTGCTTTCTGCTGGGCGCGGCCATGATCATCGTCGGCATCATGTTCTTCACCCTGGGTGCCGAGATGAGCATGACCCCCATGGGCGAGCGGGTCGGCTCCATGCTCACCCGGAGCCGGAACCTCTTTCTCATCATCGGCGTGGGTTTCCTGCTGGGCTTCCTTATCACCATCTCAGAGCCTGACTTACAGGTGCTTGCCAATCAGGTACCCTCCATCCCCAACATGACCCTCATCCTCTCGGTGGCTGTGGGCGTGGGCATCTTCCTCGTCATGGCCTTCCTGCGTATGCTTCTGGGCATCCCGCTGCCCCGGCTGCTGGTCATCTTTTACGCTGCCATCTTCCTTCTGGCCGCATTTGTGCCGAAAGAGTTTCTGGCCGTGGCCTTCGACTCCGGCGGCGTCACCACCGGCCCCATGACCGTCCCCTTCATCATGGCGCTGGGCGTCGGTGTGTCGGCCATCCGTTCCGACCGCCATGCAGCGGACGACAGCTTCGGCCTCGTAGCCCTCTGCTCCGTAGGTCCCATCCTCGCCGTCCTCATCCTCGGCATCGTCTTCAATGCCAGCGAGAGCAGCTACCTGCCGCCGGTCATCCCCGAAGTGGGCGACTCGGTGGAGCTGTGGCAGCTGTTCAGCGAGGGCCTGCCCACCTATCTGCACGAGATCGCCACTTCCCTGCTGCCCATCGTCGTGATGTTCGGCATCTTCCAGCTCGTCGCCCTCCACATCGACCGGCGGACGCTGGGCCGCATCGGCGTAGGCCTCGTCTATACTTACATCGGCCTCGTGCTCTTCCTCACCGGCGCGAACATCGGCTTCATGCCCGCCGGCAACTACCTCGGTCAGGTCCTGGGCGGCCAGAGCAGCCGGTGGCTGCTCATTCCCATCGGGATGCTCATCGGCTACTTCATCGTCCGGGCCGAGCCTGCGGTCTATGTCCTCAACAAACAGGTCGAAGAAGTCACCGACGGTGCCATCTCCGCCGGGACGATGGGCGCGGCCCTCTCGGCCGGCGTCGCCCTCTCGGTGGGCCTTGCGATGGTGCGCGTCCTCACCGGCATCTCGATCCTGTGGTTCCTCATCCCGGGCTACCTCTTCGCTATCAGCATCTCCTTTGTGGTGCCGAAGCTCTACACCGCCATCGCCTTTGACGCCGGCGGCGTGGCCTCCGGCCCCATGACGGCCACCTTCCTGCTGCCGCTGGCGCAGGGTGCCTGCATCGCCGTAGGCGGCAACATCGTCACCGACGCCTTTGGCGTAGTGGCCATGGTCGCCATGACGCCCCTCATCACCGTCCAGCTCATGGGCCTTGTGGCCCAGCTCAAGACCCGCAAGGCCCGCAGCGCCCAGCCCCTGCTGGATCCTGCCGCCCTGCTGGCTGAACTGCCGGACGACGCCATCATCGAACTGTAAGGAGGGCTTGCCGTGAATACGCTTTACTGGCTGGTCACCATCACCGACCGCCCCACGACAGACGCCTTTCTGAAGCTGTATAAGAGCTTCGGCGTCGATGTCAGCCTCCGCACTGTGGGTGCCGGCACCGCCGTTCAGGAGACGCTTTCCACCCTCGGGCTGGAAAAGACCGAAAAAGCCGTGCTCTTTACCATCATCACAGCGGACAGCTGGCCCCGCATCCAGAAAGCCCTGCGCCGCCAGATGCGCATTGATGTGCCGGGTACCGGCATCGCATTCATCGTCCCGGTAAGCAGCATCGGCGGCAAGCGCGCCCTGCTGTTCCTCACCGAACACCAGACCCTTGAGCTGAAGGAGGAAAGCACCTTGAAAGATACCCGTTACGACCTGCTGCTGGTCATCGCCAATCAGGGCTACACCGGCTCTATCATGGACGCGGCCCGGGCCGCAGGAGCCGGCGGCGGCACCGTCATCCACGCCAAAGGCACCGGCATGGAGGGCGCGGCCAGGTTCATGGGCATCGACCTCGTGAACGAAAAAGAGCTGGTGCTCATCGTCAGCCGCACTTCCGAGAAGAACGCCATCATGAAAGCCATCATGGACAACGCCGACAAAAAGGCCGGCTCCATCGTCTTCTCGCTGCCCGTCACCGACACCGCCGGCCTGCGCCTGCTGGACGAAGAGTAAAAAATCAAACTTTCATCTGTCAAATGACAAAATCCACGCTCCGGCAGGCCGCCGGGCGTGGATTTTTTGCCGTTTTCCGGTATGATAGAAGAGAGATACGGGAGGAAACGCTATGAATCAGAATCCGCACTGGAAGCAGCTGATCCGGACCTGGGCTGCCATCATCTTCGGCAACGCGCTCTACTCGCTGACCGTTGCGCTGTTCCTCGAGCCGGCGGGCCTCATCACCGGCGGCGCGACCGGCATCGCTCTGGCCATCGGGCGATCGACGGGCCTGTCCGTCTCGGGGCTGCTGCTCTTCATCAACCTCGCCATGCTGGTCTGGGGCTGGGTGGTCCTGGGCCGGGCCTTTGCCCTCAATACGCTGGCCAGCAGTGTTCTCAGCCCCGCCTTCCTCGCCCTGTTCGAGGGGATGGCGAATGGCCGGGTGCTGACGGAGGACATCTTCCTCTGCACCGTCTTCGCGGGCCTCGGCATCGGCGTGGCGCTGGGCATCGTCATCCGCTCCGGTGCATCCACCGGCGGCCTCGACATCCCGCCGCTGGTGCTCAACAAATGGTTCAAGCTGCCGGTGTCGGCCACCATGCTGGCTTTCGACATCATAGTCCTGCTGATGCAGGCTGTGTTCAGCCCGATGCCGCAGGTGCTGTACGGCATTGTGATGGTGCTCATCCACACCATCGTCATGGATAAGATGCTGATGATGGGTGCCAGCCGCACCGAGGTGAAGATCATCAGCAGCCAGTCCGACGCCATCTGTGCCGCCATCCTCGAGCAGCTGGACCGGGGCGTGACCATCCTCCACGGCGAGGGCGGCTACACCCACGAGTCCAGCGCCGTGCTGCTGAGCATCGTGTCCAACCGGGAGCTTCCCCGGCTGGAAAAGCTGGCCCACAGCATCGACCCCACCTGCTTCCTCATCGTGAGCCATGTCACCGAGGTCAGCGGCCGGGGCTTCTCGATGGATAAGGATTATTTGTAAACCAAAGGGGAATGCCGAACGGCATTCCCCTTTGGTTTACAGTAATGGTGCAATAACTTTCAGTAAAATTCCTGCCAGATGGAGCAGCACGTTGCCCTCCCAGATGCTCTCCCGGGTGGGCTCGACGTCGCGGCAGAATTCCAGCGTCTTCTGGAAATCCTTCTCGATGGCGGGGATGCAGGCGGTATCCTTCATCCAGACCGCATTCTCGAAGTGGTGGTAGAGACTGCGGTAGTCGAGGTTTATGGTACCCACCACGGCCTCGCTGTCGTCTACCACAAAGACCTTCGCGTGGACAAAGCCGGGCAGCCACTCGCTGATCTTCACGCCCGAGTCCAGCAGAGACTTATAGTGCGTCTTCGCCAGCGCATAGGCGAACTTCTTATCCGGCACATGGGGCAGGATGAGGTGGACGTCCACGCCCCGCTCTGCCGCGAACTTGAGGGTCGTTTCCAGCTCACCGTCGAGGATGAGGTAGGGCGTCATGATGTGGATGTAGCGCTTGGCGCGGTTGAGCAGGTCGATATAGACCATCTCGCCCACCCGCTCACCGTCCAGCGGGCAGTCGCCGTAAGGGGCCGCGAACCCCTTCGCCGGGACGGAGTAGGGCGGCACGGAGAGGAACTTCTCAAACTCCGGCTCCCGGAGGATGCTCCACATCTCGAGGAAGAGGATGGTCAGCGGTCGGACAGCCTCGCCTTCCAGCATGACGGCGGCGTCCTTCCAGCGGCCATACTTCTCGATGTGGTTGATGTACTCGTCGGCGAGGTTCACGCCGCCGGTAAAGCCCACCTTGCCGTCAATGACGAGGATTTTCCGGTGGTCGCGGTAATTATAATGGGTCGAGACAAAGGGCTGCACCGGCGAGAACACTTGGCACTGGATGCCCAGCTTTTCGAGGCGGCTGGGGTAATCCCGGGGCAGGGTGGCGAACTCACAGGTGCCGTCGTACATCACCCGGACGTCCACGCCCTCGGCGGCTTTGCGGGCCAGCACCTCGAGAATTTTGCCCCACATGAGGCCCTCGTCAATGATGAAGTACTCGAGGAAGATATACTTCTCGGCCTTTTCCAGTTGGCGAAGCAGCTCTTCGAACTTGGCCTCGCCGCCGGGGAAGTAGGTAACTTCCGTGTTCCTGTAGACCGAGAAGCCGCCGCCCTTTCCGTGGAGATACCGCGCCAGCGAGGCCGCGCCGGGGTCAGCTTCGGCCAGCTCCTGGGCCGCAGCCAGCGGCTGGGGCTGTAAGCCCCGGGCCTCCTCAGTGAGGTGGGTCACCCGCTTTTTCAGGGCGTTGTGGCCGATGTTGCTCTTGACATAGAAAAACAGCGGTACGCCCACGACCGGCAGGATGGCGATGGTGACCATCCATGTGATTTTGGCGCTGTTGTCCATCTCGCTGTTGAGGATATAGACCACCATGAAGGCCGACATGGCCACACTGCCGCCGAAGTAATGGGGCAGCAGTCCGCCGAACCACCGGAACACGCTCCACAGCACACCGACCTGCAGCAGCATGAGCAGCAGCACCAGCCCGAAGCGGCTGAAGATCGCATGGACGATGCCCTTCTGCCCCTTTTTCAGGAGCCGGAGGCCGCCGTCCTCGAACTGCTGCATCCTGCTTTCATGTTCTGCTGAAATTCTCTTTTTTCATGCTTCTCCTTTTCGGGGCGAGGGTTGACGGCGAACAGCCCCTGAGCCGCGTGGCAGTCCTCACCAGCTGTTTCGGCTGCGGGCAGACGCCGTGGTCATGCCACGGGTCGTTGAACCAGTAGTTTTCGTCATCGTAGCCCACCAGCAGCAGGCAGTGTTCGTTGCACTTCCACGCAAAGTCGGTGCCATCGGCCAGCAGCCAGTGGTCACGCTTTTCCGGCACGGGCTGGAAATCCAGCGTCGCCCAGAACACCACCGGCATCCCGGCGTCGATATAAGAGCAAAGCTCTGCCGCCGTCTTGCCGCTCTCGTCCACGACCTCGAACTTGTCGGCTGCGCCCTCGTGCTCCAGAGCGCTGTTCAGGGCCTTGACGATGCAGGGCGAATAGCAGCCGTAGCCGGTGTGGTCGTGGGGGTCGCCGGGGTAGACCTGCCACGGGTCAGGGCCGTAGAGTTTTCCGTCCTGCTCCCGAGTAAGGGGCGTGGGGCAGGTCGCGGGCGATGAAGGTATCCGGGTCGATGTCGATGCCCACGGCCTGGAGCAGCATGACGCTGCTGATGCTCTCGCAGCCGTTGACCCAGCGCTCAGTCTGGTCGATGTACGGGGCAGGAACGATTTTTTTCATCAAAATGCCTCCCAGCAGAGATTCGGCCCTGTCAAAACAGAGCGAAGTGTGTTATTATGTAGGATAAGAATATTATACCCTACTCTGGGGATTTTTTCTACAACAATCGGCACGCGGAGGTTTTTGGAACATGAACAATCTGATCATCGGCATCGCAGGCGGCTCCGGCAGCGGCAAGACCACACTGGCCTGTCGGCTCAAGGCTCTTTTCGGGGAGGACGAGGTGCGCCTCATCTCCCACGACAGCTACTACAAGCGCCACGACGAGCTGCCCTTTGAAGAGCGCTGCAAGCTGAACTACGACCACCCGGACGCCTTCGACAACGCCCTGCTCATCTACCACTTACAGGAGCTGAAGGCTGGCCGCGCCATCGACTGCCCGGTGTACGACTACGCCGACCACAACCGCAGCAACGAGGTGCAGCACATCGAACCGGCCCCTGTCCTCATCGTGGAAGGCATCCTTCCCTTCGTGGAGCCGGAGCTGTGCGCCATGTTCGACTACAAGATCTTCGTGGACACCGACGCTGACGAGCGCATCCTGCGCCGTCTGGTGCGGGACGTCAAGGAGCGAGGCCGCTCCCTCGACAGCGTCATCAACCAGTACCTCACCACCGTCAAACCCATGCACGAAGCTTTCGTTGAGCCCAGCAAGCGGAACGCGGATATCATCGTCCCCAACGGCGGCGAGAACACCACCGCCATCGAGATGCTGGCCCACCACATCCGCAGCCTCATCGAGAAGACAAATATGCTCTAAAAGCTTCTGATACAGCAAAAACCGGAGTCCCCGCGGGGACTCCGGTTTTTTGTTTCAGCTGTTAATCCTTGATGGAAGTGCGCACCAGTGCGCGCTTGAGGCGGGCCTGTGCCATCTCGTACTCGCGGCGGTCGAGGTTTTTGCGGGCCAGGATCTCTTCGGCGCGCTTTTTTGCGGCCTCGGCGCGGGTGTGGTCGATCTGCTCAGCCCACTCCCATGTGGTGGCTACCAGACGCACCTCACCGTCCAGCACGGTGAGCATCCCGCCCATGCAGGCGGCACGGCGGCGGCTGCCCTCGGCATCAACGATGTGGGCCTCGCCCATGCCCAGCGCGGTGCAGTAGTCGCCGTGCTTGGCCAGAATGGCAAGGTCACCGTCGATGGCGCGGCAGACCACACGCTCGGCCTGCCCCTCAAAGGCGCAGCCGTCCGGTGTGACCACCGTCAGATGAAAGGTCGTCATGGTTTACCCCTTCTTCGCCTTAGCGAACACATCGTCGATGGTGCCTGCGAACAGGAAGGCGCTCTCGGGCAGGTCGTCGCACTCGCCGTTCAGGATCATGCGGAAGCCGCGCAGCGTCTCTTTCAGCGGGACGTACTGGCCGGGCATACCGGTGAACTGCTCTGCAACGTGGAAGCTCTGGCTCAGGAAGCGCTGCACCTTGCGGGCGCGGCTGACGGTGCGCTTGTCCTCCTCGCTCAGCTCGTCCATGCCCATGATGGCGATGATGTCCTGCAGCTCCTTGTAGCGCTGCAGCACCTTCTGGACGGCACGGGCGATCTCATAATGCTCCTGACCCACGACCTCCGGGCTGAGGATACGGCTGGTGGAGTCCAGCGGGTCCACAGCGGGGTAGATGCCCTGAGAGGCGATGTCACGGCTCAGGACCGTGGTAGCGTCCAGATGGGTGAACGTCGTTGCGGGGGCCGGGTCGGTCAGGTCGTCGGCGGGGACGTAGACAGCCTGCACCGAGGTGATGGAGCCCTTGCGGGTGGAGGTGATGCGCTCCTGCAGAGCGCCCATCTCGGTAGCCAGCGTAGGCTGGTAGCCGACGGCGGAGGGCATACGGCCCAGCAGAGCCGACACCTCAGAGCCTGCCTGGGTGAAGCGGAAGATGTTGTCGATGAAGAGCAGCACGTCCTGGTTCTTGACGTCGCGGAAATACTCCGCCATGGTCAGGCCGGACAGTGCCACGCGCATACGGGCTCCTGGGGGCTCGTTCATCTGGCCGTAGACCAGCGCCGTCTTGTTGATGACGCCGCTCTCGGTCATTTCGCCGTAAAGGTCGTTGCCCTCACGGGTGCGCTCGCCGACACCGGTGAACACCGAGTAGCCGTTGTGCTCGGTGGCGATGTTGTAGATCAGCTCCTGGATCAGGACGGTCTTGCCGACACCGGCACCGCCGAACAGACCGATCTTGCCGCCCTTGGCGTAGGGGCAGATCAGGTCAACGACCTTGATGCCGGTCTCCAGGATCTCGGTGGTGGACTGCTGCTCCTCATAGCTGGGAGCGGGGCGGTGGATGGGCCAGTAAGCCTCCGGGGTGGGGGCGGGCTTATTGTCCACCGGCTCACCCAGCAGGTTGAACACGCGGCCCAGGCACTGGTCGCCGACGGGGACCTTGATGGACTCGCCGGTGTCCACGGCCTCGGTGCCGCGCACCAGGCCGTCGGTGCTGCTCATGGCGATGCAGCGGGCGACGTTGTCACCGGTCAGCTGCGCCACCTCGACCACCAGCTTCTGGCCGTGGTTGTCGATCTCGATGGCGTTGAGCAGGTCCGGCAGCTCTCCATCCTTGAACTGGATGTCCAGCACCGGGCCGATGACTTGGATCACCTTGCCGATGTGTTTTTCGGACATAGGCTACAACTCCTTCTCTTTTAATGGAATGCTCTTTGTCAGCGTCCTT
>ENA-OQMN01000301-OQMN01000301.1-human-gut-metagenome-genome-assembly--contig:-NODE-301-length-11152-cov-2.888435_pt1 | contig 11152 bp, 7 predicted proteins | sample MGYA00242765_ERZ504861 | MGnify/ENA primary metagenome ERZ504861 (study PRJEB26092, sample SAMD00036417) | human gut metagenome | host: Homo sapiens | study: EMG produced TPA metagenomics assembly of... | reverse complement strand
ATTCCACGCTGCATATCTGCTCGGGGCGCCCAGGCAGGGCTGTTCCATCATTACGGCATCGAGAAGCACGAGCTTGCCGCCAAGCTCTCCGGCGTGTACGAGCACGTGCTGGAGCGCCGCGATTCCCCGCTGGTGCGCGGCTTCGACGACCGCTTCTGGGCGGTGCATTCACGCTACACGGGGGTGGACGAGCAGGCGGTGCGCGCCTGCCCGGAGCTCGAGGTGGTGGCGTCATCTGCCGAAGCGGGCCTGTATGTGGTGAAGAGCGCCGGCAGCCGCCGGTTTTTCGTGTTCGGCCATCCCGAATACGATGCGGATACGCTCAAGCTCGAGTACGAGCGCGACGTGGCAGCGGGCATTTCGCCGGAGGTTCCGGTGAACTATTTCCCGCACGACGACCCGACTCAGGCGCCGCGGTGCTGCTGGCGCGCGCAGGCGCAGCTGCTTTACACAAACTGGCTGAACTATTACGTGTACCAAACCACGCCGTATGACGTGACCTGTGCCGGCGAGCGCTGAGGCGAGCTGGCAGGCGTGCGCTACGCGGTGATGATTTTCTCCAGGGGCACGTCGTGCGGCTCGCAGGGGACCTCGGTCACTTCCTGCTCGGCGTAGGCCACGCCCAGCACGCGGCAGTCCTCGCGGAGCTGGGGAAGGAAGCGGTCGTAGACGCCGCTGCCGTAGCCCAGGCGGCGCCCCTCGGCGTCGAAGGCGGCAATGGGCACCACGATCAGGTCAAGTCTCGGCGGGCGAGACCACCGGGAAACGCATGTCGTCCTTGGGCGGGACGCTGCCCTTGCTGCGCGAGGGGATGAACCGGCGCCCAGAGCCTACGGGCACGCTCGCGGTCATCTGGTGCTCCTCGGTCACGGCCGGGCCCCAGGGCTTGCGCGGATCGACGATGAACGGCACGCCGCCGCTGATGTAGTTGGGGCAGGAAACCGAGCGCATGCACATGCCGCCGGAGGTGCGCTCGTTCGGCATCATGCAGGGGAACACGATGCGGTAACCGAAAGCGTAGGCGCCGCGGATGAAGCGGTCGAGGTCGACCTCGAAGCGCAGCGCCGCATAGACGGCGATGGTGGGCGGCTGGCCGGCGCGCCCCTTGAGGCGGCTGGCCTGCAGCTCGGAAAGCAGCTGGTTGCAGATGTCGCGCGAACGGTTGGAGCGCGTGGCGGGACGGAGCTGCTGCCGACGGGTGAGCGCCTCGCGGCGGACGCCGGCCTTGAGCGAGGCGATGTCGAGCGGCTCGGGCGCGGCGGCATTGGCGGCATTGGCGGCGCGGGTTGCCTGGCCTTCGGCATCGGGCGCCTGGGCCGTGGCGGCGGGGACACTGGTCTTCTGGGATGACGGCGCCGCGCCCGCAACGGGCACGCCTGCATCCAGGGTGTCCTCAGCGAACAGATCGGCGTCGCTCGCCGCGGTGCGTGCGGCCTGAGTGCCGGATTTGGCCGCGGTGCGCCCTTTGGCAGACGAGGCGCGTTTGGCGGTAGATTTCTTGGCGGTGCCCGGGTTCGATTGCGTGCTCATGGTCTCACCGTTTCTCTTTGATGTTCGGCTTTTCATCCTACACCAACGCTCGCCTGGCGGGGAGCGTGAGCAGGGGTGCTCGCATGCGCGCGGGACGGTGTGAGGTGGCACGGGCGCAGGGTGCGCGCGGCGGCCTATCGCGGCATAGGCCGTGACGTGCCGGGAGATGCGATGGGCGCCGCCGTGGCCGGTGTGCCGAGGTGCGCGGCGGCGGTGGACGCAGGGCGCCCGGCGGGCGGCGCGGGACAGGGTGCTTTGAAGGGCGGCGCGGGGACGAGCCTCCTTGGGGGCGGTGCATCAGCTCGAGCTTCACGCGGTCGTGCCGAGGTGCGCGCACAGCGGCCGGTACGCACGCACGAGATCATCGAGGCGCATCCGCGCGTTGGCACTGCTGGTGGATGGTAGGCTGAGCTGCTCGATGCCGCGCTGTTTCAGCAACTCACCGAAGAAGCGATGGCAGAGCGCGGACGCCTTGCCGCCCGTGGTGCATACGAGCTCGATCGGCGCGGCATCGAGGATGCGCGCGATGTCGTTGGGACGGGCGTCGTCGATGCTGGCGTCGCTCGCCCCGGCGATGGTGCACGAGGCGAGCACATCCCACAGGGCGATGCCGTGCGTGAGCAGGAAGGCGCGGCGCTCGTCAGGATGTACGAGCGCATGGTCGGGCAGGCAGAACAGGCGCTCCATCACACGCCAGAAGCGGTTGTGCGGATGCCCGTAGTAGAAGCCGACCTCACGGGAGACCGGGGAGGGCATGGTGCCCAGGATGAGCACCCGGGAGCGCTCGCTGAAGATCGGCTCCAGCGTATGGGTGACCAGATGGGTCTCCATGCTCCTCCTTTCAGGCGCGCCCAGCAGGCGGCCGCAGGGCTGCGAGGTTGAGGCGACCGATGGCTGCAGGGGTTGCAGCGGCCGCTCGCATACAGCGTGGCCGCAGCCATCGGTTCGGGCGCGGTTGCGGCCCTGTATACGAGGCGGCGGCCGGCCCGCACGCGGCTTGCCCGCACGGGATGCGCTCCCCGGGCAAGCCGCGCAGGCGGCCGCTTACGCCAGCAGGTCGACGGGCACCAGGTCCGCATGGCTCGCTTCGATGATCTCGCGCCCGCCAAAGACGCACAGCGGCGCCTCGGCGGCAACGCGGCTGATGGTGGCGCCGAGGGCGCGCACCTGTTCGGGCGTGGTGGCCAGCAACTGCTCGCGCAGATGCTGCCGCCAGCCGGCGGGGCGCTTGGCGAAGAACTCGTTGTTCTGGCGCTTGGTGAGCGCATAGGGCTTGAGCGGGGTGTCGAACCCAGCGGCGCAGCTCACGATGAAGCCCTCGAAGGCCTCCTGATCGGGATCGAAGGAGGTCAGCCAGGAACCGGCACGGTCAATGCGGGCCAGCGACGGGTCGATCGCCGGGTCGCGGTAGGTGTAGAACGCCAGCTGACGGTCGATGGTGGCGCGGAAGCCGCAGCCGTAGGCGCCGCCCTTCACGCGGATCTCGTTCCACAGGTAGTCGTAGGACAGGACCTGTGACACCACGCTCCAGGTGCCGTCGGTGGCGATGTCGAGCCGGCGCGGATCTATGGAGCGCGCAGCGAAGCACACGTCGCTGGGGATGATGAAGGCTTCGCGCCGCGCCTCGGGCATGGGCACGTAGAGCTCTTTGGCTGCCGCCGTGCGCGGGGTAAGGCCGAGGTTGCCGGCGCACTCCCAGAATCGCCGGTAGTCCTCGTCGGAGCCGGTGAAGCTCACATAGGTGCCCGTCGAGGTGAAGACGCGCTGCTGCAGCTCGCGCAAGGTGCGGCACAGTTCGTTCTTGCGCTCATCGAAGTGCTCGATGAGCTCGCGCAGGAAGCGGTAGAAGTCCACGCCCGCCAGCTGCTGGGACACCACGGCGGCCGGGGATGAATAGGAGTGCGCGCGTCCCAGGGCGGCGGCGTGGCCGGCGTTGAGGAACGACTGCTCCATCCCGATGCGCATCTGCGTGAGGACGTCGCGCATGCGCTCGGTGTCCTCGAAGCGGGTGCGCGCCCACACCTCCTGCGGGATGCTGGCGGCAAACGGGAAGCTTCTCGCTCAGGGCGCCGGCGGCCACGGTGAGCATGGGGCGGGCCAGGCGCCAGTCGGGCTGGGCGATGACCTCGCATTGGAAGGAGAGGAAGCCGAGGTTGGAGCCGATATAGCTGTCAAGCTCGGCGGCGCTGCGCCGATCGGTGGCGAGCTGCTGCATGAACACCGACAGCAGGCGGGCGTAGGGCAGCTCGGCATAGGAGAGGTGGGAGAGGTCGAAGTAGTAGAGGGCGTAGGCGAGCCGGTGGGTGGGGATGTCGTGCTTCAGGCAGGGCAGGGGCGTGGTGGTGTCCACGGTGAGGGCGGGCTCGGGGCGCGCCGGGCCGATGTCGGCCACGTGCAGGCGCGGCAGCGTGGCCGTGGCCTCGGGTGCGTCTTCGGCCTCCTGCTGGGCGCGCAGCGCCGCTTCGGCATCGACGATCGCCTGCAGGTCGGCCTTGCTGCAGGACGCCTGGTAGGCGGCGAGTTCAGCGGCCTCTCCGGCATCGCTGGCGGCAGCGTCTGCAGGCTCGGCAGGCGTGCCGGTGTCATCGGCCTCCGTGCCGGCTTCGGCCCGGCCGGCGGCGCTTTCAGCGCTCGTTGGGGCTGCGGCGCTGGTTTGGGGCGACCCGGCGGCGTCCCCATCTGCCTCGTTTGCTGCGACGCTCGTGGTATCCGGCTCGGGCACGAGCTCCACGAGCGCGTAGTGCTCGCTTTCCAGCACGACCTCGCGCAGCAGGTCCTCGAAATAGGTGCCCGCCAGCTCGCGGCGCAGCTCGGCGTAGACCGGGCCGTACTGCAGGGCGAGCGTGGCGGCGTCGTCGCTATACAGCCAGGTGCCGAGCGCGTCGCAGGCGATCGCCACGCCGTCGGCCACGCCGTAGTCGCGCTGGCGCAGGTCGTACTCCACGCTGGAGAGCACGGCCTCCAGGCGGTCGCGCGGAATGCCGGTTGCAACCAGGTCGCGGCAGGTGTCCTCGATGATGCGGCGCACGCGTTCGGCCGCCTCGGGCTGGGCGTTCTGCACCATGATGAGCTCGTAGGGCTGCAGGCACGATCCGGAGTGCTGTAGTTCGACACGTTGCCGCCCACACCGGCCTGCATCAGGGCCTTCTTGACGGAGCCTCGTTGGAGCCCAGCAGGGCGCGAACAGGATGTCGGCGCGATCACGCGCTTGCGGTCGAGCGCCCCACCCAGCACGTATGCCATGCCCACCAGGGCGTTCTCGGGGTGTGGTGCGCATGGAGACGCGCTGGTAGTCGCAGGCGACGGGCTGCTGCGGCACCAGGGGATTGGCCGGGCCCGCCCCCGCGCGCGAGGCGGCGTTCTCGCGGGAGAGGAACTCGGTGTCCAAAAACGTCAGGAACCGCTCGATGTCCAGGTTTCCATACAGGGTGATGTAGCTGTTGGCCAGGTTGTAATGGCGCGCGTGCGTGTCGAGGAACTGCTCGTAGGTGAGATGCGGGATGGCGCGGGGGTTGCCGCCCGACTCGAAGGCGTAGGCGGTGTCGGGGAACAGCGCGCGCATGACGGCGTTGTCCAGAACGTCGGTCGGGTCGGACAGGGCGCCTTTCATCTCGTTGAACACCACGCCGTTGTAGCGCAGCGTGCCGTTGGCGAGCGCGCCGCCCTCGGGCACGTCGAGCTCGTAGTGCCAGCCCTCCTGCTCGAAGATGGAGCGCTTCGTGTAGATGGCGGGGTTGAGAACGGCGTCCATGTAGACGCTCGCGAGGTTCATGAGGTCCTGCTCATTGGTGGACGCAACCGGATAGACGGTTTTATCCGGGTAGGTCATGGCGTTCAGGAACGTCTGCATGGAGCTCTTGATGAGGTCCACGAACGGCTCCTTGACCGGGTAGCGCTCCGACCCGCAGAGCACCGAGTGCTCCAGGATGTGGAAGACGCCCGTGTCGTCGGCGGGAGGGGTTTTAAAACCGATGGCGAAGGCCTTGTTCTCGTCCTCGCATGCCAGATACAGCAGGCGTGCGCCGGAGGCTGCGTGGGACAGCACGAAGGCGTCGGCGTCCAGCTCGTCGACGCGCTGATGGTCGCGGACGGTGAAGCCGGCGAGCGTGCTGCCGGTCTGCAGCATCTGGAGGGCGCGCTCGCGCACCGAGGCGGGGAATTGATCAGACATGGATGCTCCTTGTGCGGTCTGTCTGCGGATGTGTGTCGTGCTGAAAAGTATACCCACCCGCGGGGACAAGATTTATATGTCTGCACGGGGGCCTAGGATGGGTACAGAACAGATGCTTTGGCGGGAAGGATGGGAGCACAATGGCGAATGCGATGCCGGTGACGCGGGCGCGATGCTGGGGCTGCGGCGAGCAGGTGCCCCTCAAGTTCGGGGGTGGCACGTGCCCCTCGTGCGGCGCGTCGCTCGCCACGCCGGCGTTCGACGGCTATGCCCGCACGGTGGCGCAGGCACGCGCCGATGACGAGCGGCGCCTGCAGGAGCTGGCATGCGAGCGCCGGCAAGCCGAGGCGCGCAATGCACGCTGGGGTGTTCTGCGGCGCCTGCCGTTTGTGCCCTCGCGGCGGCGCCTGATTGCGCTGGATGCGCAGATCGCTGCCGTGCATGAGGCGATCGCCGATCGCGCGGAGGAGTTGGGTGAGCTCGCGCGGGCTCGCTACTACGCCTCGGGCTGGTTCCGGGCAACGGGGATGGCGCTTCATCCCGACGTGGCGGACGAGCAGGCGCTCGCCGCCAACCCCTTTCGGGCCGTGCGGTATGACAGCGCCGGCGCCTTTTTGGTCGATGCCCGGCTCAAGACGATGGAGCAGCGCGGCGTGTACGGCGAGTATCTCGTATTCGACATGCTCGACGCCGCCATCGCGCGTGGCGAGCTCGGCGAGGCGCAGCTGCTGCGCGGCCTGTACGTGCCCGACCGCTCCATGGCCGCGCGCGATCCGTACGGCACGAGCTTCACCGAGGAGATCGACATCCTGCTTGCCACCCAGCGCCGCCTGTATGTCATCGAGGTCAAGAGCCTGCGCCGGCGCATCGAGGTGCGCGCCAGCCGGTTCGGCGACCGCCTGGAGGTGCGCGCGATCCCATATCGCCGCGGCGGCAAGCTGGCCCGCGAGGACGAGCATGTCGACAAGGGACCGTCGCAAAACCACCGGCACGTGTGCGCACTCGCCCATGAGCTGGCGGGCGAGGTGCCGCGTTCGGCGCTGGTGAACCTGACGGTGTACGTGGACAACCGGGGCTTTGCCATGGAGGCCGAGCAAGGTGTGGGCGGTGATTACGTGGCAACAACCTCGGCGGGCCCGCAGCAGGTGCTGCGCGTGATCGCGGGCATCGAGGCGTCCTGCGGCCCGCGATGGTATGTCGACGAGCTCGATGAGCTGGTGCATCTGCTGGATATGCGCTATGCGGACGTGGACGGCTCGAAGGCCGAGGCGCATCGCCGGTCGATGGAGATCCGGTCCCGGCGGCCGTATACCGGCGCCCACGTGGGAGGACGCTTGGAGAAGGACCGGAAGCGCGGGCGGCGGGGTGCCAACGGGCCGGCTCGGCCGCGCGACGCGGAGCTCGAGCGCATGCTGCGGGAGTACCGCTAGGAGCGTAAACGCAGGTGGCGCGTGCCGGCCGGGCGCGCTGCCGCGGCGGTCTTCACGCCGTGTCCACGGATGCCTGCCGCGTTGTCCGGGCGGGCCGGTATACTGATGGGGTTCAAAAGACGGCGCGCCCGCGGCGCGTCCCAGTCACGCCAGGAGAGATTCGCCTATGCCCAAACAGCCCTATCCGTGGGAGAAGTCCACCGCCACCGCACCGGCACCCGAGCCGGAACTGGTGCCGCTCGATTCCTACGCCGCCGCTGGCACCGCTGCGCCCGTCGTGCCTGCCGACTACGTGCCGGCCGACTACGAACCTGTCGCCGCGCCGGCGGCCCCTGCCGCACCGGCTGTCCCGGCAGTCGATATCGATTCGCTCAACCCCGCTCAGCGCGAGGCCGTTCTCACCACCGAGGGGCCCCTGCTCGTGCTGGCCGGCGCCGGGTCGGGCAAAACGCGCGTGCTCACGTTCCGCATCGCGCACATGATCGCCGATCTGGGCGTGCGGCCGTGGCAGGTCCTCGCCATCACCTTCACCAACAAGGCCGCCGCCGAGATGCGCGAGCGCTTGGGTGCGCTGCTGCCCGGTGGCGGCACCCGCGGCATGTGGGTGTGCACGTTCCACGCCACTGTGCGTGCGTATCCTGCGCGAGGACGCCGACCTGCTGGGCTACACGGGCCAGTTCACCATCATGACGACGACTGATACCCCGCGCATGGTGCGCGAGATCATGCAGAACCTGGGCATCGAGCAGAAGCAATACCCCATCAACATGATCCGCTCCAACGATCTCCACGGCCAAAAACGCCATGTGGGGCCTGAGGAGCTCATCGAGAAGGCGAGCTCGCCGCAGGAGCAAAAGGCCGGCCAGGTGTACCTGGAGCTGGAGCGCCGCCTGCGCGCCGCCAACGCCATGGATTTCGATGACCTGCTCGTGCGCACGCTCGACCTGCTGCGCGCCCGTCCGGAGGTGCTGGAGAAGTACCAGGAGCGCTTCCGCTACATCAGCGTGGACGAGTACCAGGACACCAACCACGTGCAATACGAGATCGCCAACCTGCTGGCGGCCAAGTACCAGAACCTCATGGTCGTGGGCGACGACGACCAGTCCATCTATTCCTGGCGCGGCGCGGATATCTCCAACATCCTCGATTTCGAGAAGGACTTCAAGGCCGCCAAGGTGGTCAAGCTCGAGCAGAACTACCGCTCCACGGGCCATATCCTGGCGGCGGCCAACGCCGTGGTGCGCAACAACTCGCAGCGCAAGGACAAGCGCCTGTATACGGCCCTGGGCGATGGCGAGAAGATCCAGTCCTACCAGGCGAGCGATGAGCGCGACGAGGGGCGCTGGATCGCCTCCGAGATCGACAAGCTGCGCGCGGCGGGCACCAGCTACGACGATATCGCGGTGTTCTACCGCACCAATGCGCAGTCGCGTATCCTGGAAGATATGTTCTTGCGCGCCGGCGTGCCCTACAAGATCGTCGGCGGCACGCGCTTCTTCGACCGTGCGGAGATCCGCGATGTGATGGCCTATCTCAAGATGATCGTAAACCCGGCAGACGAGATGAGCGTCAAACGCATCATCAACACGCCGCGGCGCGGTATCGGTTCCACGTCCATCGCCAAAATCGAGGAGCTGGCGCGCGAGAACGCCTGCTCGTTCTTTCAGGCATGCGAGCTGGTCTGCGCGGAGACCGGCCTGTTCTCGGCGAAGGTGCGCACGGCGCTGGCAACGTTTGTGAACCTGGTGCGCGAGGGGCGCCGCATGGACGGCGAGCTCAAGGACGTGGTGGACGCTATCGTGGACAAAAGCGGGCTGGTGCAGTCCTTCCGCGCCGAGGGCACCATGGAGGCGGAGAGCCGCGCCGAGAACATCCAGGAGTTCATGGGCGTGGCGGCCGAGTTCGAGGAAACGCATGAGGATATCGAGGGCACGCTCGAGAGCCTGGAGGAGCTGCGCGCCGCCGGCGTGGGCGATGTGCCCGAGGCGGCCGCTCCGGTGACGGCGGCAGCCCCTGCTGGGATGCCCGTCCCGGCCGCCGCGATGGCCGCCGCCGAGATCGAGCGCACCTACGGGCCTTTGGCCTGCCAGGCGCTGCCGGCGCTGCTGGAGTGGCTCGCCCTGCGCAGCGACCTCGACGCCTTGGCGGGCGATACGCATGCGATCACCATGATGACGGTCCACTCGTCCAAGGGCCTGGAGTTCCCGGCGGTGTTCGTGGCCGGTATGGAGGAGGGGATTTTCCCCCATGTGAGCGGGTGGTCCGACGATGACCCGGCCAAGCTCGAGGAGGAGCGCCGTCTGGCGTATGTGGCCATCACCCGCGCGCGCAAGCGCCTGTTCCTCACCTATGCAGCCACACGGCGCACCTACGGCTCCACGCAGGCAAACCCGCGCTCGCGCTTCATGAACGAGATTCCCGCAGAGGACATCGAGTTCTCGGGCATCGGTTCGTCGGGGTTCGAGGGCACCGGCTGGGAGAAGCGCGGCGACCGCCGGGGAACGTTTGGTTCGGGCCAGGGCTCGGACATGTACGGGGGCCGCGTGTTCGGATCCTACACGCGCTCGACGCCCGGCACGCAGCGGCACACCGGCATCAGTCCCGATGCGGGTCGCAAGCCCTCGACCTTCGGCTCGGGTGCTCCGCGGCCGCGGAAGACGGCCGTGTCGGCCACCGTGGAGCGGCGGGTGGACGCGCAGGCCGCTGCGGCGACGTTTGCGGCGGGTGACCGGGTGAGCCACAAGACGTTCGGCACGGGCACCGTGGTGGAGGCCGCCGGCGATATGATCGAGGTGCAGTTCGACAAGAGCGGCCAGGTCAAGAAGCTTATGAAGGGGTTCGCGCCCATCGTGAAGATCGGGTAGGACCGGCTGGCTGCGAGCGGGCTGATCGCCTGCCGGCCGGCACGCCGGCGGACCCGCTCGGCGCGCTGGCCGCCGAGCGGGTCCATACCATCGATGCATGAAAAACGGGACGCACCGCACGTGGTGCGTCCCGTTTGCTTTAAGCGCTTGTGTGCGCAGCCGTTTAGCGGACCTGAGCCACGTAGGCGAGGTTGGTGGAGGACACCTTGTCCTCCAGCTGCACGGACAGGCGGGCATCGCCGGCGGTGGCAACGGTGAGGTCGCCCTTCTCGACGTAGCCGAGCTCCTTGGCGGTCTCGATCGCCTTCACGATCGTGCCGTTGACGGTGCCCTGGGTGATCTCGGCCTGGTGCGGGATGACGCCCCAGTACATGATCATCTGCTGGACGGCCCAGTCGTGGCGGGAGAACGCGCAGATGGGCATGTTCGGACGGAAGTGCGAGATGAGGCGAGCGGTGCGGCCGGTCGTGGTGGGAACGGTGATGCACTTGGCGCCGACGGTGGTGGCCATGTTCACCGCGGAGAGGCCCACGACGTTGTTGACCACGCGGGTGCCGTGTGCGCCCTCGGGCACCTTGAGCTCGGCGTGAGCCGGGAGGTGCTTCTCGGTCTCGATGGCGATCTGGGCCTGCATGCGCACGGCCTCGACCGGGTACTTGCCGGCAGCGGACTCACCGGAGAGCATGACGGCGTCGGTGCCGTCGTAGATGGCGTTGGCCACGTCGGCAACCTCGGCGCGCGTCGGGCGCGGGTTGTGCTGCATGGAGTCGAGCATCTGGGTGGCGGTGATCACGGGCTTGTAGGCCGCGTTGCACTTGGCGATGATCTCCTTCTGGATGTGCGGCACGAGCTCCGGGGCGATCTCGATGCCCAGGTCGCCGCGAGCGACCATGATGCCGTCGGAAGCGGCGAGGATCTCGTCGAACTTCTCGACGCCCAGGGCGCACTCGATCTTCGGGAAGATGGTGACGTGCTCGCCGCCGTTGGCGTGGCACAGCTCGCGGATCTCCTCGACGGCCTTGCCGTTGCGGATGAAGGAGGCCGCGATGTAGTCGATGTTCTGGGTGAGGCCGAACAGGATGTCGGCGCGGTCGCGCTCGGTGACGGCGGGCAGGGAGATGTCGACGTTGGGGATGTTGACGCCCTTGCGCTCGCCG
>ENA-OQMN01000300-OQMN01000300.1-human-gut-metagenome-genome-assembly--contig:-NODE-300-length-11206-cov-2.957848_pt1 | contig 11206 bp, 10 predicted proteins | sample MGYA00242765_ERZ504861 | MGnify/ENA primary metagenome ERZ504861 (study PRJEB26092, sample SAMD00036417) | human gut metagenome | host: Homo sapiens | study: EMG produced TPA metagenomics assembly of... | reverse complement strand
GGGCCATCCGCTGCCCCAGGTCCTCACGGCCGCGCAGCTCGGCCGGCTCAGTGCAGGCGCCCGACCTGTCATGTGCGAAGGGGTGCGCGACCGCGCCATGCTGGAGCTGTTCATCGCCTGCGGCGCGCGCATCTCTGAGCTCGCGCGTCTGGACGTGACGGATATCGACGCGCGGCAGCGAACCGTGCGCCTGTTCGGCAAGGGGTCGAAGGAGCGGATCGTGCCGCTATACAGCCGTGCGGTCGAGGTGGTGGGCGCCTACGTGGAACGCGCTCGCCCCGAGCTTTTAGGGGGCAGGGTGCCGACGCGCGCCGATGCGCTGTTCATCTCCACGCGCGGGCGCGCGATGGATGCCGCCGCCCTGCGCTACCGCTTCGAGGTGCTGCGGAGGCGTGCGGGCTTGGGGCGCGAGGTGACGCCGCATGTCATGCGGCACACCTTTGCGACCGAGCTGCTCGCCGGCGGCGCCGACCTGCGTTCGGTGCAGGAGCTTTTGGGGCATGCGAGCCTTTCCACGACGCAGATCTACACGCACCTCACGCCCGAGCGGCTCCGCGAGACGCTTCAGCAGGCGCATCCGCGAGCGTGAGGGCGGACCGCGCTGGCGCCCTCGAGAGTTTGTGAAGGCTTGGAATCACGGGCTGGTCCTGCTATTATCTTTCAGGTTGCGAAAACGCAACGATCCATCACGCACGCGCGGCTACTCGCCGTCTGCGGTGCCCGGTCCCAGGTAGCTCAGGTCCGGGTGGCCGGCGAGGTCGACACCGCGCGGAGGCAAACCGGGAGGTACACACATGGCTACCAAGATCAATATCCGCACCCTGCTCGAGGCTGGCTGCCACTTCGGCCACCAGACCCGTCGCTGGAACCCCAAGATGCGCCCCTACATCTTCGGCGACCGCAACGGCATCTACATCCTCGACCTCAAGCAGACCATCGTCGAGGCCGACCGCGCCTACACCTTCCTGAAGGACACCTGCGCCCACGGCGGCAAGGTGCTGTTCGTCGGCACCAAGAAGCAGGCCCAGGAGGCCGTGAAGACCGCGGCCGAGCGCGCCGGCATGCCCTACATCAACCAGCGCTGGCTCGGCGGCATGCTCACCAACTTCGTGACCATCCGCTCCCGCATCAACCGCATGGAGGAGCTCGAGGCCATGGTGGCCGACGGCCGCATGGCGCTGCTGCCCAAGAAGGAGCAGGCCGTGCTGGGCAAGGAGCTCACCAAGCTCCAGACCAACCTCGGCGGCGCCCGCGACATGAAGAGCCTGCCCCAGGCCCTGTTCGTGATCGACACCAAGCGCGAGGAGAACGCGATCAAGGAGGCCCAGCGCCTGCACATCCCGGTCGTCGCCCTCATCGACACCAACTCCGACCCCGACGAGGTCGATCACGGCGTCCCCTGCAACGACGACGCCATCTCCGCCGTCCAGCTCATGAGCGAGCTGTTCGCCGACGCCTGCCTGGCCGGCACCGGCAAGGAGCAGATCTCCGAGGCCGAGATGGCCGCCGAGGCTCCCGCTGCCGAGGCTGCCACCGAGGCCGCTGCCGAGTAGCTCCTCTTTAGGTCCGTGCGCGGCCGCCAAACATACGGCGGCCGCGTTCTTACAGCATTCACGAAAGGATCGATCTGATGGCTCAGATTACCGCTCAGATGGTCAAGCAGCTCCGCGAGATGACCGATTCTCCCATGATGGAGTGCAAGAAGGCGCTCGTCGAGGCCGATGGCGACATGGACGCCGCCGTCGACATCCTCCGCAAGAACGGTCTTGCCGCCGCCGCCAAGAAGGCCGGCCGCGACACCAACGAGGGTGCCGTCGCCGCCTATGTTTCCGCCGACGGCCGCATGGGTGCGCTCGCCGAGGTCTCCTGCGAGACCGACTTCGTCGCCTCCAACCCCAAGTTCACCGGTTTCGCCGGCGAGATCGCCAAGGTTGTCTGCGACACCGAGCCCGCCGATGTGGACGCGCTCATGGCCACCGAGATGAACGGTGAGACCGTCGAGGCCGCCCTCACCGAGATGATTCACGTCATCGGCGAGAACATGAAGATCGCCCGCACCGCCGTGCGCAAGCCGGCGCCGGTGGCGTTGCCAGCTACATCCACATGGGCGGCAAGATCGGCGTCCTCGTTGAGTTCTCCTTTGACAAGCCCGAGACCGCCGAGGCCGAGGCCTACAAGACCTTCGCCCACGACGTCGCCATGCAGGTTGCCGCCACCGCGCCGATCGCCGCGGTGCGCGAGGATGTCGACCAGGCCGTCATCGACCACGAGGTCGAGATCTACAAGGCCCAGGCTGCCGAGTCCGGCAAGCCCGAGGCCATCCAGGAGAAGATGGCCATCGGCCGTCTGGAGAAGTTCTTCAAGGGCTTCGTCCTGAACGAGCAGGAGTTCATCAAGGATTCCAGCCTCACCATCAAGGCCTATGCTGAGCAGGTCTCCCGCGAGCTGGGCGATACCGTCAAGGTCGTCGCCTTCGATCGCATGGTGTGCGGCGAGTAGCTCGCCTTCGCGCTGATACGCAAGCAGGCTATGGGTTTCGGCTCATGGCCTGCTTTTTCATGTGCAGATGCACCGGGGCTGGTAGAATAGATGAAATTGTGTCCGAAGGAGGAGCTCCCTTGTCCGATTACCAATACAAACGCGTGCTGCTCAAGCTCTCCGGCGAGGCCCTGATGGGCGAGGCCGGCTACGGCATCGACCCGGCGGTGGTGGACCGCATGGCCAAGCAGATCCGCCAGCTTCACGAGGACGGCGTCGAGGTCGGCGTCGTGGTAGGCGGCGGCAACATCTTCCGCGGGCTTGCGGGTTCGGCCAAGGGCATGGACCGCGCCCAGGCCGACTACATGGGCATGCTCGCCACGGTCATGAACGCGCTGGCGCTCCAGGATGCGTTCGAGCGCGAGGGCTGCCCCTGCCGCGTCATGAGCGCCATCCAGATGAACGAGGTGTGCGAGCCCTACATCCGCCGGCGCGCCATGCGCCACCTGGAGAAGGGCGACATCGTCATCTTCGCGGCCGGCTCGGGCAACCCCTATTTCACCACCGATACCGCCGCCGCCCTGCGCGCCTGCGAGATCGGGGCCGACTGCCTGCTCAAGGCCACCAAGGTCGACGGCGTCTACGACAAGGACCCCGTGGCCTTCGATGACGCGGTGCGCTTCGATCAGATCACCTACCACGAGGTGCTCGTGCGCGGCCTGCAGGTCATGGACGCCACCGCAACGGCCCTGTGCCAGGATAACCACATGCCGATCATCGTGTTGAACATCGATGGCGAGGATACCATCAAACGTGCCTTGGCCGGCGAGTCGGTCGGCACCGTCGTCATGCATGAGGAGTAGCTATGTCTGACATCACTGCAAACATGGACAAGACGCTGGAGAGCCTGCGCCACAACTTCGGCAAGATCCGCACCGGCCGCGCCAACGCCAACATCCTGTCCGACATCACGGTCGATTACTACGGCGTGCCCACCCCGATCACCCAGGTCGCCGCCGTCAAGGCGCCCGAGGCGCATCTTCTGGTCATCGAGCCGTGGGACAAGTCGCTGCTGAACGCCATCGTGCACGCCATCAGCGCTTCCGATCTGGGCATCACCCCCAGCTCCGACGGCATCGTGGTGCGTCTGCCGTTTCCTGCCCCCACCGAGGAGCGCCGCCGCGAGCTGGTGAAGGAGTGCCGCGATGTGGCCGAGCAGGCCCGCATCGCCATCCGCAACATCCGCCGCGACGCCAACAACAAGCTCGATCGCGACGAGGAGCTCACCGAGGACGATGTCCGTCGCGAGCAGGCCAAGGTCCAGAAGCACACCGATACCTATATCGCCCGTATCGACGAGATGCTGAAGGCCAAGGAATCTGAAGTGATGGAGATCTAGCATGCGGCGCGATCCCGACGCCTGCCAGGCGTATTTCGCCGAGCACCCAGCTGACATCTCGCTGAGCGACATCGACCTCGACCGGCTTCCGTCCCATATCTCCTGCATCATGGACGGCAACGGCCGCTGGGCCACCGCGCGCGGTCTGTCGCGCACCGAGGGTCACAAGCAGGGGATCGTGGCGCTGCGCGAGATCATCACCGCCAGCGTCCGCCTTGGCATCGACGTGCTGTCGGCCTATGCCTTCTCAACCGAGAACTGGAACCGTCCGCAGCATGAGGTCAACGTGCTCATGCACCTGTTCGCCAAGACCTTCATCGACGAGCTCCCGCTGCTCAAGCGCGAGAACGTCCGCGTGGTGTTTTTGGGCGACATCTCGGTGCTGCCGCGGCGCACGCGCGAGGTGTTCGAGTACGGCCTGTCCGAATGCCGCGAGCATACCGGCATGGTGCTCGCCCTGGCGGTGAACTACGGCGCCCGCGCCGAGCTTGCCCGTGCGGCCCGCATCCTTGCCGAGCAGGTGGCCCAGGGCGCCATCGATGCGTCTGCGATCGACGAGGAGCGTGTGTCCGCGCAGCTGTATACGGCGGGTCTTCCCGATCCGGAGCTGGTGGTCAGGACCTCCGGCGAGCTGCGTCTGTCGAACTACCTGCTGTGGCAGGTGGCCTATGCCGAATTCTACGTAACCGATACCTATTGGCCCGACTTCGACCGTTGGGGCCTGCTGCGCGCCATCGCCTCCTTCCAGGGGCGCGACCGACGTTTCGGCGGCCTGAGCGCGAAGTAGGGTCCGTCGCCTTCGTCAAGGAGTGCCTGTTTTGACAGCCAACGACCAACGTCCTGCCTCATCCGATTCCGATGTGTTCGGGCGCGATCACGACGCCCATGACGACGGGCTGCGCGGCCTGATCGTGCGCAGCGCCTTCGGTGCCGGCTATGCGGCCATCTTCATCGCCTGCCTGTGCTTGGGCACGGTTCCCACGGCGCTGTTCATCGCCGTGGTGAGCTGGCTGTGCTGCTTCGAGTTCTACCGCATGATGCGCCTGGACGGCAAGGTTCCCAACGAGGCGCTCGGCCTTGCCGCTGCCACGTTGTTCCCGCTGTCGGCGCTGGTGGATTCGATGTGGCTCACGGTGCTGCTGTTCGTGCTCGTGCTCTCCTTGGGCCTGTGGTACCTGCTGTCGCCGCGCACGCGCATCGCCGACGTGAGCGTGACGGCGTTCGGCGCGCTCTACACCGGCTTCATGCTCTCCGCCGTCGTCCTCACGCGCGCCTCGCTCGACGGGTTTGCCGGTGCGCTGCTGTCGGTGGGCGTGTGCGCATCGGTGTGGGTGAGCGATTCGTTCGCCTACCTGGTGGGCAAGCGGCTCGGCAGGCACAAGATGGTGCCCAAGATCTCCCCACACAAGACCTGGGAGGGCTTCGCGGGCGGTCTTGCGGGCTCGCTTTTGATCTGGGGAATCTTGTACGCCACCGGTCTGTACCGGATGAACCTGGCCTATGCGGCGCTGTGCGCCGTTGTCGTGGGCATCCTCGGCGTGTTCGGCGACCTTATCGAGAGCCGCATCAAGCGCGGGGTGGGCGTCAAGGACTCCGGCAACCTGATCCCGGGCCACGGCGGCATGCTCGACCGCAGCGACTCGCTGATCTTCGCCTGCATCACCGCCCATATCCTGCTTGCGGTGGGAGGGGTGATCTGATGGGCGCGTGTGCTGGAGATGCCCCGCGTCAGCGCGTGGCGATTCTGGGCTGCACGGGCTCAATCGGCACCCAGGCGCTCGATGTGTGCCGTCAGCATGCCGACCGGCTGCAGGTCGTGGCGCTGAGCGCTCACGCGCGCACGTCCGAGCTCGTGGCGGCGGCGCGTGAGTTCGGCGTTTCGCACGTGGCGGTTACCGATCCGGCGCATGCGGCCGATCCGGTGCTTTCTGAGCTTCCGTCAGGCTGCGAGCTCGACGTCGGTGCTGCGGCGGCGTGTCGCATCGCGGCGCTTGACGACGTGGACACCGTGCTCGTGTCCGTGGTGGGTGCCGCAGGGCTCGAGGCGAGCCATGCGGTCCTGGCTGCCGGCAAGCGGCTTGCGCTGGCGAACAAGGAATCGCTCGTGGTGGGCGGCGACCTGCTCATGCCGCTCGCGGCCCCCGGGCAGCTGCTGCCCGTTGACTCCGAGCATGCTGCGATCTTCCAGTGCCTGCTGGGTGAGGATGCGCGCGAGCTTCACACCATCTGGCTCACCTGCTCGGGCGGCCCGTTCTTCGGCCGCACCGCGCGCGAGCTCGCGGGCGTGGGCGTCGCCGGCGCGCTTGCCCATCCCACCTGGAGCATGGGCGCCAAGATCACCATCGATTCCGCCACGCTCATGAACAAGGGCCTGGAGCGCATCGAGGCCATGCACCTGTTCGGCGTGGATCTCGATCGCATCCAGGTGGTGATCCAGCGCGAGTCCAAGATCCACTCCATGGTCGAGTACGCCGATGGTTCGGTGATCGCGCATCTGGGTGCCTCCGACATGCGCATTCCCATCCAGTACGCCTTCTCCTATCCCGAGCGCTGGTCCACGCCGGCGCCGCGCGTCGATTTCCGGACGCTCGGCTCGCTGACCTTCGCCGCACCCGATATGGATTCCTTCCGTTGCCTGGCGCTTGCCGAGGAGGCGGGCCGCGTGGGGGGTACGATGCCGTGTGTGCTCAACGCCGCCAACGAGGTGGCGGTGGATGCGTTCCTGCACGACCGCGTCGGGTTCACGGACATCCCGCGCGTGGTCGAGGCCTGCATGGACGCCCATGAGCGCGATCAGGTACGCTCGATCGCCCAACTGCGCGATATCGACGCGTGGGCCCGTGTCCGCGCGTGCGAGCAGCTTGCGCGCATCGCCGGCTAAGATTGGATCTCATGGACTCCCTCTTCGGATTCATCGCCCCCATCTTCTGGGGCTTCGTCTTGCTTTCCGCTCTCGTCTTCGTGCACGAGGGCGGTCACTTTCTTGCGGCGCGCGCCTGCGGCGTGCGGGTGACCGAGTTCTTCCTCGGGATGCCTTGCCGCTTCAACCTCCATCACGTGTCACGCCGTATCGGCACGAAGTTCGGTATCACGCCGATCCTGCTCGGCGGCTACGCCGAGATCTGCGGCATGGACCCCACCGAGGTCGCCTGCGCGCCGGCGGTCCTTGCCTACGTGCACGAGCACGGCGTCGCCACGGTCGCCCAGATCGCACAGGACCTGGAGCTGTCCGAGGCCGAGGCCCTCGACGCCTGCGCGCTGCTCATGGGCTGGGGGTCGGTGGCGCCGCGCTACGACGAGGCGGCCGGCGAGCGCCCGGGCGGCTCGGAGTACCCGAGCACCTACGCCGCCATGCCGCGCGATGCCGCCGGGTCCACGATCTTCGACGGCCGCCGCTTCGAGCGCGCCGGCGCCACGCAGGAAGGGGAGCGCTGGGTGCCGCCCATGGGGCAGGAAGCGTTCTATGCCCAGGAGCGCTCGCGCACCTATATCGGCAAGGGGTTTTGGAAGCGCGCGTTCATGTTGCTCGCGGGCATCGGCGTCAACATCCTGACGGGCTTTCTGCTCATCGTGGCGGTCTATTCGGCGCTGGGGACGCAGGTCGTGGTGGACACCAACCGCGTCGGCGCCGTTGTCGACCACTCGCCCGCGGCCGAGGCGGGGCTTGCGGCGGGCGACGCGATTTCCTCGGTTGACGGCGCGGTCACCGACAGCTGGTCCGCCATTTTGGAAGCCCTGTCGTCGGCGCAGCCGGGCGATCGGATCTCACTCGGGGTCACCGATGCGGACGGGCAGCAGCGCAGCGTGACGGTCGAGCTCGGCGAGGACGGGCTGCTCGGCATCGAGGGCACCCAGGAGACGGTGCGGTTGAGCCCGCTCGATTCCTGCCGCATCGCGCTCGATAGCATCGCTCAGACGGCCCAGGGGGTCGCGCGCCTGCTCAATCCCTCCCAGACCATGGAGGTGCTCGACAGCTCCACCTCGATCGTGGGCATCTCGGTGATGTCGGCCCAGGCCGCGGCCGCCGGCCCGGCGGTCTTCCTGTCGTTTGCGGCGCTCATCTCCTTCTCCCTGGGCTTCATGAACCTGCTGCCCATTCCGCCGCTGGACGGCGGCAGGCTCCTGATCGAGGCGATCCAGGCCCTCACGCGTCGCACGGTGCCCCTGCGGGTTCAAAGCGCGATTTCGATCGTGGGCATCGTGCTGTTCGGCGCGCTGTTCCTGTACATGTTCCGAGCCGACGTGCTCCGGTTCCTCTAGGGTGAGGTGACTTCGATGGAATCGATCGACGTTCGCTGCGCGCGTGCGCGCACCCGTGCCGTCAACGTGGGCGGCGTCCGCATCGGTGGCGGGGCGCCGGTGGCGGTGCAATCCATGACCTGCACGCCCACCGCCGATGCCGCAGCGACCCTCGAGCAGGTGCGCGCGCTGGCGCAGGCGGGCTGCGACCTGGTTCGGGTCTCGGTGCCCACCGCCGCGGCGCTCGAGGGCTTCCGCGAGGTGTGCGCCTCCTCCCCGGTGCCGATCGTGGCCGACATCCACTTCGACCACCGCCTGGCGATCGGCGCGGTACGGGCGGGCGCGGCGAAGCTGCGCATCAACCCGGGCAACATCGGCAGCTGGGAGAAGGTCGACGCCGTGATCGAGGCGGCGGGCGAGGTCGGCTGCGCGATCCGCATCGGCGTCAACGCCGGCTCGCTCGAGGACGACATCGCCGCCCGCGATGGGCTCACGCAGGCCGAGAAGCTCGTCATGTCGAGCATGCGCTTTGTCGAGCACTTCCATTCGCGTGGCTTTTCGGACATCGTGCTGTCGGCCAAGGCCCACAGCGTGGCCACGACCGTGGATGCCTATCGGGCGCTGTCGCGCGAGCTGCCCGAGATTCCGCTGCATCTGGGCGTGACCGAGGCCGGCGGCGTGCGCCAGGGCACCATCAAGAGCTCGATTGCGCTGGGGATGCTGCTCGCCGAGGGCATCGGTGACACCATGCGCGTGTCGCTTACCGCCGATCCGGTGGAGGAGGTGCCGGTGGCCTGGGGGATCCTCTCGGCGCTGGGCCTGCGCCGCCGTGGACCCGAGATGGTCTCGTGCCCCACCTGCGCGCGCTGCCAGGTTGACCTCATCGGCATCGCCGGCGAGGTCGAGCGCCGGCTTTCTGCCTGCACCAAGCCGATCTCGGTAGCGGTGATGGGGTGCGTGGTGAACGGGCCGGGGGAGGCTGCCGACGCCGATGTGGGCGTTGCCTGTGGCCGCGGCTCCGCGATGCTCTTCCGCCACGGGCAGGTGGTGCGCAAGGTGCCGGCCGATGCCATCGTGGAGTCCCTGATGGAGGAGATCGACGCGCTGTAAGGGCGCTCGCGCCCGCGGCCCCGTCTCAGCCCGGCTGGTCTTCACCTCGAAGTCGAGGGGGCTCGTCCACCTTCCTTTCGGCCTCGGGTCAGCCCGGCTGGTCTCCACCTTGGCCTGCGCGCCCCGCGGCCCGGCGCCTTCGCATCACAGGCGCGCGGCCGCCGCGCCCGGAACAGACGGGCGCTGTCTTTTTCGAGCCGTTCGCCGCCTTGCGTGGCCGAGGTGGGCGCTACGGGTCCCCAACCTGCTATTATCGATACCGTTTGCCTGTTCTCAATCAAGGAGGTCGCTGTGTCCAAGACCCGCGCCATGAAGATGTCGAGCCTGTATGCCCCCACGCTGAAGGAGGACCCCGCCGAGGCGGAGCTCGCCAGCCATCGGCTCATGCTGCGCGCCGGCATGATCCGCAAGCAGGCGGCGGGCCTGTACAGCTACCTGCCGCTCGCGTGGCGCTCGCTGCGCAAGATCGAGCGCATCGTGCGCGACGAGATGGAGGCCGCCGGTGCGCAGGAGATGCTCATGCCCATCATGGTGGACGCCGACGCCTGGCGCGATTCGGGTCGCTACAACGCCTACGGCCCCGAGCTCATGCGCTTCGCCGACCGCCATGGGCGCGAGTTCGTCTTGGGCCCCACCCATGAGGAGACCGTCACCGACCTCATCAAGAACGAGCTGAAAAGCTACAAGCAGCTCCCGGTGAACCTCTATCAGATTCAGGACAAGTTCCGCGATGAGATGCGACCGCGCTTCGGGCTCATGCGCGGCCGCGAGTTCATCATGAAGGACGGCTACTCGTTCAACGCCACGCAGGAAAGCCTGCAGGAGACCTATGACGCGATGAAGGACGCCTATGCCAACATCTGCGAGCGCTGCGGCATCAAGGCGCTGCCCGTTGTGGCCGATTCGGGCCAGATCGGCGGCGACACGAGCGTCGAGTTCATGGCGCTAGCCGATGCCGGTGAGGCGGCACTCGTCTACTGCGACGCCTGCGGGTATGCCGCCGATGACGAGGCGGCCTCCACGCAGGTCGCGGTGACCGAGGGCCCCGGCGACGGGAGCCTTCAGAAGGTCCACACCCCCGGCATGGGCACGATCGCGGCCGTGGCGGCGTTTTTCGGCTTCCCCGAGAACGGCACCCGCAAGTCGCTCGCGCTCATCGATGCCGCCGGCGCGCCCGTCGTGGCGATCGTCCCCGGCGACCACGAGCTCAACGACTGCAAGGCCGAGCACGTCTTCGGCGAGGGCTATCGCATGATGAGCGACGAGGAGCTCGAGCGCTATGGCCTCATCAAGGGCTTCATCGGGCCGGTGGGCCTGCCCGCGGGCATCCGCCTGGTGTGCGATACCTCGCTCAAGGGCTCTGCGCGGTGGGCGTGCGGTGCCAACGAGGCCGACTGCCACTTCACCGGCGCCTGCCCGGGGCGCGATTTTGAGCCCGACGCCTGGGAGGACCTCGTCACCGTGGTGGCCGGCGACCCCTGCCCGCACTGCGGCGCGCCGCTCGAGGCCGCGCGCGGCATCGAGGTGTCCCAGGTCTTCCAGCTCGGCACGAAGTACTCCGAGGCCATGGGGGCCACGTTTGCCGACGAGAACGGCGAGGAGCGCCCGTTTCTGATGGGCTGCTACGGCGTGGGCGTCTCGCGCACCCTGGCGGCCGCCGTCGAGCAGCACAACGACGAGCACGGCATCATTTGGCCGGTGTCCATCGCGCCGTATGAGGTGTCGGTCATTCCACTCGACCCTGATAAGGAGCCGTGCGCCAGCGCCTGTGCGGAGCTGGTGGAGGCGCTTGTTGCCGAGGGCATCGAGGTGGTGGTCGATGACCGCGCCGAGCGTCCGGGTGTGAAGTTCGCCGACAACGACCTCATGGGCTTCCCGTATCAGGTTGTGCTGGGCCGCCGCGGTCTTGCAAACGGTACCGTCGAGCTCAAGGATCGCGCCACGGGTGAGCGCCAGGATGTGCCGGTGGCCGAGGCGGCC
>ENA-OQMN01000299-OQMN01000299.1-human-gut-metagenome-genome-assembly--contig:-NODE-299-length-11219-cov-8.503516_pt1 | contig 11219 bp, 7 predicted proteins | sample MGYA00242765_ERZ504861 | MGnify/ENA primary metagenome ERZ504861 (study PRJEB26092, sample SAMD00036417) | human gut metagenome | host: Homo sapiens | study: EMG produced TPA metagenomics assembly of... | reverse complement strand
ACGTCCGCGGCGCAGCGCTCGTATCTGATGTACAGGTCCACGGCCCTGTCACGCTGCTCCTTGCTGTACTTCGCCATAAGGGGGGTCTCCTCCCGGCCAGGAAGTCCAAGAAAACGTCACCACCTCGGAAAGGCCAAAAATTAGTGACGAAACACGAAACACCGACTTGACTAAAAACACCGCCCGCCGGGGCATGGGTCAGGCTATACCGCCTGTGCTCGTGGATGATACACTCGAGGCTCGAACCCGTGAAGGAACCCGCCCGTCTGGTCCGCCGCCGCTTCGCCGAGGTCGTCGCGTACTTCGAGCACCCGTACGCCAACGCCGTCCTCGAGGGCGCCGACAGCGTCGTCCGGAACGTGAAGAGACGGGCCTGCGGCTTCCGTGACATGGACTACTTCGCCACCATGGTCTACCTGACCTGCGGCAAGCTCGACCTCAAAGCCGTCACCACCTCCCCCTCAGTGAGAGTTTTTTGCAAATTGGCCCGTACCCGCACCTCGTCACAGCTTGTATAATCACGATTATACTAATCGTGATACAATAAATCGTGATGCGATAGAAATACGCCGGCGTATGGCATAAAGGAGGCGGGCAGCATGGCATTCATCGGACGAGACGATGACCTCAAGCAACTGCAGGAATGTTTCACTGAGCGTAGGGCACAGCTTGTGTTCGTCTACGGCCGCAGGCGCGTGGGAAAAACAGAGACGCTTATTCAACTCGCAAAAGACAAGGAAACCTTATTCTTCGCGGCGCAGAATGCCACTAAAGATGAACAGCTGGCATCGTTCTCCCGTCTCATGTTCGAGGCGGGTGCCCCGGGCAAGGATTATCTGAGTCAATATCCTTCTTGGGAAAGGGCGTTAACCGAGTTAACCCGGCTGCCAGAGCCGAGCGATGGCGGCCGCAGGCTTGTGATATTCGATGAGTTTCCTTATCTGGTCAAATCTGATCCGTCATTGCCGTCAGTGCTACAGAATCTTTGGGACCACACGTTGCGTCATGCAAATCTGATGATTGTGATTTGCGGCAGTGCCATGAGCTTCATCGAAAAGGAGCTGTTGGGAGAAAAATCGCCGCTATATGGTCGTGCGACCGGCATCCTGAAGATGCTGCCGATGCCATATTGGGATGCAGCGCAATTCTTCCCCAACTATAGTAGCGAGGATAAGGCGCTGGCCTACGCAATACTGGGCGGTATCCCGCGTTACCTAGAGGAATTTGACCCAGATGAGACCATAGACGCAAATGTCAAGCGGCATATTCTGAGACGCATTGCTCCGCTATACAGCGAGGTTGAATTTTTGTTGCACGAAGAACTGCGGGAAACTGCGAAATATAACAGCGTGATACGGGCGATCGCGCTCGGCGCAACTTCGCTGAATGAGATCGCGACACACACGATGATGGCAAACGCAACAGTATCGTCGTATCTCGCCAATCTTATGGAACTGGGGATTGTGGAACGTGAGTTCCCAGTCACGGCGAAGCCTAAGGAGCGGGCGAAAGGTTCGCGTGGGCTGTATCAGCTGAGCGACAATTTCTTCCGATTCTGGTATTCGTTTGTCTTTCCGTATCGTTCGGAATTGGAGCGGGGCGATGTGGAAGGCGTATACGAGCGTCATATCAAGCCGGTATTACATGATTTTGCCGGCAAACCGTTCGAGGGTCTGTGCCGTGAATGGATGTGGCGTGAGAGTGCTGCTGGACGGTTGCCCTTCCGTGCGCGTGCGGTTGGCCGTTGGTGGGATCGTCAGGATGAGATAGACGTGATGGCCGTTGACAATGCGTCTGATGCTGCCATTGTGGGCGAGGGCAAATTCCGCAATGCGCCGGTGGACCGTTCCGTGCTGAATCTACTGCGAGACCGTGCTGCGCGAACCGGTATCGGCCAGCGAACATACCTGCTGTTTTCGCTCGGCGGTTTCGATCAATCACTGGTCGACGATGCTGCGGCGTCTCAATCCGACGTTCAGCTCGTCGGCATCGATGAGCTGTTTCATGAATAAATCCCATTTGCGAATAGCTCTCACTGAGTGCTCATCAGTGAGAGCTATTCGCAAATGGAGCCTTACTTCTTCGCCTGAGTGAGCTGGTAGGCGGCGAAGAGGATGGCCAGCCAGATCACGCCGGCGATGACGGCGATGCGGTAGCTGGTGGAGAAGCACATCAGCACCACGACCAGCGCCAGGAACGCCAGCACCACCCACGGGGTCACCTTGGCAAACGGCAGTTTGAAGTGAATCGCGTCCAGTGCCTCCTGGCCGCTCAGACCGGCCAGCTCGGAATCCTCGGGAGCGCCGCCCGCGGCGACCACCTTACGGAACTTCATTTCGGTGAACATAATCATCGTCCAGTTGATGATGCCGGCGATGGTGGCAATCGACATCAGATAGTTGAACGCGAACTCAGGCCACACGAACACCACGACCACGGCGATAGCGGTGATTACGGCGGACGTCAGCACGCCAGTCACCGGCACGCCCTTGGCGTTGAGCTTGCCCAGATACGCGGGCGCATTGCCCTGCTTGGCCAGCGAGTACAGCATGCGGGAGTTGGCGTACAGGCCGGAGTTGTAGACGCTCATCACAGCGGTCAGGCACACGAAGTTGAGGATGCCGGCGGCCGCGTGGATGCCTACGGAATCGAAGATTTGCACGAACGGGCTGGGAACATCGTCTCCGCCGATGGTGTTCCACGGTATGACGGCCATGATTACGCCGAGCGCGCCAATGTAGAACACGAGAATTCGCCAGATAATGTCATTGGTGGCGCGGGGAATCGTACGACGAGGGTCCTCGGTTTCGCCGGCGGTGATGCCGATGAGCTCGGTGCCGCCGAAGCTGAACATCACCACGACAAGCGCCATCAACAGGCCGGTCCAGGTGCCGTCTTTGGTCTGCTCCATGAGACCGTTCGGGAAGAAGCCCCCTTCCAAGGTGAACCAGTTGGCAAAGCTCGCTTTGATGCCGGATGCGGTGGGCAGAGCGAAGATGATGACGGCCAGGCCGCCGACGATCATGGCAATCACGGCCACAATCTTGATGATGGCGAACCAGAACTCGAACTCTCCGAACTTGGAGACGCCCAGCAGATTGGCGGCGCAGATGACCACTAGGAATACGGCTGCCGACACCCAGGTCGGAATCGCCGGGAACCAGTAGTTTACGAATTTGCCCACCACGGACAGCTCCACCATCGAGACGAGGATGTAGTTGAACCAGTAGTTCCAGCCGGAGATGAAGCCGGCGCGCTTGGACCAGTAGCGAGTGGCATAGTAGCTGAACGCGCCCGCCTTCGGATCCTCGACGGACATCTCGCTCAGCGCGCGCACGATCATGAAGATTGCGAAGCCGCCAACCAAGTAGGCGAGCAGAATCGAGGGGCCGGCCAGCGCGATGGATTCGCTGGAACCATAGAACAGGCCGGTTCCGATGGCGCCGCCCAGTGCAATCAGCTGGATATGACGGTTCTTCAGTGACTTGCGCAGCGTGGCCGGCACCGGCACGTCGTCGGTTTCGCGCGGCTTCTTAGGCGCATCAGTAGTACTCATTGTGCTCTTCTCTCACATTTCTTGGGTTTGGCGCACGCGGGGCTTGCCGTGATGCGCAACGTTCGTTATTCTATGCCGCCGTATCGTCTCAGAAATGGTCAATCGTCTATTTGTGCGCTATTGCAAGCGCGGGCGTGGGCGCGGCCGGTGAGCAGGCGAAGCTATAGCGAGCGATGCTTATGAAACCGCACGCTTCACTGAGTTCACTGAATTCACCGTGTTCACTGCGTGGCAGGCATACACATGGTGAAGATGGTGTGGGACACCGATTCGGGAGAGGCCGCGAGATCGGTGGCGAGCCAATATTGCAAAAGCCCAATGCTGCCGGACACGGCGAATCGCATACGCATCTGCGCCTCGGCTGGGTAACCCGCCGAAGATTGCAACTGTTCGCCTACGCCGCGCTGGCTGTAAATCAATCCCAGCAGCTGCTGCTGGAAGCCGATATCCGCTTTCGGGCTCATCAATACCTGCAGATGCTTGCGATTGTCGGCAATGTACTGGCAGATGCGCTCAATAACATGCTCGATGCCGGCAGAATCTGGCTGGGCGAGTAGCTGTTCGAGTGCGGTGGTGACCCAGGCCATGGTTTCGTCTTCAATGTCGTGCAGCAGTTCCTCGATGCTCGCATAATGCGCGTAAAACGTGGAACGATTCACATCGGCCCGCTCGCACAACGCTTTAACGGTGATGGAGCCGAGCGGCTGATTGCGCAGCAACTCGATAAGCGCGTCCTGCATGGCACGTCTCGTGTAGCGGGTGCGGCGGCTTTCCGTCAATTCTTTGGCCATGGCCTTCTCCCCAAATTCCGACAACCCACAATCCAACTGTTGGTTGCAGAACCGACACAGTGTTGTTTTACTTGAGTATAGCAGGAAGTTTTGGCGGGGCCTATGGGGCTAGGTGGCTGCCACGAGCGCGTTGGAGGTGTGCGATGGCGTATATCGAATTCGACCATGTGGTCAAGGAATATCCTTCTGGTAGCAGTGTGATTCGCGCGCTCGACGAGGCCAGCTTTACCGCCGAACAAGGCGAATTAAGCGTGATTCTGGGACAGTCCGGTGCCGGCAAAACCACGGCATTGAACATTCTGGGCGGCATGGATACCGCCACAACCGGCCGCGTAGTGGTCGGCGGACGCGATATTACGGGTCTGCGGAAAAAGGAACTGGTGACCTACCGGCGCAACGATATCGGCTTCGTCTTCCAGTTCTACAATCTGGTGCCTAACCTTACCGCGCTCGAAAACGTGGAGCTCGCCTCGCAAATCTGCCCTGACCATTTCGATCCAGGGGAAACGCTGCGCAAAGTCGGACTGGGGGAGAGGATGGACAACTTCCCCGCGCAACTGTCCGGCGGCGAACAACAGCGTGTATCCATCGCCCGCGCGATTGCCAAAAAGCCGAAGCTGTTGTTGTGCGATGAGCCGACCGGTGCGCTCGATTACGAGACCGGCAAGGAAGTGCTGCAGTTGCTGCAGGATATTTGCCAAACACAAGGCATGACCGTAATGATCATCACGCATAATTCCGCGCTTGCACCGATGGCTCACAAAGTGATTCGCTTCCGCTCCGGCAAGGTGACCAGCGAGGAGGTCAACGCAACGCCGCGGCCCATCGCCGATATCGAATGGTAGGTGATTGGCGATGCTCACTGCAAGACACTCTGTGAAACGCCCCGTGAAACAAGCGAGGCGATTCGTGAAACAACCTGTGAAACATTCTGTGAAACGGCGGAACCTCGACGATAGCGGCGGTCGAGGAGCGGGCGTTTCTGCGGTATTTGCCAAAGATACGTTGCGTTGCTGGCTGCGCAGCTGGAAGAGGTTCGTCTCGATCGCCGTCATCACGCTGCTTGGCGTGGCCGTGCTGACCGGCATCTACGCCGGATGCCGCGATGCTTTTCTGGCGGCCGGTCGTTTTTACGATCAGCAGGGACTGCATGACCTGCAGGTGCTATCCACATACGGCCTGACCGATGATGATGCAACGGCACTGCGCCGAATCGACGGTGTGCAAACCGTGCAGCCTGAACGTTCTCAGACGGTGACCACGTTGGTGGACGGCACCAAGAAAACCGTGACCATGCAGGAAATCGGTACCGAAGGGCTTGATCAGCCGTACATACGGCAGGGCAAACTGCCGAACAAGGCCGGCGAAGTGGCGGTTACGCAGCAATTCCTGAACGATAGCGGACTCAAGATTGGCGGCACCATTACTGTGACGCCACAAGACACCTCTTCATCCGTCCTATCGGTAGCGGCCACGGAGACTGACGATTCCAATAATGCCGATACGGTAGGTGTCGCCGCCAATGCCTCGGCATCCGATGCGAAGTCCGACGCCAATACGGACGCCGACGCCGAGCAATCCCCGCAGTTCCCCACGACACTCACCATCACCGGCGTCGTACTCGACCCGCGCGACCTCAACAATCCAGACGGCTATTCGGGCATGACCTCCTTCCGGTCCACCTCATCCGAGGATTATACGTTCTTTGCACCCAGCGACGGCGTGACCGGCAATATATACACTGCGATATCGGTTGCCGTCACTGGTGCGTCCGATTTTGACACGTTTTCCGATGCCTACGATGAAGCCATCAAAACCGTGGCCGACCGTATCGAACATCAGATACAGGCCACACGCCAGAAAGCCCGTCGTCAACAGATCGTCTCCAGCGCGCAGCGCAAACTGGATGATGCCAAAGACGAGGCCAACGAGCAGCTGGACGAAGCCCAGAAGCAGATCGACGACAACTGGGCCGAGCTGGAAGCCAACAAAACGACATTGCAAGATAGCCGTACCGAATTGGAGAACAACAGGACAACCATTACCGATGGCGAACGGCAGCTCGCCGATGGACGTGCGCAGATTGCATCGGCCCGTCAACAGATCACGCAAGGTCGCCAGCAGATAGCCGAAGCGCGCACCCAGCTCGAATCGGGCAAAGCGCAGCTCACCTCGGCTCGCAAACAGCTCGATGCGGCGCAAACGGAACTGACTGCCAATCGCACGAAAATCGAACAGGGCATTACCCAAATCGACCAAGGCGTGGCACAAATTGATCAGATGCTGTCCATGATTCAACAGGCCGACAATCTACTGGCGCAACTTGACCCGAATATCGACTTCAACTCACCCACATGGCAGGCCATCAAGCAACTGCTCGCGCGCCTTGGCATTACCGTGCCTGAAGTGCCGTCAATCAGCGATCTGCGGCAACAGCTGACCGCCAAGCAAACGGAACTGCAAACGCAGCGAGACAGTCTGGCCCAGCAGAAAGCCGATTTGCAGCGCACATTAAACGAAACCATTGCCCCCGCACAATCCACCTTGGACCAGCAGAACGCGCAACTGACCGCCAAGGAACAGGAAGCGGCTGCAGGAGAGGCACAGCTCAATACCCAATCCGCGGAACTCGAAGCGAATGCCGCAACCCTCGAAACCCAGTCGGCGCAACTTGAAGCGCAGGCCGCCCAACTGGCCAGCGGCAAGCGGCAGCTCGAAGAAGGCGAGCGGCAGCTGGAAGAAGGCGAACAACAGCTCGCGGACGGCAAGGCGAAACTGGATGATGCGCAGTCTGAACTCGATGCGAAGCGAAGCGAAGCGGAAAGCGAATTCGCCAAGCAGCAACGGCGCATCGACGATGTGGCCAACGCACGTTGGTATGTGCAGACACGCGCTTCGATCGACGGATTCAGCTCGCTCAAATCAGACGTCAGTTCCATCGAATCCATCGGCCGCGCATTCCCGATTGTGTTCCTGCTGGTCGCCGTGCTCATGAGCCTGACCACCATGACCCGCATGGTCGAGGAAGACCGCGGACTTATCGGCACCTACCTTGGACTCGGCTATGGCGGACTCGCCGTGTCCAGCCGGTATCTGCTGTTCGCGTTGCTCGCCTGCTTGGTCGGCGGCGGCATCGGTCTGCTGGTCGGATTCCTTGGCATCCCGGCATTCCTGCTGGTGGTGATTGAGGGACTGTATATATTGCCCGGTGTGCGACTCGAATACGACTGGTTGTACGGTTCGGCCGGCATCGTGCTGTTCGTGGTCGGCGTGGGCGTGGCCACCGCGCTCGCCTGTCGCGAGGAGATACGGCACACGCCCGCCGCGTTGATGCGGCCGAAGGCACCGAAAGCGGGCGCTCGCATATTGCTGGAGCGGATTCGCCCGGTATGGAGCCGGCTGAACTTCCTCGGCAAAGTCACCGCGCGCAATATCTTCCGATTCAAGTCGCGCTTGATTATGACCGTGGGTGGCGTGGCCGGTTGCACAGCGTTGATTATCTGCGGATTTGCGATTAATGACACCGTCGACACGATTGGCGTCAAACAATACGAGCAGATCTACCAGTACGACCTGATGGTCGTGGCCAATGACGATGACGCCACCGCGATGCGCAAGCAGGTGGCACAAGATGGCCAAACCACCGAAACGCTGAATCTGCGCGTGGATAGTGGCGAGATGAGCAATGCGGCGCAGGAAAGCGAAACCGTGCAGCTGATGACCGTGCCCAACGATTCGCTGAATATCTTGAACGATATGGTCACGCTGGAACAAGCCGGCGATGATGGATGGTTTGGGCTGCCCAATATCTTCGGCAAAGCGGGTGGCGGCACTGTAGCGCTGGACGATAGTGGCGTGATTGTATCGCAGTCCGCCGCCAACTCGCTGAATATTCATGCCGGCGACACCGTCACGCTGGGCAATGGCGGTAGCAGCCGGGCCAAGGTGCAGGTCACGGCCGTGACGCGCAATCTTATTGGCTCTGATGTGTACATCAGTGAGCGACTGTACGACCAGAAGTTTGCGGCCGGCGGTGTGACGTCTTCGGCTTCGGGAGATGGCACTGCCTCGACCTTGACGTGGAACGCGATGCTCGCCAAGCTGAAAGGTTCCGAGACCGAACAGGCCGAATATGCGGATCGGTTGGGCGAGGAATCGTCGGTGCTCAAGGCCGTGAGCTGTGCGCATCTGGCCGCCACGTTTAAGTTCGATTTGATGGGTGCCGTGGTGGCGCTGATTGTGGGGCTCGCCGGCGGCCTGGCGCTGGTGGTGCTGTTTACGTTGGCCAATACGAACGTGTCCGAACGCATCCGCGAGATGGCCACACTGAAGGTGCTGGGCTTCTATGACCGCGAGGTGCACAACTACGTGAACCGCGAGATGATGATATTGACCGGTATGGGTGTGGTGGTTGGTCTGCCGCTTGGCAGGTGGATAGGCGGATTACTGACTGCTGCGTTGAATATGCCGTCGCTGTATTTCGAAGTGGAAGTGCACTGGTACAGCTATGCGATTGCCGTGGTGGCGACGCTGGCGTTCGCGCTGCTGGTGCAGCTGTTCACCAACCCAGTGCTCGATCGCGTAGACCCGGTCAGCTCGCTCAAGTCCGTGGAATAGAGGTAGAAGTTCAATTTGGTGTTGATGAATTGAACTTTTTGGCGGAATATTTACAGTATCATCGCATGTATTCTTGAGCTGAGCGGTTTTCGTGACATATTTCGGTGATACAGTTTGAACTTGTTTTGAACGAGTATCGCGTCTGGTGCGTAACAATCGGGCGGCAGAGAAGAGAAATGAAATCAGTATGGCCGATACGAATGTGAATGGTGGTACACAGCAGGCTACGGGCAAACTCAAGTCTGTCGAAAGCCTGGACCAGACCAACGAGATGGAGCGTGGCCTGAGCAATCGCCACGTACAGTTCATCGCCATTGGCGGCACCATCGGCACCGGCCTGTTCCTGGGCTCGGGCAAGTCAATCTCGCTAACCGGCCCCTCGATCATCTTCGTGTACATTCTGGTCGGCGTCATCATGTTCTTCCTGATGCGCGCCATCGGCGAGATGATGTACCGCGACCCCAGCCAGCACACCTTCATCAATTTCATCACCCGTTACCTTGGCAACGGGTGGGGGCATTTCGCCGGCTGGACGTATTGGGCCGCGCTCGTGCTGCTGGGCATGACCGAGATCACGGCCGTCTCCACGTACTTCATCACCTTCTTCGACACGTTCGGCATCGACCTGACCCATTGGAAATGGCTGATCGAACTGTGCTTCCTGGTGTCGCTGGTGTCCGTCAACCTGATCGCCGTCAAGGTGTTCGGCGAGGTGGAATTCTGGTTCTCGATGATCAAGATCACGCTGATTTGCGCGATGATCGCCACCGCCGTGGTCATGATCGTGATCGGCTACCATTACCCGGCCGCGCGGATTCATGGCGTGGATCATGTGAGTCCGGCGGGCCACGCCGGACTCGACAACCTGTTCGCCGGCTTCTCGTTCGCCCCGAACGGCTGGATGGCCTTCCTCATGAGCTTCCAGATGGTGTTCTTCGCCTATGAGCTGCTCGAGTTCGTGGGCGTCACCGTCTCCGAGACCAAGAATCCTCGTGAGGTGCTGCCCAAAGCCGTCAACGAGATCATCGTGCGTGTGCTCATCTTCTACGTGGGCGCGCTCGTGGCCATCATGTGCATCGTGCCGTGGACCTCGTTCAAGCCGAACGAGGACGGCTCCTTTGCCTCCCCGTTCATTATGGTGTTCCAGTACGCCGGGCTGAATTGGGCGTCCGCGCTGGTGTTCTTCGTGGTGATCACCGCCGCATCTTCCGCGCTGAACTCGCTGCTGTACTCGGCTGGCCGCCACCTGTACCAGCTGTCCGAGGTGTCGCCGAACCCGATGCTGAACAAGCTCGGCAAGGTGTCCGATCGCAAGGTGCCGGCCCGCGCCATCCTGGTGTCCGCGGCGCTGATACTGCTGTCGCCGATCGTCAACGCCATCCCCGGTGTGTCCGGAGCGTTCGTGCTGTTCTCGTCCGCCAGCTCCGCGGTGTTCCTGTTCATCTACATCCTGACGCTGATGGCACACCGCAAGTACCGTCGCTCCGCTGATTTCATTCCGGACGGGTTCGTCATGCCCGCTTGGAAGGTGCTCAATACGGTGGCAATCGTGTTCTTCGTGTTCATCTACCTGACGCTGTTCCTGGCGGACGATACGCGCAATTCCGCGATTGCCGGCCTGGTGTGGCTTGTGGGCTTCGGTGGATTCTCTATGCTGCGCGAACGCTACCGTAGCCGCGATTTGAAGGCCGCACTGGAACACAAGGAGTGATTGGACGGGCTGATTGGCTGGCGGCTATTAGTTGGGTGGCTGTTGGCTGTTGGCGGCTGACTGGCTAGCGGCCGATAGCCAATGACTGGGCTGATCGTCAGCCAATCGGCTGCCTATAGGTCTCATTGATACATTCGGTCATCCGATTAGTGCATTTGCGCGGACAATTAGTGCATTCGATCATCGGATTAGTACATCAGTGTGCAATTATTAGTACAATTAGCCGCCTAATTAGTACATTAGGACATAAAACAATGTCCTAATGTACTAATTAGATGCTAAAATACGATAAGTGCCATGTCCTAATGTATGAATTATCGCTATGAAGGGCGGAATGCGATGACGCAGGATGAACTTATGCAAGTGCTGCAGGCCGGTGAATCATCTATGGTCGAGTTCAAGCGCTGCAGCGAATTGCCTCATACGGATACTTTTGAGACTGTATGCTCATTCGCCAATCGTTCTGGTGGCAGCATTTATCTTGGCGTTGACGATGACGGTCAAGTGCTCGGCGTCGATTCTAAGCGCGTTAGTGAGATAGAGC
>ENA-OQMN01000298-OQMN01000298.1-human-gut-metagenome-genome-assembly--contig:-NODE-298-length-11259-cov-3.820967_pt1 | contig 11259 bp, 8 predicted proteins | sample MGYA00242765_ERZ504861 | MGnify/ENA primary metagenome ERZ504861 (study PRJEB26092, sample SAMD00036417) | human gut metagenome | host: Homo sapiens | study: EMG produced TPA metagenomics assembly of... | reverse complement strand
GCCAAAACGCCAACCAACCGCTTCATCGATCGTTTCCTTCCTTGTATGCCCGCGCGCCGCCGCGCAGGGTATGCCCGAGCACCGCGCGCGGGGTATGGTCACGCACCGCCGTGCGCAGGGTATGGTCGCGCGCCGCGCGCAGGCGCCGCGTCCCTTCCGTCGACCGGAGCCGTCGCACCCGGGCGGGCGGGCCGTGGCGCTCCGGGCGGGCGGGCCGTGACGCTCCGGGCAAGCGGACCGTGGCGCCCGGGCGGCCCTCTTCAGGCGACCCTCTTCAGACGGCGATCTTCAAGTCCAGCGCGGAGCCGTCCTGTTCGCCAAACGAATCGACCCCGTCCCCAAAACGACAGGGTCGCGTAGCCGCCGAGGCCCGAACCCGCTGCGGGCCCTACGCCACCCGAATCGAACCCGTCCCCAAACGAACAGTCCCCAAACGAACAAACGAATTGACCCCGTCCCCAAAATGGCACGGGGGCCTAGAACTCCGCGTAGACCGGCTTTGCCGGCGCTCCGAACGGCGAGAACACGAAGAACCACACGAGAACCGCCACGAGCATCAGCACCAGGGCGCACCATGCCGCAGCCGCCGTCCAGCTGTTGGAGAAAAACCAGGCGCGCACCGCCTCCGCCGCCGGATGCAGCCGCTCGACCGGCCCCGGCGTGCGAGCAGAGGACGCGGGTACCTTCTGCGGTGCGCCCGTGCTCACAGGCGCACCTCGATCTGGTGGATGATCTTGTTCACACTGTTCATCTCATCGCGCTCCACCGCCGTGGGGGCGATGTCCACGCCGAAGCGCTCCTCGATGGCCACGAGCACCTCGATGGCCGCCAGCGAGTCGAGCAGGCCCGCGTCGAACAGGTCAATATCGCGCTCCTCGCGCACGGCCTCGTCGTCGCAGATCTCCTCGAGCATCTCGAGCACCTGCTCCTCAAGTGCATTCCTATCCATGAATCAACCTTCCTACGAGATGATGTACCTGACCCGAGAACAGCGCGAAGCCGATGACCACGAGCTGCAGGGTGATGAACCAAGAAAGCGCACGGTACCAGGTCTTATGCCGGTTGCGCTTGTAGAACTTCGACCGCTTCTGCCACACCTCGCACCCGGCCAGCAGCACCCCGTGGTACAGGCCGTAGGCCATATAGTCCACGGTCAGCCCGTGCCAGGCGCCCATGAGCACCATGTTCACCACGTAGCCGGCACAGGCGGTCTGCACGCGGTTGGAGAACAGGTGCCGCTTGGTGGCCATCCGCGTGAAGCGCATAAACACGAAATCGCGCAGCCAGGTCGACAGCGTGATGTGCCAGCGGTTCCAGAAGTCCTTGAGGTCGATGGCGGCAAACGGCGCGCGGAAGTTGCGCGGGCAGCGGATGCCGAAGCAGTAGCAGGCCCCCATCGCCATCAGCGAGTAGCCGGCGAAATCGGCGAACAGGTAGCCCGCGTACACGTAGGCGCGCGCGATGGTGCGCACCGCCTGCGGACCGGGCAGCACGTTCAGGCCGGGAATCACCGCGCCGATCGCGCCAGCGGCGGGGTCGAGCACCGTCTGCAGCACCGTCGCCACCACCAGCTGCATCACCGCGCCCACGAGCAGCAGCAAGACGCCGCGCGTGAACAGGTCGGCGTAGGCGGCGCGCGTGTAGCGCGTGTCGGCGTCGGCGGTGAAGCGGCGCGAACGGTCGATGGGGCCGGAGGTGAAGGTGGCGAAAAACGTCAGGAAATACAGGTAGTCCAGCGGCTTGAGATCCTCGATCAGCCCGTCGCGAATCTCGATGAGCACCTGGACCGCCTTGAAGGTGAGGTACGAGATGCCGATGAACCCCAGCAGGTTCTGGTCGAACACCGCGCCGATCTTGTAGATGACCAGCGGCGCGACGGTCGCGGCGAGCGCTGCGCGATACACCGCCAGGCTGCGGCGTCCCGTCTGCCAGCTCCGGAGCGTGACCCAGGTGGCGAGCGACGCCACCGCGAGAAAGACCGCAAACGCGGCCGCCCCGTGCGCCGTGCCCGAGAACAACAGCAGCAACATGAGGCAGGAGGCGATAAAACCGTAGTACTTGATGCGGCGCCCGGTGAAGCCCAGGACGGCCGCCGGCACCACCGCGATGGCCAGCGCGCAGAAAAAACGAGGGCGAGGTGTAGAAGTCCATGCGAGCCTTCCTAGCGGCCCTGCGCGGCCAGCGCGCGGCGGTCGACCTTGCCGTTGCCGGTCATGGGAAGCGCCTCGGCGAACACGATCTTCTTGGGGATCATGTAGTGCGGAAGCGTGGCCTTGAGCTGCTCTTTGATCGCCAGACCGGCGCGGAAGGGGCTCTCGGTGAGGGGCTCGGCGCTCACCACGTGCGCCACGAGATGCGCGATCTTGCCGTCGCGCTGCGCGGGGACCACCGCGGCGGCGGCCACCGCGGGCAGGCGGCGCAGGTGCTCCTCGATCTCGCCCAGCTCGATACGGAAGCCGTTGAGCTTGATCTGCAGGTCGAGGCGGCCCCGATAGTGCAGCATGCCGGCGGCGTCGAGCATGCCCTCGTCGCCGGTGCGATAGGTGCGGCAGGGCTCACCGCCGAGCTCGGCGGCCCCGAAGGCCCGCTCGGTGAGGTCGGGCCGGTTGAAATAGCCGCGCGCCACGGTATCGCCCTCGATGATGACCTCGCCGAAGGTCCCCGGCGCGCAATCGGCGCCCGTCTCGTCCACGATGCGGATGCGGGTCCCGCGGCGCGGGGCGCCCACCGGCAGGGGCGCGTCGGCTGCGGCGAGCTCACGCGTCACCTCGACCGAGGTCACAGCGACCGTCGACTCCGTGGGGCCGTAGGTGTTGAGCACCCGGGCAGCCGCGAAGCGCTCGAGCAGGCGCGCGGCCGTAGCGTTCGGCAGGGTCTCGCCGCAGAAAAGGAACAGGCGCAGATCGGGCATGAGCGCATCGGAGAACTCGGGGGCCGCCAGGCACAGCTCGGCAAACGACGGCGTGGAAACCCAGACGCCCGCCCGGGAGGCGGCGAGCGCCTCAAGCTGGTGCGCCATGCTCTGCTGCGTGGCGTGGGCAAGACTGAACAGCGTGCCGCCCGAGGCCAGGGCCCCGGCGAGCTCAAACACCGACAGGTCGAAGGAGAAGGGCGCCTGGTCGACCCAGACCATCGCGCAATTTGGGGACGGGGTCGTTTCGTTTGTGTCGGATGGGGACGGGGTCGTTTCGTTTGCACCGAAACCGGAACCGGACGCCGATGACGCCGCGGGGTTGCCATCACCGAATGGGGACGGGGTCGTTTCGTCGGCATCGAGCAGGGCCGGGATAACGTCGGCAGACCCCAACGCACCTGCCGCGAGCTCCAGGTCCCAAGCGCAGAAGTTGTCGAAGCACGAGGCCGTCACCTCGACGCCCTTGGGCGAGCCGGTGGAACCGGAGGTAAACAGGATGTAGGCGAGGTCTTCGCCCGCAATCCAGCGGGCACGGCTGGACACTCCGCCGGCGCGCACGGCATCCTCAAGGGCCGCACGGCCAACGAGGCGCGCCGCAGGCAGGGCCTCGGGCTGCGGAAACTCCTCGATGGCAAGCATGAGCGGGCCAGCAGCTGCGGCATCGGCGGGCAGCGCCACGGCGATCTGCTCCACGATGGATGCCGCGCGCGAAGCCGGCACGGAAAAGCAGTCGACGGGAACGTAGGGGCAGCCCGCCTTCATGCAGGCCAAAAAGCTCGCAACCATGAGCGGATGCTTGTTGCCGTACACCACCACGGGGGTGCCAGGCGCCACGCGCTCGGCAATATAGGACGCAAGCGCCTCGGAGGCGCGCCACAGCTCAGCGTAGCTCAGCTGCTCGCCCGTGGACACCTGCACCGCGCAGGCGTCGGCTCGCGCCGCCGCCATCCGCTCGATCTGCTCAAGATACCTCATCGCGTTCCCATCTTCTTCCCGCCGACGCATGTCATTTGAGCTACCCCCCCCCGGATGCCTTTTGGCAAGACGCACGCGCGCATCAAGCTGGGCGAAAACGCCGGGCAACCGGTGCAGACGGAGTCGCATAGACGGACACCTCGTGCACGTAATCGCAGGTCGGAGGACTCGATTGCACCATTGTGACCATAGAACCTCTTGCGAACCTTACCGTTCCGTGACGGATATGTAAGACTCCTTGCGTTTCAGTGAAGATGGCCTATGTGACGTGGATAGAGCTGCATCGGAGACACCCGCGCGCCGACCAACGCGGCGTCTTCGGCAAGATCGCGATTAATATCGCCGCGGCGTAGGTGAGGGAGCGAAAGCCCACATTCCCTGGCGGCCTTTCCACCGCATTGAGCCACCCTCTCGATGCAAACAACCGGCCCATTTCGCGAAATATAGGCCCATTTGCCGCCTGACCAGAGCCTCGAATCACCGGGTGACGACAGCGCCTTGGCCCCCGGCGAGGCCATTTCGCCACGCCCCGCAACGTAGAAACCTATAGGACCTCGCAACCGCCTGTTATAAACGCCCGTAGCTGGCGTATCATGGTGAGGTTAGCAATCCGCGCGGCTCAAGGCGGCACGGCTGTCCCCGGCATACGGCAGCCCCTTCGCCGACCGCCGCCGCACGGCAAAACCCGTCCACGGAAGGGCAGGAATCAATGGTCTCTCGCGTATACGTAGAGAAGAAACCCGGATTTGACGTCGAGGCGCGCCAGCTGCTGGCCGAGCTGCGCGACATCGTGGGCATCGAGGCGCTCACGGGCCTGCGCCTGATCTGCCGCTACGACGTCGAGGGCATCGACGAGGAGCTCTTCGCCCGCTGCGTGCCCACCGTGTTCTCGGAGCCGCCGGTCGACACCGTGTACCACGAGCTGCCCGCCAGCCCCGCCAGCGAACGCGTCTTTGCCGTGGAGTTCCTGCCCGGCCAGTTCGACCAGCGCGCCGATTCCGCCAGCGAGTGCATCCAGCTCATCTCCCAGGGTGAGCGCCCCGCCGTGCGCTCGGCCAAGGTCTACCTGCTTGAAGGCGAGCTTGCCGCCGAGGACATCGACGCCATCAAGCGCTACGTGGTGAACCCCGTCGAGGCGCGCCTGGCCTCCCTCGAGCTGCCCGCGACCCTTGCCGCCGCCACCCCGACCCCGAGCCGGTCGAGGTGATCGACGGCTTCCGCGAGCTTGACGAGGCGGGCCTGGCGGCCTTCATCGCCGAGCGCGGCCTGGCCATGGACGAGGCGGACATCGCGTTTTGCCAGCAGTACTTCCGCGATGAGGACCGCGACCCCACCATCACCGAGATCCGCGTGATCGACACCTACTGGTCCGACCACTGCCGCCACACCACCTTCGGCACCAACCTGGAGAACATCCAGATCGATGACATCGCGGTCCAGGCGGCCTTCGACCGCTACCTGGAGATGCGCGCGGAGCTCGGCCGCGAGGAAAAGCCCATCTGCCTCATGGACATGGGCACCATCGGCGCCAAGTGGCTGAAGGCCCAAGGCACCCTCACCGGCCTTGACGAGTCCGAGGAGATCAACGCCTGCACCGTGCGCGTGACCGTGGACGTCGACGGCGAGGACCAGGACTGGCTGTTCCTCTTCAAGAACGAGACCCACAACCACCCCACCGAGATCGAGCCCTTCGGCGGCGCGGCCACCTGCGTGGGCGGCGCGATCCGCGACCCGCTCTCGGGCCGCAGCTACGTCTACCAGGCAATGCGCGTCACCGGCGCAGCCGATCCCACCGTACCCGTCTCCGAGACCATCGCCGGCAAGCTGCCGCAGCGCAAGCTCGTCACCACCGCCGCGGCCGGCTACTCCTCCTACGGCAACCAGATCGGCCTGGCCACCGGCCAGGCCTCCGAGCTCTACCACCCCGGCTACATGGCCAAGCGCATGGAGGTCGGCGCCGTGGTGGGCGCGGCTCCCGCCAGCCATGTGCGCCGCGAGTGCCCCGCGCCCGGCGACAAGATCATCCTGCTCGGCGGCCGCACCGGGCGCGACGGCATCGGCGGCGCCACCGGCTCCTCCAAGGCCCATAACGTCGAGTCCATCGAGAAGGACGGCGCCGAGGTCCAGAAGGGCCAAGCCCCCATCGGAGCGCAAGCTGCAGCGCCTGTTCCGCCGCGGCGATGCCTGCCGCCTCATCAAGCGCTGCAACGACTTCGGCGCCGGCGGCGTGTCCGTGGCCGTGGGCGAGCTGGCCGACGGCCTCTACATCGACCTCGATATGGTTACCAAGAAATACGACGGCCTCGACGGCACCGAGCTGGCCATCTCCGAATCCCAGGAGCGCATGGCCGTGGCCGTGGCCGAAGACGATGTCGAGGAGTTCATGGGCTACGCCGAGGAGGAGAACCTCGAGGCGACCGTGATCGCCGAGGTCACGCACGAGCCGCGCGTCCGCATGGCATGGCAGGGCAACGCGATCGTGGACCTCTCCCGCGCGTTCCTCAACTCCAACGGCGCGCCCAAGCACCAGGACGTGCACGTGCTCGGCCAGGGCATCGCGCCCATCGACCCGGAAAGCGAGCTTGCCGAGGCGGCGCTCGAGGAGTTCGGCAGCCTCGAGGGCATCTACGAGAGCACCGTCCCCCTGGTGCCGGGTGCCGAGACCTGCGAGTCCTTCCACGACGCCATGCTCGAGCTGGTGAGCGACCTCAACGTGTGCTCCAACAAGGGCCTGTCCGAGCGCTTCGACTCCACCATCGGCGCGGGCACCGTGCTCATGCCGTTCGGCGGCGCGCGGCAGCTCACCCCCGCCCAGGCGATGGTCGCCAAGTTCCCGGTCGACGGCGAGACCACCACGGTCTCCGGCATGGCCTGGGGCTTCAACCCGTTCATCATGGACGCCGACCAGTACCGCGGCGCCTACCTCTCCGTGGTGGAGAGCATCGCGCGCCTCGTGGCGACCGGCTTCGACCATAAGAAGATCTACCTGTCCTTCCAGGAGTATTTCGAGCGTCTGCGCGACGTGCCCGAGCGCTGGGGCAAGCCCATGGCGGCCGTGCTCGGCGCCCTCATGGCGCAGGTCGAGCTCGGCGCCGGCGCCATCGGCGGCAAGGACTCCATGTCCGGCTCCTTCGAGGACCTCGACGTTCCGCCCACCTTGGTTTCCTTCGCTGTGGCGGTCGACAAGCTCGCGAACGTGGTGTCCCCCGAGTTCAAGGGCGCCGGCCATCGCGTGGCGCTCATCCAGCCCGCCTACCAGATCGACGACCTGCTACCCGAGCCCGCCTCGCTGCTCGCCGCCTTCGACGCGGTCGAGGGCCTGGTGCGCGAGGGCCGCGCGCTGTCCGTGTCCACCGCCGGCTTCGGCGGCCTGGCCGAGGTGCTGTTCAAGGCCTGCTTGGGCAACCGCCTGGGCTTCGGGCTTGCCGATGCCTTCTACGAGGCCGAGGGCCGCGACCTGTTCGACCACTCCTACGGCTGCTTCATCGTGGAGCTGGCCGAGGGCGCCGAGCTGCCGCAGGTCGACGGCGTGACCGTGATCGAGCTGGGCGAGACCCGCGAGGCATACGAGTTTGCCGCCTACGAGGAGGTGCTCGACCTGGCCGAGCTGCAGGAGGCGTGGGAGTCTGCGCTCGAAGGCGTGTTCCCTTACCGCAGCGAGCCCCTGGGCACCCAATCTTCGGCCGATGTCTCGGGCACCCAGGTAACCGCTGAATCTGATAAAGCGGCAATCGAGCGTTACCGCTGCGAGGAGGAAGGCCGCATCCGCGCAACCTACGGCGGGCTCAAGATCGCCAAGCCGCGCGTGATCATCCCCGTGTTCCCGGGCAACAACTGCGAGTTCGACTCCGCCCGCGCCTTCCGCGCGGCAGGCGCCGAGGCCGACGTCTTCGTGATCAACAACCTCACGCCCGAGCACGTGGCCGAGTCCACCCGCGAGCTTGCGCGCCGCATCCGCGAGAGCCAGATCGTCATGATCCCCGGCGGCTTCTCCGGCGGCGACGAGCCCGACGGCTCCGCCAAGTTCATCACGGCGTTCTTCCGCGCCCCCGAGGTCACCGAGGCCGTGCGCGACCTGCTCCAGGCCCGCGACGGCCTGATGCTGGGCATCTGCAACGGCTTCCAGGCGCTCATCAAGCTGGGCCTGGTGCCTTACGGCGACATCGTGGACGCCACCGCGGACGCCCCGACGCTGACCTTCAACGAGATCGGCCGTCACCAGAGCCGCCTGGTGCGCACGCGCATCGCGAGCGACCTGTCGCCGTGGCTTGCCCAGTGCGACCCCGAGGAGCTCTACACCGTGGCGATCTCCCACGGCGAGGGCCGCTTCGTGGCCAACGATGACGTGCTCGCGCAGCTGCGCGCCGGGGGCCAGATCGCCACGCAGTACGTGGATGTGGCGGGCATGCCGTCCCAGGACCTCGATGTGAACCCCAACGGCTCCGTGGCCTGCATCGAGGGCATCACCAGTCCCGACGGCCGCGTGTTCGGCAAGATGGGCCACGTGGAGCGCCGCGGTGAGGGCCTGTACAAGAACGTCCCCGGCGAGACGTTCATACCCCTGTTCGAAAGCGGCGTGGCATACTTCGGGTAAGGTTCCACCGCGCCTCCATGCGCCTTAACCGCCATGTCCCTTAACCGCCATACGCCTTAGTCACGAAAGGCGCCCGCATCGCCGTGGGCGCCTTTCGCTGTTCGGTGCTTGGCAAGACGCTTGCAGTCGGCTGCAGTCAGTTGCGGTCAGCTGCAGCCAGCTGCGGTCAGCTGCAGTCAGCTGCTTGCCCTATTCGTTTACGCTTGTCCGCACAGGTCCCACCCGTCACCCACATAGATACGCTGATATTTCGGCTTATCCGCTCATCTCATACCGCCCCTCGCAACAACATGCGGAGGCCCAGAGCATATGACGGGCATCGCATCCCACCGGCGGGCGCGTCACGCTGGCGGTCGCATCCGGACGCAAGCCTTGTCCCGCTGTCGGGTGTCCTGCAGGCTGCCGTTGACCGTCGCCGGGCAGATCCCGCTGTCAGTCGCTGACCGCCGTCTCCCGATGCTCCCGATGCTCCCGATGCTCCCGATGCTCCCGATGCTCCCGATGCTCCCGATGCTCCCGATGCCGAGCATATCCCACTGTCAGCTGTACACGACTGAAGACCCGCAGCCCGCCCTACATCCTCACTGTCAGCTGTGTGCGGCTGTCAGCTGTGCACGATTTGGCAACGTACCCAGAGAGTCTTGATACATTTCACTCTTGTCATAAGCTCTCTACCTGGTATTCTTTTCTGATATAGATTCAGAAGCATGCATGCGATTTGACACAGCTGACAATCGTACACAGCTGACAGCCCCAAGCCCCGGCCCTGCAATCTGGGGACGGGGTCGATTCGTACGGGGAAAACGGGATCTTCCCCGCGAAACGAAATGACCCCGTCCCCAAACCGGCAGGCCCGCCGATGCCCGCAACCAGCCCCGCGACCTCAAGGAAGCACTCATGGAACTCACAACTGCCCGCCTCATCTTGCGACCCTGGCTCGACAGCGATGCGCCAGCTCTTTACGAACTCGCACGCGACCCGAGGGTGGGCCCCGCAGCAGGCTGGCCTGCACACGAAAGCCCCGCGCAAAGCCTCGACATCATACGCACCATCCTGCGCGGACCCGAGCAATACGCCATCACTTTGCGCTGGAACGGTACGCTCATCGGCGCAATCGGCCTCAAAACGCGTGCGATTTGCCCCTACCTTCAGACGGACGACGACTACGCCGTCGGCTACTGGATCGGCGTCCCCCACTGGGGACAGGGATTTGCACCCGAGGCCCTCGCGCGTCTCATCGAGCATGCACGCGACGACCTGGGGGCTCGCGCGATCTGGGCAGACCGCTTCCTCGACAACGCCCAATCGCACCGCGTGATGGAGAAGTGCGGGCTGACCCCCGTGAGAACCGCAACAAGCGATGCAATGGCCCCAAACGGCTCGCACGAGATCCTCATCATGCGTCGCGATCTGTCCCTGCGATGAGGCTTCCCATATGCTTCCCATATATATCCGTAAGTTATATCGCACGCCACAGCAAGCGTCCACGCGATTCACAGACTACCGTGCATCCCAGCAGGTGCTTGAACGCTCGCGACAGACATCCGATGCTTGTTCATTCGCCGTCCACCCGCGCGCATTCGCACGCCTCTACGCGTGGGCAACGATGGCATCGCGCAGCCACTGTGCGCAACCCTCAACCGCGCGGTCGTAGTATGCACGAAACCGCTCATCCGCCACGTAGCTCTCCGCTAAGCCGCGATGCATCTCGGGCGTGTACCGCGGCCAGGTGAATGAAAGCCATGCGCGATGCAGCGCGCATACGCGGGCACCCTCATCCCCCAACGGATCGGCATCCTCAACCACCGCCGCCTCAAGCGCCTCGAGAATCTGCAGCTCCAGCTCACGAAACCGTGCATATTGCTCACTCGTGAGCCCCATCATCGTGCGATTGCTCTCGTCCACGGACTCATCTCCATATCTCGCGCGCGCCTCCGCACCGTACGCGCGCTCGTTCTCTTCGATCAGCTGGCGCTTCATCCCTTCGAATTTCTCTTCGTCTGTCATGGGGTTTCCTCCCGCTTCGCTTTTGATGGTTACCTCTATCGTTCGAATGAGCCTGTCGAGCTCAGCCCGTTCGCGTCGGAGCTCAGCCATATGGCGGCCGAGGAGCTTCCGTCGCTCGGGCGCACTGCTGCTCAGCAAGGGCGCAACCTCCCCCAGCGGAACCCCCATGCGGCGGAACAGCATAATCTCCTGCAGCCGATTCATTTCCGCGCTGGTGTAGCAGCGATACCCGTTCGGCTTCCGCGCGGGGGCGAGCAGGCCCACGTCCTCGTACAGTCGCAGCGCGCGAGCGCTCACCCCGCTCATGCGCGCGACCTCTCCGATGGTGTACGTCATCCCCAATGCGATCTCTCCTTCCGACTCGATGACCGTGGTCCCAGCCCCAGCAACGCTCGAAGCCCGTCTCGCCAGGCTATCGAGTCGCAGCATAAACCTTACCGCTACGGCAAGGTCAAGCGGCCGGGTGCGCGCGTTTCCGCAAGACGCCCCAGCAGGGGCGGGCGCCTAGCAGAAGAGAGCGGCAAGCGGGCGCCTAGCAGAGGCGGGCGAATGCAAGCGGGCACCCAGTCCGACGCCGGAGAGCAGCAGGCGGGCACCCAGTCCGACGCCGGAGAATGCCCAGACGCGCGGTTGACAACCACACCTCACTGTCAGCTGTGTGCGGCTGTCAGCTGTGCACGATTTGGCAACGTACCCAGAGAGTCTTGATACATTTCACTCTTGTCATAAGCTCTCTACCTGGTATTCTTTTCTGATATAGATTCAGAAG
>ENA-OQMN01000297-OQMN01000297.1-human-gut-metagenome-genome-assembly--contig:-NODE-297-length-11306-cov-3.046874_pt1 | contig 11306 bp, 10 predicted proteins | sample MGYA00242765_ERZ504861 | MGnify/ENA primary metagenome ERZ504861 (study PRJEB26092, sample SAMD00036417) | human gut metagenome | host: Homo sapiens | study: EMG produced TPA metagenomics assembly of... | reverse complement strand
CGGTCGGCGGGTCTCTCCCCGTGTAGGAAACAACCACCGCGCAGTCGCCGGCGCCAAGCGTTTGGCAAAACAGGCCCATTTCCGCCTGGGGCGACAGGTGCGTGCACACGCCGACCTGCATCATCTTGCGCTGGAACAGGCGCAGGCATAGTTCGTTGACGCTGATGCCGAACAGGGCGATAACGGGTGCCGCGGCGAGCAGCTCGGCGGCACGCTCGATCTGGCGGGCGTCTTGCATCCGGCTGTTTGCCAGGCGCTTTCCGATGCCACGCGCGCCACCGCGTCGGCGATCTCGCGCGTGGTGGCGCCGGCGGCAAACGGCAGGCTGTGGTTGACGGCGCCCATGCGCTCGCGCTGCATGGCGAGCTCCAGGCGCCATGCGTCGAAGAAATCGCGCCAGCCGCTGTAGCCCAGCTGCTGAGCTACGCGCACGAGGGTGGGCTTTGAGGTGGCGGTCGCCTCGGCGATCTGACGCATGCTGAGCGTCTCGGCGTGGGTGGCATCCTCGAGCAGGAAGCGCGCCACGGCGCCTGCCGCATCCGTGCGGTGCGTCGCGAGTTTCTCAAGTCGTTGGCTGATGAGCATCGAGCCTCCCGGTGGTCGTGCCTTCCCGTCCGTTGTTGGCCGGCGGTCGGTTTGTGCGCCGTCGGCAAAGCAAAACGGTTGTTCCATGCGTTTGCCCAGCTTCTCAGTATCGTAGCGCATCGATGCCAAAACGGTGTTCCGGCCATTCGTCGCATACTGCAGGCAGATTGATGCCGAATGGCGGTGACGAATTACGAGAGAGGGGATCTGGATATGGATCGGACGGACACGATGGCGGGTGCCGTGGTCGCGGGCTTGGGCGGTGCGGACAATATCGAGCGTATCGAGCATTGCGTGACGCGCCTGCGCGTGACGGTGCGCAACGACGCGCTCGTGGACGCTGCCGCGCTTGCTGGGGTGAGGGCGTGCTCGACTATCGCCTGCATGCCGGGAGCCATCAGCTGGCGATCGGACCCGGGCTGCTCGACGCATTCGACGCGCTGCGGCGAGCTGCTGGTTTTGCCGAAGCGGCAGGGGCGGCGGCTTTCGCGGACGGCCCGGATGCCCCTTCGGCAGTCCCGCTCACTGAGCTGCAGAAACTCGATGCGGGCCTGCCGTACTGCTTCACGGATCCGCAGGTCGCCGCGCGTAAACGGCGGGCGAGCGCGCTGTGCGACCGGCTGAACGCGCTGCCCTCATCCGATGGGTCCGAGCGACGGGAGGTGCTGCGGGAGCTGCTGGGCACCTGCGACGACGACACCTCGATCATGTCGCCGTTCGCCTGCGATCATGGGCACAACATCCATGTGGGAGCGCACTTCATCGCCAACTACGGCGTAACCATATTGGATATTGCGCCCGTGCAGATTGGGGATCACTGCATGATCGGGCCAGGGACGCTCATCACCACGGTGGGCCATCCGCTCGATCCCGCGGGCCGGCGTGCGCGGCTGGGCACAGGCCGAGCCGGTGGTGATTGGCGACGACGTGTGGATCGGCGGCAACGTCACGGTCCTGCCTGGCGTGCATATCGGGAACAACGTGGTAATCGGGGCGGGCTCGGTGGTGACGCGCGATATTCCGGGAAACTCGCTTGCCCTGGGCGTGCCTGCCCGCGTGGTGCGGCAGCTGGAGGAGGCAAAGCGGTAACGTGCCGGAAGCGCGTCGGGTCCGCGGCGGGGCGTGCATCCGGGAATCGCGGCCGGGCGTTTCGCATCCGTGCGAAATGGGATAATTCAGTCAGATATGGCACAATGGCACAAACCACCGCTTCGTGCTTGGAGGCCGCTATGGACGACCTGCTGGAATCCGTTCTTCGCGTCGGCGTGCTGATGGTTGTCGTCGGCCCCGCCCTTGCGTGGATCGGCCGCGCCGCGGCGAAGGAGCGCAAGCGCGCCACGAGTAGCCGCAAGAGATTTTGCGTGGAGACTCCGATGACGGTGCGCATCGTGTTCGCCGGATGCGGCGTGCTGTTTGAGGCGATGCTGCTGTTTGTATACGTGTGGCAAGGCGTTGCCATGGGCATATGGGACCATCAGCTCATGTGGCTTGGACACGCGCTTGCACTGGCGTGCTTTGTCGTCTGGGGCTGGCGAGCATGCAGCGCCTGGATGTCGATGGAGACGAGCTGCGGTATCGCACCGTCACGGGCCGTCGGCGCACAACGACGTTTGCCCATGTCACCAAGGCCGAGGTGCATCTTCAGGTGCATAGCCTGATCCTGTATGCGGACGACGGGCGCTTCGCCACAATCAGCATCGAGAACACGTGCACGAACAATCTGATCGATCGCCTGGAGCAGGAGGGCATAGCCATCGAGGACGCGGTCGAGGGTCCGTGCTGCAAATCCAAGCTCGGCTGGGCGGCCATCAAGCCCATCACGTTGGTGTTCTTAGGGATCGCGGCGGTGTTTTCGCTGGTGATCGTGTTCGTGGGCGTGATGGGCGGCAGCGGTTTGGAGCTGCTCGCGATCGTGCCGTTCCTGTTCATCTTGCTGGGGGTCGTGCTGCCCGCGCTGCTGTTTTGCGCGCTGCCCCTGCGCGGCTTGCTGATGCTTGCACGTCAGGAGTGCGAGCTGGGCTTCTCGTTCAACGAGGAGATGAAGGTGCACGGCGCGGTGGGTACGGCGTTTGAGGATCGCGACTGGTTCGTCGAGGTGAGCAACGGTCAGGTGGTCGCGTTTCGTCGCGACTACGTTAAAAGCGTGCTCAAGCATAAACGCACCGAGAACGGGGACGAATGTGTTCTGATGTCGAAGGACGGCAAGAAGCATAAGGTGCGCGCGGCAGCTCCTACGTTGGAGGGCCTGCATCGCTGGTTCAAGCAGGGGCCGCGCGAGGACAAGGGCTGGGTGGAGCGCGTCGGCGATACGGTCGAGGGCATCCCGGCGCCGGTCGAGTAGGCGAAGGTGGCGGGATGCAAATCGACGGGCGCCGTCGGTGGGGCTCCGTGGTTGGTGCTGGTGCCTTCGGAGGTGAATTCTCCGCGAAGGCCGTGTGTCCTTTGTTGAAGCGGGCTTGGTCCTTTGAGGGGCGGGACACCGCTTTCCTCGGGGTCTGCGTATTGGGGGCTTGTCCGAAGTGAACGCTTCTGATAAGGTGTGCACGCAAAGACATGTTACTGGTCAGGCAGGCAGGATCTTTCAATCGCCCCATTGGGGAGAGGGAAGGGTTCTGCCTGTTTTCTTTCTCTCGATGAGGCGGAACGCGAAGCACTCCGTGAGGAAGGAAACACCATGGACTACAAAGACCTGGCGCATAGCATCGTTGAACAGGTGGGCGGCGCCGACAACATCGTGACGCTCGAGCATTGCTCGACGCGCCTGCGGTTTTCGCTCGCCGATCGTACGAAGGTCAACCTTGATGGTCTTAAGAAAACCGCCGGCGTGTTGGGCGTCATCGACGCTGCCCAGTTCCAGATCGTGATCGGCAACAATGTCGTCGAGGTGTACGATGCAATCCTCAAAGACCATGCCGTTGGTGCCGGCACGGTCGATGTACCCCAGGGCGAGAAGCAGGGTATGGGCGCTGCTGCCCTCGCCGCTGTGGTAAGTATCTTCCAGCCGCTCGTTCCGGCAATCGCCGGCGCCGGTGTGCTCAAGAGCTTCCTGCTGCTGCTCAACATGCTCGGCGTCCTTGCCACAACCGACACGCTCTATACCATGTTCGCGGCAATCTCCGACGCAACGTTTTACTTCTTGCCGCTGATGGTCGCCGTGACGGCCGCCAACACATTCCGCTGCAACCGCCTGGTTGCCGTCGGTGCCGTGGGCTACCTGCTGCTGCCGGCAACCACCACAGCACTTGCCGAGGGCACGCTGACCGTATTCGGTTTCACGGCCCCTGCCATCGCCTACAACGCCCAGGTATTCCCTGCCATCCTATGCGTTGGTTGCTTGGCTCTGTGCGAGCACTTCTTCAACAAGATATCGCCTAAGCCCATCCGCATTTTCTTCGTCCCCATGATGGCGCTCGCCATTACGGTCCCGGCGACCCTGTATATCCTGGGTCCGCTTGGTTACAACGCGGGCCAGCTGCTCACCACGGCGATCTTGGCGCTCTACAACACCGCGGGTTTCTTGGCGCTCGGTTTGCTCGCAGCCATCTTGCCGTTCATGATCGCCATGGGCATGCACAAGGCCATGATTCCGTATGCCACCGCCGTAATGACCGATCTGGGACACGAGATGCTGTACCTGCCGGCATCGCTTGCCCACAACATCTCGGAGTGCGGTGCCTGTGCTGCCGTCGCGTTGCGCACCAAGGACGAGACGTTGCGCCAGACCGCTCTTTCCGCATCGATCTCGGCGCTCATGGGCATCACGGAGCCGGCGCTTTACGGTGTGACGCTGCAGCATAAGCGCGTGATGATCGGCGTGGTTGCGTCCGGAGCCATTTCCGGTACGGCGCTTGGCCTGCTGGGCGTGCGCGCGTTTGCCCTTGTGGGTCCCGGCTTGCCGAGCATGACCATGTTTGCGGATGCCGCCAACCCGGCCAACCTCATGTTCGCGTTCGGCGGCTTCGCCCTCGCCGCCATCGTGTCCTTTGCAGCTACGTTTGTCCTGTGGAAGGACGAAGCGGCTCTCAATGGCCCCGGGGCGGCATCCGACGTGCCCGAGGCGGCAGCCGACGTTGCGGCCGAGGTCGTCGCCAGTGGGTCCGGGCGCGCTGCCGCCGGCGCCGGTGCCGCGCTGCAGATTGTTTCCCCGTTGCGGGGTGCTGCCGAGGGCCTCGAGCAAGTGCCCGATGAGGTATTTGCCAGCAAGACGCTGGGCGATGGTGTCGCGATTGTCCCGACCGAGGGTGTGCTCTATGCTCCGGCAGACGCTACGGTGTCCATGGTGTTTCCTACCAACCATGCGATCGGTCTCACGCTCAGTGATGGCTGCGAGCTGCTGCTTCATGTGGGTATTGACACGGTTAAGATGGAGGGGCGTGGCTTCGAGTCCTTCGTGGCTGTTGGTGATGCGGTTGCCGCTGGTGACAAGCTGCTCGGTTTCGACCTCGCTGCCATCGCCGAGGCTGGCTTCGACCCGACGGTGTCTATCGTGGTGAGTAACGGCTCCGCATGGAGCGTGTCGGATCAGGTTGCGGGCGCCGTCAACCCGGGTGCGCCCTTGTTCAAGATTGAGGAGAAGTAACGATGGCGTATACGTTTCCCGAAGGCTTCCTCTGGGGCGGCGCTACGGCCGCCGGGCAGTTCGAGGGCGGTTGGAATGAGGGCGGCCGCGGTTGGGCGGTAGGCGATGTTTCGCCCGAGCATTTCAGCAGCCCCGTTACCGACTACGACACCAATGTGGGTATGACGACCGCCACGATCGAGGAGGCGCTTGCGCACCCCGAGGACATTTCGCATTACCCTAAGCGCCACGGCAGCGATTTCTACCATCGCTATAAAGAGGACATCGCCCTCATGGCCGAAATGGGCTTCAAGACGTTTCGTATGTCGATCGCCTGGAGTCGCATCTTCCCGCATGTTGACGATGCGGAGCCCAATGAGGAAGGCCTGGCGTTCTACGATGCGGTGTTTGACGAGTTGTTGGCGCACGGCATCGAGCCGCTGGTGACCATGAGTCATTACGAGCCGCCGCTGGACCTCGTGCTGCGCTACGACGGCTGGTACTCGCGCGAGGCCGTTGACCTGTTCGTCCGCTATGTCGAGACGATCTGCCGCCGTTACAAGGACAAGGTCAAGTACTGGCTCACCTTCAACGAGATCGATTCCGTCATTCGTCACCCGTGGGTGTCGGGCGCGCTCGTGGAGGACCGCTTCGAGGGCAAGAACTTCGAAGAGGTCATCTACCAGGCCATGCACCACCAGTTCGTGGCGAGCGCCCTGGCAACCAAGGTGTGCCATGAGATCATTCCCGGCTCCCAGGTTGGCTGCATGCTCACCAAGCTCACCTACTACCCGTACACCTGCAAACCTGAGGACGTGCTTGCTGCGCAGCAGCGCATGCGCGCCACCTATGCCTTCAGCGACACGCAGGTGTTCGGCGAGTATCCCGCCTACCTTTTGGCGGAGTATCGCAACAAGGGAATCGAGATCAAGATGGAGTCGGGTGACCTCGAGGCCATGAAGGCATACCCGGTCGACTTCGTGAGCTTTTCCTACTACATGTCCTCCTGCGAGGCGGCCGACACCACCGGTCTCGACGTCACGCCGGGCAATACGATCCTCGCGGTGAAGAACCCGCATCTTCCCACGAGTGAGTGGGGTTGGCAGATCGACCCGGTGGGCTTGCGGATCTCGCTCGTGGACCTCTATGACCGCTACCGCAAGCCGCTGTTCGTGGTGGAAAACGGCCTCGGCGCCCGTGACGTGCTCGAGGCGGACGGTGCAGTCCACGATGCCTATCGCATCGACTACCTGCGTCGGCATTTCAAGGCGATGTGGGAGGCCGTGCATGAGGATGGGGTGAAGCTGTTGGGATACACTTCCTGGGCGTGCATCGATTTGGTGAGCGAGGGCACGAAGCAGATGTCGAAGCGTTACGGCTACGTGTATGTGGATGCCGATGACTGCGGTCGGGGTACCTACGACCGCTATCGCAAGGATAGCTTCTACTGGTATAAAGACGTCATCGCCCGCAACGGGCTTGCCGAGGACGAGGCGTAAGAGAGCAACGAGATGGAGGGCCGGCCCGCCGTGTACACAATCAAAAAAGTGCTCAATTCGAGTGTGATGTTGGTCACGGATGGGGCCGGCCGCGAATTCATCCTCCTGGGTAAGGGAATCGGCTATGGTAAAAAGGCGGGGACCGAGATTCCCCGTTCGGATGAAAACCAGGTGTTCGTTCCGGTTGAGGAGGGACGTTCGGGGCAGGTTCGGGAGCTCATGAGCTCGGTTGCTCCCGAAATCGTCGAAGTGACGCAGGAAATCGTGGCGGAATCCAAGCGGCTGCTCGGATGTGAGTTGTCCCCCTCGATTTACTTCATGCTTGCAGACCACCTTGGGTTCGCTATCGAGCGCGCTCGGCGCGGCATGGCCATCACCAATCGCGTATTCTGGGAGATCAAGAACTACTATCCCGATGAATTTCGCGCCGGTTTGCTGGGCCTGGGGCTTGTCGAGTCCCGTTTGGGGATCTCGCTACCCGAGGAGGAGGCGGCCAATATCGCGTTTCATATCGCCAACGCGCGGGCGGAGGACGGTTCGTTATACGATGCGGCACGCTATGCAAAGGTGATCGGCAAGATCATCAACGTGGTGGTGTTCTCACTCAATCGGCCGGTGGATACCAAGAGCATTCATTACCTGCGGTTCGTGACGCACGTGAAGTATTTCGTCGAGCGGTATTTTTCGGATGTTCAGCTCAACGGCGAGGACGATCTGCTGTTTTTGCAACTGAGCGCCAAATACGAGCGTGAGATGTCGATTGCGTACAAAATCAAGGAATACATGGAGCGCGAGTACGGAAGGATCGTCACGCGCGATGAGGTGGTGTACCTCGTGGTGCATATCTTGCGCCTGTCATCCGCATAGGGACGGGTGATAACGGCGCCTGCAGCCCTATGGCCGTAAAAAATTCAACTTGACACAATCAGCACAATCGCGCTATCATGCGCATAACTTGATGAGGATCGTTACTGAGTATGCAGGCGACACCGAAAGTTGGCAGATGCCCTTTCGGTGTCGCCTTTTTTGTTGATGGGGCGGTGGTTTTTTGTTGCGGATTGCGAAGGTTTTGAACAACAACATTGCCGTGGTTGTCGACGAGCAGGGCAACGATTGCATCGCCATGGGCACGGGCATCGCCTTCGGGCGCAAGCGCGGCGACTGGCTCGAGGAGCGCGCGGTCGAGCGCCTGTTCACGCAGCGCGTCGATGAGCTCTCCGGCCGCTTCGGCACGCTGGTGGCCTCCATCCCCGAGAAGTACTTCGAGGTTGCCCAGGCTATCGTCGAGCACGCCAAGCTCCGCCTGGGCCGGGAACTGGATGACACCATCTACCTGGCGCTCACGGACCACATCCATTTCGCCGTGCAGCGCGCTCGCCGGGGTCAGGCGCTGGATATGCGCCTGACGTTCGAAATCAAGATGATGTACCGCGATGAGTTCGAATGCGCGCAAACCGCCCGGTCGTTTATCGAGCGCGTGTTCGAGGTAACGCTTCCCCAGGAGGAGGCGGGCTTCATCGCCATGCATTTCGTCAACGCCGAGTCGGGCGTGAGCATGGACGTGGCCATGGAGACGGCCAGCATCATCCAGCTTGCGCTGGAGACCGTGCGAACATTCCTTCACATCGAGTTCGATGAGGAGTCGCTGGCCTATTACCGCTTCATGGTCCATCTGAAGTTCTTCGCGCAGCGGGTGACGATGGCCGGCCACCTCGATGAGGCGGGCGGTCTGCGCGACCTGCAGCTGCTCGGCATGGTGCAAAAACAGTACCCGGAGTCCTACGCCTGCGCCGAGGTGCTGGTCGAGGCGGTGGAGGAGCGCTTTTCCTGCACCATCGCGGACAGCGAGCGGATGTATCTGGCCATGCACATCGAGCGTCTGCGCAGCGCCAGTGCGGCGGCGAAGGGAGGGTAGCGTTCGGCTGAGCGTGGGGTTCGGGGGCGCGCGCCGTGCATGGAACGCGGCGGCTCGTGACGTGCGTCGCGTGCCATGAGCGCATCGGCGGGCGGACGTGCCCAGGGTTTGGTTTTGCTTCAAGGCAATCACGAGATGGGAGTGTGTATGTTCAAGCAACTGCAGAAGGTCGGCAAGGCCTTTATGCTGCCGATCGCCATCCTGCCCGCAGCGGGCCTGCTGCTGGGCATCGGCGGTGCGTTCAGCAGCGCGGCGACCATCGCTGCCTATCCCATGCTGGACGTGGCATGGTTGCAGGCGATTTTCAAGGTGATGAACGCCGCGGGCAACGTGGTGTTCGCGAACCTGCCCATGCTGCTGTGCGTGGGCCTGTGCATCGGCATGGCGCGTCGCGACAAGGGCGTGGCGGCGCTTGCCGGCGTCGTCGGCTACCTGGTCATGACCACCACGTCTGCCACGATGCTGTCCATTTTCAACCCGGACGGCTCGGCCATCGACACGGGTGTCATCGGCGCGCTGGTACATCGGCCTGGTTGCCGTCAACCTGCATAACCGCTACCAGAACATCCAACTGCCCCAGGTGCTGGGCTTCTTCGGCGGCTCCCGCTTCGTGCCGATCGTCACGAGCCTGGCCGCGATCTTCATCGGCGCGGCGTTCTACCTGATCTGGCCGCCGTTCCAGCAGGGGCTGGTTGCGGTCCGGAGAGGCCATCTCCTCGATCGGCGTCATCGGGACGTTCCTGTACGGTTTCCTGATGCGCCTGTGCGGCGCCATCGGCCTGCACCACATGATTTACCCCATGTTCTGGTACACCGAGCTCGGCGGTACCGCATCCGTTGCGGGCCAAACCGTCGTGGGCGCGCAGAACATCTTCTTCGCCCAGCTCGCCGACCCGAACCACATGGGCCTGTTCACCGAGGGCACGCGCTTTTTCGCCGGTCGCTTCTCGACCATGATGTTCGGGCTGCCCGCAGCGGCGTTCGCCATGTACCACTGCGTGCCCAAAGATCGTCGTGAGAAGTACGCCGGCCTTGGTTTTTGGGCGTCGCCCTGACATCGTTCATCACGGGCATCACCGAGCCGCTGGAGTACATGTTCCTGTTCGTGTGCCCGCCGCTGTACGTGCTGCATGCGTTCTTCGACGGCGTCTCGTTCCTGATCGCCGACCTGCTGCAGATCCGCATCGGCAATACCTTCTCGGGCGGCTTTATCGACTTCTTCCTCTTCGGCATCATGCAGGGCAACGCCAAGACTAACTGGCTGCTTGAGATTCCCTTTGGTGCGGCATGGGCATGCCTGTACTACTTCAGCTTCCGGTTCCTGATTTCGAAATTCGACATCAAAACGCCCGGTAGGGACGAGGAGGAGGCGGCGCCCGAGGTGAGGCAGACGTCGTCGTCGAGCGCCGAGCTCGCGGCCGAGGCCAAGCAGATCGTCATCGCGCTGGGCGGGCCTGAGAACATCGACGATGTGGACGCCTGCATCACGCGGCTGCGTGTGGGGGTGAAGCAGTCGGATAAGGTCGACCGCGATCTGCTGATGCGCCTGGGGGCGGCCGGTGTGCTGGATGTCGACGGCGGCATCCAGGCGGTGTTCGGCGCGAAGGCGATTCTGTACAAGACCGCCGTGCTCGAGGAGCTCGGTATCGACGAGTGATGAGGGGTGCATCTATGGGTCTGTTCGTGCGGCGCGGCGCTGCATGGGCCGTGGACTATCTCATCAATGCGGGGCTGGTGAGTGTGTTCTTGTTCTGCGCGCGTGTGTTCTACCTGCGTGAGTCCACCCGGCAGCAGGGCGACCTGATGCTCGTGTGCGCGGTGGTTGCCCTGGTGCTGCTGACGGTTGCGCTGCCGCGTCGTTGGGGTGGCCGCAGCATCGGCGAGCATCTTGCCGGCATCGAGTTTGCCAGCCGGAGCGGCGCGCCACGCAGCACGGGGCAGATCGCGCTGCACGAATGCGTGCTCAAGGTGGCGCTCGGCCCGTTTCTGGCGGTGTTCTGCCTGCTGGACTATGTGGTTATCTGCCTGTTGGTGCATCGGGATCCCTATCCCGACCTGATCGTGGACTTCTTCCTCAAGGTGCGCTGTAGAAGCGCGGGTCACCGCGATGCCCGGGATCCTTTTCGTGCCTGAGCGGCCCTGTGCCGGGCAATGGTCTCGTCCCCAGACGGCGCCCGCGCACGGGCGGTGGCGCGATGTCGTGCCGGAAACGACCCCGTCCCCAACCGGCCCCGTGACGAAACGACCCCGTCCCCAACCGGGCGAGGCGGCGCCCGCGCTGCCGCGCGACGAAACGACCCCGTCCCCAAACTGGCCCAGCCGGGCGAGGCGGCGCCAGCGCGCCCGCGAGACGAAACGACTCCGTCCCCAAACTGGCCGCGAGACGAAACGACCCCGTCCCCAAACTGCTTCGTCACGAGCGCGGTGGCGGTGGCGCGCGTCGAGACCGGTCGGCAGGTGGTATGTACCATGTAACCAGCTGTTCTCACAAGCCGACTATGCACGTCGGTATGAACCGCAGGCTTACTACCATGTTTCTCGACGTAACGGAGCATAAACATGTTTTCTTAGATTTACTACCGTTCGGAAGAAAAGGTTGATTTCCAACCTTAGCGAAACACTTCAGCCGTCTTCGGCGTCTCCGCACTCAGCGCAACGGGAGGGCGGGCCGCGAGGCCCGCCCTCGCCGTATCCGCAGGTGTAGGATGTGTGGAGGGGGGCGTCGCGCTGAGTCCTGAGCCGCGCTCCG
>ENA-OQMN01000296-OQMN01000296.1-human-gut-metagenome-genome-assembly--contig:-NODE-296-length-11408-cov-3.585852_pt1 | contig 11408 bp, 11 predicted proteins | sample MGYA00242765_ERZ504861 | MGnify/ENA primary metagenome ERZ504861 (study PRJEB26092, sample SAMD00036417) | human gut metagenome | host: Homo sapiens | study: EMG produced TPA metagenomics assembly of... | reverse complement strand
TAGTGAAACGTCCGGTACAGACCGAAAAAATGAAGAAATCGAGGTCAAGAGGCTATGACTCCGAAGAGTAACGCATCCTGCCGACTGAGGGCTTGCGAACGCCTCGAGTCGGCAGGTTTTTTTGCTTGATGTTTTTCCAATTGAAGCCTGCATCCTCCCGTTTTCCTGCCGGGAGGATGCAGGTTTTGTTTTGTCCCGAATATTTTGCGGCGGCAGGCGCAGGGCCTGTAGACTTTTCGAATCTATTTCGTGTATACTTTTGCTCAGAAAGCAGCACTTACAAGGAGGCAGACCACTATGGCAAGCAATTTCGAGTTCTATCCCCCACCCGGGTCATCTTCGGCAAAGGCACCGAACAGCGCGTGGGCGCGCTGGTGCGCGAATACGGCGGCACCCGTGTCCTCATCGTCTACGGCGGCAAGAGCGCCGTCCGCTCCGGTGTGCTGGACCGGGCTGAAAAGTCGCTGGCCGAGGCCGGCATTTCCAGCTGGACGCTGGGCGGCGTCGTGCCAAACCCCCACCTCGACAAGGTCTACGAGGGCATCCGCATCGGCAAAGAGAACAGCATCGACTTCCTGCTGGCCGTGGGCGGCGGCAGCGTCATCGACACGGCCAAGGCCATCGCCTACGGCCTGGCCGAGCCGGAAAAGGACGTCTGGGAGCTGTACGAACACACCCGCACGGCCAGAAAGTGCCTGCCGGTGGCCAGCATCCTGACCATCGCGGCGGCGGGCAGCGAAACATCCAACAGCAGCGTCATCACCCGAGTGGACACCCACCAGAAGCGGGCCTACAACGACGACATCAGCCGCCCGAAGTTCGCCCTCATGGACCCCGAGCTCACCAAGACCCTGCCCGACTATCAGACCGAGTCCGGCTGCGCCGACATCATGATGCACACCATGGAGCGCTATTTCACCAATGGCGGCAATATGGAGTTGACCGACGTGCTGGCCGAGGGCCTGCTGCGCACCGTGATGAAGAACGCGGTCATCCTCCACACCGACCCGGCCAACTACGAGGCCCGGGCCGAGGTGATGTGGGCGGGCAGTCTCTCTCACAACGGCCTGACCGGCTGCGGCATCGCCAGAGGCGACTTTATGTCCCACAAACTCGAGCACGAGATGGGCGGTATGTTCGACGTGACCCACGGCGCGGGCCTCGCCGCCCTCTGGCCCAGCTGGGCGCGGTATGTCTATAAGGACTGCCTGCCCCGCTTCGTCCGCTTTGCCCGGAACGTCATGGGCGTGACCGCCGACGGCACCGACGAGGAGATCGCCCTGAAAGGCATCGACGCCATGGTGGCTTTCTACCACAGCATCGGGATGCCCGCCAGCTTCCACGAACTGGGCATCGACCCCACCGACGCGCAGGTCGACGAGATGGCCCGCCGCTGCCTCGAGGCTTCCGGCTCCGCCCTCGGCTCGGCCAAAAAACTCGATCTCGACGACATGATCGCCATCTACCGCGCCGCCAACCACTAAGAAACTTTTTCTCATCTCCGCCCGGCACAGAGTATTTTGCTTACTCTGTGCCGGGCATTTCGCTGTCTTTTGTGTGCTTCATCCTGCTTTTTGGCAAAGAAGTGGAAAAGAGATAGAGAAAAAACAGGAGTATTTGCTTGAATTCTCTTTCATTTTTGTATCCCAGCCAGTATAATGAAAGAATAAAGAGAGCTTCGGTCCTTTTTTGCCGAAGCCTCTCTTTCTGAATCGAAAAGTTTGGGGTATCAATTTCTATGACGAGAGAAGAGATGCAGGCCCGTCTCGAGGTTTGCCGCGAACTCTATACGGACGTCCGTCTTCTGGACGCAGATACTGTCAGCAGTATCCACGAAGGCACACGCACCGACCCTTCCGGGCCGGACATCTGCTTTGCCTGCCGGAACAAGAGCGTCTTCTCCCGCCACTGCGCGGCCAAGCTGGCGCTGGCGACCAAGAGCAAAGCCTGCCGTCTGGAATCCTGCGGCACCGACATCGCCCACATCACGGCCCGCTACTATGAGGTGGAGGGCAGGCCCTATGTCCTCGAGCTCGTCCAGCGCACCCCCGGGCGCACCACCATCGACCCGGAGGACAGCGAAGCACTGATGAGCGAGGCATCCGGCTACGGCGTCAAGCTCTACCACGACAGCCTCACCTGCGCCTTCAACCGCCGCTATTATGAGGACGTCGTGCAGGGCTTCGAAGGCCCCTTCGGCGTCGCCATCATGGACCTGGACGATTTCAGGATCTACAACGACTCCTGCGGCCATCAGGCCGGCGACCTGGCACTGGAGGTGACGGCGGCGGTCATCCGGGACTGCATCCGTCAGACCGACACCCTCATCCGCTACGGCGGCGACGAATTCCTGCTCATCCTGCCCGGCTGCCCCCATCGAGAAGATAAGATCCAAACTCGAGCAGATACGCGCCCGGGTGCAGACCACAGGCGTCCCCGGCTACCCTCACATCCATCTCTCGCTGAGCATCGGCGGCGTACTGCAGACTGCTGAGGATACCATGGAGACTGCCGTCCACTGTGCCAGCCGCCTGATGTATCAGGCCAAGGAGCACAAGAACACCGTCATCGTGGCCAGCTCCAGCGCGGTGCTGTCGGCCCCGGCACCCTGCTGCCCAAGCAGAGCCGCCAGCAGATCCTGATCGCCGACGACTCCGCGATGAACCGGATGCTGCTGGCCGAGATACTGGGGACCGACTTCCGCATCCTGGAAGCCTCCAACGGCGAAGAGTGTCTCGAGCAGCTGCGCCACAACCCCGGCGATGTCGCACTGGTGCTGCTGGACATCAATATGCCAGTACTGGACGGCTTCGATGTGCTGTCGGCCATGAACCGTGACCACTCCATCGAGGACATCCCGGTCATCATGATCTCCAGCGACGACTCCAAGGACATCATCCGCCGTGCCTTCGAGCGGGGCGTCTCCGACTACATCAGCCGCCCCTTCGACGCCCGGACGGTCTACCGCCGGGCTTTCAATACCATCAGGCTCTACGCCAAGCAGCGGCGTCTGGTACGGATGGTGTCGGCCCAGACCCGCAAGCAGGAGCACAACACCACCATGCTGGTCAATGTGCTGAGCCAGATCGTGGAGTTCCGCAACGGTGAGAGCGGCTCCCACGTCCGCCACATCCGCATCCTGACCGAGAAGATCATGGCCCAGCTGCTGCGCAAGACCGATAAATACTCCCTCTCTTCCGAGGAGCAGGACAACATCACCCTCGCCTCGGTCCTGCACGACATCGGCAAGATCGCCATCGATGAGAAGATACTGAACAAGCCCGGCCGCCTGACGCCGGAGGAGTTCGCCGTCCTCAAGACCCACACCACCGAGGGCGCGGCCCTGCTCCACCGACTGGAAAATTTCGACACCGAACCGCTCTTGCAGACGGCCTGCGACATCGCCCGCTGGCACCACGAGCGGTGGGATGGCCGGGGCTATCCGGACGGCCTGGCAGGCGACGACATCCCCATCGGGGCGCAGCTGGTCTCGCTGGCCGACGTCTACGACGCGCTGACCAGTGAGCGCTGCTACAAAAAAGCCTTCCCCCACGAAAAGGCCGTGCAGATGATACTGGGCGGCGAGTGCGGCACCTTCAATCCCCTGCTGCTGGAATGTCTCAAGGACATCGAGGGCAGTTTGCAGGCAGAACTGAAAAAGGACTACCATTCCGACCCCGCTGAACTCGAAGTATAAACGAAGCGCACCCCTTCTCCACACAGAAGCAGAAGGGGTGCGCTTTTCTATGTTTGCCGAAAGTTTTCAACAACACAAAACTTCATCCTCTCATCACAAATTTCCATCGTCCTTTTTTTGAGGGCCGTCAAACCTGCGTGAATGGGGTCGTTTCCTGCGTGAATCGCTGTGTCTGAGCCCCGATGGTTATGTTATAATATGGTCATAAGGGAGGAACTTGAGGATGGAGCTTCGATTTGCGGTCGTAGAAGACCGCCTGCCCGACGCTCAGCGGCTGGAGAGCCTTTTGCGGCTGGCCTTTGGCGGCGGGCAACCATTGGTCTGTGACCATTATGAGAGCGGCGACGCCTTTCTGGCGGCGTTCCCCTCAAAAAATTATCAGGTCGTTTTTCTCGACATCTGCATGGAAGGCACCAACGGCATCGAGACGGCGCGCATCCTGCGCCGGGCCGACCCCGACCTGCTGCTGGTGTTCGTGACCTCGTCCCCGGAATATGTATGGGACGCGTTCCCCGTCCACCCCTTCGACTATCTGCTCAAGCCCTACCGGGAAGAAAAGCTCTTCCAGCTGGCCGACGAGCTGCGGCGGGTGCTCTTCCGGGCCGAACCGGAGCTGGAAGTCCGCATCGCACGGCAGCAGGTACATCTCCCCCTGCGGAAGATACAGTACGCCATGGCCCAGAACCACTACGTCCGCATCGTCAGCGACGACGGCGAGTGTCGGACCGTCTCCACCTTCTCCCAGGTGGAGCAGCTGCTGCGGGCGCAGGAGAACTTCATCGTCTGCAACCGGGGCGTCATCCTGAACATGGACAAGGTGCTCCGGCTGGACTGTGACTGCTTCGAGATGCTGGACGGCACCTGCCTGCCCGTGCGTCAGAAGGACAAGAACTCCCTGTTCGTCCAGTTCACACAATATCAGTTCCGCCATATGCGGCGGGAGCTTTGACGCCGAGAGGAGGCCCGACCTTGGACTTTTCTTTATTTGGACGCTATTTTCTGGACCTCGCCGTCTTCTACCCGGGGGCATTCCTCTGTCTCGCGCCCCTGTGGGAGCATGTGAAGGCACCCCGGCGCACCGCTGTGCTGGCAGCCGCTCTCGTCACGGTCATCTGCCTTGCAGCGGCGGCCCTCTGCGCCATCTTCGAGCTGGACAGCAACCTCCTGCTTCTGCCCACCCTGCTGGCGGCGTTCTGGCTGCTGCGCTGGCGGGTAGGTCCGGAAGTTTCCGTGAGCCAGACCGCCTTTCTCTTCGCCGTCTCCGGCGTCATGATGGCAGTCTGCTCCCTCCTTTCCGCGGTGCTCAACGCCCGGGCTGAGGTGGGCAACGACGCCCCGGCCTGTCTCGTCTCCACCTCCCTGCTCAAGCTGGGACTCTCGGCCGTGCTCTGCATCATCTTCTGGTTCACCGCCGTCCAGTGGAGCCGCTGGCTGCTGCGGGAGTACCGGGGCGAAGCCTTCTGGCAGTCGGCGTGGCCGCTGCCCGCCATCTACGCGGCTTTCCTCGTCTTCTGTATGCCGCTGGACCCGGGCATCGTGCTCATCAACCGTCTGATGATCATTTCTGTCCTGGCCGTCACCATCTCTCTGCTGGGCATCTTTTTGCTGCTGTACGAGATGTATCAGGTGGCCCGGGAGTACACCCGCAGCGCCCAGCTCGACCGGGAAAACCAGCTTCTGGCCGTGGAATCCCGCCGCTACACCGAGCTTCGGACCTATATGGAGCAGACGCGGCATCTCCGCCACGACTTCCGCCAGCACCTCCACGTCATCGCCGGACTCACCGAGGCCGGGCAGGTGGATGAGCTGAAAAACTACCTGCACCAGTACGAATCCGAGCTGAGCGAGGAGCGCCCCACCCTCTGCGCGAATCCTGCCGTGGACGCTCTGGCCGGTCACTACGACCACGAGGCCCACAGCCTCGGCGTGCCGGTGGACTGGCGGCTGGAGTTGCCCCGCCAGCTGGCCATCCCGGAGGCTGACTTCTGCATGATGCTGGGCAATCTGCTGGAAAATGCTCTCCACGCCAGCCAGAAGCTGCCGCCCGAACAGCGGCAGGTGAAGGTGCTGGCCCGGATGCTGAGCCCCGCCATGCTGGGCCTGCTGGTGGAGAACCGCTATGACGGTGTGCTCAAGCGCCAGCAGGGCATCCTCCACTCCACGAAACACGACGGAATGGGCATCGGCCTCGTCTCCATCCAGACGGCCGTTTCCAGATATGGCGGTTCTATGACCGTCGAGACCGAGAACGGTTTGTTCCGGGTGAATATTTTATTGAACTTTTAACCTCTCCGTCACGCCTGCGGCGTGCCACCTCCCCTATCGAGGGGAGGCTGAGAGGTCATGTTATCAAAAAAGGAGGACTCCACCATGAAAATGACCCGACGCAGCTTCCTCAGCGCTTCCGCTCTCACACTGCTGTCCTGCCAGCTGGCCCCTGCCGCCAGGGCAGACTGCCTTCTGTCCGGCCTTTTCCACGGCACAGACACCGCCCTGCCGCCGAAGCCTCTGACGGCGAAAGTTGTGGACGCCAACCCCTTTATGGGCCGCAGCGAGTCGAACATCCACCACGACTGCTACAACACCGACTCCACCGACGCCGTCCTCCCCGTGGGCATCTGCCCCGAGGTCAACGTGGCAATGGAAAAGACGAACCCCAACGCCTCCCCGGCCATCTTCTTCGACAACTTCGATAACCCCGTCAGCCCGTTCCTTGGCGGTCTGGCCATCCGCGACCTCGACGCAGAAGAAGTCCGCACCATCGGCTTTTTCTCTCCCGCCAAGCACGACGGCGGCGGCTATCTCATCCAAAGCTCCTATTCCTTTGTGGACGGGCGCAACCTCATCGTCTGCCCCACCAGCCACAACCATGTGCTGATGCTTCGTGCCACCGACGAGAAGGGTACGCCTCTGCCGGTTTTCGAAAAGGTACTGGACATCAACATCAAGGAGGCCGCCGAGCGGGTGCTTGGCCGCAGCCTCGAGCAGAATCTGCTCTCCATCGTCTTCGACTACGACGGCAACCTCTGGTTCGTCACCGGCGGCTTCCGCATCTACCCCAGCCGCGGCCAGCAGGGCGCGATGGGCTACATCTCCCACAATGCCATCGAAACCATCCTTGCCGGCGGCACCGCCGACCTCGACCACGAAGTCCATGTCTACGCTCCCGCTCCCGGCGAGGGTGCTGAAAACGGCATTGCCTCCTGCCGGGAGGGTGCGGTCATCCTGACGAACCTTGCCTGCTACCTGCTGCGCGCCAACGGCGGCGTTGAAGTCGTCTGGCGCACCCCCTACGACAGCGTGGGCGCAAAAGACAGCCGCGAAGGCGCTGCCACCACCGGCGGCGGTCTGGCATGGGGCGGCGGCTGCTCGCCCTCCCTGAGCCGGGAGTTGGTCTTCTTCACCGACAACCTCGAGACGGTCAGCCTGATGGCTGTGGACATCCGCACCGGCGAAGTCGCCGCCAGCCACCCGGTCATCGACGAGCTGCCCGCCAATATGCCGGTGTCGGTGGAAAATTCGGCCATCGTCTACGACCACGGCAATGGCCGGGTCAGCACCGTCGTCTGCAACTGGTTCGGCGCAGGCAGCCCCAACCTCGCAAAGCCCGACAGTGACTCTTCCATCCAGAGCTACGAGAACATCTACGACCGCAACTGGCTGCTCAAGGGCAACTGCATGATCATGCCCGGCGTCGAACGGGTGGACACCATCCGCACCGCCGACGGCTGGACCATGAAGAGCGTCTGGTGCCGCGACGACCTCAGCGACACTTCCATGATGAAACTCTCCACCGCCACCGGCTACATCTACGGCTTCGTGCAGGACGTGGACAGCGGCATGTGGCAGTACATCGTGCTGGACTTCGATACCGGAAAGACCGTCCTCACCGTGGACGTTGCCTCCCTCTACGGCTACAACAACATGGCCATCGGCATGTACGCGGGCCGTGACGGCAACAAGCTCTACTGCCCCACCGGCTACAAAGAGCTGCTCCGCCTGCAGGACCGCTTCGTCTTCCTGCCCGAAATGCCCTACCGCAAAGTCGATCTGGACAAGACCTCCCGCCGGGTGCTTTCGGCGGCAGAGTTCCAGGCCGCAGGCGGCGCCGGCACCCCCGCAAGCTGGCTCCACACCGCCACCCTCGACAACCTCCACCCCGCGACGACTGTTTCTTTCCGCATCAACGGCCTGACCGGAAATGCCGCCGACTATAAGCTCTTCGCCCTCGGCACGGATGGCCGCTACCACGAGGTGTCCGACTGGCACTTCGACGATGCCCCGGCCCGTCTCAGCGCGAAGAAGGTCTACACTATCTGCCTCACCGCACAGGACGGCGGCAGCTTCGACCTCTCGACCGACGCCAAGGAAGTCACCCTCTCGGTGGTGCTGGCACGATGAATCTCTAAACCAAAAGCCCCTCTGCGCCGCGGTGCAGAGGGGCTTTTTATCATACTATCGTATTTTACAGGGTGCTCAGCAGGCGGTGGCCGCCGTTCTGGTCGGCGGCATAGAGGGTGGTGCGGTTGACCTGATTGTCCAGCGGCAGGCCCTCGGCGTAGCGCTTGAGGTTGTGGATGAAGATGTCCACAATGTTGTCCAGCGTCTTGGGCAGGCTGAACTTGCCGGAGTTGTGGGGCGTGATGATAGCGCCCGGCTCACCCCACAGCGGGTGGTCGGCAGGCAGAGGCTCCGGGTCGGTGACGTCGAGGCCCGCGCCAAAAATTTTGCCGCTGCGCAGGGCCTCCACGAGGGCGTCGCTGTCCACGGTGGTGCCGCGGCCCACGTTGATGAGGATGGCACCGTCCTTGCAGCGGGCGAAGCGCTCGGCGTTGAACAGCTTGTTGGTCTCAGGGGTGCCGGGCAGGCTCAGGGCGATGAGGTCGGCCTCAGGCAGCTCCTCGTCCAGCTGGCTCTGGGCCACCACACGCAGGCAGTAGTCCGGGCAGGGCGTGTCGGGATGGACCGTGCGGCGGACGCCCACCACCTCAGCGCCCAGCATCTGGGCGCGGCGGGCGAAGTTGGAGCCGATGTCGCCCATGCCGACGCAGAGCACCCGCGCCCCGGTGATGCCCCTCACGGGGCGGTCGATGGGAGCCCACTGGCGCTGGTTCTGGCGGTCGCGGTAGAGGAACATATCCTTCTGGATGCCCAGCCACATGGCCAGCATCCACTCGCTGATGGCCAGACCGTAGGCACCGGTGGCGTTGGTCACCATGCAGTTTTCGGGCAGGACGCCGGGCTTCAGGTAGGCGTCGGGGCCGGCGGAGTTGGACTGGAACCACTCGATGTGCTTGTTCTGGCGGATCATCGGCACCGGTGCGTTGCCCAGCACGATGTCGGCCCAGAGCACATCTTCGGCGTGGACATCGTCCAGCGCGTTGAAACGGAATTCAAATTCCGGCACGGATGCCTCCAGCGCGGCGCGGTGGGCGTCGTTCAGGGGCAGACATACCAAAACTTTTTTGTGCATAGGGATATCCTCACTTCCTGTGTATTCTTCTATAAGAATACTCTCCCCCGCCCGCTCCGCAAGAGGCAAAATAGCCGCTTTCTTAAGAATTCCTTCGGAGCTTATCCCACAAATCCCAAGAAGTATGTGATAAGCTGTCCACAATGCAGAAAATCTGCTATACGGATACTATGCAATACAGGAAAGGAATCATAGACTATGCAGACCATCATGATCGTAGAGGATGACCCGGACATCCGGGACGGCGTGCGCATCGCGCTGGACTGCAACCGGCTCTGGGTGGACGAGCAGGAGGCCGACCTGACCGAGACCGAGTACAAGATCCTCAATCTGCTGATGCAGAGTCCCCAGCGCATCTTCCCGGTGCAGGTCATCTACGAGACCGTGTGGGGCGAGCCGTATTTCTACGTCTCCAACGGCACCGTCATGGTGCATATCCGCAATCTGCGGATGGCAGAGCCGCCGCACTGCGATAAGCAAGCTCTTTTGTCAGAGCGATACTATCGCTGTGTCTAAACTTTTTCTTCAGCATCCTTGCCCTCTCCGTCACCTGCGGTGACACCTCTCCCAAAGGGAGAGGCTTTTACGTCCTGTGAAACTTTTTCATAAAAAATTCAAACCTCTTACGTCCTTCTTAATAAATTTCTCGGGCATTTCCTAAGATTTGGAATATATACTTCTCCCTGTCAGATAGGGAGAAGTGCTCCCCGCGAGATCTCTTAGGAGGGGCAAATCACCATGCTATCAAAAAAGAAACCACAGGACAGGGTCGATCCGGAATATCTCGTCGGCCTTGACACGGCCTCTGCCCAGCCGGCTCCGGCGGGCGTGAAGCCCTTTATCAAAAAGCACTGGAAGCCCATCACCGCCGCCATCTGCGCGGCAGCGGTGGCCGCAGCCGTGCTTGTCCCGAAGAACAGTGCAAAGCCCGCTGCCGCCAGCGCCCAGTATGTCGAGACGAGACCCGAAAAGCGGAACATCGTCAATAGCTACAGCGCCGACGGCACCATTACCGCCGCCGACACCTACACCGTCAAGCCGATGGTCAAGGGTACTGTCCTGACCGCCGACTTCGAGGTGGGCGACATGGCCAGCAGCGTGGAGAAAGCCCAGCTTTCTCTCGACCAGGCCCAGAAGCAGCTACGACGACGCCGTGGATGCCCAGTACATCCGCAGCTCTGTCCGTGGCACAGTCTCTTCCCTGAAGGTCAAGGCGGGCGACGTCGTCTCTGCCGGGCAGGAGGTGGCCGTCGTCCGGGATGATTCCACCCTGCTGCTGATGCTGGATTTCCCCGCCGCCGACGCCGCCACTTATTTTGTCGGCCAGGGCGTGGATGTGGCCATCGACGGCACCTTTGAGACGACCACCGGCACCATCCAGTCCATCTCCGGTGCCGACAGCCTTTCCAGCGGCAATCTCGCCGTCCGCTCGGTGGTCATCGCAGTGTCGAACCCCGGCACCCTGAACACCACCATGTCCGGCACGGCCTCCATCAACGGCGTCAGCGCCATGAGCTCGGCCCATTTTTCACCTGCCAGTATGAGCAGACCATCACAGCCACTGCCAGCGGCACCATCATCGCAAAAGACGTCAAGGTCGGTGACACTGTAGGCTCCAGCTCCTCCACCACCGAGACGATGTGCGTCATCAACGACCTGAGCTACCTCGAAATGACCCTGGACGTAGACGAGCTGGACATCCTCGACATCGCGGTGGGCCAGAAAGCAGAGATCACCGCCGACGCCATCGACGACTGCACCTTTGAGGGCGTCGTCACCAACATCTCCTCTGCAGGCACCACCAGCGGCAGCACCACCACCTACCCTGTCACCATCCGCATCGACGACACCGGCAGCCTCATGCCCGGCATGAATGCCACTGCCGCCCTTGACATTCCCCCCTTGCCGGCGTTATGTTATTGTTAAGGCGACAGCCGGTTTCGCCGTCTTTCGCCTTATATTAAAATCGCTCTTGTTTTATAGCTGTCTGGACTTTACACAAAATTTGGGTAAAGACCCATTTTTCTGAATCGGCTCAAGGCCTGCGATGGTGCGCAACAACGTCGATTTGCCGGTAACCGGAAGGTCCCAACGATCACAAACACCTTGCCATGCGGCACGTCGAACGAAATATCGTTCAGCACGGCCTGTCGGCATTGGCGTACTGCTTGACCAAATGCGCAATCCCAAGACTTGCTTGGCCTGCCTGGTCCTCGCTTGCCCGCTCGCGTCAGTCAT
>ENA-OQMN01000294-OQMN01000294.1-human-gut-metagenome-genome-assembly--contig:-NODE-294-length-11433-cov-4.630196_pt1 | contig 11433 bp, 8 predicted proteins | sample MGYA00242765_ERZ504861 | MGnify/ENA primary metagenome ERZ504861 (study PRJEB26092, sample SAMD00036417) | human gut metagenome | host: Homo sapiens | study: EMG produced TPA metagenomics assembly of... | reverse complement strand
TTTGGGCGACGAGCAGTCCGGTGACGAGCCCTACATTCGCCCTGAGTCGGCGGTCCACGATCGGGCGACGGCTCCCGCTGTTCCATTTCGATCTGTATCGGTTGGAGCATGCCTGGCAGCTTGAGGACACGGGCATCTTCGACGTGCTGGGGGTACAGGGCGTCTGCCTGCTTGAGTGGGGTGAGCAGTTTCAGGATGAGCTGTGCGACGCCTACCTGCAGGTGCTGTTGTCGCGCGTGCCGGGAGACGAGGAAGCGCGCACGGTCCGGTTGGAGCCGCGCGGCGCGCGTGCCGAGGAGCTGGCGCGCGCCATCGATGCGGCGGTTGCTGCCGAGACGGGACGCTAGCGCCGGTGCCGGGGCACGGCGGCGTGTGTCGCTTGAGCGCGAATGGAAGAGGAATCGATGAAGCTGAATGAATTTCGCACGTTAATCGTGGCGATGGATGCGTCGACCGATATGCTTGCCTGCGCGGCGGGCTGGTGGGTGCCCGAGGTGTTCTTCGACGGCACGCCCTCGCGCGCCAGTATCGAGGTTCTGGCGAGCCGTGACCATATGTGCCGGCGGCATGCGAACGTGGAGCTGGTGCAAACGGTCGAGGACGTCCTCGCCGACGCGGGCATGCGCATGGAGGATGTGGGCGGCTTTCTGGTGGGCCGTGGCCCGGGGTCGTTCACGGGTGTGCGCATCGGCATCTCCACCGCCAAGGGCCTGGCGCGCGGCGCGAATGTGATGCTGCAGGGCGTTTCGACCTTGGATGCCGTGGCTTGGCGCGCCTGGCGTTCCGGTGCGCGCGGCTTGGTGGGCGTGGTGGCCGACGCGATGCGCGGCGAGGTGTATCCGGCGCTGTATGAGGTGGGCGAGGCGGGTCCCCGGCGCCTGTTCGAGCGCGAGCGCGTGGTGAAGGCGGCGCTTGCCGCCGAGGAGTGGGCGGCGCGTCCCGATGCGGCCGATCTGCAGCTCACGGGCGATGGCCTGGTGCGGTATGGCAGGCTGCTCGACGAGGCGGGGCTGATGGCCCGGGCGCTCGAGCGGGAGCTGTGGTGGCCTACGGGCGAGAGCCTGCTGCTGGCTGCGGCAAGCCCCGAGCGCTACGGGGCCATGGAGAGCGGCGACCCGGCACTCGTGCTGCCGGTGTACACGCGCCTGTCCGATGCGGAGGAAAACGAGCGCAAGCGCCTGGGGCTGGCTGAGAGCGCGCACACGGCGGTGACCGGCGTTGCCGATGAGCTGGCCGGCCGTCATCTGCAGTTTCGTCCCATGGGCGCGGCCGATGCCGAGGCACTGGCTGCGCTCGAGCGCACGGTGTTTGCCGACGCCGGCCATGAACCCTGGAGCGCATCGCTGTTTTTGGCCGAGCTTGACCCCGAGGCCCCCGCTGCCCGCTCGTGGTGGGTGGCACACGACAACGGCGAACTGATCGGCTATGTGGGTGGCATGGTTGTAGACCATGCGATTGAGATCTTGAACGTGGCGGTGGCGCCGGCGTATCGGCGCGGCGGCGTGGCGCGCAAGCTGCTCGGCCACGTGAGCTACGACGCGCAGATGCTCGGGTGCACGAGCGCGACGCTTGAGGTCGAAGTTGGCAACGATGCCGCTATCGCGCTCTATGAGAGCCTGGGCTTCGCCGAGGTGGGGCGTCGCCGCGGCTACTACGGGCCGGGGGCGGATGCGCTGGTGATGCAGGCGTCCCTGCCGCTGGTGCTGCCGGTTGACCCGGCCTCCCCGGAACCTACTGCCGCTGCGGCGCGCGCGTGGCCGCTGCCCGAGCCCGAGCGCACGGAGGCGGAGCGCGCCGAGCTTGAGCGCCGTCAGCTGGTGCTTGCCATCGAGAGCTCGTGCGACGAGACGGCGGTGGCCGTAATCGATGCGCAGGGTACCATGCTGGCCAACCAGGTATCGACCCAGATCGACTTCCATGCGCGTTTCGGTGGCGTGGTGCCCGAGATCGCCTCGCGCAAGCATGTCGAGGTGATCGTGGGCGTGGTGGACGCCGCCCTTGAGGAGGCCGCAGCTTCGATGGGGCTTGCGGGCGGCGCGGTGGCTCCGCGCGAGCTTGCGGCGGTGGGCGTGACGCAAGGGCCCGGTTTGGTGGGCGCGCTCGTGGTGGGCGTGGCGTTTGCCAAGGGATTCGCGTGCGCTGCCGGAAAGCCGCTCATCGCGGTCAACCATCTGGAGGGGCATCTGTACGCGAATCTGCTCACGACGCCCGACCTGAAGCCGCCGTTCATCTTCACGCTGGTTTCCGGTGGTCACACCATGCTCGTGCATGTGCGGGCGTGGGGTGATTACGAGGTGCTCGGCGAGACGCTCGACGATGCGGTGGGCGAGGCGTTCGACAAGGTGGCAAAGGCCCTGGGGCTGGGATATCCCGGCGGTCCGATCATCTCGCGCCTGGCCGAGACAGGGAATCCCCGGGCGATTGAGTTCCCGCGCGCGCTCAACAGCCGGGGCGACTACCGGTTCTCGCTGTCGGGCTTGAAGACGGCCGTGACGCTGTATATCGAGCAGGAAACGGCGGCGGGCCGCACGATCGACCTGCACGATCTGGCGGCGTCCTTTGAGGCGGCGGTGTTCGATGTGCAGTATAAGAAGGCGAAGAACGCCCTGCGTGAGACCGGCGCGCGTGAATACTGCATCGGTGGCGGGGTGGCTGCCAATCCGCATCTGAGGCGCATGATGGTCGAGAAGCTGGGGCGTCAGGGCATTCGCGTGACGGTGCCGCCGCAGAACGCGTGCACCGACAACGCCGCCATGATCGCGGTGGTGGCGCGCGAGAAGTTCCAGCGCGGTGAGTTTGCGCCGCTGGATATCGATGCCGACCCGAACATGACGCTGTAGCACGGCGGGGCTGGGGTTTGGGTCTTGGATGCTGGCGGGTTTTGGCTGCTGGCGGGGCTTGGGTTCTGGTCTTGGCTGCTGGCGGGTTTGGGGCCTGGCTCTCGTGTGCTGGCGGATCCCGGGTTCGGGTTTCGTCCGTCGGTTGGTTTAGGGTTCGGATTTCGGCCATCGGCAAAACTGGGGTTCGGCGCCTGTCCGTTCAGGGGTATAAAACGGCTCCAGATGGACAGGGGCCGAACCCGGGATCCGCCGATGGACGGGAAGCGAACCCGGGATTCCGCCGACGGCCGAGAACCGAACCTGAGACGTGCCGATGGACAGGAATCGCACCCAACATCCATCGATGGGTGGGGCCGCATCCGGGAAGGGCAGGACGGCTGGGATGCGGCCCCTGGTTTCATTGGCGGGTGCTCTAGCCGCACCCGACGTGGGGCTCTGCTACTCCCCGCAGCCGGACTCAACGAGCTCGACAAGCGCGTCGACGGCATCGTGTTCGTCGGGCCCGACGGCTGAAATTCTGATTTCGGTTCCGGAGCTGAGCCCGAGTGCCATGAGCATTAGGATGCTCTTGGCGTCGCGAGATTCTGCATCGGGTTCGTTTCTGCGGACAGTGATGCTCGCAGTGAACCCTGCAGCTGTCTTGGCAAACACAGCCGCAGGCCGTGCGTGCAGGCCGCTTGGGTTGTGGATTGGAACGGTTTTTTGAATACATAGATTCGCTCCGCTTCATCGGGTGGGCGCGACAAGTGGGGTGCGTCGGCTTACGGGGAGGTCGATGGGTAAATCTGCTACGAGAGGTCGGCTCCATTGGTGGCGATCACCTTTCGATACCATGAGTAGCTATCTTTTGCGGTTCTCTTCCCGCTTCCCTGACCGTAGTCGTCGAGGTCTACGTGGATGAATCCGTAGCGCTTGCTCATTTCAGAGGAGGAGCAGCTCACGAGGTCAATGGGACCCCAGGCGTAGTAGCCGCGCACGTCGACGCCGTCTTCAATCGCTTCACGGATTTGTTCAATATGAGCGCGAAGATAAGCAATGCGGTACGGATCGTGAATTGAGCCGTCCTGCTCCACGCTATCGTATGCTCCGATGCCGTTTTCCGTGATGAAGATGGGCTTGCGATAGCGGTCCCAGAACTCATTGAGTAAGATGCGAAGTCCAATAGGGTCGATTGACCAGCCCCAGTCGCTGGCGGGCAGCAAAGGGTTGCGCACTGCTTCGTTGCCTTCGGCGTAGCTTGCTGCGGTAACCATGCGTGTGTAGTAATACGAGAACGAGAAAAAGTCCGCAGTGTTTCGCAGGTCGTCGAGATCGCCCGCCGAAACCTCTACATGCAGGTTGTGGTCCTTAAAGAACCGATATGCATACCCAGGATACTCGCCGCGGAGCAGGACATCAGCATAGAAGTACTCCATCTGGTTATGCTTGAGCGCCGCAAGCTGATCTTCCGGGGATGCCGTGGCTGCATAGGAGGGACCGCCGCAAAGCATCATGCCGATCTGCATGCTCGGATGGTGCTCATGGGCATAGCGTGTTGCGCGGGCGCATGCCACCATCTCGTTGTGCACCGCTTGATATTTTGCGGAGGCCAGGTCGTCAACGCGGTCGCAGGCGACTCCAAGATGATTGAAGCTTTCGTGTCCGATGAGGTTGATCTGGTTGACCAAGATCCAATAACGTACTTTGTCGGCGTAGCGGTCGAAGACCGTCTGGCAAAACCGTGTGAAAAGGTCGATTGTCTCACGAGAGTACCAGCCCAGATATGCGCCGCGTGTCAGGTTGAGCGGCATCTCGTAGTGGGAGACCGTGACCATGGGTTCCATGCCGAGCTTGAGCATTTCGCTGAACAGGTCATCGTAGAAGCGCAGGCCGGCTTCATTTGGTTCCGCATCGTCTCCATTTGGGAAGATGCGCGCCCAGTCAATGGACGTTCGGAATGTCTTGAGCCCCATGCCTGCGAGCAGACGTAGGTCCTGCTTGTAGGTATGGTAGAAGTCGATGCCCCAGCGCTTGGGGAAAATGCGGTCAGTGTCGGAAATCGCTTCTTCGATATAGGAGCTATCGATCTCTTCGTTGTATTTCTTGTCGATGGCTATGTCATCTCGGAACTCGTTGATGTCGGCGATGCTCATCCCCTTGCCGTCGATGTTCCAGGCGCCTTCAAGCTGATTGGCGGCTACGGCTCCGCCCCACAAAAAGTTGTTGGGAAAGCCGGTTGGTACGTTGTGCATCGTTGTCTCCTCACGCGTGTTCATTCATGGGTCAAAATCGGGTTATCTTGATACGTCGCGGCGGGTTTTGTCGAAGGAGTCAGCTTCCCAGCTTGTTTTCAAGCGCATTCAGTCGGGCGTCATATGCTTCAAAAACGCTAATGATTTGTTTGGCAAGGACGATTTCGCTGTTGATGGTCATGAGGGTGTCCTGAGCATGGGTGAACAGCAGCGAATAGGGCAGCTCCTCGCCGCGCGCCTCTCCCTGAATGGCGTCGGTTTGCACGCGGTGGGCGCGGGTGATCTCGCTGTGCGCTTCCGCCATGCGCTCGTGGGCTACTGTGAGATCGAAGGATGCAACAGCTTCAAGAGCTTCCTTGCACTTGGTGCGCGCATCTCCAGCATGCAAGATGATTTCCATGGCGCTGGATACTAGTTCGTTATCCATAGTGTCTCCTTGTGGCTAGATGCATGGGTGCGGTTGCTTCTAGCCTGTGATAGATGGTTTCTTGTCCTTGCTGTCGGCGACGGTCTCTTCATCCGCGCATTGCTTGTCGTAGGCCTTGAAGAATGGATACCAGATCAGTCCGGCAACGATGAACTCAAGAACGACCCAGATGATGGCCATGATGCTTCCGCCAGTAGAGATCCATGTGCCGATGGGGTAGGGGCAATACCAAAGATCGAACTGAATGGTGTTGAAGGGCGCAAACTGCAGCACCTTAACTCCGAGCCAGGTCATGAGGGGCATGACGGCGCCCATAATCCACATGGGGATCATCATAACGGGGTTCCAGGCGATGCAGCCAAAGATGACCGGTTCGTTGATATTGAAGATTGCCGGTCCCAGGCAGGCCTTACCAAGCGCTTTGAGTCGTTTTGCTTTAGCACGGAAGGCGAGCAGTAGCACGAGCGGCATGGTGCAGCCAATGCCGCCCCACCACATATAGGTTACGTAGATAAGGGTTTCGGTAAAGACACCCTGGTTTGCAACGGTCGCCGTCCCGGCTTGGATGAGCGCGAGGTTTGCGGCGATGGTGGCGAGCTTAACGGGTTCATTGATGGGGGTGAGCACCCATGAGGAGATGCCCATGGAGTAGATGAAGCAGGTGAGCATCATAAAAAGGGTGAAGCCCCACCAGGTGTTCAAAACTGCCTGGAACGGCATGAAGATGCTGACGACAATTTGATACAGATTGATGCCAGCAACATCCACAAGCGCAAACATGCCGAAGACGGTGATGGTGATGGGCAGCAACGCGTCAAACCACTGACGGACAAAATCGGGAATGGCTGAGTCTTCGCCAAAAAACGAAAACTTGCCGAATACGTTGAAGACGAGGCAGACGATTACACCAGTGATCATGGCGCAAAACATGCCGCCTGCACCGAGTGCGGAAGATCCGAAACCGGCCTCGCCCTCAGCGATGACCTCGGGGGAAATGGAGATGAGAAAGACCGAGACGCCGGTGAGCGCTGCGACGAATCGGCTTTTGCGCAGGCGCTTTTTCTCGCAAAAGTTAAACGGGATCAGGAACGATACGAACAGCGAGAGCAGGCCCATGGTCCAGCCGAATGGGGTCCAAAAGGAAAAAGGCAGCTCGATGAACTCTTCGAGGACCGTGCCAACGCAGAAAATGGAACCCACGAAGATCATGGGCAGCATTTGGAGCATCGAATCTTTGAGCGTGGTGACCCAGACGTTGGTGTTGACAACGCTCATCTTGGGCTGAAAGCTGGTTTCGAGCCAGTTGATGAGTTTCTCCATGAAGGTTCTCCTTTCGAAAGGGTGTTGACGGGTAGGGTTATTGAGAACTGGGCTAAAGGCCCGCTAGTTGTCGCCCATCTGCTTAAGAAGGTGATCGAGAGCTGCCTCCCCATCGAGTGTTGCGTAATAGTCCTTTTTCATAAGAATGACCTTGACGGGCCAGTCGCCTATGATTTCATCGACCTCGTCGAGGATGTATGCGAGATGGGGGCCAACCATAAGCGCATCGATTTCATCTATATAGGAGTCGATTTCCGACTCGCTACGCGCTACAACGCCGATATCGAGACCGCGCGCTTTTGCGGCTTTGCGTATGTTGGCGGCCATAAACCCGGAGCTTGCTCCCGATCCGCAGACAAGCAGGACATTGAGTTTTTTCATGGGTGCATCCCTTCGTTGCGAGGTCCGTGCTGTGCCCGTTGGCTTACGACTTTGGACCCTGGATCTTATGACGTTTTCTATGAAACGCTTCGAAGGCATATGCGTCATACAACGGTTTGCAGGGTGAGGCTGCAAGGCTTGATATGCCGTGGTCTGTGCGTATGGGTACCATGGTCGACAGGCTCAGTACGAGGGCAAGGAGGCGACATTGACAGCTTTGTCGGACAAGGAGCGCGCTGCGCTGCGGCTGCTGTTCGAGGAGCCGTATCCTCTGACTGCCCTGGTTCTTGCGCGGAAACTTGGGGTGTCTGAGCGTAGCGTTCGCACGTATGTCCATCGTATTAACGAGCGTGGCGAAGAAAACGGGAGCGGTGCGCCTGTTACCTCGACGCGACGGGGTTATGTCTGTGATCGCGCAGCTGCCCGCACGTTGCTTACCGACGCCAGGACGTCAACTTCGCGTCTGGTTCCGCAGACGAGTGAGGAGCGCATGCACTGGCTGGCCAATCGAGTCCTGCGCGCATCAGGCCCGCTCGATTTGTATGATCTGTGCGAAGAGGTCTACGTATCGATTTCGACTATGAATGGCGAGCTCGCTCGGGTGCGACGTCAAATGGCTCGATTCGATTTGGCGCTGACGCTGGAGGACAGCCGGATCTCGGTTCATGGAACGGAGAAGAACAAGAGGCGCATGCTCTCCCAGATGCTCTATGACGAGACAAGCGTGAACTTTCTGGATATCAAGACGATTCAAAAGGCGTTTCCCGATATAGATGCAGCATATGTGCGCCAATGCGTGGTCGAGGTACTGGATGAGAGCCAGTTCTTTGCAAATGACTACTCACTGATCAACATGGTGCTTCACATCGCTATAGCACTCGACCGGATAAAGCATGCTGGATCCGTTGGAAGCGCCTCGGCGTCTGGAGAAGGAGGGCTCCGTCCGCACGAGCGAGAGATGGCCGCGCAAATCGCATCGCTGCTTGAGTCCCATTTCGACCTCGTGTTTCCTGCGGAAGAAATCGACGAGCTGGCGCTTTTGCTTTCAAGCAGAGCGACGCTCGTGTGGCAGGGAGATGGCACCCGCGAGGAGGTGCTGCGTTATGCAGACGAGACGGTGGTTCGGCTCGCGGACTCCATCATTGGTGATATCGAGGCGTACTACTATATCAGCCTTTCCGAACAGGAGTTTTTCCTGAGATTCGTGCTGCATGTCAAAAACCTGCTTGCGCGAGCTCGAAGGGATTCGTTTTCTCGAAATCCATTGACCGATGAGATTCGCTCGTCTTGCCCATTGCTGTGGGATGCGGCTGTTGATGCAGCGGGTGTAATAAAGCGAGAAACCGGGTTCATTATCGATGATGATGAAATCGCATACATCGCATTTCACCTTGGTAGCGCATTGGAGACCCAAAGGCAACTGAGTCAGAAGGTGCGTGCGGTGCTGTATTGTCCTGCCTACTACAATATCGATCGCGGCTTAAGTGGCTTTTTCGAACGTCATTTCAAGAACGATGTGCTGCTTGCAGAGGTTGCAACTACGGAGGAGCAATTAAAACGCTGTCGGGATGTCGAGCTGATTGTGACGACGAGCCCGATCGGTGCGATTTTGGAAGCGCCCGTCGTGCGCATAGGGATTGCCCCACGTGAACGAGATGTGGAACGCATTGCCGAAATTGTTGCCGATATACGGAGGCAGCGGAGGCGAGTGTCGTTCCGCGCGCATCTTGAAGCCCTCGTGATGCCGGGGCTGTTTGTATCAAACGCCTCGGTGTCGTCAAGGGGGGAAGCGATTGCGCTGCTGGTGCAGTTACTAGAAGATGAGGGGTTCGTCGATGAGGGGTATTCGGAAGAAATTTGGGCGCGAGAGAATTTGTCGTCAACGGCGTTTGGTAGGGTGGCCGTGCCGCACGCCTTGCGCCCTCATGCAAGGAAAAGCTGCATCGCCGCTCTTATTCCTGAACGTCCCGTTGCATGGGGCGAGGCAGAGGTCGACGTGATTCTCATGCTTTCGTTCAGTCTACGCGAGCGCTCAATAATCAACGAGATATTTGATCCGCTTGTGTCCATTTTGGTAGAGCCTGAGAACGTTGAGCGACTGATGAGGGCGAGAGATTATGCCTCGTTTGTCGATCTGTTGAGCGATATGGTGCCGTAGGCCTATGCGACGGCGATGTTTGGGGCTGGGCCGCTTTTGCCGGCGCGCCCTTGTGAATCGGCTTTGGTTGCCGGCGGGGTTTGGGTTTGCTGCTCGGCTGCCGGCGAGGCCCCGGGCCCGGATTTTAGTCGCCGGAAGGGTCTGGGGGTTCAGTCCTCGGCCGTCGGCGGGTTTAGGTTCGGGTCTTGGCTGCTGGCGGGTTTGGGGCCTGGTTCTCGTGTGCTGGCGGATCCCGGGTTCGGGTTTCGTCCGTCGGTTGGTTTAGGGTTCGGATTTCGGCCATCGGCGGGTCTGGGACCCAGCCCTCGTGTGCTGGCGGAATCCCGGGTTCGGGTTTCGTCCGTTGGTGGGGTCCCGGGCCCGGATTTTAGCTGCCGATGGGGCCTCGGGCCCGGTTTTCGTGCGTCGGCGAATCCCGGGTTCGGATTTCGGCCGTCCGGCCCATATCGGGTTCGGATTTCGGCCATCGGCAAAACTGGGGTTCGGCGCCTGTCCGTTCAGGGGTATAAAACGGCTCCAGATGGACAGGAACCGAACCCGGGATCTGCCGATGGACGGGAAGCGAACCCGGGATTCCGCCAACGACCGAGAACCGAACCCGGGATTCCACCGACGGCTGCGAACCGCACCCAAGATCCACCGACGGCTGCGAACCGCACCCAACATCTGTCGATGGACGGGAACCGAACCCCAGCTCAGCCGACGGCCAAGGACCGAGCCCGGGATGAGGGGCGTGGCATCCAGGCCTCCGATGAGCGGAGCGCAGGCACCTTCGACCAGACAAGGGTGTTCTAAAATAGATGAAACATGTTTGAAATAATGTTGACTCTATTAAGATAAAGCGCAATACTGCCAGATGTCAGCATTCATCAGCGAGGACACGTCAGGTTCTCGCGCACCAAGGCAGAGGGTTATCAACATCATGCGCAACGTACGCCTACACATTATCAGCGTCATTATCTAGCGCGGGTGGCATGCGAAAAGGGCCGCCCGCAGCTTTGCGGACGGCTGATACGGGGCCGTCGAAATCTATCGACGGCCCCTTTTCTTATCTCGATAGCCTGAACAGGAAGGAGCAGCAATGAACGGAGTGGTCTTGATGGTGGCGGCCGCCGCAATTCTGGCGGCAGGCTACCTGCTGTACGGCCGATGGCTCGCCAATACCTGGGGTGTCGACCGCGACGCCCTCACGCCGGCGCGGCGCATGGAGGACGGCAAGGATTTCTCGCCTGCCTCGGCATTCACGGCGTTTTCGCATCAGTTCAGCTCGATCTGCGGCGCTGGCCCGGTGACGGGAACCATCGTCGCCATGGCTTTCGGCTGGGCTCCGGTGGTGCTGTGGGTGCTTGTGGGCGGCATCTTCTTCGGCGCCGTGCACGATTTCGGCGCTCTGTACGCATCCATGAAGAACAACGGCAAATCGCTGGCGCAGCTGATCGAGAAGTATATCGGCCGCACTGGGCGCCGTCTGTTCCTGCTGTTCTGCTGGCTGTTCTGCCTGATCGTTATCGCGGCGTTCACCTCGATGGTGGCGGGCACGTTTGCGGCAACGCCCACTGTTACCGGCGGCTTTGATGTGGCGAAGTCCTATGCGGCGGGCTGCGCGGGCACCATCTCCATCCTGTTCACGTTTGTGGCCATGGCATTCGGCTGGATGTGTCGCCGCTTCAACCTGACCGGTGCCAAGGAGTTCGCGGCCGGTGTGGTGCTTATGGTTGCCATGTTCGCCGTTGGCATGCAGTTCCCGGTTTACCTCGACCTCAACGGTTGGATTGCCGTGGTCATGGTGTACCTGGTGCTGGCGGGCGCTATGCCCATCCAGGTGCTTAAGCAGCCGCGCGACTATCTGACTTCCATCATGATGATCGTGATGATCGCCTGCGCGGTGCTGGGCATCGTGGTGCTTGGTGCGCGCGGGGAGGCCACCATGACCGCCCCGGCGTTCACGGGTTTCACGAACGCCTCCGGCATGATGTTCCCGGTGCTGTTCGTGTCCGTTGCCTGCGGTGCGCTCTCCGGCTTCCACAGCCTGGTGTCGTCGGGCACCTCGTCCAAGCAGATCGAGCGTGAGACGGA
>ENA-OQMN01000292-OQMN01000292.1-human-gut-metagenome-genome-assembly--contig:-NODE-292-length-11511-cov-3.104181_pt1 | contig 11511 bp, 5 predicted proteins | sample MGYA00242765_ERZ504861 | MGnify/ENA primary metagenome ERZ504861 (study PRJEB26092, sample SAMD00036417) | human gut metagenome | host: Homo sapiens | study: EMG produced TPA metagenomics assembly of... | reverse complement strand
GGGGATTGGTGCTTGAGGGCGGCGGCATGCGTGGGCTGTTTACCGCCGGTGTGCTCGACGTGCTCATGGAGCACGGCATCGAGCCGGATCACACGGTGGGCGTCTCGGCGGGTGCGGCGTTCGGCTGCAACATCAAATCACGGCAGCCGGGTCGCGCCGTCCGCTACAACAAGCGTTTCTGTGCCGATAGGCGCTACGCGAGCTGGGGCAACCTGCTGCGCACGGGCGATCTGTACAGCGTGGACTTCGCCTACCGCACCGTGCCCCTCGAGCTCGACCCCTTCGACGTCGCGACCTTTCGGGAGAATCCCGCGCGCTTCACCGTGGTCGCCACCGACATCGACGCGGGCGAGGCCGTCTATCGCGACGTGCGCCGCGGGGACGTGGAGGACCTCGACTGGATCCGCGCGTCCGCCTCGATTCCGTTGCTGGCGCGCCCCGTCGAGCTGGCGGGTCGCAGGCTGCTGGACGGCGGCATCGCCGATTCGATCCCCGTGCGCTGGATGCTCGAGCGGGGCTATGGGCGGACCGTGGTGGTGCTCACCCAACCGCAGGGGTATCGCAAGGAGCCGAACCGTCTCATGCCGCTGCTGCGCGCAGGCCTGCGGCGCTACCCGAAGCTGGTGGCGCGCCTGGCCGACCGGCATGAGCGCTACAACGAGACCCTGGCGGCTATCGAGCGGCTGGAGCGGGAGGGGCGCATCTTCGCGGTGCGCCCGAGCGAGGTCGTGGCGGCCCCGGTGATGGTCCGCGACCCGGAGGTGCTCGAGCGCATCTACCAGGTGGGCCGTCGCGATGCTGCAGCACAGCTCGAGGCGCTCGAAGCGTATCTGGGGCATGCGGGAGCCGCCGTGACGGAGCGGCCCGTCGCCGCACTCGCATCGTCTCCGTCTGCCGCCCCCGCCGACCCGAAGGAGGTGCGCGCATGAAGCTCCAGCAGCTGCGCTACGTGGTGGCCATCGCCGAGTGCGGCAGCATCAGCGAGGCGGCGCGCCGCCTGTTCGTCTCCCAGCCGAGCGTCACCGCCAGCCTGCACGAGCTGGAGCGCGAGATGGACATCAGCATCTTCAACCGCAGCGGCCGCGGGGTGAGCCTCACGGAGGATGGCGAGACCTTCTTGGGCTATGCGCGCCAGGTGCTCGAGCAGGCCGACCTGCTCGAGAGCCGCTACAAGGGCCCCTCGCAGGAGCGCGCACCGCGCTTCGCCGTATCCTGCCAGCACTACTCGTTCGCGGTCGACGCCTTCGTGGACACCATCCGCGCCTTCGACGCGCTGCGCTATGATTTCACCCTGCGCGAGGAGGAGACGCACCAGATCATCGAGGATGTGGCCCGCGCCCGCAGTGAGCTGGGCGTGCTGTACCTGAGCGCCCGCAACCGCGAGGTGATCGGCAAGCTTTTGCGGGTGAGCAACCTCACCTTCACGGCGCTGTTCCGGGCGAACCCGCACGTGTTTCTGTGCGCCTCGCATCCGCTGGCTGTCCGCGAACGCGTCACCCTGGACGACCTGGAGGGCTATCCGTATCTGTCCTATGAGCAGGGGGCGTTCAATTCCTTCTACTTCTCCGAGGAGATCCTCTCCACGCTCGACCGCAGCAAGAATATCCGGGTACGCGACCGCGCGACCCTGTTCAACCTGCTGATCGGTTTGGACGGCTACACGGTGTGCTCGGGCGTGATCTCGCACGAGCTGAACGGGGAGAGCATCATCGCCCGCCCGCTGGAGGTCGACGAGTACATGGAGATCGGGTTCATCCGCCGGCGCGAGGGGCACCTGTCGCGCTACGGCGAGGTGTACGTGGAGGCCCTGCGGCGCCACACCGGCGCGTGAGACGCGCCGCGCGACGGTGACGCACCGCGTTTCTGCGGCGGTGCGCTGCCATGCGAACGGGGCCCGCTGCAGCGCGCCCTGCCCGAGTGTTGCCGTGTTGGTCGATGTGGGAGAAGGTGCCTGTGCGGGACGCAGCGGGTATATGGGTGCCCGGCGTCTCGGGTTTCCGTGTATTCCCCGTGCATACCGGCATGCGTTCGCCTGCAGCGCCGTGGGGTTCGCCTAGACTGATGGGCGCGGTATTCGAGGCTCAGATGGAGCGTGCCGCATGATGCGCCGGAAGGCGCGGACGAGGCGCCGGGATGGCGCCGGGTGCCGAAGGCAGGGCACCGAAGAGGCGCCGAGGGGCGCAGAAGGAGGACAGGTATGTCCGAGTACATGGAAAACGACGAGAACATGGTGAACGAGGACGCGGTGGCCGTTCAGGCCGAGGCGTCTGTCGAGGCCGAGGCCGTCGTCGACGCCGAGGTTGCCGAGGAGGCCGTCGAGACCGCCCCGGTCGTCGAGGACGCAGCGGAGACCGCCGAGGACGAGGCCGACGAGGACGAGGCCACCGAGGAGCAGCCGGTCGACATCGATGAGCAGCTGTTCGACAAGGTGCAGCGTGCTGCCCGTCTGCTGCGCAACCGCAAGGCCGCGATGGCCAAGGAGGCCGAGGCCGACCAGGCGCGCATGAACGACCTGCTGCGCGCGCTCAAGCTGCTCGACCTTAAGTCCCAGATGGAGCAGAAGGAGATGTCCGACCTGCTCGGCATGCGCCTGCGCGAGCTCGACGCCCTGCTGCACCAGGCCGAGGAGGCCGGCGTGGTGCGCGCGTCAAGCCCCGAGGAGGAGGACATGCGCCTCGTGCTCGGTGTCGGCCAACGCGGATGCCGAGGAGCTCGGCTATCGCGATGGGCTCCAAGCGCAAGAAGCTCGTGGCCCAGCTGTCCTCGGTGGACGCCGAGGATATCGTGGCGCTCATGGACAAGATCATCGATCCGCTGACCGAGCTCGGCCTGGACAACGACGATCGCGGCGGCTTCGGCGGTCGCGACGATCGCGGTGGCCGTGGTGACCGCGGCGGCTTCGGTGCGCGCGGCGGCGACCGCGGCGGCCGTGGCGGCTTCGGCGGCGGCCGCGGTGGCGACCGTGGCGGGCGCGGCGGCTTCGGCGGCCGTGACGACCGTGGTGGCCGCGGTGGCTTTGGTGGCCGCGGCGGCGACCGCGGCGGCTTTGGCGGCCGTGACGACCGCGGTGGCCGTGGCGGCTTCGGCGGCCGTGATGATCGTGGCGGCCGTGGCGGCTATGGTGATCGTGGTGGCCGTGGTGGCTTCGGCGGCGACCGCGGCGGGCGCGGCGGCTTCGGCGGCCGTGACGACCGCGGCGGCCGCGGCGGCTATGGCGATCGCGGCGGGCGCGGCGGCTACGGCTCGCGCTACTAAACAGCCCCTGCTCAGCAACGCTGTGGGCAGCGCGAGGATCTCAAGGCTCTCGACTCGACAACGCGTTTCATGCGCAGCTCAGGCCCCGGTGCGTCTGCATCGGGGCTTTTTCATGCGCGGGGCGCGTGTGCTGAGGGGCTGGAAGCATGCTTCTGAAATCGAGGCGTCGTTCGTCATCGCATTCTGCTGTCGGTGGCGCGGCGGCGTGCTGAAAGCGTGATGCTTTCGTTGCGCGGCAGAAATTGAACTTCAGCGTGCTAGACTTCCCGTAATTGAACTTGAAGGTTCAATCTTTTGGACAGCCCTCAGGGCAACCCTGTTCAAATTGAACTTTTTTGGGAGGCGGTATGTCGGTCGAGGTGTTCTCAGCGCGGTTGCGCCACATGATGGACGAGCGCGGCCTCAAACAGGCCGATGTGATTCGCGAGGCGTCCGCACGCGGCAAGCGCTTGGGAAAAAGCCAGGTTAGCCAATATGTAAGTGGCAAGACCATGCCGCGACGCGACGTGGTTGCCATCCTGGCCGACCTGCTCGGTGTCGAGCCGTCGTGGCTGTCCGGCGCGGATGTGGAGCGAACGGTAGGTGCCGCGCGTGAAGCGGAGCGCGTGCAGATGGCGGGCTCCTCGTGCGCACCGGGTGTCACGCAAAGCGCGAAACCTGAGCCTGCGGCGGAGGTGGCGGGCACGATGGGTGCCGCGGCGTCTGCGACCGCCGAGGCGGTGCCGGTCTCTCCGCTCGTTTCGGCAACCGCTCGATCCGCGCACCCTGCGCGAGCTGCGGCGCGGCCTGCCGCCGCATGCAGCACCGACGCCCCGCACGATGCATATTTCGCCGACGCGACCGGCCCCGGGGCTTCCGCCACATTCCCTTCCAGCAAAAGGAGTGCCCCCATGCGCACGTTCAACAAATCATCCAAGCTCGACAATGTGCTCTACGACGTCCGCGGCCCGGTGGTCGACGAGGCCGAGCGCATGGAGGACGAGGGCGAGCGCGTGCTCAAACTCAATATCGGCAACCCCGCTCCCTTCGGCTTCCGCGCGCCCGAAGAGGTGATCAAGGACATGCGCCTGCAGTTGATCGACTGCGAAGGCTATTCCAACTCGCGCGGTCTGTTCTCCGCGCGCAAGGCCATCATGCAGTACGCGCAGATCAAGAACTTGCCCAACGTGGATCTCAAGCACATCTATACGGGCAACGGCGTCTCCGAGCTCATCCAGCTGTGCATGCACGCGCTGCTCGACGTGGGCGACGAGATCTTGATTCCCAGCCCCGACTACCCGCTGTGGACCGCCTGCGCCACGCTCGCGGGCGGCACACCGGTGCACTACATCTGCGATGAGCAGGCCGAGTGGAACCCCGACCTCGATGACATGCGGGCGAAGATCACCCCGCGCACCAAGGCGCTCGTCATCATCAACCCGAACAATCCCACCGGTGCGGTCTACCCGCGCGAGGTGCTCGCAGAGATCGTCGAGATCGCGCGCGAGCATCAGCTCATGATCTTCTCCGATGAGATCTACGATCGCCTGTGCATGGACGGGGCCGAGCACGTCTCCATCGCCGCGCTCGCGCCCGACCTGCCCTGCGTCACGTTCTCGGGCCTGTCGAAGTCGCATATGGTATGCGGGTTCCGCGTGGGTTGGATGGTGCTGTCCGGTAACCAGCGCTGCATGAGCGACTTCATTCTCGGCATCAATATGCTGTCCAACATGCGCCTGTGCTCGAACGTGCCGGCGCAGTCGGTGGTGCAGACGGCATTGGGCGGCTACCAGAGCGTGAACAGCTATACGCGCCCCGGCGGCCGCGTGTACGAGCAGCGCAACTACGTCTACGAGGCCCTGAACGCCATCGACGGCATCACGGCCGTGAAACCCAAGGCGGCGTTCTACATCTTCCCGAAGATCGACGTGAAGAAGTTCAATATCACCGATGATGAGCAGTTCGCGCTCGATCTGCTGCATGAGAAGCGCATCCTGATCACGCGCGGTGGCGGGTTCAATTGGGAGCAGCCCGACCACTTCCGTATCGTGTACCTGCCGCGCATGGGCGTGCTGCAGGAGGCGATGGAGGACCTGGCCGACTTCCTGTCCCACTACCGCCAGGCGTAAGCAGCACGAATCTCCACGGTTTTCATCGGTGCGCCGCGCTCCTTCGGACGCGTGGCGCACCGGCATCCTCGGTTATCCGCGTGAACGGGGCGTGGGGCGCCTTCGCCGGTGTCGGCATACCGCCTCGTGTCGCGGCGGCGTGTCGATGCGGTCGCGCGCCCGGCCCGCGCGCCGCGCCGTCGCATCCTAACTGGTATTGCAATAAGAAGACCTCTTGGCGTCCGCAGAAGCCCTGCGATGACGTTCGCGGCGAAAAACCCACCGTCTACCGGTGAGTCTTGGCGTTCTTCCTCCTAAGAAGATAGGCTGGACCTATCTGGCTGGCAACGCACGCATGCTGTTGCGCGCTGTCGTTCGCAAACCTGACGAAGCTGCATGTCGGGTGGGGAGGAGATCTATGGCCATGATGGTTCAAGGGGCGCGGCTGCGCGCCCGCGGGGCAGGGCGTTCGCTGGGGCGGGGGCTCGCGGCGACGCTAGCGGTCGCGCTCGGTGCGCTGGCGCTAGCGGGACCGTCGGTGCCCGCATGGGCAGACGAGGACGCGGCGCCCACGGTGCGTTCGCAATCCACCGAGCAGATGAGCTCGGACCCTGAGGTCGTCTATGTGAACACGGTGTCCGATGGCACCGCGCGCACCCAGAACTTCAGCGAAAACTGGAAGTTCAATCTGGGTGACGCCTCCGGTGCCGAGGCGCCGACCTTCGACGACTCGTCCTGGAAGCACGTTGACGTGCCGCACGACTACAGCATCGACCAGGATTACACGAAGTCGGGCGAGGGCGAGAGCGCCTACAAGCCCGGCGGCGTCGGCTGGTACCGCAAGGCGTTCCAGGTGGGCGAAGAGCTCTCCGGCAAACGCGTGCGCATCGATTTCGACGGCGTCTACATGGACGCGACCGTCTACGTGAACGGCCAGGAGCTGGGAAGCCATCCCTATGGCTACACGCCGTTCTCCTTCGATGTGACCCCGTACCTCAAGGTGGGGGAGCAAAACGTCGTGGCGGTCCGCGTGAACCACCAGACCCCTTCGAGCCGCTGGTACTCGGGCTCGGGCATCGGGCGCAAGGTTGAGTTGACCGTGACCGATCCGGTGCACGTGGCCCGCGACGGCGTGCGCGTCACCACGCCGGACCTGGCAACCAACCAGGCGCAGGTGCGCACGGTGCTTGCCACCACGGTGCGAAACGACGGCGAAACGGCCGCCTCGGTGGCCCTCAAGCAGACCGTCTTCCCGCGCGGCGGCTCGCCGGAGGCAGCGATCGGCTCGGTGACCACGAAGGCCGTTTCGGTCGAGGCCGGCGCGTCGGCGAAGGTCGATGCCGAGCTCACCGCAGCGAACCCGAAGCTGTGGGATACCGAGCAGCCGAACCTCTACACGGTGCGCACCGAGGTCGTCGTCGACGGCAAGACCGTCGACACCTACGACATCGACTTCGGCTTCCGCTTCTTCAGCTACGATGCGAACACCGGCTTTACCCTCAACGGGAAGAACGTGAAGATCAAAGGTGTCTGCATGCACCACGACCAGGGCGCCCTGGGCTCGGTGGACACGCGCGCCGCGCTGGAGCGTCAGGTGCGCATCTTGAAGGAGATGGGCTGCAACTCCATTCGCACCTCGCACAACACGCCGTCGCGCGAGCTGGTGGACGTGTGCAACGAGCAGGGCATCCTGTTGGATGAGGAGATCTTCGACGGCTGGACCTCCGACAAGAACGGCAACGTGAACGACTATGCGCGCTTCTTCAACAAGAAGATGGGCGACTCCAAGCTCGTGGGCGCTGACGCCGAGAAGAGCTGGGCGCAGTTCGACCTCGAGTCGAGCATCGCGCGCGACGCGAACGCCCCGGCCGTGATCATGTGGTCGGTGGGCAACGAGATGATCACCGGCGCCTCCAACGCCAAGTTCGACGCCACCGCGCACAAGAACCTGCTTGCCTGGACGAAGGCGGCCGATCCCACGCGTCCGGTCACCCTGGGCGACAACCAGCTCAAGAGCGGTGCCGCAACCTACAACCCGCAGGATACGCACAACGCCGGCGGCCTGATCGGCATCAACTACGCCGACGGCAGCCGCTACGACAGCCTGCACAAGGCGCATCCCGACTGGCGCTTCTACGGCTCCGAGACCGCCTCGGCCGTGAACAGCCGCGGGGTCTACAGCACGCAGGCGAGCCAGGCTGACGCCGGTGGCCAGCAGCTGACCTCCTACGACACCTCCTGTGTGAGCTGGGGTCATGTGGCCTCGCAGGCCTGGTACGACACGATCACCCGCGACTTCGTGGCCGGCGAGTACGTGTGGACCGGCTTCGACTACCTGGGTGAGCCCACGCCGTGGAACGGCATCCAGGCCGGCGTGCAGGGCAGCTGGCCCTCGCCCAAGAACTCCTACTTCGGCATCATCGACACCGCGGGCCTGCCCAAGGACAGCTACTACTTCTACCAGAGCCAGTGGAACGAGCGGGTCAACACCTTGCATATCCTGCCGGCGTGGCAGAAGGACATGGTGATGACAGGCAAGGACGGCAAAGTGCCCGTGGTGGTCTACACCGATGCGCCCGAGGTGGAGCTCTTCTTCACGCCGAAGGGTTCGAATACGCCCCAGAGCCTGGGTCGCAAGAAGCTGACCGAGAAGAAGACCCCGGCCGGCTATACCTACCGTATCTACGAGGGCGATGGAGCTGACGCCACCGCGCACCGGAACCTCTACCTCACCTGGCAGGTTCCGTATGCGGACGGCACGCTCAGCGCGAAGGCCTATAACGAGCAGGGTAAGGAGCTCGACACCTCCTCCTGGTCGGGCCGCCGCAGCGTTACGACCGCCGGTGCCGCCGCGCGCCTTGCCGCCTCGGTTGACCACCCGCAGATAACGGCTGCTGCCGACGAGCTGGCCTATGTGACCGTGGACGTGCTGGACAAGGATGGCAACCCGGTCCCCAACGCGGCGGACAAGGTGACCGTTGAGGTAACCGGTGCCGCCGAGCTCGCAGGCCTCGATAACGGCTCCTCGCCCGACCATACGCCCTATACCTCCGCCACCCGCGCTGCCTTCTCCGGCCGCCTGGTTGCTATCGTGCGGCCCACCGGTGCGGGCGAGGTCACCGTGCGCGCCACCGCCCCGGGCCTGGAGGCCGCTGAGGCCAAGGTGACCGTGTCCGCCGCGCCCGATGCGCCGGCCAAGGATACGGTGACGTCGGTGCGCTATGCTCGCTTCCACTACGTGAAGACCGGTACCGCACCGGTCCTGCCCGCGCGCGCCGAGGTGCGCCGCGCCGACGGCACGCGCTCCGAGGAGGCGGTGGCATGGGATACGATTCCCGCCGGCTCCCTTGCCGAGCCCGGCTCGATCACCGTTGCCGGCACCGTGGCGGGCGTGCGCATCACCTGCGTGGTCACTGCGCTCGACGATGTGGCGGCCCTGCTGGCCTACTCTACCGCCACGCCCGTCGGCACCGCGCCGACGCTTCCCGGCACACGTCAGGCCGTGTTGCCGGATGGCACCGTGATGTCGGCTTCGTTCCCGGTCAGCTGGAAGATGCCCGGCGACGACGCCTGGAGCAAGCCCGGGACGGTGACCGTTGAAGGCACCGCGAGCGTCTTCGGCCGCGATGTGCCCGTCACCGCCACGGTCCGCGTGCAGGCCGAGCAGATCTCCATCGGTGACAATCTCGCGCTTGCCGGTAACGCCACGCTCATGGACGTGCAGCAGAGCATCCCGGAGGGCCAGACCTCCGATTCGCTCAAGGCGGTGAACGACGGCAAGACCGCGTTCGTGAATTCCGGCAGCAACGGTTCCAACCAGCGCTGGAGCAACTATCAGTATGCGCAGGCGGGCAACCGTCAGGCGAGCATCACGTTCCGTTACAACACCCAGATGCGCTTCGGGCAGGCGCGCGTCCACTTCTTCACCGACAGCTACACGGCCTACTTCCCCGATGCCGGCACCACCAAGCTGGCCATCTCCAACGATGGCAGCACCTGGACCGACGTGGCGGTGCGCGAGGAGATCGGCCAGGAGAACAACAAGGTGAAAACCTACACCTACTCCTTCGATCCGCAGCTGGCAACCTATGTGCGCCTGACGTTCACCACGCCCGACCGCCAGGCGGCCGCGCAGAACCTCAAGCCCTGCATCGGCATCACCGAGATCGAGCTCATGGAGGCAAAGGGCAGCTACACCGTTAACGCGCAGGCGGCGCTCGCCGCGCTCAAGGTCAACGGCCTCGATGTACCGGATGCGGCGCTGACCCGCGGTGAGTACGCCACACGGGCGCTTGCCGCCACGGTCGAGCCGACGCCGGCCGGCAACGCCGCCGTGACCGTACTGCCGGCTTACGACGACGTTATCAAGATTCTGCTGGAGTCCGAGGACCACAGCGCGCGAAATACGTTCACCATCCGGTTGAATACGGTGCCCGAGGAGCATCCTGAGGACCTGGAGTACCCGGTGGGGAGCATGAAGGTGAGCGCTGGCAGCGAGGAGCTGCCCGGCACGAGCGGTGAGGGCCCTGTTGCGCTGGCGTTCGATGGCAAGCCGGGGACCATGTACCACTCCAGCTGGGCGGGCGCGTCGCAGGATGACCTGTGGGTTCAGATGGAGCTTGCCGAGCCCACGACGATCGATGCCGTGCGCTACCTGCCGCGTCAGGGCGGTGGCACGAACGGCATCGTGACGGCCTACCTCGTGCAGTACAGCGAGGACGGCAAGACCTGGAAGGATGCGGCGCACGGCACCTGGGACGCCGCTGGTACCGACTGGCGTACCGGCGCGTTCGACAAGCCCGTGCGGGCGAAGTTCTTCCGCCTGAAGGGCGTGGAGACGCTATCCCAGAATGCCGGCAAGCGCTTTATGAGCGCCGCCGAGATTCGGCTGCGCCGCGTGCCCGAAACGGTGGACATTGCGGACGCCGCGCAGGTGACCGTGGAGGTGCCTGCGGTCGTGACGGTGGACCGCGTGGATGCCGAGCACCCGGTGGGCCCGCTTGAGCTGGGCGCCCGTGTGCTGCACGGCGATCGGCAGCTCACCTACGGGGTGGATTACCTGGTAGAGGTCGACGGCGGCACAGATGCCGGTCCGGCGACGGTTCGAATCGAGGGCATCGGCGCCTATTCCGGGTCGGTGGAGCGCAGCTTCGAGGTGCGCGTGGCGGAGCCGACACTCGAGGGGCTTTCGGTCCTGCGGATGCCGGATCGCGCCTCCTATGCGGCTGGGGATGCGTTTGACCCTGCCGGCCTGGTGCTTGGCCTGGCGTGGTCGGACGGCAGCTCCACCGAGCTCGCGTGGGCCCCGGAGGCCGGGATTGCGCTCGATCCGGAGGCCGGCGCGAAGCTGCCGGAGTCGTCCTCGCTGGTGGTGACGGCGAGCTACCAGGGCAAGCAAGCTACGTTCACCCTGTCCGTGGCACCTGCGCCCGGCGGCGGTGACCAGGGCGGCGATGGTGGTGATGGTGGCGACCAGGGCGGGTCCGGCCAGCAGCCCGGCGGCGGCCAGGGCGGTTCGGGCCAGGGCCAGCAGCCCGGCAGTGGCGACCAGGGCCAGAAGCCGGGTGGCGGTGCCGGTGGCTCGGGGTCCGGCAACGCTGACGGCGGCTCGGGCAAGGGGTCCGGCAACGGTTCCAATCTGCCTGCCGCCGGCGATGCGGCCGCCTTCGCGTCGGCTGCCGCCACGCTTGCCGGCGCAGCCACCTGTGCCGTCGGCCTCCGCCGTCGTCGCAGGAACCGGAGCCGCTAACGCCTGTGCCGCCGGCCTCCGCCACCGCCACAAGAACCGCTAGCGTCTGTGCCGGTGGTGCGGGCCGGGGACCGCAGGCAGCTCCTATCTACCCTCCGTCGGCAACTCGGCCGCTCGTACCTCGTTTATCGCCTTGTTTGCCGTCGCTTCTATAAAAGTCCCGTTTGTGTCGGCTCGCGGGTGCTTCGTTCGCGCCCGCGCGAGGCGCGTCGCCCGCGAGGGAGCCGCTTGGTTGAGTAAATCCGCGGGAGCTTCGCTTTTGTGTATGCGGGATTGGGCACGTCAACAGAAATAGTTGCGGTCAGGGGGCCGTCTTGGAAAACGTCCGAGACGGCCCCCTGTTTCTTCATGCGTAGGGATGGCCCTGTGCGCTTCTGCCCGCTGCGACCTGCTGCGATGCGGACGCTTCGGCTTTGCTGG
>ENA-OQMN01000290-OQMN01000290.1-human-gut-metagenome-genome-assembly--contig:-NODE-290-length-11546-cov-5.992031_pt1 | contig 11546 bp, 4 predicted proteins | sample MGYA00242765_ERZ504861 | MGnify/ENA primary metagenome ERZ504861 (study PRJEB26092, sample SAMD00036417) | human gut metagenome | host: Homo sapiens | study: EMG produced TPA metagenomics assembly of... | reverse complement strand
AACAGAGATTGCTTTGCCATCTATCAGGTAAGTCGTGACGATCCGCAGAATGTGCGCTTTATGAATCTGGACTGGTTAAAGTCCCATGACATTTCCATAGACCGCAGCAATTATGACCTCATTTACACAGCTCCTCTGAGGGAGTCTGGCACTGTGCCGGAGCAGCTGGAAAAACTCTATCAGCAATTCAATCTGGAAAAGCCCGTGGACTTTCACAGTCCCTCCATGAGCGTCAGCGACATCGTTGCGATCAGACAGGACGGTAAGGTATCCTGTCATTACTGTGACAGTGTTGGTTTTACCCAGATCCCCGGATTCCTGACCAGAAAACCCGCTGAAAAATGCGGAAATGATGCTGGAGGACGATTACGGCATGATCGACGGTATCATCAACAATGGCGCAAAAGAGCCTACGGTGGCAGAGCTGGAACAGCAGGCCCGCAACGGTCAGCCCATTTCCCTCATGGATTTGGCTGCCGCTGCCCATCGGGAGGAACGGGAAAAGAAAAAGTCCGTCATGGAGCAGCTGAAAAGCCAGCCCAAGGCAGAACACAAAAAGATAGCGCCAAAAAAGAGTGCGGAAAGGGAGATTTGATATGGGAAACTTTACTTTTGAGGAAATGAACCTGATGTGCATTTACAATACCGGCAGCCGCACCGGACTGATCGACAGCCTGCGTGAGATGCGCGGCGAGCTGGCCCCGGAGGAAACCGAGCTGCGGGAGTTGACAGACAGCGCACTGGGCAAGCTCCAGGCCATGAGTGATGCCGAGTTTGCCGAGCTGGAGTTGTATCCGGATTTTGACCAGTAAACACCATAATCGCAGGGATGGGGTGGCAATATGCCACCCCACCTTTTTACCCCAAAACTGAAAGGAGGACAGAACACTATGCCAACCAAAGCTGAACTATATGCACAGATGGCGGAGAAGGTAACAACGCAGCTCACGGGGAGCTGGCAGGAATGGGCAGGGTTTCTCACCACTGCTTCCCGCCTTTACAAGTACCCGTTCCATGAGCAGTTGATGATCTACGCCCAGCGTCCGGACGCCACCGCCTGTGCAGAGTACGATTTGTGGAATGAAAAGATGGGCCGGTATGTAAGGCGCGGCTCCAAGGGAATCGCTCTGGTGGACGATTCCGGGGACAGACCCCGCCTGCGCTATGTTTTTGATATTTCCGACACCGGAACCCGTGAACATTCCCGCACTCCCTGGCTGTGGCAGCTGGAGGAGCGCCATTTGGATTCGGTGCAGGCCATGCTTGAGCGCACCTATGATGTTTCCGGTGATGACCTTGCCGGACAGCTCACCGAGGTAGCCGGAAAACTGGCTGAGGAATACTGGACGGAGCATCAGCAGGACTTCTTCTATATCGTTGACGGTTCCTTTTTGGAGGAATATGATGAGTTTAACATCGGAGTACAGTTCAAGGCAGCAGCCACCGTCAGTATCACTTACGCTTTGATGTCCCGCTGTGGACTGGAGCCGGAACGCTACTTCGACCACGAAGATTTCATGGCAATCTTTGATTTCAACACCCCGTCCACCATCGGGGCGCTGGGAACAGCGGTCAGCCAGATCAACCAGCAGGTGCTGCGGCAGATCGGCGTTACCGTCCGAAATGCAGAGCGCGAAGCCAACCAAGAAAGGAGCAAACAAGATGAACAATCCCATGACCTATATCCAGAACGGAGACTATCTGATTCCCGACCTGAAGCTGAGCCAGCAGCCGGAGAAAACCCTGGGCAAGTACGGCAGGATGAGGAAAACCTACCTGAAGGAACACCGTCCCATCCTCTACAACCAGATGCTGCTGAACGAGAAGTTGTACCAGCACCTTCTGGAGATCGACGAGACCGCCCAGAGCAGACTGGAGCAGATGATGCCCCAGCTGGCGAAGGAAGCGGGAGCCACCGAGGAACTGAAAGCCAGCGATCCCATGAAGTGGGTGGGGCTGATGAACACCTGCAAAGCTCAGGCCGAGGAAATCCTGATGGCGGAGCTTATCAACAGCTGACTCTAAACCTGTTCCTCTCCGAAGCGGAACAGATCCAATCCATAGATGAAGCAGAGAATGTAGCGCATACATCCTCTGCTTTTTCTTTTGCCCAAAATGACATCGACCATGTGCTGCGTTTGGGCGGCAATACAGACCGTCAAAGGGAGCGTGTGGTTGCAGCCTTTGAAAAGCAGAAAACCACCGCTGAGATTGCCGAGATACTGAAAACGCTGTACCACGGCGGCAATGGCCTTGGCAGTGTGAGCGCATGGTATGCCGAGGATGGTATCCATCTTTCCCATGGGAAGTCTGTCCGTTATGACAGGTCTGCCCAGGTCATTTCCTGGGAGAGCGCCGCAGAGCGTATCGGGGAGCTTTTGGAAAGTGGTCAGTTTGCCTCCAATGTGGAGCTTGCAGAAGCGGCAGGCTATGAACGCTCCCTCCTCTCGGAAAAGCTCTGGCATCTGTATCACGATCTCAGTGAGGACGCCAGAAAAGACGGATATTTGTCCTGCCTGTCAGAGATCAAAGGCAATGGTTTCCCGGAGGAGACCCGCCGCCTGACGGAGCAGCTGAGTGACCCGGCTTTCCGCCAGACCCTCAAGGAAGAATACGCCGCCTTCTGGACTGCCTATCAGCAGGACCGTGACCTGTTGCGTTTTCACTATCACAGACCAAGGGAGATCTGGGAGAACTTGAAGGACCTTGACCTGCCGCGCAGGACCTTTTCTTCAGACCTTTCCCAAGTGCCAACAGTTCAGCACTTCATTACCGAGGATGAGATCGACGCCGCTATGACCGGCGGCAGCAGTTTCGCCGGAGGAAAAGGCCGTATCTATGCGTTCTTCATGGCAAACCATACGGATAAGGAGAAAGTGAGATTCCTCAAAGACGAGTATGGCATTGGCGGACGCTCTCATGCCCTGTCCGGCGCAACACACAGCGGCGAAGATCACGATGGGAAAGGACTGCACTATAAAAAGCAGGACTGCCCGGATGTTCACTTGAACTGGGAAAAGGTTGCCAAGCGCATTACCTCACTTGTCCAGAAAGACCGCTATCTTACCGAACAGGAACAGGCACAGTATGACAAGATCCAGTCTGAACAGGAACTGGCCGAAGAAGATGCTATTCAAGCCCAGCAGCCGGAGATGGAGAAAGAAACACCAAAGCCTACCCTTGGGGAGCAGTTTGAGCAGTATAAGCCTGTGGTGACTGCCGCCATTTACGAGGATACCGCATATCGCAATGCCTGCGGTCATTCTGACCGTGAAAATGCTGTCATCGAGGGTAATGCCGCTGTGCGCCGTGCGGTTCTTGGTTCTAAGGATATGGAGCTGATCCGACTCTATTCGGATGTGCCGGAGTTCCGTCAGCGTTTACACCGGGAAGTGATCGACGAGACCTATCCAAAGCTCCATGAGCTTCTGCGCCCTCTTTCTCAGGAAGATATTGATACTGCCCTTTGTGCATGGAACGGCAATATCGAGAGTAAACACGCTGTTGTCCGCTATATGAAAGACCATGCAAGAGAAAAAGATACCGCCGCATGGCTGGCTCAGGAATACGGCGGCAGTAACAGCAACAGCCTGTTCGTTGTCCGTGCCGGCAGCCCGGAGGAAACGCAGCTGCCCTGGCCGAAGGTACAGCGCCGGATTGCCCAGCTCATTCAGGAGGACCGGTTCTATACCGAAGAAGAACAGGACCGTTTTGACGACATCGACCCCATCGCCATCCGGGAAGCCCTGGAGGAAAGAGGGATCGTCAACGGCCAGGTGGCAGACCCGGAAAAACTGGACAATGCCCCGTTTATCCAACAGGTGATGTCAGATGCCGAGCAGATCGCAGATGCCGAGACAGAGCAGACTTCCGAAGTTTCCATTTCCGATGAGGAATATGACGCAGTTCGCCGCCCAATTCCGCAAAGAACCTCCTATGACCCAGCCGCCCCGGTCTATGCCGTGGGCGATACCGTGTATATCGAGGATGACGCCTATCAGATCACCGAGCTGCGGGAGGACACCGTACAGCTTCTGCCCACCGGGATGGTATATCCCATCTACCGGGCAGAGCGCAAAGAACAGTTCGAGCAGCTGTTTCGGGCAGACCGCCGCAATGCTTACTATACCGAGTTTCTTCCTATTGACCCGGACAAGGCAGATCAGGACTTGCGGGATGTATTGGCTCATGGACTGATGGATGAAGCGGATAAAAAGCAGATTTCCACGCTGCTGCAATCCGGCAGGAGCAACAGCGAGATCGCCTACTGGCTGAGCAGAGCCTATTCCGGTGAGATCGAGACACTGAATCTGGAGACTGGCGATATTGCCGATTACCGTACCACGGCACAGGGCATAGAGCTGGAAGTCATGGATGCAGAGGAAAAGCGTCTGGCTATGCTGTATTTCCGCTGGGATGAGGTTGCACCTTTGCTGCGCGGGATGTACGCCCGTCAGCAGGACGGTTTGGGACAGGAACAGCCCCAACCGGCTACCGAATCCCCGACCTTCCATTCCGAGACCATGGCCGTCTATCCGGGCGATAAGAACAATCTGCCTTATGATGTGGTGGTGGAACGACTGCATATCGAGGAGCCGGAGCCACCAGCGCCTGTGACAGAGCCGGAGAAAACCTTTGAGGAAGTGCTGGACGAACACCCGGTTTCCATTCAGGTCAATGGCCAGTGGCAGACATTCCCCAATGCCAAAGCTGCCGAGGAAGCATCTTATGAGGAATACAAGGCTAACCTGCGCCGCAATGCACAGAACTTCCGTATTACCGATGAGCATTTGGGTGAGGGCGGTCCGAAAGCCAAGTTCCAGGCAAATGTCAATGCGATTCGTTTGCTGAAAGAGCTGGAAGCTGCCGGACAGCAGGCAAGCCCCGAACAGCAGGAGGTTCTTTCTCGATATGTGGGCTGGGGCGGTCTCTCTGATGCGTTTGACCCGGAGAAACCGGCATGGGCTTTAGAGTATGCCCAGCTAAAAGAACTGCTGACCCGGTCGGAATATGCCGCCGCCAGAAGCTCTACCCTCAACGCCCATTACACCAGCCCTACGGTCATTCAGGCCATCTATGAAGCGGTGGACCGTATGGGATTTGAGACCGGAAATATTCTGGAGCCGTCCTGCGGTGTGGGCAATTTCTTCGGTATGCTGCCGGAAGAAATGCGAAACAGCCGTCTGTATGGCGTTGAGCTGGATTCCATCAGTGGACGGATTGCAAAGCAGCTCTACCCCAAGGCCGACATCACCGTGGCCGGGTTTGAGACCACCGACAGGCGAGATTTCTATGACCTTGCCATTGGTAATGTGCCTTTCGGTCAGTATCAGGTTCGAGATAAAGCCTATGACAAGCTGAATTTTAGCATCCACAACTACTTTTTTGCCAAAGCACTCGACCAGGTGCGTCCCGGCGGCGTGGTGGCCTTTGTCACCAGCCGCTATACGATGGACGCCAAGGATTCCACCGTGCGCCGCTATCTTGCTCAACGTGCCGAGCTGCTGGGAGCCATCCGTCTGCCCAATGACGCTTTCAAGAAAAACGCTGGTGCAGAGGTCGTTTCGGACATCATTTTCCTGCAAAAGCGTGACCGTCCGCTGGACATTGCACCAGAGTGGACCCAGACCGGACAGACGCAGGACGGCTTTGCCATCAACCGCTATTTCCTGGACCACCCGGAAATGGTGCTGGGCCGACAGGAACCGGAAAGCACCGCCCATGGCATGGACTACACCGTGAATCCCATCGAGGGGCTGGAGCTTGCCGATCAGCTGCATGATGCCGTGAAGTACATTCGCGGCACTTACCAGGAGGCCGAGCTGCCGGAGCTGGGTGAGGGCGAAGCCATCGACACCTCCATTCCTGCCGACCCCAATGTGAAAAATTACTCCTACACCGTGGTGGACGGCGCTGTATATTTCCGTGAAAACAGCCGCATGGTGCGCCCTGACCTGAATGCCACCGCCGAAGCCCGTGTAAAAGGTCTTGTGGGACTGCGTGATTGTGTGCAGGAACTGATCGACCTTCAGATGGATGCAGCGGTTCCGGACAGCACCATTCGGGAGAAGCAGGCGGAACTGAACAGCCTCTATGACAGCTTTTCTTCCAAATACGGTCTCATCAATGACCGTGCAAACCGTCTGGCCTATGCAGACGATTCTTCCTATTACCTGCTCTGTGCGCTGGAAGTCATCGACGAGGACGGAAAGCTGGAACGCAAGGCAGATATGTTCACCAAGCGGACCATCAAGCCCCATCAGGCGGTGGCTGTGGTGGATACGGCAAGTGAAGCACTGGCGGTGTCCATCTCGGAAAAAGCCTGCGTGGATATGGACTATATGAGTCGGCTTACCGGAAAAACAAAAGAAGCACTGGCCGGAGAACTGCAAGGCGTGATCTTCCGTGTGCCGGGACAGCTGGAACAGGACGGCACACCCCATTATGTGACTGCTGATGAATACCTTTCCGGCAATGTACGCCGCAAACTGCGTCAGGCGCAGCGGGCGGCACAGCAGGACCCGGTTTATGCAGTCAATGTGGAAGCTCTTACCGCCGCCCAGCCCAAAGACCTGGATGCGTCGGAGATCGAGGTGCGTCTGGGCGCTACCTGGATTGACAAGGAATATATCCAGCAGTTTATGTATGAGACCTTTAATACCCCGTTTTATCTCCAACGCAGTATCGAGGTCAACTATTCGTCCTTTACCGCTGAATGGCAGATCAAGGGGAAATCTTCCGTATCCTACAACGATGTGGCAGCTTATACCACCTATGGGACCAGTCGTGCCAATGCCTATAAGATTTTGGAGGACAGCCTGAACCTGCGAGATGTCCGTATCTATGACACCATAGAGGACGCAGACGGAAAAGAGCGCCGCGTGCTGAACGCCAAGGAGACCACTTTGGCTGCCCAAAAACAGCAGGCTATCCGGGAAGCCTTTAGGGACTGGATCTGGAGAGACCCGGAGCGCCGCCAGACTTTGGTGCGCCAGTACAACGAAGAAATGAACTCCACCCGTCCCCGTGAGTATGATGGCAGCCATATCACTTTTGGCGGCATGAATCCGGCCATTACCCTGCGGGAACACCAGAAAAGCGCCATCGCCCATGTGCTGTATGGCGGTAATACTCTGCTGGCACACGAAGTGGGCGCAGGCAAAACATTTGAGATGGTGGCTGCTTCGATGGAAGCCAAACGCCTGGGACTGTGTCAGAAATCTCTCTTTGTGGTTCCAAACCATCTGACCGAGCAGTGGGCGTCGGAGTTTCTGCGTCTCTATCCTTCCGCCAATATCTTAGTCACCACCAAAAAGGACTTTGAGACCCATAACCGAAAGAAGTTCTGCGCTCGTATTGCGACGGGTGATTATGATGCCATCATCATGGGACACAGCCAGTTTGAGCGTATCCCCATCAGCCGGGAGCGTCAGGAACGGCTTCTCTATGAGCAGATCGACGAGATCACCGAGGGGATTGCAGAGGTACAGGCCAGCGGCGGCGAGCGTTTTACCGTCAAGCAGCTGGAGCGTACCAGAAAGTCTCTGGAAGCCAGACTGGAAAAGCTACAAGCCGAAGGGCGAAAAGACGATGTGGTAACCTTCGAGCAGCTGGGTGTAGACCGGTTGTTCGTAGATGAGGCCCATAACTATAAAAACCTGTTTCTATACACCAAGATGCGGAATGTGGCTGGTCTTTCCACATCGGACGCGCAGAAATCCTCCGATATGTTTGCCAAGTGCCGCTATATGGATGAGATCACCGGAAACCGTGGCGTGATTTTTGCCACCGGCACACCGGTCAGCAATTCCATGACCGAGCTTTACACCATGCAGCGTTACCTTCAGTATGAACGCCTGCAAGAACTGAACATGACCCACTTCGACTGCTGGGCTTCCCGATTCGGGGAGACCGTCACAGCATTGGAGCTGGCACCGGAGGGAACCGGCTACCGGGCAAGAACAAGGTTTTCCAAGTTCTTTAACCTGCCAGAGCTGATGAACCTGTTCAAAGAAGTGGCGGACATCAAGACTGCCGACCAACTGAACCTGCCCACCCCGGAGGTGGAATACCACAACATCGTGGCGCAGCCTACCGAACATCAGCAGGAAATGGTCAAGGCTCTTTCGGAACGGGCATCGCTGGTACACAGCGGAACCGTTGACCCATCCCAGGACAATATGCTCAAGATTACCTCGGATGGCCGTAAGCTGGGCCTGGACCAGAGAATCGTCAACCAGATGCTGCCGGATGAACCTGGCACAAAGGTCAATCAGTGCGTGGACAACATCATGCAGATCTGGCGGGATGGCAAAGCTGACAAGCTGACCCAGCTGGTGTTCTGCGACATTTCTACACCGCAGGCAAAAGCTCCTGCAAGCAAGGCGGCGAAAACGCTGGATAATCCACTGCTTCACGCATTGGAAGGCGCTGTGCCTCTGCCGGAGCAGGAACCGGTCTTTACGGTATATGACGATATTCGTCAGAAACTCATTGCTCAGGGGATGCCTGCCGACCAGATCGCTTTTATCCATGAAGCCAATACCGAAGTGCGGAAAAAGGAGCTGTTCTCTAAAGTCCGTACCGGTCAGGTTCGTGTCCTTTTGGGCAGCACCGCCAAGATGGGCGCAGGCACCAATGTGCAGGACCGTCTGGTGGCACTTCATGACCTGGACTGTCCGTGGAGACCGGGAGACCTTGCCCAGCGCAAGGGCCGTATCGAGCGCCAGGGTAACCAGAATCCTCTTGTCCATGTGTACCGCTATGTGACCGAAGGAACCTTTGACGCATACCTCTGGCAGACGGTGGAGAATAAGCAAAAATTCATCAGTCAGATCATGACTTCTAAATCGCCGGTGCGTTCCTGCGATGATGTGGACGAAACGGCGCTTTCCTTTGCCGAGATCAAAGCCCTGTGTGCCGGAGATCCCCGCATCAAGGAGCGTATGGATTTGGATGTGGAGGTATCCCGCCTGAAGCTGATGAAAGCCGACCACCAGAGCAAGCAATATCGTCTGGAGGACCAGCTGCTCAAATACTTCCCGGAGGAGATTGAAAAGCACAAAGGCTTTATCAAGGGCTTTGAATCCGATCTGGAGGTTTTGGCAGCGCACCCGCACCCGGAGGACGGTTTTGCTGGTATGGAAATCCGTGGCGATCTGCTGACCGATAAGGAGAACGCCGGCGCAGCCCTTTTGGATGCCTGCAAGGAGGTCAAAACCTCCGATCCGGTGCAGATCGGCAGCTACCGGGGCTATGCCATATCCGTGGAATTTTCCGCTTGGAAACAGGAGTATACGCTCCTGCTGAAAGGACAGATGACCCACCGGGCAACCCTTGGTACAGACCCTCGCGGAAATCTTACCCGTATCGACAATGCCCTCGCCCTGATGCCCCAGCGTCTGGAGGCGGCAAAGGCCCAGCTGGATAACCTCTATCAGCAGCAGGCTGCCGCAAAGGAGGAAGTCGGAAAGCCATTCCTTTATGAAGAAGAACTGAGAAGCAAAAACGCCCGTCTGGTGGAGCTGGATACCCTGCTCAACATCGACGGAAAGGGACAGGGACAGGCACACACTGAGTCCGCTGTTGCCAAAAGCACACGGCCTTCGGTGCTGGATCATCTGAAACGCCCGGTGCCGCCCCGTAGTACAGACAAGAAACCAAAACAGCATGAGGAGGTGCGATAACATGAATACCAACGATCTGAATACGGCCCTTTATGAAAAGATGGCCGCTGAGCAGGACAAATACAGGGACTGGCTGAAAAGCCAGCCCCCGGAAGAAATCCTGCACCACACCTATGAGTACACGGTCCGTGAGGACATCGTGATGGCGATGGAGGAACTGGAGCTGACCGATGCCCAGGCAGAGGCGCTTTTGGAATCTCCTTCGCCGCTGGAAGATGTGTACCGCTATTTTGAAAAGCTGGAGACCGGCTACATGGATGTGATCCGGGACAGCATTGAGAACCGTGCCGATGATGTGTGCAGAGCCAAAGAGGAACTGCGAACAACACCGGTCTATCCCCACTCTGCCGCCTATGCGAGAGAACATGGGGAGCTGGAGCAGTACCGAGCTTCCAACAATGTAAATCTCCAATGCAAGGAGTCCATTGAAGCGGCGGTGCGGGAACACTTCGACGGAATGTATCTCAGTCACGATGCGGCAAAGGGTGTGATCGAGACCTATGGCATGGAGCGTGTGGCGCTGGTCCTTGCCAACACCGTCCAGCTTCAGGACTGGGATGGGCGTTACTCCCGACGCAATAAGGAATGGGCCAAGACCATTCCCAACGATAATCCCGAAACCGTCCGTTGTGGTTATGCCTTAAACAGCCACCCTGCTGTGCTGGATGGTTTTATTGATCTGGTGCGTGAAGAACAGCAGCGCAGCCGTACCCAGAGAGAAAAACTGGAACCGTCCCGTCCCTCAGTACGGGATAAGCTCAAACAGGAGCTGCCCGCCCATAAGCCTGCCGCCCCGAAGAAACAGGAGCCGGAGCGATAACCATGGCAAAGCGCAAGCGGGATGTTCCGGTTTTGTTTTGGGTGTCCGCAGAAGAACTGGAACTGATCCATCAAAAGATGCAGCAATACGGGACAGAGAATTTGAGCGCTTATCTGCGGAAAATGGCGCTGGATGGTTATGTGGTCAAGCTGGAACTGCCGGAGCTGAAGGAGTTGGTCTCCCTGATGCGCCGAAGCAGCAACAACTTGAACCAGCTGACCCGCAAAGTGCATGAGACCGGGCGGGTTTGGATAAGCGAAGTTGATATCGCCCCGGATATGCTTGGAGCTCATCACGTCGTAAGCGCCGCCGTAAGCCTTTCGGGTAATGACGGTCACTTTCGGCACGGTAGCCTCGCAATACGCATACAATAACTTAGCGCCATGACGGATAATTCCCTCGTACTCTTGGTTCACGCCCGGCAAGAAACCCGGTACATCCACCAGCGTCAACAACGGTATATTAAACGCGTCGCAGAAACGGACGAAACGGGCGGCCTTTACGGACGCGTTGATATCCAGCGTACCGGCCAACGCGGCAGGTTGATTCGCCACGACACCGATCGTCTTTCCATTCAAACGGATATAACCGATAATGATGTTCTTGGCATATTCCTCTTGTATCTCGAAGAAGTTTTGATCATCAGCCACGGAAAGGATCAACTCTTTCATGTCGTACGGCTGGTTGGGATTAGTAGGAACCAGCAGATCCAATTGCGGATCGATGCGGTTCGGGCTATCGGTAGTAGGAACGAATGGCGGCTCTTCCATATTATTATTCGGCAAGAACGACATCAACTCACGTATCTTCAAGATACAATCCATATCGTTATCCGCCGTGCAATGAGCCACTCCGGAACGGGTGCTATGCACTTCCGAGCCTCCCAGATTCTCCATCGTAACCTCTTCTTGCGTCACGCTTTTCACGACCTCCGGGCCGGTGATAAACATATAGCTCGTTTGTTTTACCATAAAGATAAAGTCCGTCAACGCCGGCGAGTAAACCGCTCCACCCGCACACGGGCCCATAATAGCGCTAAT
>ENA-OQMN01000289-OQMN01000289.1-human-gut-metagenome-genome-assembly--contig:-NODE-289-length-11548-cov-3.700639_pt1 | contig 11548 bp, 8 predicted proteins | sample MGYA00242765_ERZ504861 | MGnify/ENA primary metagenome ERZ504861 (study PRJEB26092, sample SAMD00036417) | human gut metagenome | host: Homo sapiens | study: EMG produced TPA metagenomics assembly of... | reverse complement strand
GCACCCAGCGCCGCGAAGCACACCACCGCACGCCCCATCGGGCACCACATCCAGGTGCACCCGCACCACCGCGTCTGCCGCGGGAATCTCAAACCGATAGTCGCCCACGTTGTCCTGGCTACCATCTCCGTGCGACACGTCGCGCTGCATCTCCTGCACGTCGGCGGCGGCAAACGTCGCGCCTCCATCGCCCGACACGTCAACCGACACCGCGCTGATCTGGTCGATCAGCCGAAAGCGCATCGTGGCGTAGAGCCTGCCATCTGCGGCACGCTCCACCAACGCCTGGTCGAACACGCACGATGCCGTCATGGACTCGCCCAGCGCCTGGTTCGCGGTGCCTCCGGAATCCTCGATGACACCCGTTGCCGGGTTGGCGTAGCTCGGCGTCACCGCGACCGTCTGTATGCTCGTCTGCGCAGCCTGCGCCGGGACGGGCGCGGCAACCAACGCCACCGCAGCCACACCCGCAAGCGCCCAGGCACGCATCCATCTGCAAACATGCTGCATTGCGCGCATCAACATCCGCCTTCGCTATCGATTCACCCGCTCGCGACGACGCTCAAGCGCCATCCCGACGCCGAGCACCGCGACACCCGCGCCGGCGGCAGCCACGGTTGCAAGCACCGACGCGTCACCGGTTTGCGGAAGCCCCGGACGGCTTGCCCTTGTCGCCCGACCCCAGATCCGTCGCGCGCGACAGGTAGAGATACAGGTCGCATGACACCTGGGACTTCATGGGCTTCACGTACATGCTCAGCGGCAGCACGGTGTCGGCCTGCGTGGCCGTCAGCACCATCGAGAAGGTGCTGCCATCCTGCGTCACCGTGCCCTTGCTGCTCGACAGATTCGAGATCCATTCCGCCATATTGGTGGTGAAGCTGACCTTGAACGAACCGTCTGCCTGCACGTACACGTTGGCGTAGCTGCCAAAATACTGGTTCGCCATGGACTGCTCGGAGCTGCCCGACTTCTTGAAGGCGATGGGGACCCGGTAGGTGTGCCCCGCCTGGAATCCTTCCTTGGCCTGGGAGAGCTGCTCGGGCGCGCTGCTCTGCGACGAAGGCTGCTCGGAGCTGCTGGTGCCGCTGCCAGACGTGGAACCGCCAGTGGAACCGCCGGATGCGGCCTCCTTGATGCTTGCCGTGTCCACCGTCATCGCGAAGGTCACGACCACGCCGCCCATCGCGCCGTTGACCTGGATACCCACATCGATGGCGCTCGACAGCGCGGGCACGTTGACCACGTAGGTGCGCTCGGCGGCCTGCTTGATGGTGGTGCCGTTGTAGGTCATATCGCCGATGGCGCTGCTGTACTCCGCAAAGGAGAAAATCACGTTGTAGGTACCGTCCTCAAGACGCTGCAGCTGCACCGTCTTGCCGAAGTACCGACCCACCATCTGGTTCAAAACCGCATCCATGCCCGCGTAAGAGCCGGTGCCCGCGTAGGATACCTGCGCGGTGTAGGTCTTGCCCACCGCCATGCCGTATGCGTCAGCCCCGGGCGCCGGATCCGGCTCAGGATCTGGCTCGGGTTCAGGCTCCGGCGCAGGATCGGGGCCGGGCTCGGGCGCCGGGTCCACCTTGTCGGCGCTGGCCTGGAAGGCATCCACCGCCGCCGTAAGCGTAGCTGCGGCAGCGTTTGCCTCCTCGGTGTTCGCCGCCGCGGTGAGCGCCTGCTCGGCCGTGGCAATAGCCTGCTGGAGCGCGCCCCATGCCTCGTCGGTCTTCTTGCCCTGCTCCACGGCCCGCGCCGCGTTGAGGGCCGCCGTGAGCTCGGTGAGATCGATCACCGGCTTGGGCGCCTCGGTGGGCAGGCTCGTGGTGTCGAACGTCATCGCATAGGTCACGCCGTCGGGGAACATGCCGCTCATGGCGCCACCGATATGCACCGTGAGGTCGACAGGGCTCTTGATCGAGGCGACCGTGAACGTGTAGGTCCGGTCCATCTGCTTGATGGTCTGCCCGTTATACGTCAGGTCGCCGATCGCGGCGCTGTACGACCCGCCGAAGAACACCGTTACCGTATAGCTTCCATCCTGGTTCGCAGCGACACGCGCCTTGGTGCCGAAGTACTGCGCAAGCATGCTCTTAACGATGCCGCCGTAGACAGCACCGGAGAACGACCCCGTGCCCTCATACGACACGGGCAGCTCGTAGGTCGTGCCCGCCTCCAGGTAGAACCCGTCGGCCGTGTTGATAGTGGTTGCCTGCGCCGCCGTGGCAGACGCAGCCGCCGGGCTGGCAAGCGCCGTGATGGGCACGGTACCCGTCGCCATCACGGCAGCGAGGATAACGGTGGCGCCGCGGCGCGCAATGAGGCCCATGTGCGATGCATTCATGCTCGCTCCTTCCATTCGGGGCATGTGATCGCTCTTAAGTTTCCATTAGCTAACTTATATTGTGTATAGACTGTGCCCGTTTTCATAAGTTTGACATAGGTAACTTGTGTGCGACAGACGAAGGACTCAAACAAACCCTGGGCGATCCGCACAGCAAAGGCAGGCTGCGTGCGACAGCCACGGGGCCTCCACACAACAAAGGCGGGCTGCGTGCGACAGCCACGGGGCCTCCACACACAGCAAAGGCGGGCTCGAAAGCCCGCCTCTACACGTATGGTTCAATTGTGGCTCCACAGCCCCCTCGAGCTGCACATTCATCCGCCCGGAATCACCATGCGAGCGCGCCACCCGGGCGCGCCGGCACAGGGGGCACGGACATCGCCGCTACTCCTGCGCGCCGTAGCGCGCGTAGTAGGCGTCGATGGCGACCTTGAGCGCGTCGTCGATCACCACGCGCCCGGCAACCTCGCGGTTATACAGGTGCTCGATCACCTCGGCCATGGACACGATGCTCGCCACGGGGAAGCCGTACTTGGCCTCGATCTCCTTCTGCGCGGTGGTGACGCCGCCCTTGCCTACCTCCATGCGGTTGAGGCTCACGATCAGTCCCTTGACCTCCACGTCGGCCGCGGCCTTGAGCTTGGGATAGGTCTCGTCGATGGACTTGCCCGAGGTGGTTACATCCTCGACCATCACCACGCGGTCGCCGTCGGCGAGCTCGTAGCCCAGCATGTCGCCCTTGTCCGCGCCGTGGTCCTTGACCTCCTTGCGGTCGGAGCAGTAGCGGACCTCCTTGCCGTAGAGGTTGTGCAGGGCGATGGCGGTCACCACGGCCAGCGGGATGCCCTTGTAGGCGGGACCGAAGACCACGTCGAAGTCCAGGCCGAAATTGTCGTGGATAGTGCGGGCATAGTACTCGCCCAGGCGCATGAGCTGCTCGCCGGTCACGTACGCGCCCGCATTCATGAAGAACGGGGACGTACGGCCGCTCTTGAGCGTGAACTCGCCGAACTTCAGCACGTCCGACTCCACCATGAACTCGATGAACTCCTGCTTATAGGCCTCCATGTACGGCTCTCCTCTCGCCCGGTTTTTCGCCATCCCCTAGCTTAGCAAAACGACCCCGCCGCCAGCCGCACGGCCAACGGCGGGGTTCGCCGCTACTTCTTCTCGCGGCGGGCGCGCTTCTCCTTGCCCAGCGACACGAAGGATGCACCGGCCACGCCCAGACCGCTGGCGCCCATCATCACCAGCCCGGCGATGTCGCCCGTCTGGGGCAGGCCGCCCGTCGGCGCTGCGGTCTGTGCGGCGGCGCCGGAATCCTTCGAGGAGGCATCGCCGGCCGTTGCATCGGCCGTCGACGTCGCCTGCTCAGAACCCTTGTCCGCAGAAGTCGAGGAAGCGTTCGAGGAGCTTCCCTGCGCGCCGGACGTCGCGTCCTTCTCATCCGAGGATGACGTCGAGGACCCGTCGGTCGTCTCGTTGGTGCCGTTCTGCCCGCTGGCATCGCTATCCGCCGCGCCATCCGAGGACGAGCCGTTCGAGGACGCCTGGCCATCGGACTCGGCATCCGGCGTGGTCGCTGCAGGCCCCGAGCCGCCCGCCGCGTTGTCGTCCTGCTCGGTGTCCGTCGTAGCGCCCGAACCGCCCGCAGTACCATCGTTCGAGCTGCTCTGATCCTGGTTGCCGGACTGCTGGTCCGAGCCGGTATCCGCCGCGGTGTCGTCCGAGGTGCCCGAGCCGCCCGCATCCGTGCTGCCCTGGCTATCCGAGGTACCCGCATCCTGCTCATCGGCCGCGCCCGAGCTGTTCTGGTTGGAGCCATCTTGCCCGTCCGAGCCGCCCTGGTCGGCGTTGTCCTGCTCGCCCGCGGAACCCTGCTCGTCAGCCCCGGCATCCTGGTTCGCATCGCTCTGGCCGCTCGAATCGGAGCCGGAGCTGCCGTCGGCCGTGTTGCCCGCAGCATCGCCCGCAGCATCGCCATCGACCGCGTTGTCGCCCGATGCCCCCTGGTCGGCCTCGTGCTGCGCCAGATACGCCAGGCACGTCGCCTTCTCGGAGCGATACCGGTTCTGCCAACCCTGCCAGTACTGCGGCTGGCTCGAGCAGTAATAGGTCACGCGCGTCACCACGGTGTCACACACGGCGGTGACCAGCTCCTCGTCGGTCATATCCTCCGAGATCTTCGCATCGTTGAGGTAGTTCTGGCAGCCGCCGTAGCCGAACAGGTTGGAGAGTCCCCACATGAGGCCCTTCACGCAGTCGGCGCGCTTGTCCAGGTCGATGCCGTACTTGGTTTTCAGCAGGTTGCGCACCGGCAGGTAGTAGGTGTTGTAGGAATAGGCGTCCTGCAGTGCGGAGAACTCCGTGGGATTGGCCTGGTAGGCCGCGTGCCACGCATCGTTGAGCTCCTGGGCCATCGGCGTCAGCTTGTCCGTGGCCTCGTCGTAGGTCGCATACGACTTACTGGACAGCGTCGCCTCGTTGGAGATAGGGCCGGCGAACATGGCGTAGGTGGTGGGATTGTAGGCGTAGACGGCCTTCAGGAAACCGAACAGCGCGTGGCGACGGTCGAACTGGTAGTAGCCCATGGCGTTGTAGCCGTCACCGTAGGAAAAGCCCTGGTCGTAGTTCTGCGAGCTCTCGTACTTGCAGAAGTACTTCATCTCATCCGAGAGCGACACCGGCGACAGACTGGAGGCCGAACGCGCCATCAGCGCCACGCTTGCGGCGTCACCGGTATAGAAATCGTCCTTGTCGTAGTCCGACGGAGCGGGCAGCGTGCCCCCGTCGCTCGTGCCGTCGGCGTTCGCGTCGCTCGCATGCACCGTTGCATCCGCCGCGTACACCGGCGTTGCCGCCGCGCCCAACGTCAAGGTGAGCGCGAGCCCCGCCGCGATGGCGGCGTGCCGTGGTTGAGGCATACGTCCTCCTTAGGTTCTGCATCCCGGCTGGGAATGCTGCGTTTTAGGTACGTTCAAACAGAAGCCCGTTACAGGCACGCTCACAGTATGGCCCAAAGTGATTCGCCTATGCAATCGAATCATGGTTTTTACAGGGCATACCAGCCCCGGTGGCAAGGCGGACGAAGCACGGTAGCGCGCATCCCGAGCCCGCCCCAACCGGCCGCCGTCCGCGCCGCGTCTTCACCGCAACCCGACAAATCCCGCCCGCGCGCACCGTTCACCCGCCGCAAGGCCCCGCTCACCGCCCCGGCCCGCACACCCCGCGAAAACCTTGCTACACTCCGAGCCAAGGTTGTCCCACTTAATCAGTGGGTTATTTGCATGCGCACCGCGCAGGAAAGGAGAAGGCATGAAAGGCTACGCCATGCTCAAGATCGGCGAGTCGGGATGGATCGAGAAGGAGCGCCCCGCCTGCGGTCCGCTCGATGCCATCGTCCGGCCGCTGGCCGTGGCGGTATGCACCTCCGACGTGCACACGCTGTGGGAAGGCGCCATCGGCGATCGCCACAACATGATCTTGGGCCACGAGGCCTGCGGCGTCATCGACGAGGTGGGCGAGCTCGTCAAGGACTTCAAGCCCGGCGACAAGGTCCTCGTCCCCGCCATCACCCCCGACTGGAACTCGCTCGAGGCCCAGGCCGGCTACTCCATGCACTCGGGCGGCATGCTCGCCGGCTGGAAGTTCTCGAACTTCAAAGACGGCGTGTTCGGCGAGTTCTTCCACGTGAACGATGCCGACGGCAACCTGGCGCTGCTGCCCGACAACATCAACCCGGTGGACGCGTGCATGCTCTCCGACATGGTGCCCACGGGCTTCCACGGCGTCGAGCTCGCCGACGTGCAGTTCGGCGACACCGTGCTGGTCATCGGTATCGGCCCGGTGGGCCTCATGAGCGTTGCCGGCGCGAACATGCGCGGCGCCTCCCGCATCATCGCCGTGGGCACGCGCCCCAACTGCATCGAGGCGGCGCGCGGCTACGGCGCCACCGATTTCATCTCCTACAAGGACGGCGGCATCGCCGAGCAAGCCCTCGCCCTCACCGACGGCCGCGGCGTCGACCGCGTGGTCGTTGCCGGCGGCGGCTGCGAGACCTTCGTGGACGCCGTCAAGGCGCTGAAGCCCGGCGGCAAGATCGGCAACGTGAACTACCTCGGCAGCGGCGACTACGTCGAGCTACCGCGCGTTGAGTGGGGCGTCGGCATGGGGCACAAGGATGTGCGCGGCGGGCTCATGCCCGGCGGCCGCCTGCGCATGGAGAAGCTCGGCAGCCTCGTGGCCTCCGGGCGCCTGGACGTCTCCCCGCTGGCCACGCATGTGTTCCACGGCTGGGAGCATATGGAGGAGGCCGTGTTCCTCATGCGCGATAAGCCGCGTGACCTCATCAAGCCGGTCGTGGTGATTGAGTAGATGAACATCCTCGTCGTCGCGGGCTTCCTGGGGGCCGGCAAAACCACCTTCATCCGTGAACTGTCCCGCCGCTCGCGGCGGCAGATCGCGGTTTACGAGAACGAGTGCGGGCAGGCCGATATCGACGCCCGCATCCTCCGCGACGACGAGGACCTCACCGTGTGGGAGTCGCTCGACAACTGCATCTGCTGCACGGGCAAGCAGGATTTCGCCAGCTCCGTGCTGACCATCGCCAACACCATCGACCCCGATATCCTGGTGGTCGAGCCCACCGGGATCGCCCGACTCTCCAGCGTGCTCGCCAACATCGACAGCGTGCGCTACGAGCGCATCGGGCTGCTTCCCAGCATCGCCATCGTAGGGGCCGACACCTGGGTGCGCCAGCACGATCAGTTCCCCAGCATCTATCTCGACCAGGTGGCGAGCGCCGGTGCCGTCGTCATCTCCAAAGCGGACCGGGCCGGCGCAGGCGAGGTTGCCGCCGCGGCCGCATGGGTGCGCGAGCGCAATCCGGAGGCCGTAGTGGTCGATACGCCCTACCAGCAGCTTCCGGACAGTTGGTTCGAGGGGTTGTTGGCGGGTGACCGGGGCGGAGCCGATGCCGACGCCGGTGCCGAGCGCGCTGGCTGGACGGGAGGCGGGGCCGGGGCCCGCGGCGCCGAGTGCGAGCCCGGCAATCGGGCGACGACAACGGGTGCGACGGACACCCCGTCCGCAACCGTCGACCCCGCCGGGGCGCGCGCTGGCGCTGCCGCAGCGGGTACGATGGGCGCTGCCGCAAGGGGAGCAGCGGGCACCCCGGCCACGGCACCCACCACGTCGGCCGCGATGCCCGCCGCAACACGCGAGCCGGCCATTGAGACCCTCGCCATCGACGACGCCTTCGTGCCCACGCCCACCCATCTGTTCTGGCTTCTCGACGCGCTCAGCGCAGGCGTGTTCGGCCACGTCGTGCGCGCAAAAGGCACGGTCGCCTACGCCGGCGCCGAGGTCGAGCAGCTTCGCTTCGATGTCGTCGACCGCGCATGGGCGGTCACCGGTGCCGAGACAGCCGAAGGGGACCTGCCGCAAGCCGTGTTCATCGGGACCGACATCAAGCGCGCCTGGCTGCTCGAGGCCTTCTCCCCCAGCCACGCCGATTCGGGCCACGCAGCAGCAGGAATCCGCCTGCGACAGGCCCTCGACCGCGCCGGCAGCAGCCGATCGAGGCCGGCGCGCAGACTGGAGCCTTAGCAGATCTTGTAGACCCAACCGTGCTGGTCGGCCACCGCGCCGTCCTGGATGCCCGTCAGGGTCTCGCGCAGCTTCGTCATCACCGGGCCCATCTCGTCGTGCCCGGCCGAGAAGCACACCACCTTATCGCCGTCGTGGATCTCGCCCACCGGGCTGATCACCGCCGCGGTGCCGCACAGACCGCACTCCACGAACGTGCCCTGCTTGACCTCGTCCCACTTCACGGGACGCTCCACTACCGTCATGCCCAGGTCCTGCGCCACCTGCACGAGCGACCGGCGCGTGATGGAGGGCAGAATCGAATCCGTATGGGACTGCGGAACCACCAGCGTGCCATCTGCCGTCACGAACAGCACGTTCGCCCCGCCGGTCTCCTCCACGAACGTGCGGCTCTCGGAATCCAGGTAGAGGTTCTCGGCAAAGCCGGCCGCGTGCGCGTCCATGCCCGCCTTCAGGCTCATGGCGTAGTTCAGGCCGGCCTTGATGTTGCCGGTACCGCGCGGAGCCGCGCGATCGTAATCGGAAATGCGCAGCTTGATGGGCTTGAGGCCGCCCTTGAAGTACGGGCCCACCGGCGTCACGAGGATGCGGAACTGGTAGCTATCCGCCGGCTTCACGCCGATGACATCGCCCGTGGCGAACATGAGCGGGCGCACGTAGAGGGTGGCGCCGGAGCCGAACGGGGGAACCCAGGCCGCGTTGGCCTCGACAACCTGCTTGACCGCCTCCACGAAGCGGTCCTCAGGGAACTCCGGCATCACCAGGCGACGCGCGGAATCGGCCATGCGGCTGGCGTTGAGGTCGGGGCGGAAGCACACGATCGAGCCGTCGGCGGTCGTGTAGGCCTTGAGCCCCTCGAACACCTCCTGGCAGTAGTGGAGGATGCCAGCGCATTCGGAAAGCCGCACCGTATGGTCGCTCGTCAGCTCACCCGCACCCCATTGGCCGTTCTCGTAGTTGCATACGTAGCTGTAGTCGGTCTTGCGATAGCTGAAATCAAGGTTGCCCCAGTCCAGATCCTTTTTCTCGACAGCCATGGCGCCCTTCCTCTCACGTTGCGGCTGCGCCGGAGCGCGCAGCACGTCGACGGCCGGCGGCGGTGCGTCCGACCGAATATGTCCTTGAATTGATTGTACTCCGTCACACTGGAGCGCCCGCACAAGTTAACGCGCGGGAAACGGAAGCGGGCACGGGGTGGCGGCGACGTCCCGTCCTACGCCGCGGCGCGCCTCCTGTTGAGTCGGGCGCGCACCAGACCCGCCACCGTGGGGATAATCGACACCAGCACGATGCCCACGATCAGCAGCTCGAAGTGGTCCTGTACCACCGGAATGCCGCCGAAGAAAAAGCCCAGCATGGTGAAGGCCGTGGACCAGGTGATGCCGCCCAGCACGTTGAACACCACGAAGGAATGCCATTTCATGCCGCCGACGCCGGCCAGAAACGGCACAAACGTCCGGATGAACGGGAAGAAGCGGCCCAGGAAGATCGCCAGATGACCCCACTTGTCCAGAAACGCCTCGCTCTTCTCGATGCGCTCCGGCGTCATCGCGCGAATCTTGCCCGAGGCGATGATGCGGCGGCCGAAGAAGTGACCGATCATGAAGTTGCACTGGTCGCCGATAATCGCGGCGACCCACACAACCGCCAGCAGCGTGAAGATGTCAAGCGAGCCCATATGGGCGAAGAACCCGGATGCGAACAGCAGCGAATCGCCCGGCAGAAACGGCATGAACACCACGCCGGTCTCGATAAAGATGATTAGGAAGATGAAGCCGTAGGCCGTGAGCGGGCCGGCGGCGATCCAGCTGGCGATGGCCGTGCGCGGGTCTTGCAGCAGCTCGACGATGGCGTTGATGAAACCCATGGTGCTCCTCAGAAGACGGGCCGGGACCGCAAGCCCCAGCGGCGGCACAATTGTTGCAAGTGTAGTCGATAAGCCCGCCCGCAACATGAATTGCATAGAGCGAGAGTTTGGCACGGGGCCGCGCGGCGGGAGGGGTTCGGGACTCGCCCTCGCCACATCGCCTTCCCGCTTGCTCCCGTGTAAATCCTAGTAGCTCTCTCGACATTACCCGCGCCGAGTTCTACCATGCTGTCTATCACCTGCGCCAACAACGCCAACCCGACCGATAGGAGACCGATGGGCTTTCTCGCAACCGTGCGCGAGGACATCCGCACCGTGCAGGAGCACGACCCGGCAGCGCAAAGCGCGCTGGTCATCTTCCTGTCCTACCCCGGCCTGCACGCCAAGTGGATGCACACGCCCGAGCACTGGCTATGGGAGCACAACCTGCATGGACCGGCGCGCGTGCTCTCGCAGATCACGCGCCATTTCACCGGCGTCGAGATCCACCCGGCTGCGCAGATCGGCCGCAGGCTGTTCATCGACCACGCCATGGGCGTCATCATCGGCGAAACCACCATCCTGGGCGACGACTGCGTGCTCTACCAGGGCGTAACGCTGGGCGGCACGGGCAAGGAATGCGGCAAGCGCCACCCCACGCTCGGCCGCGGCGTCGTGGTGGGAGCCGGGGCGAAGGTGCTGGGCAACATCCATATCGGCGACGGCACCAAGATCGGGGGCAACTCCGTGGTGGTGAAGGACGTACCGGAGCAGTGCACCGTGGTGGGCGTGCCCGGGCGCATCGTGCGGCGCAACGGTTGCCGGGTAACCGAGGAGCAGTTCGACGCCAAGCAGCATCGAGAGAGCATGCCCGACCCAGTCCAGGAGGCGTCGCTCATGAACCGTGAGGGCATCGCCGACAACGCCCGCCGCATCGCCGAACTCGAAGCCCAGGTGGCCGAGCTCTCCGCGCTGGTGCAGCAGCTGAGCGGCCAGGGGCGCTAAGGGATCCGGCGGGCGACAGGCGGCGGCAAGCCGGCGGGCGGGCCTCCCACGTAACGGGCGGATGGCGGCCAGCCGGCAGGCGGACCTCCCGCGCAACGGGCATCCGACGGCCAGCCGGCGGGCGCCCCCGCTCAACGGGCATCCGGCGGCCAGCCGGCAGGCGGCTTTCTGCTCAACAGGCAGACGGCGGTTAGATCATCCACATAACGAGTGGCCGACAGCCAGGTCTCCCGCACAAACCACTGTCAGCTGTGTGCCACTGTCAGATATGTACGACTGTCAGCTGTGTCAAATCGCATGCACGGGCATGCATGCGCAAGAGAAGATTCCCCAGGTAGAAGTGATGACGGAAGACAGGATATGTATCAGCACCTCATGATAACGCTGCCAAATCGTACATAGCTGACAGTCGTGCACAGCTGACAGTAACCATCCAGGGTCTCCAGAGCGCCGTCAGCCCGATGCACACAGCCGACAGCCGCACGCCGTTGGCGACGCGGCCCATGCCTACCCACAACTAGGCCCTCAGCCATCGGGGACATGCGCAACCGCCAACCCGTGCATCTCCGGCAATCGGCCACAAGCACTCGCCCTTCGCCACGTTTCGCCAGCCCCACATGCGATCCAAACCATCAATACGGCGGCTCTTCCCTTCCACAGGAAGCCAGCTCAGGCCGCACCGACAGCCGCTGTCAACCGCCCCGCAATGCGCCTCACCAGCCAATGGCTTCCATGATGGCAACCACGGT
>ENA-OQMN01000288-OQMN01000288.1-human-gut-metagenome-genome-assembly--contig:-NODE-288-length-11578-cov-8.827613_pt1 | contig 11578 bp, 10 predicted proteins | sample MGYA00242765_ERZ504861 | MGnify/ENA primary metagenome ERZ504861 (study PRJEB26092, sample SAMD00036417) | human gut metagenome | host: Homo sapiens | study: EMG produced TPA metagenomics assembly of... | reverse complement strand
CGTATCAAGGGCGTGTATGTTGCCAAAACAAAAACGCTGCGGGAAGATAAGAAAATCCGGCTTGTCGTCGATCTTGAAAACAGTATCAAAGCCCAACAGTCGGCGGGCTATGAACGGTGGGCAAAAATCCATAATCTGAAACAGGCTGCTAAAAGCATGAACTTCCTAACCGAAAACAAGATTGAGTATTATAGCGAACTTGAAAGCAAGATAGCCGATATTATGACCGCTCATGACGCGGCGGCAAAGGCGGTTAAGGAAGTCGTGATTGACAAGGGCGGTATAGTAGCTGTCAATGGTACTCGGCGCGTTGAACAGCACCGCTTTTAGATACTGCTTGATGTTGCGCACTTTGGTTGTGTTCTCCCTCATGCAATCCAAAACAAACTCAATATGGCTGCTGTTCAGCTTCAAAAACTTGGATTTCACCAATTCGGCGGGGTAGTCGTCCCCGGCAATACGGATTGTCTTTCGGGCTGTGCAGACGGTTTCCAGCATAAGGTCAACAATCTCGTCCAAACGGTCTTTGTCAATTTTGCAGTTTTGAATGAGATGGTCGTATTCGATATTGTCCTTGATAATCTCCCTGTAAATCTCTACTGCGCTATTGCTTTTCGCTTCCGTTCTTTTCCTTTCCGGCGGCGTAGCCGCTTCGCCATGCGCAAAGGGCAAGGGGTTTAGGGAATGGAAAGGAATGGAATCGGTACTTGATAAATCAGTAATTGATTGTTCTTTACTTAATATATCTTTATTTAATTGCGTTGGATTTTCCAACGTAGGTTTTTCCTGCGTAGGTTTTTCCAACGTTGGATTATCCAATGTTGGATTTTCCAATGTAGGTAAATCCAATATAGGCGGCTGTCCGCCGCTGGTAGCTGCTTCCGGCTCTCGCGGCTGCGGCTGCTCGTATATGACGTAATCTGCGCCCCGCAAGCGTCCCTTTTCGTCGCGCTCCCGGCTGCGCACGATATATCCGGCTTTTTCGAGTTCCTTTACCGCTTCGCGGATTGCGTCGATCTTCTCCCGGTTGATATGGGATAAGCCCGCAAGGGTATAATCCCAATCTTCGGGCAGCGAAAGCATTTGCGACAACAAGCCCTTTGCCTTTAAGGACAATTCCTTGTTTCGCAAGTGGTGGTTGCTCATAACGGTATATCCCGTATTTCGCTCCACTCTGAAAACTGCCATATTTCCTCACTTCCTCTCTTGGTATGCGTGGACAATTAGAAAGCCGTTTTCGGCTGTTTTGGTATTGCAATATGCCCTTTGCCGTTTTCGCGTCTGCAAAGCCGCATGGCACAAGGGCTTTTGCCCGTCTATTTGTCCATGCTGGCGTGCGTTTTCCGCGTCCTTTTGCCGGGGCAATAGGGACACTCTTTGAAAACGCAAAACTCATATTTCCACCCGGGGCGGTAGAAACGGCAAGTGCCGCAATCTTCATCATCTCCGGCACAACCGGATTGATAGCGGTCAAATCCCGGCTTCTGCTGCATGAGCAATTCAAACGCCCGCTGCTTGCCCTTTGTGAAATACATTCCGGCTGCACCTCCTTTCCTGCGGGCATAAAAAAACGGCGTTACTTTCTCCCCCAAAGGGGTTAAGGTAACGCCGTTTGTGTGCGTATTCAGTTTTTAACACATTCCCTGTCTATCCGCTGTCCGCAAAACCATTGATTTTATTAGCTTTTTGCCGCTATCGCTATCACACCTCATTATTATAGCTGCCATTCTCCATTACATAGGGCCGCACCCGGTCAAAGCCGATTTCCTGTGCCACACGGGAGAGGCTTTCCAGTACCACGGGATCACTCCGCAACCGTTCCATGCGAGTGAAGTCCTCCACAAGATAATTCTGGCCCGCCCGTACATGAAGAATATCGGCGGCGCTCATGCCGTCCTTGCTTTCCATGCCCAGCGTCAGATGGGCATAGGGTCGGCCATCGGTGTTCAAATCCTTGGCCTCGCTGTTATAGGGCTGGCTCCGCAGCTCGTCGAACCGGGCCTTGGCTTCCTCAAAGGTAGCGAAATGCTCTATCGGGGTCTGCTGCTCGGCATTGGTGGCCCATGTTTTCAGATCGGGAATGATGTAAAAGCCCCATTCCCGGCTTGCCTCCGGCGCGGCGGCGCTGCGCTCGGCCAGTGTCTTTTCGGCACGTTCCCGCACATCGTCCCGCAGCGGCACCGTATAGAGGGTGGAATCAGAAGAAAAGCCCACGTTATTGAAAACGTAGTCCACATCGGCCTCTTTCAAGACTCCTGCTGGGTAGTAGTCAGCCCGTGTTGGGGTGTCGCTCACCTTGCCGCTGGCAATATCATGGTTCAATCCTGTTTCCAGATGGGTACAGATTTTGCCGTCCACGGCCAGCGTCACATAGTACCAGCCAATATAACCGCCGGTCTTTTCGTCGGCTCCCTCGTTGAACTCCACATTGAGCAGCGTGTAGGGCTTCAAGCCCTTTTGGGCCGCGATCTCGTTGTCCTTGGCTTCCCGCTGCAACAGCGCGGGCAGGGCCGCTTCCTTGGTGGCCTTGACGATCTCCGGGTTGTACTGCACCAAAGTACGGTTGACACATTCCGTCTGCACCTTAACCGTTTTGGCTTTCGGCGTCAGGTGGTTGCCGATAAACAGGGACGCGCCGTTGTCAAAACGGATCGTCATATCGCTGGTGCCGCGCCATTTGCCGGTACAGGGGGACGTATGGATTTCGCCGGTCTTGCAGCCAAACGCCTGCGCGATCACATCAATTTTGGCCTGCAAGGGCAGGTCTTTGTATCGGTCAGCGATTTCCAGCGCCTTTTCCTGCAACTCTGTCAGGGTTTCGGCGGGAGCCGCCTGCGGCTCGGCGTCGGAAGTAACTTCCTGCGCCGGGGCGATTTCCGGCTCCTGCTCTGGTGCCGGTTCCTGTTCCGGGGTAGGTTCCTGTGTCGGCTGCTCCTGTTCCTTGGCATACAGCTCCTTGACGGCCTCCTGCGTCAGCTCCCCGGTATTGAGCTGATCCATCAGCTCCCGGCACCGTTCCGGCGTCCCGACATAGAGAACATCCCCGATTTTGGCCCTGCCGTTATCCTGCGGGATATAGGCTTGCAGTATATACAGGTTTTCCCGGCTGTCGCTGCGGGGGTTAGCGTGTACCCGGTAGAAGTAGTCCGGCTCGGCCTGTTCCTGTGCCGCCTGCGCCTGCTGTTTCCGGTTGCTGTTGCGTTGCAGCTCCGTGGGCTTGATGCCGGAAAGGGGCTGAATACAAGCGATCCTGTCCGACGCATAGTAGGCATTGTCGTTCAAAAGCCGCTGCCATGCGCCCACACTCGGCGCCCAGCGGAAACCGTGTTCTTTCAACTGCTGGCGGGCGTCCGCCTCCGGCTTGCCGTCAAAGAACACCTGCAAGCGGCCCTGTTCCCGGTTGGCCTCCACATGGCCGCCGTCAAATTCCCAGCCCACATAGGCCACTTCATTTGCGCGGGTCAGGCTTTCGATCCGCTGCCGGACACGGCGGATTTCCGCATTGTTGTTGGACAGCTCCCAACTCTGAAACGGCTTCTTTTCATAGTGCCAGCCGGACGCCATATCTGCTTTCAGGTTTTCAAGGTTTTCAGGAGAAAGGTGCGGGCAGCCGTCCAGCGTACCGTGTTTGCGGTAATAGGCATTGACCGCTTTCATGATTTCCTGCGCCTTTTCCAGACCGGCCAGCTTCTTTTGCAGCTTGGGAATGGCCTGCGGGTCGTCTTGCCGGATGCCGCCCATGCCGGTGCTGCGGATTTTATCAAGCAGCCCTTGGATGTACTGCCATTCCTGCATATTGCTGTCGCGGGCCGCGTTCTGTTTCTCTTTCTTGCGTACCGGGAAATTGGAACCACCGGCAATCAAGATGGACGGAACACGGGCGTCAATCTCATAGCCGTGGTTCATGTTGGCAGCCAGCTTTCGGGCATAGGTATCAAGCAGGCTGTCGATCTTCTCATGGTACATGGGATCGACGCGCTTTTTCTGTTCCTGTGCCAGTGCAAAGGCTTCATCCACATAATGCCGGTACTCGGCTGTGGCGCTGCCGGGCTTGTAATCGGAAAAGCTGTTCATTTCCTTGGCACGGCGGGCCGCGCCCTCATTGATGGAATAGTAGTAGTCGGACGCCGCAGGCTCTTTCACCGGCTGTTCCGGGGCTTCCTGCTGGGGCGGCTCTTGGGCTTCCTGCGGCTGGGCCGGGGCCTCATAGCCAGCCGCCGCATATTCCTCCACAGTCATACCGGCGTCGGCGGCCTCTTGTGCAATTTCGGCCTCCACCTGCGCCTTGTAGTCTTGCAAGCTCTGGTCGAAGTTGGTCAGTTTCGGCATTTCCGGCAAAGGCTCTCCGTGGTTGAGCAGCGGACGGCACTCCATAGCGTAGTCCACCAGCGCCCCATAGTAGGCAGTTTCCTCCGGCGTCAGGGTGTCGCTGGACGCCAAACGGGTCTGCGCCTCCTGTTCCAGCCGGGACAGGTTGCAATGCAGCTCCATGTAGGGGATGATCTCGGTGAGAAAGGCTTCCCGGCTGGCGTGATCCTCCGCCCATGCCTCCGGGCCGCCCTGCCGGGTCAGATGGTCTTTCCATTTTTCGTCGTTCAGATAAAAGGTCTGATAATCCCGGATATGCTCAATCAGGGAACCGTCCCGGTCGCCAAAATCCTGCCGCCCGGAATAACTGTGCGGCTCTCCTTGGAATGTAAAATCAATACGGAAGTCGGTTTTGTCATAGTAGCCGCCGCCTCGATGTTCTGCGTCCAGCCGGGCAAACAGGGTGTCGGCCTCATGCAGCGGCATTTGCTGGCCCATTTCCAGATCGGGGCTTTCAGTGAAAAGGATCGTCACAACTGGCTCTGCCGTGGGGTCAAGGGCGGGCTGCTGTGCGGCCTTGGCCTCCGCAATTTCTCGGTCAATCCGGCTTTTCACCAGCTCGTCCACATGGCCGTGCTGCATTTCAAAGCCATGTTCGCAAAGCTCATTGATAAGGGCAATCACCTTGTCCGTGTTGTCCACGGCCTCGGCGTACTCCACGATCAACCGGCGTTCCTCGTTGCCCATGCGCTGTCCGTCACGCTCGGCCCAGTCGATCAGGGCGTTGGCCCGTTCCGTGGGGGTGGCCTCCGGCATAATGAGCTTGTTGTTCAAAAGGCCGTCAATCCCATTCCACGGCTGCGGCTCCGGCTGGGCCTCGGCCCGTTGCAGCGTCCCGTCGCCGGAAAGGACAAAGCCCTGTGTCTGAATGGCGTCCAACGTGCCTTGCGTCACTTCGCCGGTGGATTTCACATCGGCGTCAATCAGGGTTTGCAGCATAGCCTTTACACTGTCTGTCATTTCCTGCTGCTGTTCCGGGGGCAGCTTGGAAAACACACTGTCGGGGGCAGGCTGCTCGGCGGCCTGTTCCACGGTCGGCTCCACAGTTTGCTCCACGGCCTGCTGCGCCTGCCGCTGTTGCTGAAGCTCGGCAAGGTGGCCGTCGATGGCGGTAATCAGCTCATGGGCGGTGGCCCGGATGGTTTCAAGGGACGCCCGCAGCTCTTTCAGGTCTTTGCCGGAACTCCAACCGGCCACATACCCAAAGGAATAGTCGGACGTGTCCAGCCCGTAGTGCTGGCAGACGGCATAGGCCACGCTCTCGGCCTGCACCTCGCGGGTGCGGCTGTCGGGCCGGTCGGCCTGTTCGGTCACAGGGGCGTCCGGGTCAATGGCGTGGAGCTTGGCATGGGCAATCTCATGGATGGCTGTTTTCAAAGTTTGCAGCTCACTCATGTTCTCCTGTATGGCGATCCGCTTTTCCGTCAGGTGGTAGTAGCCGTGAGAACCACCGGGGATGTCCTCAAAGGCCATCGGGACGGGGGAAGTCTGTTCCAGCGCCTTGAAGAAGTCCTCGTATTGCTCTACATTCCCGGCCAGCTCTTCCACACCGATAGAGGGCAGCGGTTCGCCCTCGGTCTGGCTCACGTCAAAGACAGACACAATCTTGAACGCCGGAACTTGGATTTCTTTTTTCTCGGTGACGGGGTTCCCGTCCTTGTCCATGACCGGCTGGCCCTGTTCGTCCAGCTTGGGCACTTCCTTTTTCACCTTGTAGGGGGCCGGGGCCAGAATCTTGATGCCTTTCTCGCCCCGCTTCACATTGCGGTGAAAATCGTCCCGCCACTTGTTGTAGCCCGCTACAAGCTGGCCGCCCTGCATGGCGATCAGCAGCGTATTGTTGAAGCTGTAACTGTGGAACTTCGCCATAGAGGTGAGATAGGCTTTGTATTCCGGCTATGAGTATGAACTGTCAATACATCTAAATACTTCTTACATTTCCTTTGCGCTCGTCCGCGTCTTGCGGACGGGCGCATTTTGCTTTTTTCAACTTTTTTCTGAAAAACGCACTCAAGAGCCATCTCCCGAACGGGTACGGAGCGAAAGGGGCAGAGAGGACAAGCCCTTAACTCCCGTCCTCTACTCCACGCGGGAAGGAGGTGAACTCTATGGAGCTATCTTCTTCCGACAAGGAAAGAATACAACATCAGTACGACGCATTAGCAAAGAAAACTTTGGTTGGCGAAGCGAAAAGCCACCGCCGCACTCTTGCGAAACGCGCAGCACGCGAAGTACCTTTTTCGGATTTGAGCGAAAGCGAACTCGCGCAGCTTTTCACAACGGACGAATACAAAAGCGATTATTCCGTTTTCAAGTGTCCGGCTTTGATGTACTCGTCAAAAATGAACTGCTTGCCGAAGCCCTTAACGCTTTGCCCGAAAGGAAACGCGACATTATCCTTTTGTCCTACTTCTTGGACATGAGCGACGCGGAAATTGCTGAACTGCTGAATGTTGTACGCACGACGGTTTTCCGGCACAGGAAATCCGCGCTTGCGAAAATCAAACAGTATTTGGAGGGAAAAGCAGATGATGAATACCGTTAGGAAATCTGAAAATCTGTTGCCGTTCCCTGTCATTTCCGCAGCGGCAAACGGCGACACAACCGCCATGTGCGCGATCTTGAAGCATTACGAGGGTTACATAGCGAAACTTTGTACCCGCACGCTGAAAGACGACGCGGGCAATACCTATTCCTATGTGGACGAGGAAATGCGTAACAGGCTGCAAGTGCGCCTTATTACCCGCACCCTTGCTTTTCATGTAGGATAATCTTTTAGCCCATGCGGGGAGCGTGTCCCCTTTCCACGCTTCCCGTTATGGGCTATTTGTCGTTCCGTAACAGCACATCGGAAACGGTGTACTGTTACAGGCCGACAAAGCCTATTGTTCCTTGACAAAGAAAGCGGCCTTTGGTGCGCAGCATAACAGGCAACGGGTACATTCCGTCTGTACCGAGCCGGGCGGCGGGTACGCCATGACCGCTTTTCCCCGTTGGGGAAAAGTCGAGCGAGAACTACCGCGCCGTAAAACAAGTTTAGCAGCTTGTGGGCGACGACATACAAGGCGGCACAATGATACTCCCGCGTTGAACGCCCTCAAAGCATTGCGCGGCGCACCCATCAGCATGGGCCGGGGTGAAACTCCCGTGAGGTTGCAGCTAACAACCGCCCGTTTTGCCTTTTGACGAATATAGTTTATCCATACAGGAAAAGGAGGTTTTTCTAATGGATAAAAAACAGACAATTACAACCGAACGCAAAATAGGGAAAATCACCTATCTTGTTCAAGCGTTGCCGAGTGAAAAGGCAACCGATACAATCCATAAAAAGATTGAAAAACTCATTGTAAAGGATTTGCAGAAAAAGCCCGGAAATCCGGGCTTTTTAGCGTCCGAGTAGTGCATTAGGCGGCGGGATATGGTATAATGATAGCAACACATTATACCTGTTTATTCGGCTGTCGGAAAGGAGGACTAATGTTACAGTCGAATAAAATCACCGCCCTTTACTGCCGTTTAAGTCAAGAGGATATGCAGGCCGGAGAAAGCGGAAGCATACAGCACCAAAAAATGATACTTCAACGCTATGCGGACGAACACCATTTTTTGAACACAAAGTTTTTTGTGGACGACGGATTTTCCGGCGTGAGTTTTGAGCGCGAGGGGCTGCAAGCGATGTTGCAGGAAGTGGAAGCCGGACGAGTGGCGACGGTTATTACCAAAGACCTCTCCCGTCTTGGCAGAAACTATCTGAAAACGGGCGAACTCATAGAGATTGTATTTCCCGAAAACGGAGTGCGCTATATCGCGATTAACGACGGAGTTGACACAGCGCGGGAGGATAACGAGTTTACCCCCTTGCGGAACTGGTTTAACGAGTTTTACGCCCGCGATACAAGCAAGAAAATCCGTGCAGTTAAACAGGCACAGGCGCAAAAAGGCGAGCGTGTCAACGGGGAATATCCATACGGCTATATCCCAGACCCGAACAACCGCCACCACCTTATACCCGACCCGGAAACCGCGCCGATTGTCAAACAGGTTTTCGCTATGTTTGTTAGCGGCGTGCGTATGTGCGAAATCCAAAAATGGCTTGCGGAAAACAAAGTCTTGACGATTGGAGCGTTGCGCTATCAGCGCACAGGACAGGCGCGGTATCAGCGGGCAATGATCGCCCCCTATACTTGGCCGGACAAAACGCTCTATGACATATTAGCAAGGCAGGAATATTTAGGGCATACCATAACCGCGAAAACTCACAAGGTATCCTACAAGTCGAAAAAGACCCGGAAGAACGAAGAAGAACAACGCTATTTCTTCCCAAACACCCATGAGCCGCTTGTTGACGAGGAAACCTTTGAACTTGCGCAAAAGCGGATTGCTACCCGCACCGCCCGACAAAAGCAGCGGAGATTGATATTTTTTCCGGCTTGCTGTTTTTGCGCTGGTTGCGGACATAAGATGTATTACCAACAGGGCGTAAATATCGAGCCGCGCAGGTTTTCCTATTCTTGCGGCGCATGGCGCAACAGGGCAAGGACAGGCAGCGAGTGTACCTCTCATTATATCCGCAAAAACGTACTTCTTGATTTAGTGCTGGAAGATATGCGGCGGGTTTTGCAGTATGTTAAGGAACACGAACAGGACTTTATCTGTAAAGCTACCGAGTACGGCGACATGGAAGCGAGAAAGGCATTAGCGCAGCAGCAAAAGGAACTTTCCAAAGCACAGGCGCGTATGACCGAACTTGACACGCTTTTCCGCAAGCTGTACGAGGACAACGCATTAGGCAGACTGACAGATGAACGGTTTGTGTTTCTAACTTCCGGCTACGAGGACGAAAAGAAATCCCTTGCCGCAAGGATAGACGAGTTACAACAGCAGATCGCAACCGTTACCGAGCGAAAAAGGGATATATCAAGGTTTATTCAGATTGTCGGGAAATACAGCGACATACAGGAATTGACCTATGAAAACGTCCATGAGTTTATCGACCGTATTTTGATACATGAATTAGACCGGGAAACCAACACCCGGAAAATCGAAATCCATTACAGCTTTGTCGGACAGGTTGATACCGAGCAGGAGCCGACGCAAGTTGTCAACCATGACCGCCGTAACATGGTAGATGTAAAAAGTATCGCTATCTAACCCCAGCAAAGGCTATGCCGGATATGCCGTTCACCCAGTGGGAAAACCCGTATTTCACCGTCGATCCCCCGGCACAGGGCGACACCTTTACCATCTACCAGCTCAAAGGCGGGCCGGAAACGCGGGACTATCGCTTTGAGGCTTACGAGCGTTTGCAGGAAGCGGGGCTGGCCGTTGACCGGCAGAATTACGATCTGGTTTACACGGCACCGCTGGACGGCAAAACCACGCTGGAGGACATCTACCGTACATTCAACCTTGACCGTCCCGCCGACTTCACCGGCCACAGTCTTTCCGTTTCCGACGTTGTGGTGCTGACCCGCAGCGGAAAGGAGGAAGCCCATTACTGTGACAGCTTCGGCTTTACGCCGGTGCCGGAGTTCTTCTTGCAGCGGGAAAAACAGCTTACGCCACGGGAACTGCTGACCGGCGAGAGCATCCAGACCCCAAGGGGCAGCTTCCTTGTAACCGACATGAGCCGGGAGCAGTTGGAGGCCGCAGGCTATGGTTTCCACCACCAATCCGAGGACGGCAAGTATCTTATCATGGGCAACGGCACGGACGCCTTTGCCATCCCCGCCCAGCAGGAAAGCCCCATCAAGGCCGCTGAAATGACAACCGAGCAGAACTACAACATGATCGACGGCGTTCTGAATAACGCCCCGACCATGAGTGAACTGGAAGCCAAGGCCAAAGCCGGGGAACAGATTTCCTTGTTTGACGTGGCCGAGGCAGCCAAGGCGGAGGCCCAAAAGCCCAAGCAGCCCCAGCGCCCGGCGCAGAAACAGAAAAAGCCGTCCATCCGGGCGCAGCTCAAAGCCGCCAAGGAGGAACAGCAGAAGAAACCGCCGCAACGGGAAAAAGCACAGGAATTGGAGGTGTGACGCCATGAACAGGTTTGAGAATGTGGATGTTCTGGCCGCGCTGGATCAGCTCATGCGGCAGAACACCGCCTTTTATCGCAATGATTTTGAGATCGACAAGGAGATCATCGGGCGGGCCGCTGCCAGCGACAAGGCCGAGGACAAGACGCTTTTGTGGATGTCCCGCCCGTCCGGGACGCACTGTTTCCGGGAAAGTGACGTGTACCTGCAAGGCACCCGGCAGCACAACACATGGAAGTTTTACGGGGAGCAGACCCGTGACCGGGTGCTGGCCTACGCTGTGGAGCTGACCGGCAAGGTGCGGGGCGTCATTCGCGGCAATCTCTATGAGCTGGACTATCCCCAGCACTTCCGGCACGTCGCAGCCGAGGCGGTACAGGCCGACAACATCATCCTGCACTACGAAAAGGGCGACCGGGAGCAGCCCGCCGGTCTGTACTTCGACGGGCGGCCTGATCCCAAGCTGGGGGCGTTCCTGCGGTATGAGGCCAAGGCCAATGAGCCGGAACACCTGCGGGAACTGTTGCGGCAGGAACAGAAAAGCCGGGCGCAGCTTGCGCCCGGCGACTTCAAGGCCCACATCACGGCGCTGCATGACAGCATGATTTTGGCCGAGGCGCAGCGGATCGTGGCCGGACTGAAAGATCTGTCCGCCCCCAACAGCCCCAACAAGACGCATTTCATGGTGGAGCTGTCCCCATACTTCGTGCAGATTGCATCCAGCAAGGACACCGACCGGCTGTTTTCCATGCTGCCCTATAAATCCCTGTGCTTTACCGGCATGAAAGACCGGCACGGCCTGTATGCAGTGATTGGCAAGGACGAGAACCGGGACAAGGAAGTGCGGCGGCCCCGCGCTTCCATCCGCAGGCAGCTATCCGAAACCAAACAGGCCCAAGCCTCGAAAAAGGCCCCGGCCAGAACCAAGAAAAACGAATTGGAGGTATGACAATGGTACAGTTTACCGTGGAAGAAGAAAACCTGATCTGTATGTATCACAAGACCGACCGGCGCAGGACGGCGGCCAACATCCGGGCCGCCCTGCCGGACATGGACGAGGACATGGCGGCGCTGGCCCGCCAGACCGCCGACAAGCTGGACGCCATGCACGACGCCGACTTTGAGGCGCGGCAGTTCCATTTCACGGACGAGTGATCCAAGTATAGCAAAGCGCC
>ENA-OQMN01000285-OQMN01000285.1-human-gut-metagenome-genome-assembly--contig:-NODE-285-length-11645-cov-3.894947_pt1 | contig 11645 bp, 12 predicted proteins | sample MGYA00242765_ERZ504861 | MGnify/ENA primary metagenome ERZ504861 (study PRJEB26092, sample SAMD00036417) | human gut metagenome | host: Homo sapiens | study: EMG produced TPA metagenomics assembly of... | reverse complement strand
GTTGTCATACCAGCGGCAAGCCTTAAATCCTCTTTCCTCATATCACGCTCTAACAGTGTGTGCCAGAGTGGTTTATAGCTGATGTGCATATTGTTTTCCTGCCTTTCTATCCATACCACCGGGGCGGCTGCCCCGGCAGGAACTTTTCTCTTATTATAGCACCAATCTTGTGAAATCACAATTTATTCTTGTATCCTGCCGCTGATACCGTCTGGATTGGTTTTCCTTTCTTTTTTGTTCCCTTTAATTAGCCATGAACTGCTTAATGCCCTGTGTATTTTGCCGCAGGGTTATCCGACCCGTAACCTTCCAGAAGGTTGATGACGCCCCATACCGCCAGACCAGCGCCAAGAGCCATGACCAGAATTTTAAGAATGTCGATTGCCTGATTGAAAAATTCCATATACGTTCCTCCATTTTGTTTGTTTGATGGTTTTGGGTACAAAAAAAGCCGCCCACATCGGCGGCGCTTCGGGTCATCATGGCCCGAAGTTACACAAACTCGTCGCTGTCCAGATCATCGAAATTCAACAGGTCAGCTTCTTCGTCCGTGTCGGAGCCGTCCACTTCGTACACCGTGTATTCGTCCTCCGGCTTTAGTCTCAATGGCCGGTGGCGGAACAGGCTTTCCAAGCGGAAGGCGTTTTTCTTTTTATCAAATTCGGCTGTGTACTTGTAATTCGGGTGCTTTTTCAAGTCATACTTCGGGGACAGGAAAGGCGGGAGCCCCCGAAGCTGCAAGATACATTTATCTCCGGGCATGGTGGTGATCTCGCTGGTGGTCATCAGCTCCCGGCCAAGCCGCTGCATATTCTGGCTGTAACTTTCAGACTGTCCACGGCTGCGACCCTCGGTCTGCATGGAAATGGTGGCCTTGCCCAGCCAGTTTTCCGAAATATCCTTTAGGGTGGAAGCCTCCCGGCCTCCGAGGAACACGATACTGTCCATGTTTCCCATGATGGTTTCGGAATGGTCTTTGTACAATGCCTTGCACTGGCTCATTGCCTGATAAAAAAGTGTCAGGCTGATCTCACGGGAGCGGATGACGGCCACGATCTTTTCCAGCCCCGGCACCTGTCCGGTATTGGCTGCCTCGTCCCACAGCACCCGCACATGGTAGGGCAGACGCCCGCCATAGGTGTTGTCAGCCCGTTCACACAGAAGGTTGAACATCTGCGAAAAAGCGAGGGCAACCAAAAAATTGTAGGTGGTGTCCGTGTCGCTGATAAGAAAGAACAGCGCCGATTTTTCATCCCCCAGCTTATCCAGCTCCAGCTCGTCATAAGACATGATCTCCCGAAGTTGGGGAATATCAAAGGGAGCCAGCCGCGCACCGCAGGAAATCAAAATGCTTTTTGCCGTCTTGCCGCTGGCGAGCTTGTATTTCTTATACTGCCTCACGGCGAAGTGCTGGGGGCTGCGGCGTTCCAGCCCGTCAAACATATAGTCCACCGCATTTTTGAAGGTTTCGTCATCCTCCCGGACTTCCATGCTGTTTATCATTTCCACCAGCGTATTCATGTTGCGTTCTTCTTCCGGCCCCTCAAAGACGATGTAGGCCACAAGGGCGCAGTACAAGAGGTTTTCGGCTTTGGTCCAGAACTCGTCGCCCTCCTTGCCGTCGCCTTTGGTGTTGGCAATCAAGGCGGTAACGAATTTCAAAACATCGATTTCCGTCTTGATATAGGCCAGCGGATTGTAGTGCATGGATTTTGAAAAGTCGATACTGTTGAACACCCGCACCCTGTATTTCTCCCGTTGCAGAAACCGCCCGCACTGGTCGAGGGTGCCGCCCTTCGGGTCTACCACCACATACGAGGAATGGGCTTGAAGGAGCTGCGGGGTCAGCCAGAACCTTGTCTTTCCCGAGCCGGACGAGCCGATGACACAGGCGTTTAGGTTCCGGGCATTGGCGGGTATCTTCGGACGGGTGTTCATGGTAAGGAACTCCGTCCCGGTCAGAATGACATTGTTCTGAAATTTTGGGTCAACAAACGGCTTTATATCCTCCTTTGTTCCAAAGCGGGCGGTGCCGTATTCCGCATCTCGCCGGAATTTTTTCGCCTGCCTGATCTTTGACTGTATCAGCAGATACACCCCAGCCGCACCGGCAAGGCCCACCAGCAGGTCAATACCTCCCAGCCCCGGCCAGTAGGTTTCAAAGGCTTTGGGGAAGGTATCGAGCATCCCCATGAGCTTTGTCCCGAAGTCTGTGCCGGGGGCGATCCGGTAGGCCGTCCCGATTTTGGAGAAGAACCAGAACACAAAGAGGTACGGCAGGTTTGGGAGTACATATTTTCTGATTTTGTCACTCAACGTCCGTCCTTCACCGCCTCTCTGGTTCGCTGCTTTTCCTTTGCCTGTGTCCTGATCTGCTCCGTGAATTTCCGAAGCTGGCCGAGGATGGAAGCCTTGTCCTGCTCTTTATTCAGCACCTTTGCGCTGTACTTCTGGAAGGCCGCCGTGATAGCGTCCGCCTGATTGGCTTTGAAAAACAGCAGGTAATGACCGGGGCTCACTTTATGGAAAGCGTAGTCCACATGGAACTCCTTCGCGATCCGGTCAAAATCCTTTGGAGCTCCCACATAGGGCATGGCACTTTTGCCGCCATAGTGGTTCATCAGCTTTTTCACGCTCTGGCGTCCCTGCGGGGTCAGCGCCTTCCGGTGGTGCTTTTGCAGCGCCCGAACCACCTTGCCAAGAGCGGCAGCCAGCACTTTTCCTGTGAGCTTCGTTGTCCTGATCGAAAGGGCAACCGTTTTTTGGTTTACTTCTTCCTGCATAAAACCTCCTTTCCGTCGGGGTTCCCGCTATCCGGGAGGCCCCCGTACAGTCTCGGGGAACAGAAAACCTCGGGCCAATGTGGCCCGAGGCTTACCGCTCGGCATCCCTGCCGGACGGAGCTTTCTTTTCCGGCTCCGTCTGGACTTTTTCGCCCTGTTCCCGCATGGTTTGCAAGATAGAGGGCTTCTTTTGAAGCTGGGAGGGCTTTTCGCTGGACAGCGGCTTGATACATTCCAAGCGGTCAGCCGCCCGGATGGCGTTGTCCGTGAGCTGCCTCTGCCATGCGCCCACGCTGGGAGCCCAGCGGAAACCGTTGCTTTTCAGCTCGGCCCGGGTGTCCGCGTCAGGCTTTCCGTCAAAGAACACCTGCAAGCGGTTGTCCTCCCGGTTCATTTCCACACGGCCCCCATCGAACTCCCAGCCGGAAAATTCCTGCTGTGCCTGTTTGGAAAGCTGTTCGATACGGGCCTTTACCCGGCGGATTTCCGCATTGTTGTTGGTAAGCTGGTAGCTTTCAAAGGGCCTCGGATCGCTCCGCCAGCTTGACGCCATGCTTGCTTTCAGCTTTTCGATCTGATCCGGCGACAGCAGCGCACAGCCGTCCAGCTTGCCATGCTTGCGGTAATAGGCGTTGACCTCCTTCATAATGAGCTGGGAGCGTTCCAGTCCGTCCAGCTTCTTCTGGAGCTTTTCAATCGCTGCCGGGTCATCGGCGCTGATCCCGCCCATGCCGGTACTGCGTATCTTATCCAGCAGCCCTTGAATATACCGCCATTCCTCCATGTTGCTGTCCCGGGCCCGGTTCTGTTTTTCCTTCTTTCCCACCGGGAAATTGGCAGGTCCGGCGATCATCACAGAGGGAACCCTTGCGTCAATGGCAAAGCCCTGGTTCATGTTTTCGGCCAGCTTGCGGGCGTAGGTGTCTAACAGATGGTCAATCTTCTCATGGTACATGGGGTCCACCCGGGATTTCTGCTGTTCCGCTATGGCGGCGGCCTTGTCCACCATTGCCCGGTATTCCGCCGTTGCGCTCCCTTCCTTGTAGTCGGAAAAGCTGTTCATTTCCTTTGCCCGGCGGGCGGCTCCTTCATTGATAGGGTAATAGTTGATGGTATGCACCTCCTTCATGCTTCGGGCCATGCTGGCCCGAAGTCTTACCGTTCTTCATGGGAAGGCCCCGCCTTGTCCTTCTTCGGAGCGGGCGGGGCTTCTTGAAACCGTTTGAGTGCAGCGAGAATGGAGTGGACAGGCTCGGCCTTTTCAGGATAGGCAAATATCCGGTGTTCCGGCGGAATGTCCTGCGGCCCGTGGTAATACTCCTTGAAGCCCTCCGGGACTGCCGACACATACCCACCGGGAGCGAATACGCCGCCCTCGTTGATACGCACATCCCGCCCGTATGCTTCATAATCGAAGTAGTTCTGAATGTGCTCCGGTATGTCGATAGTCCCAAGCTCGTCGGCGTAAAGCGGCCCAGCCCTTCATCATCGGAAATATCCGGGTAAAAGCGTAAAGGTCAAGGTTCTGCGTCAGGTTATCAAATCCTTCACGCTCCTTGTGTGGTTTCCTAAGCAAGAGCGGCTTCAAAGGTTTCCAGTCCGCCCTTATCCCGTACTTCCAGCAGGGCGTGGCCCAGCTCGTTCAGCTCGTCGATGTTCTCACATTCGTAGAGATGATCGTAGAGCCCCAGCACATCACTGTCAAAGCTGGTAAAGAACACTTCGCTGTACCGTTTCCCGTCTATCCCGATTTTGGCAAGGGCGGCCTGCAACTCCTGTGTCGTCATGGGGAAATGTACCGTTGTCCCTACCTCGATCCCCATTAAGGGGTACAGGGCTGTATTGGTTATATAGGCTTCAAACATAGGCTTATTCCTCCTTTCCGACCCGGTCAGCCAGCACCTCATAGATCCCGGCCATAATGTAATCGGCACAAGGGAGGGCAATCGCATTTCCCAGCGCCTTGTAGCGTTGCAGAGGCCGGATCTCCATGTCGTCCGCCCCGTACTTTGTCCAGCCCTCTGGCAGCCCCATCAGCCGTTCACTTTCTGTTTCCGTCAGAAAACGGATACAGCCGCCCTCCGGGTCGCCCTCATACCAGAAGGCAAAGGGCGTTACATCACTGGCTAAAAGAGTGGGAAAAGGGTCAGTTGGTAATCCGAAGCTGTTTCGGAAGGCCGTTTCTTCCTGCCTTTTTGCCGCTCCCCGCATACGGAAGCACTGAAACGGGGTGGATGACTGGTATCTGCCGCCCTGTTTTAAAACGAAGCTGTTCGATCTCTTTCGGCGGCGGCCCGCCGCCCTCTCCGCAAGGCGGAGGAAGTGGGAGCATTGGACGGGGCTTAAATAGTATGTCTGCGGCACGTCTGCCTCCAAAATCCGCCACGACGAAAATCCGCTGCCTTCGTGCCAGCCTTCGGGAGCCTGCCCAATACTGGGCGTCCATGAGCCGCCAGCACACATCAGGCGTTCCCCCTCGCACCATTCCGGCGTTTCCCCATCTTCCCGAAGGAGGCATTGGAACTTCGGTGTCCGAGAAGGCGGATAGGACGGCTCTAAAGTCCATCCGGTCATTTGTAGAAAACGCTCCCATGACGTTTTCCCAAACAGCGATAGCTGGATATAGGTTATCAGTAGCATCCCTCATTTCCTGTATGATACGAAACGCCTGATAGAACAGGCTTGATTTTGCCCCAGCAAGGCCGGAGCGGTTGCCGATCAGAGAAAGGTTCTGACAGGGAGAGCCGAAGGTTATCACATGGACCGGCGGGATTTTCCCGCCGTCCACCTTCGTAATATCCCCCAAATGCGCCATATCGGGAAAGTGCCTTTTGGTTATGGAGATGGGTGCTTTTTCAATCTCGCTGGCCCATACCGGACGGATACCGCACCGGGAGGCGGCCAGAGGGAACACGCCAATCCCGTCGAAAAGGCTTCCCAGCTTAATATCCGGCATGGCCCGGGGTGCCGTGTCCCTTTACGGCAAGCACCCCTTCCAGTGTGGTCGCCGCAATGCCCAGCCGCCCGGCAACCGCAATATCGTTTTTCACATCCTCGTCCACAACGCTGCCGCAGACGATCAGGGTATGGGAGCGCCGCAGCATATCCCGGCGCATATCAATCCCGGCCTTATGTTCCTCGGGAACGCTGTCATTCAAAAACAGCGGCAGATACAAGAGCGGGCAGATCGGGGAAAAGCCCGCCTCATAAGCAAGACGGCAGTAGTGGGCCGCCAGCTCCATATCAACCTCCGGCTCGCCGCTCCATGCGGCGGTCAGGTATGCTAAAGGTCGTTTCATTGGTTGAACCTCCATTTCTGTTTTGGTTTAGGGAAAAGCAAGGTATCGCCCAACCCCTCCGCCCTTCCCCCGGGAAGGGGAACGGCTCTGGAGAATTTATATCCCCGTCGCTTGACCGGGAAAAAGCATAACCGGGAGAAATCCGTCAAGGGTGCCTCCGGCACCGCCTGCGGCGGCGCTGCCCTTGACTGATTTTCCCGGCTATGCTACGGAATAACTGGCGACGGGGAATAATTTATATCTCCAGAGCTTCGGGGCGCGGGGCAGAGCCCCGCAATCCTCGGGCCATGCTGACCCGAAGTTTGGGCTTACTTTTCCTGTTCGGTTTTCTTCTCCGGCTTTTCGTGTTCCTTCTGCTGACCCTTCCAGTCGTCCAGCAGCTTGATGATCTGGTCCTTCATTTCCCTCGGCGTAGTTTCCTTGCCGAAATACTTGCTCAGTTCCGCACCTGTCAAAATCACTTTGTCTACCTCCTTTTTGTCCTCCATCATAATGCCGTCGATCACATCCCCGTTGAGCAACTTCTTTTCGTCCAGCTCACGCATACGCTTTGCCTGCGCCTGCGAAGGAGAGGACTGCTGGCTGTCAATGGCAACGGCGATATAGTTCTGGTTCTTCTTGCCGATATAGGAAAGCTCCACCGCCGTAGTAAAGCCCAGCTTTTTTTCATCCATCAGCTTCATCAGGTCGGGAACCAGCTCATTGAGCCGGATATACCGCTGCACCTGCTTGACCGCCATCTTATTGCGCTCGGCTACAATTTCGTTGGAGCGTTTTCCTGCGTCCTTCGGGTCAATCTGGCCCGAAGTGCGGGAGCCCTGGTGCTTGATGGCCTCAAGCTGCATTTTCAAGGCTTTGGCCCGCTCACTGGGGAGGATTTCTTCACGCTGGTTGAGATTGTCCTCGACCATCTGCGTGATGGCTTCATCGTCCGTCAGATTGCGAACAATACAGGGCATATCCGCATATCCGGCAAGCTCGCTGGCCTTCTGGCGGCGGTGGCCGGACACGATCTCATAGCCGCCATCCTCACGGGGACGGACGATAGCGGGCTGAGTCACGCCCTTGTCCTTGACGCTGGACACCATAGCCCGCATTTCTTCATCATCCCGGACCTCAAAGGGATGGTTCTTGAAGGCGTAGAGCTCGTTCAGCTTGATATAGACGATCTGCTCCTTGCCCCGGCGTGGAGCATCCTTTGGCTTTTCGGGTCCTTTCGGAGCGGGAGCGGCCTGTATCGTTGGAGCCGTTTTTTCTCCGGTTCCTTTTTGACCGCCTTTTCCGGTTTCTGTGCGGGAGCTTTGGACTTCGGGGCTGCGTCCTTGTCCTTATTTGCTTTCGGGGGACGGCCCCGGCGCTTCGGCGGTTCCGGCTCTTTGGGCTTTTCCTGTTTTCCCTCAGCCTTTTTGGGAGCCTCCGGCTGCTTTTCCGGTTTCTCCACTTTTGTCGGGGCAGGCTTTTCCCCGCCGGGAGCTGCCGCCCGTTCCTCGACCTTCTTTTCCTTCATAATTTCAGCGAAGTTATAGACGGAAACCTGCGGGTTCTTTACCTCCGGTTCCGTCTTTTTTTCCAGCTCCGGGGAAACGGAAACCTTCCCCGGTTCTTTTGGAGGCGCGGGCGGCGTTTCCTTGCCCGGCCCGCTATCCGTTACCGGCTGTTCCGGCGTTTTTGTGGTTTTATCATCTGCCATAAGCATTTACCTCCTGTTTTTTTGCATGAAAAAACGGGCTCAACTTTTCAGTCAAGCCCCCGTGGGAAGTTCCTCCTTTCTCCGCCATGATACAAAAATACCGCCCGTAGTCTCGTTTGGGCGGTACTTTGTGTAAGATTGGCAGTCCATTATTAAGTTTTTTATTATGTTCCCTTTGTACACCGTTGCAAGTGAAATAATCGACATAATCGCACCTATGCTGAACACCTCATTCACTTTTATCAAAATACTTAATATGTACATAAATGGTACTATAATTATACTAATAGCAATCATCGCCACCAGCACTCCCCTTTTTCCCAACAATATAACCGGAAACGATGTAATCCATGTAACCAATATAGAACTAAGCACAATTAATGACCATGTCAATGTTCCTGAAATGGCAATATCACATATGCAACATACCATAATGCCAATTATCATAGCGATTGTGTATATTGTTGATATTATTGCATTCTTGTTCATATTGTTCTCATCTTTTCTTTTTAATTCAATGAGATTTTCATTGACCTTCTCTTCGTAATTATTTATTTCTATCCTCTCCCCACTCAACAATTCGTTAACCGTAACACCTAAAATATTGCAAAGTTCCAACATGATAGATGCATCAGGCATACATTTTCCTGTCTCCCATTTGGAAACAGCTCTGTCAGTAATATTAACTTTTCTGCTAATTGCGCTTGTGTCAAACCTTTTTCTTTCTACAACCAGCAATAAACTTCCTGTATCAATTTGATTCATGAAATATGCCTCTTTCATGATTTACTCTACAATTTCTATCAATTCTTGTACACGAACCGTAAGTAGAATTATTAAACTCAACCTTCAGTTGGGAGAAGCATTGTGTTTGACAATTTCCGATTTGCCGGTTTCTTTCACCGCTGTCAAATCCATTATATCATGCGTTTCCATACCGAGCAATAAAAAGATGGACCGCACAAAATGTGCGGTTAATTAAATGCAACAGCCCAAAAAGCGCCCAGCCGTTAAGAAGAGGAAAGTATCTTTCCACCCCTCAACGGCTGGGTCTTTAGATTAACTTAATGACATTGGCCACATGGCAGATGCCTTTTCGTTTATTCTTTTCAAATACGAGGAACCGGAACGAGATGTCGGTGGTCAGTTCCGGCAGTGCCGCGAGACGGGCTGCACCGTCCCGGGGCGTTTTCCAGTAGTAGGGCGTCATGGCGAAGAGGGCTTCCAGCTGCCCGGCAGGCACCGTGATGCTGCCGGAGACTTCCCGCTCTCCGATGGCTTCAAAGCCCGGATACGCCACTTCCTGCACCGGGTTCCTGTAAGGCTTTTCGTAGAGGACGGCCTTCATCTGGAAGAGATGCTCCGCACCCGGCACGGCGTAGATGAGCCGTCCGCCGGGGCGCAGGACGCGGAGAAACTCCTCCTGCGCAAAAGGCGAAAAGCAGTTGAGCAGCACATCTGCCCAGCCTGTGCGCACCGGCTGATGGAAACTGGACGCCACGGCGTACCGGGCCGAGGACAGAGCCTTCGCAGCCAGACGCACGGCAGGCTTTGCGATGTCAAAACCGGCCAGTTCCAGCGGACGGCCCGCCTCTTCGAACTGCTTTGCGATGCACCGGTCATACCAGCCCTCGCCGCAGCCTGCGTCCAGCAGATGGAGCGGCTTTCCGGCTTTCGGCTGACCGTACGCGAGGCAGAGTTCTCCCAGCGCCTGCCCGAAGATGCCGTAGTAGCCCGCGCTCAGGAACGCGCGGCGGGCAGCGACCATCTCCCTGCTGTCGCCGGGGGCCTTGGTACGGGTGTTCTGCACCGGCAGCAGATGCCAGTAGCCCTCTTTGGCCCGGTCGAAGCTGTGGCCAGAGGGACATTTCAGTGCGTTATCCCCGGCAAGCGGTGCGCCGCACAGCGGGCAGCACCACGGGGCGAATCCCTCTGCCATCACACTTCCTCGCTGTGGTCCTCGATGGGAGCCGTCGCGCCGCCGTGGGCGTTCATATACTCCTCAAAGCTGGTGAACTTCTGCTGCGGCGGGCGGCGGCTGATGAGCACGAGGCCCGGGTCTTCGTCCTTCGTCGGGACATTATTGCTGCGGCTGCGGTTATTGCGGCCGGACTGCTCTGCCTTGGGGGCGCGGGGCGCACGGCCTGCGCCGCTCTGCTCATTGCGGTTGCTGCTGCGGCCACTGCGGTTCTCATTGCGCTGGCTGTTCTGCTGGGCAGGCTGAGCCGGGCGGGCGCCGCGGTCGTTCCGCTCATTGCGGGGGCTGCGGCCTGCACCATTGCGGCCATTGTTCTCGCTGCGCTGGGCGGGCTGGCGGTTCTGCATCGCGGTGGGGATGGTCTGGGCCGGAGCGGCGGGGGTGGCAGCGTTTTTCTGGCGGAACGGAGCGGGGTGGCCTCCGGGGCGCTCACAAAGTGGGGGTCGAACTTCGGCTGGGCGTTGCTGCCGCGGCCTGCGCCCTGCGCGGGGGCATTGCCCTCGCGGCGGGGGCGGTTGTTATTGTTACGGCGGCTGTTGTCGCGTCCGCCGGGAGTGCGCTTGTTATCATCCATGAGTCGTTCCTCTTTTGCTTCGATTTTGGGGGCCTTCTGCTTTTTTGCCGCAGAGGGCCTGGCCGCGCTCTTTTTTTCGGGCGCAGCGGGTCTGGCGGCTTTTTCCGCCTTGGGAGTTTCGGCCTTTTCGGGGGCAGGCTGTTCGGCCTTGGGCTTGCGGCCCCGCACCGGCGGGGCTGCTTTTACGGGGGCGGGTACGCCGTCCCACGGGTGGCCGGACACCACCGGGATCTTCCGGCGGTTGAGCTTTTCGATGCCGGCCAGATATTCCATCTCCTCGGGTGCGCAGAAGCTCACCGCCGTGCCGTCTGCGCCCGCGCGGGCGGTGCGGCCGATGCGGTGGACGTAGGTCTCCGGCACCTCGGGCAGGTCGTAGTTGAACACATGGGAGAGCTCGCTGATGTCGATGCCGCGGGCGGCAATGTCCGTAGCCACCAGCACTCTGGTCTTGCCCTCCTTGAAGCCTTCCAGCGCCGCCACACGGGCGGTCTGGCTCTTGTTGCCGTGGATCGCAGCGGCGGTGATGCCCTGCTTGGTCAGATCGCGGGCGATCTTATCCGCGCCGTGCTTGGTGCGGCTGAACACCAGCGCATTCTGCACCGGCGGGGTCAGGTTCTTGATGAGCCAGGGCAGCAGGAACTTCTTGTTGCCCTTCTCGACGAAATACAGACTCTGGTCGATGCGCTCCACCGTACTGGACACGGGGTCCACCTTCACGAAGGCGGGGTCGTGCAGGATGCCTGCGGCCAGCTGCTCGATCTCTTTGGGCATGGTGGCGCTGAACATCAGGTTCTGGCGCTTTGCGGGCAGCTTTGCGATGACCTTCTTCACGTCATGCACAAAGCCCATGTCCAGCATCCGGTCGGCCTCGTCCAGCACGAAGACCTCGAGGTTCGACAGGTCGATATGGCCCTGTCCGATAAGGTCGTTCAGACGGCCCGGGCAGGCGATGAGGATGTCCACGCCCTTTCGGATGGCCTCCACCTGCGGGGCCTGACCCACGCCGCCGAAGATGACGGTGCTGCGCAGTTTGAGGTACTTGCCGTAGGCGTCGAAGCTCTCGCCGATCTGGAGAGCCAACTCACGGGTGGGGGTGAGGATGAGGGCGCGGACAGCGCCCGTTCTTACGGGGGGTCGGCGGCGCTCAGCCGGTCGAGCATGGGCAGCGCAAAGGCAGCAGTCTTGCCGGTGCCGGTCTGGGCGCAGCCCATCAGATCGCGCCCTTCCAGCACCGGCGGGATGGCCGAAGCCTGAATGGGCGAGGGGGTCTCATAGCCTGCCTCGCTTACAGCCTTGAGCAGGGGGGTCGGACAGTTTCAAA
>ENA-OQMN01000283-OQMN01000283.1-human-gut-metagenome-genome-assembly--contig:-NODE-283-length-11741-cov-3.439900_pt1 | contig 11741 bp, 10 predicted proteins | sample MGYA00242765_ERZ504861 | MGnify/ENA primary metagenome ERZ504861 (study PRJEB26092, sample SAMD00036417) | human gut metagenome | host: Homo sapiens | study: EMG produced TPA metagenomics assembly of... | reverse complement strand
CCCAAATCAACGTAATGGCTGCAAAGCGTATATAGTGCAGATACTTCACATGCATAATGATTCGTATAGTTAATTACAGCCATTTCCATTAAAGGCGTATAGCCGGATAGAGCATTCGCGCTGTCGACCTTATACCCCTGTTTGTATAGTGCGCTTTGGTCGGTTAGCACCTTTTCAAATGGATTTGCGTCAACAGAATTATTCCGAGATTTAGCCTCAGAACTCCAGGAGTCTACCGCCTCTGGTACAGACACGGCCGTACCATCACTTCCTACCCCCAATCCCGTTTCCGCATCAACTAGCCCATAGGTAAAACCGTCAAGTGCGATTATTCGACTTCCGCTAGAAGAAGACTCATCCGCCATCCTGACAGCATCCAACGAGCCGATCAAGAAGCGAGCACCTTTTTCTTGTGAAAACTCAGCAATATTCCAGCTGCGACCGAAATCGTAAACTATATAACCATGGGGCCGACCGTCACATAAAGCCTCAACAATATAACCAATAGCACGTCCGTCACTTTTATATAGTTTAACTGGGTTTGCAGACTCAACTTTCACCGGCCAGGTCTCATCGAAAAAGCACTGGGCCATTTCAAGAGCACGTTCCTCAGTAACCTCAACAGCACTTGCATCTCGAGACACGTCGCCCATTTCGGCAGCACGGACCAAGACGGGAGTCAACAAGAAAATGACCAAGGATACTAAATAGACCAAACGGATGCGAATCTTACCCACATTTTCTCCAAACCCCTAAGGTTTATATGTATTTATTATTACTCCTTATGATCTATCTGATATCTCTGAATGTTTTTTCTGTTCGATTAAATGCCTCGCACACTCTGTGCAACGCACATTATGAATCCGCTGCTAACTTCCTCAAAGCCACCGGACCAGCTTATAATCCAGGTGAAATATCAGCTTCTATATTTCTCAAAATTGAGTTGAAGCGCCTTTCCTGGCACAACCGTGCTCATGAAAGTAAGTTCGACTAGTTCACCCAGAAAGGCCCTGTTGCAACTCGCAGTTGATATTGATGAGTTTGGGCTGCGGACATTTTCCTAGATGTTATGTGCCAATAGGTTGTTTACGCCCGGGATGCGCGACATGGGCGGCAGGCCCCCGCAGGCGCTGTGTGGGCGCTTCCGATTATAGCACTCGATGAAGGCCGGGAGGGCGTCCGCCCTCTCGGCCTCGCTGCCCCATGCCCGGGCGTACTGCCATTCCTGCGCCAGCGTGTGGTTCATGCGCCCGGCCTTGCCGTTCTGCCACGGGCTGCAGGGCCTCGTGCACCCGTGCCGGACCCCCTCGGATTCCAGCAGCGCGTCGAGGTCCCGGCCCCTGCACCCCGGGCCGTTGTCGGTCATGACGCGCCCGGCGGCGATGCCCAGCCCCGCGAAGAAGCGGGGCAGCGGCCCATGAACGCCGCGCACGTGCCCCGCGCTCGTCGGGCAGCAGCTCCGCGTAGGCGACCCGGCTGCGGTCGTCGACGGCGACGTGCAGGCAGGGGCGGCCGGAGCCGCGGGGCGTCCCGCGCCCGCGCCCATCTGGCGAGCGCCCTCGGCGACCGGGACGCCGATTCTATCCGGGAGACCGGAGCCTCCCGCCCCCCTCGGGACGGGCCTTGCGTTAGGATGCCGGTTCATGGGAGGGCTCCTCTGCCGTCCGTCTAGACAACTCACATCATGTGGGAAGCCTCCCTGTTTGTCACCACAGCGATGTAAACAACGTCTTGGCACTCAACATCTAGGGAAGGCCCTGCATGCTGTGGACTGTCTGGGCTTGCAGCGAAGGAGTCCTCCCCTATGTCATCCGGCAAACGTACACAACGTATTGACACTCAGCCGCCGCAGCACAACGCGCCTAGCCGCGGGCGGCCTCCACGAAGGCCTTCCAGAGGCTGAAATCGGTCGGGAGCTTTTTCCAGGTGTACTCGGGATGCCACTGCACGCCCAGGCAGAAGCGCTCGCCCTCGACCTCGATGGCCTCGGGCACGCCGTCGGTGGCGCACGCCGTGATGCGCACGCCTTCGCCCAGCTTGTCGACGCAGCAATGGTGGCTTGAGTTGACCTGCACCTCGCCGCGCCAGTCGAACGCACGCGACAACAGCGTTCCGTCCTCGACCACGATCGGATGCGCGGGGTCGTTCAGAATCGGGTGCATGGCGCCAGTGCACCATGCCCTCGGGCACCGGCAGCGACGGCACATCCATGCACAGGGACCCTCCGAGCGCCACGTTCAGGATCTGCATACCGCGGCAGGTGGCAAACAGCGGCTTATGGGCCGCCAGCGTCGCATGAATCAGCTTGATCTCGAACGCATCGCGCTCATGGCACAGCAGGCTCTCGTCATAGGGCTCCTCATCGCCCCAAAGCGCCGGATCGACATCCTGACCACCGGGAATCGCCACGCCATCGGCCATGTCCACGTAGTGTTCAATCAAGCTGTCGTCATCGGTGAGCGCCATGATCATCGGCACACCGCCCGCAGCGATGATCGCGTCGAGAAACACCGTGGCACCCGTCTCCTCGGGCGCCAGCTTCTCCGGCATCTTGAGGCACGGATGGCACTCCTCCAGACGAGGCGCGATCAAAATGAGCGGTCGTGTGTTGGCCGAAGATGCCATGGCAGTGCTCCTCCTAAATAGATGCTATGCAGATGCAGCGGATACAGTATGCGCCCTGTTGCTCCCATGCGGGCACGCCGCGCGCAGGCCGTGTTCACGGGTGCTGCGCACGCGCGGTTTGTCCTCATCGAAGCCACGTAACCGGCGAGCAAACGCAGCCGGCCGCCACAGGGCAGGCCGTGATGCGAGCCGACCGATCTAGTGCCCCTTGATGGAGTCGAGGAAATCGCGGGCACGCTCGGTTTGCGGGTGATCGAAGAACGCATCGGGCGTGCCCTCCTCGACGATGGCACCGTCGGCCATAAAGACCACGCGGTCGGCAACGCGGCGCGCGAAGTTCATCTCGTGCGTCACGACGACCATCGTCATACCGCGGCCCGCCAAATCGACCATCACGTCCAGCACCTCGTTGATCATCTCGGGGTCGAGCGCCGAGGTGGGCTCATCGAACAGGATGGCCTTGGGGTCCATGGCAAGCGAGCGGGCGATTGCCACGCGCTGCTGCTGACCGCCGGAGAGCTGTGCCGGCACCTTGTTCGCCTGCGAGGCAACGCCCACGCGCTCCAGCAGCTCGAGCGCACGCGACTCGGCCTCGGCCTTGTCCATGCCGAGCACCTCGATGGGGCCGAGCGTGACGTTCTGCAAGATGCTCATGTGCGCGAACAGGTTGAAGCTCTGGAACACCATGCCCAGCTCAGCGCGGACGGCAGCGAGCTCACGACCCTCTTCGGGCAGCGGCTCGCCCCCGATCAGAATCTGGCCGTCGTCGATTGTCTCCAGGCGGTTGATGGCCCGGCACAACGTCGACTTGCCCGAACCCGACGGTCCGATGACCACCACGACCTCGCCGCGCTGGACAGACAGGTTGACATCCTTCAGCACGTGCAGGTTGCCGAAGTGCTTGTTGACATGGCGCAGCTCGATGACGGGCGCGTCGGCGTTAGTGGGGTTCATGGTGCATCCATTCTCGAAGAGGGTTCGGCAAAGGAACGAAAACGGGGCGGACAGATCATATCGCCGCGCGCTACGCCGGCGACAGGCAGGGTATCCGGGACGTGGGCGCTGGCAGCAGACGCGTCGCACAAGGTACGGGCGGCGGCGGGCGCGGCGCGAACGGACGAGCAAACACACGCGCGCCCGAAAAACGCAAGCAAACGCGGGCGCCCAGGTGCGACCACCGTACGCCCAACCGCTCCTGCGCGCTAGGAGGGGTCGGTTGCGAGGCGATCGACCACCTGCACACCGGTACGGCGCGAAACGTATACCGACAGCTGGTTGATGGCGAAGTTCAAAAGGATATAGATGACCGCAATCACCAAGTAGGTGGAAACGAGCGCGTCGTAGTTGGTGATGAGCACGCGCGCGTTCTGCAGCATGTCCGGATAGCTCACCACGTAAGCCACGGTCGTATCCTTCACCACGACCACCAGCTGCGAGATCAGCGAGGGGATCACGTAGCGGATGGCCTGAGGCAGCACGATGCGCAGCGTCACGCGGAACGGCCGCATGCCCAACGCGAGCGCCGCCTCGGTCTGCCCGCGCGGGACCGCCTGCACGCCGGCACGCAGCACCTCGGCGAGCACGCCGGACGCCGCGAGCGCCACCGGCAGCGCGATCATCCAAAACGCCGGCATCTTGATGCCATACTGGGGAATCACCAGGAAAAAGAAGTAGATCAGCAGCAGGCTCGGCACACCGCGGAAGAAGTCGGTCACCACGCGACACAGCGCCGCCAGCGGACGGATGCCGCTGATACGCCCCAGCATGAGGGCAAGACCCAGCACCAGCGCGATCGCCCCGGCGGTGATGGACACCTTGAGCGTCCCTTCAAGGCCGGCAAGCAGAAAACTCCAAGTGCTCGGCCAGGTGAAGAAGACCCAGTACCGCGGATCGAGCTGGCCGGTTGCCCAGAACTGGTAGACCACGAGGCCCAGCAGCGCCGCGACCGCGATCGCCGCGACACCCGTGCCGATGCGGATCCGTCGCCTCGTTTTGGGACCCGGCTCCTCGTACAGGGCGTCGCGCATGCTGAACGAGGCGACTTGCTTCGATACGCTCATCGTGCGATCCTCACCTTCCGGTCGATGCGATTGCCCACGAACCCAATAGCCACGGCCGTCAGTGCGTAGCCCGCCGCCGCGATGGCAAAGGCCAGGATGCCGCCGGTGCTCCGCGTGTTGATATAGGAGACGACACCGGTGAGCTCAGGCGGCGTCAGCGGGACCTGGGAACCCAGCGAGGTCGACAGCAGAACCGCGATCAGCAGGTTCGTCATGGGCAGCACCGTGGTGCGCAGCACCTGCGGAATCACGATGCGGCGCAGGATTTGGCCGAAGGACAGGCCGATCGAGCGGGCAGCCTCGATCTGGCCGACACCGATCGTGTTGATGCCGGTCATGAAGTTCTCGGACCCGAAGGCCGACGCCACCAAGATCACCGTCACGATCACGCAGGTGCGGTACTCCAGCACCAGGTTCAGATTGGGCAGCGCGTAGACGATGATAATCAGCAGCGACACGCCCGGGATGTTGCGGAACACCTGCACGTACAGGTCGCCCAGCCACCGCAGCGGCTTGAACGGGGACACGCGCAGCACCGTGACGGCAACCGCCAGCACCATCACGAACACGAAGCACACGGCCGTCATGCTCCAGGTGGCCAGCAGCGCATCGAGATAGTTCTGCCCGTATGTGGAGAGAAGCTCCGAGAGCCCCATGGATACCCCCTCGAATGAACGGGGTCCGCCGCAGCGCGGTCGGACCCCATCGAACACGGCCGTACAGCCTTAAAGCGGCGCGGCGCCCGCATTGCCGGGCATCGCACCCTCGCGCGTTTGCCCTTACGCGCCGATCGTCGGCGGCGTGGGCACCTCGGAGACCCCGGCGCGATCGCCGATGCAGATCTTCCAGAGCTCTTCCCAGGTGCCGTCCTGCTCGATCTTGGACAGGAAGTCGTTGACGAAGGCCACGCCGTCCGAGTCGAGCGGCAGACCGATGCCGTAGAAGTCCTCGGGGCCGAACGGATCGCCGGCGAGCTTGTACTTGCCCGGCTGCTTGATCATGGAGCCGAGCAGCATGTTCGTGTCGATCACGTAGGCGTCCACGCGCTTCTGCAGCAGGGCGCTGCGAGCCTCCTCGTCGGTCTTGAACTCCTGCAGCTTCGCGTCGGGCACGAGCTCCTCCATGATGGAGGGGCCGGTGGAGCCGGACTGCACGGCCACGCTCTTGCCGGCCAGGTCGTCCACGCCCGTGATGTCGTCGTTGTCCTTAAGCACGAGCACCGACTGCTGGCTGGTGTAGTACGGACCGGCGAAGGAGATGAGCTTCTTGCGGTCCTCGGTGATGGAATAGGTGGCGAACACGGCGTCCACCTGGTCGTTCTGCAAGACCGACTCGCGCGTGTCGGAGGTGACCTGCGTGGTCTCGAACTTGCTCTCGTCCCCCAGGATGTAGCGCGTCAGCAGCTGGGAGAGGCCCGCGTCGAAGCCGCGCAGCTTGCCGTCCTTCTCGTTCAGCAGGCTGAACAGCGAGGAGGTCTGCACCACGCCCAGGCGGATGCTGCCGGCGTCCTTGATCTTCGTGGCCCACGTGCTGCCCGCAACCGTATCGCCATCGGCAACGGAGCCGGCGGCCACCAGCTTGTCATACGCGTCGGTGTCGAGCGCAACGGCCTCGTCTTCCTCAGCACTGCCGGAGGCGGAGCCGTTGGACGTGGACGCAGGCTCGGCGCCGCAGGCCGACAGGCCGAGCGCGGCAACACCACCGAGTGCGCCCATGCCGAGCACCTGGCGGCGGTTGAAGATGAACTCGTGACGTGAGGATGTACTCATACGAGATCCTTTCCCTGGGCTGCCGGCCCGAGTTCCAGCAGCGCTTGTACACAGATGATACGTTACGAAAAACGCTTACGGCCCCTTATTCCCCGTTCGCGTCATTTTGTAACAGTCATATTACCAATAAGTTTTAGAGGTTAATAGGTTTATTGAAACGGAAACAAATCTTCACAACCGACCCACTGCCTCCGCGCGGCTCGGCACCGCAAGCATCGCATCGACCGCTGCGCCATATCTCCATCACCCGCATGTGCGAAACTGGTACTCTCATGTGTTGCACGACCCGACCGGGCGCGTGCGCGAACGCCAACGGGTTGGGGAGGTCCTTTCGAACGCTATGCTGCTAGAGCGCATCACATCCCCCGCCGACGTCCAGGCGCTTTCGGCGCAAGACCTGCCCGAACTGTGCGCCGAAATCCGGCGAGCCATCCTCACCAGCTCAGCGGCCGTAGGCGGGCACATCGGTTCGAACCTCGGCGCCGTCGAGCTCATCGTGGCCATGCATCGCGTCTTCACCTCCCCGGTCGACAAGTTCATCTTCGACGTCTCGCACCAAACCTATACTCATAAGATGCTCACCGGGCGCGCTCCCTATTATCTGGACCCCGCGCTGTTCGGCACGCTTTCCGGGTTTTCGAACCCCGCAGAATCCGAGCACGACCTGTTCTCGATGGGACACACGTCAACCTCAATCAGCCTGGCATGCGGTATGGCCAAGGCCCGCGATGCGGCAGGCGAGCACCACGATGTCGTGGCCGTGATCGGCGACGGGTCGCTCTCGGGCGGCCTCGCCTTCGAGGGCCTCGATGCGCTGGCCGAACTCAACACCGGCGTGATCGTCGTCGTCAACGATAACGACTGGTCGATCGCCGAAAACCACGGCGGCGTGTACCGCAGCCTGGCGCAGCTGCGCGCCACGAACGGCCAAGCGCCGCACAATATCTTCCGCGCCCTGGGGCTCGACTACCGGTTTGTGCGCGAGGGCAACGACGTGGCGCTCCTTGAGCGGGAGCTGGCCGCGCTTGCCGGCACCGACCATCCGGTGGTGCTGCACATCTGCACCACCAAGGGAGCCGGCTACGACCCCGCCCTGCGCGAGCCGGAAGGCTGGCACCACGTGGGGCCGTTCGACATGCAGACCGGTGAGCTGCGACCGCGCCACGGATCGGCCCAGGTGAAGAGCCCGGTTCAGGGTTCGGCGAAGGCGAATGGCACCAGCGCCGCCACGCCGCCGAGCACTGAAGCCGCCGCGAGCGCCGCTGCCCCGTCGGCCACCGTCGACGCATCCACCCAGGTCGCAGCTCCGTCATCCGCCCAGGCACCCGCCGTGTCGGCCCCGTCGGCCCCCGGCGCGCCCGCCGCACCGGGCGCCGACGCTCCCACCTACGCCGACCTCACCGGAACCTACCTGCTTGAGCGCATGGCGCACGACCCGTCCGTGATCGCCATCTCGGCTGCCACCCCCTACATCATGGGCTTCACGCCCGAACGCCGCCGGCAGGCCGGCGCGCAGTTCGTGGACGTGGGCATTGCCGAGGAGCACGCGGTGACGTTTGCCACCGGCCTGGCACGCGGCGGCGCCAAGCCGGTCCTCGGCCTCTACGGCGTGTTCATGCAGCGCGCCTACGACGAGCTGTGGCACGACCTGTGCCTGAACGCAGCCCCGGCCACGATCCTCGACTTCGGCGCCTCGGTGTTCGGCAACACCGACGCCACGCATCTGAGCTATTTCGACCTCGCGATGCTGGGTTCGCTCCCCCACCTCACCTGCCTGGCCCCGGTTTGCCGCGAGGAGTATCTTGCCATGCTCGGCTGGGCCCTCAGCCAGCGCGAGCGGCCGGTGGTCATCCGGGTCCCGGGGACCCGCGCCACCTCGCGCCCCGCACTTGCGCCCGCGCCCGGCACCGCGTTTTGCACGCCCGCCTGGCACACCGTTCGCCACGGGGCCGATATCGCCGTGCTCGCCTTGGGCAGCTTCTTCACGCTGGGCGAACAGGTTACAGGCGCGCTGTCTGCACACGGCATCAACGCCACGCTCATCGACCCGCGCTTTGCCACCGAGCTGGATGAGGGTACGCTTGCCGACGTCGCGGTGCGCCACGCCGTTGTGCTCACCTTGGAGGACGGGGTGCTCGAAGGCGGCTGGGGCGAGCAGGTTGCGCGGCGGCTCGGGCCCGCACCCGTGCGCGTGCGCTGCTACGGCATCCCCAAGGGTTTCCCCGACCGCGTTGACCCCGCCGAGCTGCTGCGTCGCTGCGGCATCACCGTCGAGGCGATCGTCGATGAGGCCCTGGCGATGCTCGCGGACGTGCGCCGAGGATAGCTAGCGCGCCCGCAGCGCCTCCGGCAGACGACGCTCCCAGGCCAGCAGCTCGCGCTGCCGGTCAACGCCACCCGCGTACCCCTTCAACTCGCCATGCGCTCCCACCATGCGATGGCAGGGCACGATCAGCTGCACGGCGTTGTTCGCCGCAGCCGAGCCCACCGCCCGCGGCGCCGTCGTGCTGCCGCGCCGACGGCCCACGCGTTCGGCCAGCTCCGCATAGGTGGCTGTTTGTCCATACGGCACGCGCATGAGCTCCGCCCACACCGTATGCTGGAAGTCCGTGCCCTCCACGTTCAGCGGGGGCACCCATCGAGGCGCCTGGCCGGCAAAATAGGCGTTGAGCCATCCCCAGGTGCGCTCCACCACGCTGGCCGCCGCCCCGCACTCGGGGCGCGATCCCTGCAGCGACATGCCACCCGACACCGCATCGGAGGCCGCCACCTGCACCGCTGCCGGGAGCTGCGCCGGGCACCAGGCGACAAACGGGTCGCCCGCCGACAGATTCAACTGGCCGTCGAGTGCCCGCATGGGATTGCCGGCGAACTGCAAGCGCACCAAGCCGCGCTCATCGGCCACGATCATGAGGTCGCCCAGCGGCGAACGGTAGGTAGTGCTGATCATGGGACCCCCTTTCACGCCGCCCATTGTACCGCGCCGGCAACGGTACGGCGCCCGGCGCGGCTATTCGGCGCTCTTCAGCGCGCCGACCATGTCGATGCGGTCGAGGCTCCGATTGGTGACCGTGCAGATGAGCAGCGTGAACACCAGCGACAGCGCACCTGCGAGCACATAGGTGAGCGGGTCGACCACCGTGTCGAAGTACAGCGACGGCATCCGCAGCACGTAGGTGAGGAAGCGCGTGATGGCGTACCCCATCGGGCAGCCCGCCGCGATGCCGATCAACGTGAGCACAATCGTCTCCTTGTTGATATACACATGGACCTCGCGGCGGCGGAAGCCGAGTACCTTGATGGTCGCCAGCTCGCGCTCGCGCTCGGAGATATTCGTGTTCGACAGCGTAAACACCACGGCGAAGGCCAGCGCGGCGGCCATCACCGTCACCACGTACACCACCACGTCGATAATCTGAAAGCTGGAGGAGAAGTCCTCGGCGATCTGCGCGGTCGAGCTCACCGAGACGAACGTGCCCGATGCCGCCAGCGTGTCGGCAAGCTCGATCTGGCTGGCCGAGCTGCCGGAAAGCTGCGCCAAGAAGGCGTTGGGCACGCAGGTCTCGCCGAATACCCGGGCAAAGACGTCTTCGGTCATGAACACGAAGTTGCCCAGGTAGTTCACGGTGACGCCGTCGACGCGCACCGAGGCTGTGCGCATGCTCGAATCCTGGAGCTCGAGCGTGTCGCCCACCGAGAACCCCAGCACCTGCTCGGCGTTCTTCGTGATCAACACGCCCGTCCGTCCTGCGGCACGCTCAGCTCCGCGCCGTCATCGTTTGCCAGCGCCACGTAGCGCGACAGGTCGGCCTCGCGCGGCACCACCACGATCTGCATGGACTCCCGCGCATCGCCGAACGTAACCGCCACGGTATCGATGCGCGCCTCGAGCATGTGCTCAACGGCCCCCGTGGCGGCGAGCTCGTCCTCTCCCGCCGTGAAGTCGTCGTCCGCCGTAACCGCCATCAGGTCGTAGCGTGCGATGCCCGCTTCCCCGTACTGGCGCGGCTTGAGCGAGATGACGGTGTCGCGGATGCCGAGGCCGCACACCATGAGGGCGGTGCAGCCCGCGATGCCGAACACGGTCATGAAGAAGCGCTTCTTGTAGCGGAACAGGTTGCGCGCGCTCACCTTGTTCAAAAAGCCCAGGCGCCGCCACACGGGCCCGATGCGCTCGAGCAAGATCCGCTTGCCGGCCCGCGGGGCGCGCGGGCGCATGAGGGAGGCGGGAACCTCGCGCAGGGCATGGCGGCAGCTGAGCGCGGTGGCGCCCATGATCCCCACGGCGAACAGCGCGATCGCCGCCGCGCCGAGCGGCGCATTCAGCTGCAGCTGGAAATCGGGCAGCGCGTACATGGTGTCGAAGATGACGAACAAGATCTTCGGCAGCACCACGAATCCCAAGATATCGCCTGCGATTCCGCCGGTCAGACACGCCGCGCCCGCATAGGCGAGGTACTTGAACAGAATCTGCCCCGGCCATAGCCCAGGGCCTTGTAGAGGCCGATGAGCCCGCGGTCCTCCTCGATCATGCGCGTCACGGTCGTCAGGCTCATGAGCACGGCCACCGTGAAGAAGATGAGCGGGAACACCGTGGCGATCGATTCGATCGAGGATGCGTCCGAATCGATGCTGGCGTAGCTGGCGAGCATCTCGCGCCCCTGGATGTACCAGGTGGCGCGCGGAAGGCCGTCGAGCTCGGCATAGGCGGTGGCGAACCGCGCGTCGACGGCGGCCTTGCTCGCCGCGAGCTCGGCGCTGCCCCGATCAAGCTCGGCCTGCCCCTCCTCAAGCTCACGGCGCTTGCTCGCCAGCTCGCCGGCGCCCGCCTCGGCCTGCTCGCGAGCCTGCGCAAGCTGCTTGTAAGCTGCCTGGGCCTGCGCCAGCTGCGCACGGCCGTCCTTGAGCTGCACCTCGCCGCGGACAACCTCCACCATTCCCGGCGCCAGGTCAGACAGCTGCGACACCAGCGAGCGGATCTGCTGCAGCTGGGCGATGATGTCATCGGGTTCCTGGCTGAGCAGCCCGCGCACGAAGGCACGGAGCGATTCGGGGGCCTGGGCGAGCGCGTCCTCGATCGCCTGTGGATCTGCCCCGCCGGGGTGGGTCTTTCACCTCGGGCATGCTGGCCTGGGCCTTTGCGGTGTCTCAGAAAACCTTCACCCTGAGCTGATGGAACGCGATGACTGGGAGAAAGTGCTGAACATCCGCCCCCTGACCGACCTGCCGAAAAAGGCTCTGGGGTACGATGTGCCCTTTATCACACGGTGGCTGGAACCCAGTGACT
>ENA-OQMN01000282-OQMN01000282.1-human-gut-metagenome-genome-assembly--contig:-NODE-282-length-11743-cov-3.336605_pt1 | contig 11743 bp, 13 predicted proteins | sample MGYA00242765_ERZ504861 | MGnify/ENA primary metagenome ERZ504861 (study PRJEB26092, sample SAMD00036417) | human gut metagenome | host: Homo sapiens | study: EMG produced TPA metagenomics assembly of... | reverse complement strand
GTCCACCTCGGTATAGGCCGACTCTTCGTAGCCGCCCTCGGCGACCGATACGCCCTCCACATCGACCAGCGCATCGATATCGTCTGAGGTCAGACCTAACGTTGAGCGCACGGAGATGTCGAACAGGCGCTGGGAATCGTAGTAGGCGTCGGCCGTGGCACGCAGGTCGTCGCACGCCGCCTTGAGACCCACCAACATGGTGGCGCCCAGCGCCGTGATGACGAACAGCGATATGAACCGCTTGAGGTTGCCGGTGATGGTCCGACGGATGTCGATGGCGAACGCCCGGGGCACGAGCCCCGCCCGGCGCTGTCGGCGTGATGGCCCCGGTCCCATCGCTACCACTCGATATCCGAGATCGGCGTGGGGCTGTCGTTGTGCTCCACGTGCTCAACACGCCCGCTCTTGAAGTGTATGAGCCGATCGGCCATGGGAGCGAGCGCGGAGTTATGCGTGATCACGAGCACGGTGATACCGTCGCGCCGGCAGGTATCCTGCAACAGCTGCAGTACCTGCTTGCCGGTTTGGTAATCGAGCGCGCCGGTGGGCTCGTCGCACAGGAGCAGCTTAGGGTTTTTGGCCAGAGCGCGCGCGATAGAAACGCGCTGCTGCTCGCCGCCGGAAAGCTGGGCCGGAAAGTTCGCCATGCGCGCCTCAAGGCCGACCTTGCGCAGGCAGTCTTCGGCATCGAGCGAATCCGGGCAGATTTGCGCGGCGAGCTCAACGTTTTCCAGCGCCGTCAGGTTGGGGACCAGATTGTAGAACTGAAACACGAACCCCACGTCGGCGCGGCGGTACTCCACCAGCTCCGACTCGCCCGCATGGCTGATGTCGCGCCCGTCAACCAGCACCGAGCCCGACGTGGCCGTATCCATTCCACCTAAGATGTTGAGCGCCGTGGTCTTGCCGGCACCCGAGGCACCCAAGATCACCGCGAGCTCGCCACGCTCGACCGAGAAGCTCGCCCCGTCGAGCGCCCGCACCTCGCCGGCGCCCGAACCGTATACCTTCGTCACCTCGTGGAATTCGATATAGGGCATCTGCCCTCCCGTAACTCGAGCCATTTGCGCAGGCGCGCGGCTGCCCCGGCAACGCCAGCGCGCCCGCAAGCCGTATGCAGCCAATTATACCCGCGGACCGCTACGCGGACTTTTCCGGCACGGCACACGCCCATGCACGTGCTGACGCCCGAGCGCTGGCGCGGGCGCGCGGCAGCCCCGATGCAGGAGCGCAGCCGCGCCCGCAGCCTTACGACGCGCGCATCCCGGGTTCGGGTTCCGTCCATCGGCTCATCCCGGGTTCAGATTGCGTCCGTTCGCGCAACAAGGGTTCGGATTCTGTCCATCGGCACAACAAGGGTTTGGGCTCCGTCCATCCAGAGGGGTTTTCGGCCTCCAAACGGCTCAGACACGAACCCGCGATCTCTGGATGGACCGCACGCGAACCCTGGATTCCGGAATGGGCGCAACCCGACCTCGCAACCACGAGCCGCACCCCGCCGCACCCTCGACAATCGAGCCGCGTCCGCCGCGGGCGTGCAGGCGACCCCAATGCAAGAGCGCGTGCGCGCACGCCCGCTGGCCCCGCCAATCGAGCCACGCCCGCCACACGCACGCCGACCCCGACAACCGCACCGCACACGCCGGCCCGCCAATCGCGCCATCGCGGCGCCGGTCAGCACGCTACGAGCAGAGCAGCTTGGCAATCTGCACGGCATTAGTGGCGGCGCCCTTGCGAATCTGGTCGCCGCAGCACCAGAACGTCAGACCGCGCGCCGCATCGGGATTCGAGATGTCGCGCCGCAGCCTGCCGACCCAAATCAGGTCCTGGTCGCTCGTGTCAATCGGCATCGGGAAACGCTCATGGACGTTTTCCGCGGCACGCTCGTCCACCAAGCGCACGCCCGGAGCGTCAAGCAGCGCGGCGCGTGCCTCCTCAACCGAAATGGCGCGCTCGAACTCCAACGTGATGCTCTCCGAGTGGGACCGCAGCACGGGCACGCGCACGCACGTGCAGCTCACGCGCAGATCCGGCAGGTGCATGATCTTGCGCCCCTCGTTTTGCAGCTTCATCTCCTCCGAGGTGTACCCCTCGCCATCGAATCCACCGATCTGGGGAATCAGGTTGCTGACCAGCTGGGCCGCAAACGCCTGCGGCTCCGGCAGCTGCTCGCCGCGGCCGAGGGCTGCAAGCTGCGCCTCGAGCTCCCGCATGCCGGACACGCCCGCGCCGCTGGCGGCCTGATAGGTCGACACCACCATCCGCGTGACGCCTGCCAGCCGGTGCAGCGGCCAGGTGGGCACCAAGCCGATGATCGTGGCGCAGTTGGGGTTGGCGATAATGCCCCGGTGCCAGGCGATATCGTCCGCGTTGATCTCGGGCACCACCAGCGGCACCTCGGGATCCATGCGGAACGCATGCGAGTTGTCCACCGCCACCGCGCCGCGGCGCACCGCCTCGGGCAGCAGCTCGCGCGCTACGTCGTCGCCGGCGGCCCCCAGCACGATATCGACGCCGTCGAACGCCTCCGGGCGCGCCTCCTCAACGACGACCTGCCCCCAGGGCGTCTCCACCACGCGTCCTGCCGAGCGCGCGCTCGCCAGCAGCCTGAGCGTGCCGACCGGAAACGCCTGCTCCTCCAAGCACGCCAGCATCTGCGCGCCCACCGCGCCCGTCGCCCCAAGAATCGCCACCGTGTACTGCTTCATAGTTCATCCTCTCCATCATGAGCATTCGATGCATGCAAGCGGTCGAGCACCGGCGCCGGCGGACGCGAATATCCCTGCCGCCAGCCCGTGCGAACGCAGGCCATCAGCGGCCAGTCCGTCCCTCAGCCGTCCAAATCAGCTGTCCGAACGATGCCGTCCTCATCGGAAAACGCTCGGTAGATCGTCTTGATCGCCAAGTCGAAGTCCTTCTCCTCAACGCCCGCGATGATGTTGATCTCGTCGCAGCCCTGCGTGATCATGCGCACGCTCACGCCCGCTTCGCCCAGCATGCCGAACAGGTGCCCCGACACGCCCGGACGCCCGCGCAGGTTGCGCCCGACCGTCGCGATGAGCGCCAGGTTCTCCACCACCTCGATCTCGAGGGGCTCGACCTCCTCCTGGATGTCGGCGATCAGCGAGTACAGCGAATCGCGCACGTCGCCCGCCTGCACCACGGCCGCGAACTGATCAACGCCCGTCGGCATATGCTCCACCGATACCCCGTAGCGCTCAAAAAACCGCAGCGCACGGCGCATGAAGCCGATCCGGCTTTTCGTGCGGTCGCGCGACACGCTGATGGCGATGAACCCGCGCTTGCCAGCGATGCCGGTGATGATGGGCTCCGCGTCACCTTCGGTCGCCGTCTCAGAGATGATGGTGCCGGGGTCCTCGGGTGCATTCGTGTTCTTGATCACCAGCGGAATCCCGGCGTCGCGCACCGGGAACACCGCCTCCTCGTGAAGCACGCTGGCGCCCATGTAGGACAGCTCGCGCAGCTCCTCGTAGGTGATGCGCGGAATCGGCTGCGCGCGCTCGACGATGCGCGGGTCGGCCGACAAAAAGCCCGACACGTCCGTCCAGTTCTCATAGAGGTCCGCGCCCAAACACTGGGCCAGGATGGATCCGGAGATGTCGCCGCCGCCGCGGTCGAGCAGCTTGATCTGCCCCTCGCGCGTGGCGCCATAGAACCCCGGCATCACGAAACCGCCCTCGCTGGCGCGCTCGGCAAGCAGCTGCGCGGTGCGCTTCATCGACAGACGGCCGTCGTGATGGAATGCGATGACCTCGGCGGCATCCAAAAACGGCAGCCCCAGGTACTCGGCCATCAGCCGGGCCGTGAAGTACTCACCGCGACTCACCAGCTCCTCGGTGCTGTATCCGCCCGTGCGGGCGCGCGCGGCGAACGCGTCGAACTCCTCATGGATGGGATAGCTCAGGCCGAGCTCATCGGTGATGTCGAAATAACGCTGGCCGATATCGGCAAGCAGGTCGTCACATGACACGTGATAGTGCACATGGGCGTTGACCAGGTACAGCAGGTCCGTGACCTTGGTGTCCTCCTTGGTGCGACGTCCGCATGCGCTCACCACCACGAATCGGCGTGCCGGGTCGGCGTCGACAATAGCTTTGATCTTTCGGAAATGTGCGGCGTCCGCAACCGACGATCCTCCGAATTTCGCGATTTTGATCATGGGATACGCGTGCCTTCCTCTTCCTCACCAAGCTGTCAATCGCCCATGCGACACATGGCAACACTTTATCATGCGCAAGTAGCCACCCCACCGCGCCGCATCCTATGTTTCCAAACAAGAACGTGCTATGAACAGCTATTGAAACCGACACTCCAGCAAGCGCTTTAGCGCGATGGATTCCCTCAGTCTGATACCATGACGGATGCAAGGCTGCCGATCGTTCGAGGAGTTCCGATGGCGTTGTTCCACAGCACGCGTTCCCGCACCGCACACCTGACCGCCAAGGAGGCCATACGCCGCGGCATCGCCCCGGATGGCGGCCTGTTCGTCACCGATGAGCTGGGCGCGGAGCCGATCGACCTGACGGGGCTGGCTGCGAAGGACTATCCGGAGCTGGCGCGCGAGGTCTTGGGGGCGCTGCTGCCCGACTACACACCTGCCGAAATCGCCGCCTGTGTAGAGGAGGCCTACGGCCACACATTTGCGAGCGCCGAGGTCACGCCGCTGGTGCGCTTGGGCGAGACGGACCCGCAGCAGGCAGGCGCAGTCGGCACAGCTGGCGATGCCACCGCGAAAGCCGAACCTGATGCAACGGAAGAAGCACCTGGTGCGGCTGCCGAGGCGAACGACGCGGCGCCCGCCGCACCGCAGGCAAGCGCCACAGCAGGCTCTCGCGCTGCGGCTTCCAACAACACCGCGAACATCCCCACCTACGTGCTGGAGCTCTGGCACGGCCCCACGAGCGCGTTCAAGGACGTTGCCCTGCAGATGCTCCCGCGCCTCATGGCCCGCACGGCCACAGCGACGGGCGGCGGCACTCCCCAGGATGTCGCGGCGGGCTCGGATGCGACAGACACCCAGGATGCGGCAGGCAGCGTGGCCGCAGCGTCTGCCGACGACACCGCTGCCGACGACACCGCTGCCGGCACCACTGCAGCCGGCGCTGCCAACGCCACTGCAGCCGCCTTTCCCACCCGCCCGCCGAGAAGATCATGATCGTCACCGCCACCTCGGGCGACACCGGCAAGGCCGCCCTTGAGGGCTTCGCGGACGCCCCGGGCTGCGGCATCACCGTGTTCTACCCGGAAGGCAAGGTCAGCCGCGTGCAGGAGCTGCAGATGTCCACGCAGCAGGGCGCAAATGTCGCCGTCTGCGGGGTGCGCGGCAACTTCGACGACGCGCAGAGCGCCGTCAAGCGGATATTCGCCGACCGCGAGCTCGCCGACCGCCTGGCCAAACAGGGGGTCGCGCTCTCCAGCGCCAACTCCATCAACGTCGGGCGCCTGGTGCCGCAGGTCGTGTATTACTTCTCCGCCTACGCCCAGCTGCTGCGCGACGGCGCCATCCAGCCGGGCGACGAGGTGGAGTTCTGCGTGCCCACCGGCAACTTCGGCGACATCCTCGCCGGCTACTACGCCAGCCGTCTGGGCCTGCCGGTGGCGAAGCTGCTGGTGGCAAGCGATCGCAACAACGTGCTGATCGACTTTCTCGCCACAGGCACCTATGACCGCAACCGGCCGTTTTTCACCACCACGTCCCCGTCGATGGACATCCTGATCTCCAGCAATCTCGAGCGCATGCTCTACTACCTCTCTGAGGGTGACTGCGAGCTGGTGGCGCGCCTCATGCACGACCTGGCCACATCCGGCGTCTACGCACTGCCCGACGGGCTGCTGGAGCGCATCAGCGGCGTCTTTGGCGGGGGCTGGGCAAGCGAGGAGCAGGTGGCGCAGGCCATCGCCGCATGCTGGAACGAGCACGGCTACCTGATCGACCCGCACACCGCCTGCGGCTATCACGTGCTGGAAACGACCGCCGCCGCACCCGCGGCAAAGGCGCGCGTGCTGCTGTCCACCGCCAACCCCTACAAGTTCCCCCGCGCCGTGGGAGACGCGCTTGGCCTGGCGTGCCCCGAAGACGACTTCGCCTGCATGCAGGTGCTCGAGAACGCGACCGGCACCACGCGCCCGAGCAGCTGTCGAGCTTGCAGAACAAGCCGGTCCTACACACCGATGTGGTCGACGTTGACGAGATGGGCGCCTATGTTGCGCAGGCGGCCGCCAAGCTGTAGAAGCGTCCGCGCGAACGCAGCGCACCCGCAATCATCCGCGCGAGGCTCGCTTCGTCTGCCGCGAGCCTCGCAGAAACCGCACATCCCCAGAGGGTCCTCGTGAGAGCAGGACTGTTTGAGTGCCGGACCGCACGCAAGCCGGAGCGCCCAAAGGAGTCGCCAGCATGATCAAAATCACCGTACCAGCCACGAGCGCCAACCTCGGCATCGGCTACGACACGCTCGGCATGGCCGTATCGCTCTACGCGCACTTCTCGTTTGCGCGCGCCGAGGCGCTCGAGATCTCCGGGTGTCCCGAGGAGTTCCAGAACGAGCACAACCTGGTCTACGCCTCGTTCGCCAACGCGCTTCGCGCCTGGGGCGCAGAGCCCTTCCCGGTGCGCCTGCATATCGAGACGGACGTGCCGGTAGCGCGCGGCCTGGGGTCGAGCTCAACCTGCGTGGTGGCCGGCATCATGGCAGCCGCGGCGCTCACCCGCCGCACCGTCGACCGCGCCGAGCTCGTGCGCCTGGCCACCGAGGTGGAGGGGCATCCCGACAACGTGGCGCCCGCCATCCTGGGCGGAGCCGTCTGCTCGTTCACGCCGAGCGATGGCGAGCCGCGATGCCTGCGCTACGAGGTGAGCCGCAAGCTGCGGTTCGTCACGATCATCCCGCCCTACGAGGTGCACACGCACGAGGCGCGGCAGGTGGTTCCGGCCCAGGTGCCGCTGGCGGACGCCGTGTGGCAGATGGGCCGCGTGGCGGGCATGACGCGCGGGCTGGAAACCGGCGATCTCGCGTTGATCGCCGCCGCCAACGCGACCGGCTGCAGGAGCCGTACCGGCGCGCGCTCATCCCCGATTACGACGCCATCCGCGCGGCGTGCCTGGACGGCGGGGCGGGCACGGCTGTGGATCTCGGGTTCGGGCTCCACGCTGACTGGCCGTGACCGACGACACCGATCGTTGCGAAGTTCTTGCAGGTCCGCTGCGCGAGCGGTTCCCCACTGCGCCACGCGCATCCTCACCGTGCGACACCGAGGGCCGCGCCAGATCGAGTACTCTCGTAAAGGGGCGCGCGCGCGAGGCTGCCACGCGCGCGCCGCCGGGATGGCGACTCGGCGAAAAGGGATCGCGCTGCCGCCGACACCCGTTACGAAGCTCCGGCGGCAGCGCACCTTACGCCACGAGCAGCTGGGCCCTAGCCCAGGTCCTCCCCGTTGCTGGCTATAACCTGCTTGTACCAGTAGAAGCTATCCTTGCGGCTGCGCTCGAGCGTTCCCTCACCGCGGTTGTCCTTGTCAACGTAGATGAAGCCGTAGCGCTTCTCCATCTCACCGGTGCCCGCAGAGACCAAATCGATGCAGCCCCACGGCGTGTAGCCCATAAGATCGACACCGTCTTCCTCCACCGCGAGCTTCATCTGCTCGATATGAGCACGCAGATACTCGATGCGATACGGGTCGTGAATGGAGCCGTCGGCTTCGACCTTGTCATACGCGCCGAATCCGTTCTCGACAATGAACAGCGGCAGCCCATAGCGGTCGGTGAACCAGTTGAGGGCATAGCGCAGGCCCACCGGATCGATCTGCCAGCCCCAGTCGCTGGTCTTGACGAACGCGTTGCGCACGCAGTCGCGCTCCTCGTCGTACTCGAAGTGCACGTTGTCCTCGCGCCACGCGGCCGCGAAGCTCATGTAGTAGCTGAACCCGATGTAATCGACGGTGCCCACGGCGAGAAGCTCCCGGTCCTCAGGCGTGATGTCGATGTCGTAGCCCTTGCGCTCCCAGAGCGCCGCGATGTTGGGCGGGTAGTCGCCGAACGCATGCACGTCGGCATAGTAGTAGCGGCGCTCCATGGCCTTATGGGCCATGAGCACATCCTCGGGCTTGCAGGTGGCGGGATAGACCGGGCACATAGCGATCATGGCGCCGATCTGGAAATTCGGGTTGATGGCATGGCCGATCAGCACAGCTTTCGCGCTCGCCACCAGCTCGTAATGGGCCGCCTGGTACATGAGCAGCTCGCGATTCTCCCCTTCCTCGGCCACGATACCTGAGTCCGCGAGCATGGCGAAGTCCTCGTGATAATTCGCCTGGTTGTTGATCTCGTTAAAGGTCATCCAATACGTGACCTTGTCTTTATACCGCTCGAAGCACACCGTGGCGAACCGCGTGAACAGGTCGACCAACTTGCGACTGCGCCAACCACCGTATTTCTTGACCAAACCGAGCGGCATCTCGAAATGCGACAGGGTCACCACCGGCTCGATGCCATGCGCTCGGCACGCATCGAACAGGTCGTCGTAGAATCGAAGCCCCTCCTCATTCGGCACCAGCTCATCGCCCTCAGGAAAAATGCGCGTCCAGGCAATGGAGGTGCGGAAGCACTTGAAACCCATTTCGGCGAACAGGGCGACATCTTCCTTGTACCGATGGTAGAAGTCGATCGCCTCGTGTTGGGGTAGTTCTCGCCGGGCAGCACCTCGCCCGTAAAGCGGCGACGCGTATTGACGTCACCTGCCGTGGTGACGTCCATCACGCTCGGGCCTTTGCCCCCGACATTCCAGCCGCCCTCGAGCTGGTGGGCCGCAACAGCCCCGCCCCACAGGAAATTGCTGGGAAACGACATCGCAGGTTACCTCCCATCTGCGAGCACGGGCCGAAAGGTCGCGTATCACCCCTCGGCCCGTGCGTATGGTGGAGCCTTCAGCTCCCCTACATCACCCGCAGCAGCGCGCGGGCGTAGTGACTAGGCAGTCTCCGCCAGCTTGGCAGCCTCCTCATCGCAAAGCTGCTTATCGTACTTCTTGAAGAACGGGAAGTAGATAAGCGTTGCGACGACGACGCAGAGGACCGCCACAAGCGCCGCGGTGAACGAGCCCCCGCAGGAAATGAAGGCACCGAGTCCAACGGGCGTAGGCCACGGCATCTGCACGATGACCGACGGGATGAGGCGCATGGAGATCGCCAGGGACGCGATGGCCGCGGACGCCATCGGGGCGAGCATAAACGGAACAGCGAGCGCCGGATTGTAGACAATGGGCAGGCCGAAGATAAGCGGCTCGTTGATATTGAAGAACGCGGGCACGATCTCGGCTTTGCCAATGGCCTTGAGCTGCTCGGACTTGGCGAGGGTGACCATAAGGATCGTCAGGCCGAGCGTGGCGCCCGAGCCGCCCACCGTCACGAAGGCGTTGTTGAACTCGCCCGCCCAGATAGCTGCACCGCCGTCGGCGTTGAGCACGAGGTTGGACAAGGCGATCGCCGAGAGCGGCGAGGTGACGATGGTCGCACCATGCACGCCTACGAGCCATAGCGCGTGGATCAGGAAGTAAATCACCAGGATGCCGGGGAGCGTGTCCACGATGTTGACCACGAACCCGAACGGGATGGCGATGAAGCTGTAAAAATCGGTGCCGAAGGCCATGAACACGCCCTGGATGAGCATGCAGACAATGGCGACGAAGAACCGGGAACCAGGGCCTGAAGAACGGGCAACGCCATCGGGCACCACGTCGGGCAGCTTGATGACGATGTCTTCTCAACGCACAGCGCATAGATGCGCACGGAGAACCACGCGATGATGAACGCGCAGAAGACTGCCCGCGCGCCGAAGCGGGCCGGGCCACTGCTCGCAACGGTCCAGCCGCTGAAGAGCGCATTCTCAGGGTCGGACAGCAGCGAAATGGCGCCGTCAACGATGCCGAGCTGCGGGATGCAGATAAACAGCGCCATCACAGCCATGAGCACGGCGTTGATCGGCTTGATATCGATCTCGTCTTCCTCGGACAGGATGCGCGCATACTCGTAGGCGGTCGCAATCAAGAAGTAGACAGCGATGCACCCGATCGTTGCGCTGTTGGCGAGCATGTACACATTCGAAATCTTATCGAACGAGACGGACCAGATGCCCTCAAGCACCGGAAACGCCTGGGGCAGCACGTTCAGAATCAGGAACATGGAGCCCACGATGGTAAAGGAAATCGACGTCATGCCGGCGAACGTGATGGCACGAATCATGCGAAGCTGCGACAGCTTGGTCATCGGCCCCATGATGTATTTCTCTAGAAAGTCAAACATTTCAATACCTCCGTCATATCGGTAGGCGATCAGGCGTTGTCGTTGTACTTGAGCACGTCGCGATAGCGCTCATAGCGCCTATCGCGCCGGTCGCGCACAAGGACAATGCGGTGGATGATCAGGATCTTGATTGCGAGAAGCGCGCCGCAAAGGACCACGCCCGGAGTCGCTTCGGCAAAGAAGGGGAACAGCACCTGCGGTCCGAGCGCGAGCGTAACGGCAAGCTCGATGCCGCTGAGGGCGGCAGAGGCGATCAGCAGACGATGCGACCAGACGATATACTCCGCCTCGGTTGACGTGGTCGAGATAACTTCAACCATCACCAGAGCGGCGACAAGCGCCTCGACGGCAGCCGCTGCAACCGCCCATCCGAAGCCGAACGCAAGCGCCGTGACGCACCAATACAGACCGGCGAAAAACAGGCCCGCATCCAGGTACCGTATGAGCATAAAGCGATTCCACCTGGCGGATTTCACGGTCTGCTCGCGCCTAAACGCATCCGTTCCCGGCGTGGCGGCGCGATGCCCGCCCGCCCGCGCTCGATCGGCGGCACGCTCCCCAGCATGGGATCGCTGTGCCTGGGCGCGCGCCTTAGCGCGGCGCCGGTCGTCTCTCTGCTTCCTCTTCATCAGCCCATCTCATCCCGTACGTGCCTAGGCCGTCATCTTGTCGATCATCTCGAAAATGGCAGGGCAGTTCTGACGACCGTAATCCTTCATGGGAATGACCTCGACAGGAAGCCCGTCAGCCTTTTTGACGATCTTGTCTTTCTGATAGGAGATCTGCGGGCCCACGAGGATGCAATCGAAACCGGCGCCTTTGGGGTCTTTGAGCTCGGAGAAGCTCCGAGCGGCAACCTCAAGCTCGATACCGTTTTCGGAGGCATATGCCTCCATCTTCTTCATGAGCATGCTGGTCGACATGCCAGCAGCGCAAACGAGCAGAACCTTCATGACAGCTCACTTCCTTCCGAGGCGCAGTCGGCCTCATCGATACGGATACGCAAACGCCCGGAGTGCACCCAAAAAAGGCTTGGATGCCGCCTCAAACCGGTGCAGGCGCCTGCGCGTGCGCGCGGCTATTGGGCCGCAATACGCTCATACAGCGCGATGATCTCCTCGGCCAGGTCCTGGCACAGCATGGAGGTCATCAAATGGTCCTGCGAATGCACGAGCAGCACGTCCACGGGCACGTGCTCGCCGCCGGCTTCGCGGGACAGCAGCTTGGTCTGCTCATCGTGCGCCGCCAGACCGACCTTGCGCGATTCCTCGAGCGTCTTGCGCGCCGTCTCGATATCGCCTCCGCGCGCCTGCGCGATCGCCTCCATGGCCAGGCTGCGCGCCTGGCCGGCAGAAGCAACGATGCCGAACGAGATGAGCTCCATGCTTTCTTCCTCCGCCATGTTTCACTCCTCCTTTCCGTCATTTCG
>ENA-OQMN01000281-OQMN01000281.1-human-gut-metagenome-genome-assembly--contig:-NODE-281-length-11754-cov-7.829965_pt1 | contig 11754 bp, 11 predicted proteins | sample MGYA00242765_ERZ504861 | MGnify/ENA primary metagenome ERZ504861 (study PRJEB26092, sample SAMD00036417) | human gut metagenome | host: Homo sapiens | study: EMG produced TPA metagenomics assembly of... | reverse complement strand
CAATACCTGCGCCGGTGAGGCGCAACATACGCCCACCGCTCAGGCTGGTGACCTGTAAAATCAGCGTTGCGCCCGCTTCTGGTGCAACGGCAGTGCCGGTGGAAAGGGCGTTGAGCTGCTCGCTGGAGATCGCCTCATCTGTTACCGCGAAGGTCGCCTGTTTCGGCTGATTAACCAGCGGCGCGTTGGTATGAAAACGCAGGCTCTGATTGACGATATCGTTGCTCAATGGCGCGGCAAGCCACACCGGCGTGTCGTTATCGGCCAGCGTCAGCAGCACGCTGGTGGTGGCGATATTCAGCGGCTGCCAGCCGCGCTTGAGCTGATGCAGGGCGACAATCACGCCCGGCTCGCTCATGGCCTTTAACAGGCGACGAAAACTGTGCTGGGCATCCTGCACGGGAAGACATAAAAGCGGTTTCCAGGGTCATGCGTTGTCTCCGCGAACCATCGTAAAGAAGTCGACCCGGCTGGCGTTCACTTCGGCCTGGCGCGCGGCAATGCGTGCCATACGGTCAGCGTCCAGCGGGCGATAAGGGTTCTGATAAGTTTTGAAAGTGGCGGTTTTGCTGCATCAGCGCATCAATCAGCGCACAACGTTCGGCGTGCTGTTTGTCGCGCCCCCAGCACCCCAGCTATAGCCGAGCGTGCCGTCAGTCAGACGCACGGCGGCGCGGGTGAGCGTGGCGTCGCCAGCAAAAAAAGCGTTCGCCGGTGCCGCCCATTCGCGCCTGAATCTGCACCAGGCCAGTTTCAGCGGCGCGGATCACCTCATAATCGGCGTTGATGTTCAGCGCGTTCAGGCGGGCTGCCAGTTCAGCCGGTTGGCTGTGCGCCAGCACGGACATCCAGTGCTGGCGGGTCGCGGTATCTGCGTGCATTCAGTGCTCCATAGTGAATTCAATCATGTCGGCGCGCGTCAGGCTGACGGAGTACTCCGCCGGGCTGCTTTCACCGTCACGGTGGTTAAGGGTGCGCACGCACAGCAGCGGCGACAGATTCGGGATTTCAAGACGCTGGCACTCTTTGGCCTGGGCGCGACGGGCGCTGATCCGCGTCTGACTGCGTCGTAGCGTAATCCCCGTTTGCTCGCGCAGAAAATCGTGCAGCGAACCGCTGTCGAAACGTTGCAGCGTCGGCCAGAGGGTGAGGTCCGCAAAGTAGTGGTCGATTAAACAGAGCGCGACGCCGTTGACCCGACGCAGGGTGCGCAGGTGGATGACGTTCTCCCCCTCGGTTATCCCCAGCGCGTCAGCGACGTGACCGGAGGCGGGGCGCAGCACCGATAGCAATTTTCGCTGGTGGATGGCTGCCCTGGTCCAGCAGGTTCTGGCTAAAACGCGCCTGGGCGTTGAGCGGGTAATCGAACGGGCGCATCAGCACCAGTACGCCGACGCCCTGACGGCGCTGTACCCAGCCTTTTTCACCAGTTGGTCGATGGCGCGGCGCAGGGTGTGGCGGTTCACCGTCAAAGCGCGCCGCCAGTTGCTGCTCGGCGGGAAGATAGTCGCCGCAGCGGTAGTGTTGACGAAGCTCCTGCTCAAGTTTTGCGGCTATCTCCTGATTAGCGTGTTGGGTAGCTGGTCGGATGTGTAGGTCTTAGCCGGCATGGCCGTGTTCTTCATGACCGGTCTCAAGGCCCATGTTCCTCGACTTCTCCTTCACCGCGATTTCCGTCCTGTCCGGAATGGTGGCGGTGTACCTCTCGTCGCGCACGGTGCGAACCACCGAGCGCTTCCCCAATGGCATGTTCGCACTGGAACCTATCTACGCGATCTGCAAGGCCATTTTCACCATGTCGTTGTTGGTGTATTCGCTGATTGACGTGTGCCGAGTAGCGTACGACTACTTCGTGTTCGGGTCCGGCGAACGCATTGAAACCGGCCCGGTGGTCATCTACGAGATCCTGACCGTAATCGTGTGCTTCAGCCTATACACGTATTACCGGCGCTCCAACCGATCCATCGGCGATTCCAGCACCATGCTCACCGCCGAGTGCAAGAGCACGTTGGTCGACGGATCGATGTCGTTCGGCATCGGCGTAGTTGCCATCTTCCTGATGCTGCTACCGGCCGGCGGTCCGCTTGACTTCCTGCACTACACCGGCGATTTCTTCATCACCGTGGCTTTGGTGGCATTGACCATCAAGGAGCCGTTCAGCGTGCTCAAAGAGGCGTTCGTGGAATTGGTCGGCGGCGTGCATGACGACGATGAAACCAACGCCTACGTGGAGGCCGAGGCACAGCGCCATCTGCCTGCCAACACCGACTACGAGCAGACGCTGATCTTCAAGACCGGTATGAACTACACCGTTGACGTGTATCTGAGCGGCATCGGCGAAACCATTGATGTAGCTGACCTCATCGAATGCAAGCGCTCGCTGGAAAAGGAGCTCAGCAAGCGCCTGCACATCGTGGACGTGGACTTCGTGTTTGACTGATTGATGGGTTTGAAGCGACTACTTCAGACTCCAAGTGGAACCCTGCGGGCCGTCTTCGATGGCGATGCCGGCCTTGGTCAGGGCGTCGCGAATCTGATCGGCCTTGGCGAAATCCTTGGCCTTGCGAGCTTCGGCACGGGCGTTGAGCTGTTCGGCGATCAGTGCCTCCAGCGCTGCATGCTCGGGCGACTCGGCCGTGCCATCAGCGGCACCGCCGGCAGCGCCGGCGGACACCCACGGTTCGGCCAGCGGGTCCAGGCCCAAGGTGTCGAGCATGGCACGCACGGCGAGCAGCGCCTCACGCACCTCGGCCTTGGCGGTTTCGGAATCGGCGCGGTCAGCCAGCTGTGAAAGCAACGTATTGCCGGAACGGATGGCGGTGAAGATCGCGGCGGTTGCACCAGACACATTGACATCGTCATTCATGGCGGCCACGAAATCGGCGGGCAAATCGTCGGCGGAGACGGCAGTGACTTCCTCGCGAGAAGGCTGTCCACCCAGCGCCACACCGGCACGCTCGATGAAGTTCGAGACGCGGTCGTATGCGGCCTGCGCCTCGACCAGCGCCTGATCGGACCATTCGAGCATCGACCGGTACTGCACGGAGCCCAGGGCGTAACGCACCACCCAAGCGGAATGCTCAGCCAACACGCTCGGCACGGACAGGCCGGTGCCCAGCGACTTCGACATCTTCTCGCCCTTGGCGGTCACCCATGCCGAATGCATCCAGCGCGCAGCGGAGGGGTAGCCGGCCGCACGGGTCTGAGCCATTTCGTTTTCGTGGTGGGGGAAGCGCAGATCCAAGCCGCCGCCGTGAATGTCGAAGCCATCGCCCAGGTAACGGTGGGACATGGCGGAGCATTCGATGTGCCAGCCAGGGCGGCCCACGCCAAACGGCGTCGACCAACGGGCGTCCTCGGGATCGGTGTCCTTCGGAGCCTTCCACAGGGCGAAATCACGCGGATCATGCTTGTCGGGGGAGGCATCGGCCGGGTCGACCGGATTGTACTTGTCGGCACCGGTGGCGTCCACGGACGGGCCCATGCGGTCGGCCACGGCGGCGGCCTCATCGACTTCGGAGGTCTGCTTCTGGTGAGTGAGTTCGCCGTAATGCGGCCAGGATGCCACATCGAAGTACACGTTGCCGGTGGGCTTGCCGTCCGCATCCGTGACCACATAGCCGTGACCGTTGTCGAGAATGCGCTGAATCAGGTCGATCATGTCCGACATGTGGCCGGTGGCGCGAGGTTCCACAGTGGGCGGCAGTACGCCGAGCGTGTTGTATGCCTCGGTGAATTCGCGCTCGTAGTAATAGGCGCGGGCCCACCAACGCTGGCCTGCGGCCGCGGCCTTAACGAGAATCTTGTCGTCGATATCGGTCACATTACGCACAAAAGTGACTTTGTAGCCGAGCTTCAAAAACCAGCGGCGCACGATGTCGAACGCCACGGCGGCACGGATATGGCCAATATGCGGTGACGATTGCACAGTCGCGCCACACACATAAATGCCGACTTCGCCCGGCTTGAGCGGCACGAAATGGCTGACCTGGTGCGAGGCGGTGTCATACAGATTCAGGCCTTCTGCGGCCTTGGCAACATGCACCGGCGTCAGGCTTGAAGGCATGACGGAAATGTTGAAATCCTGCGGTTCTTGGCTGTTTCCCATAACACTCAAGCGTAGGGTCCGAACCAGACATGCTGAATCGTTACTCGAAGAGTTTGATGAACGCTTCACAGGTGGGGCCCGAACGAGGTGACAGACGGATGAGAAGCGGGACAACAGTCTCGCGAGAACACGTCTTTGACCGCTGCGGAAACTGCGAGATTCATGGATTTGCCCTGCTCGTTACGCAAACGGGGAACGCTCGTGCCACAATAGAAGTCATGGCCACACCACAAGTGCTCATTTTGCAACATGTCCCATGGGAACGCCCGGGACGCATATTGTCGAACCTCGAGGACATCGGTCTTGAGACGGTGACGATGAATATCGTCGACAAAAAGAAACCGGACTTGCCTGATTTCGGCGAACTGGCTGGCGTGGTAATCATGGGTGGGCCTATGGGCGCGCTTGATTACGACAAGTATCCGGGGCTGAAGGCAGAAGCCAAGTTGGCGCGTGCCGCCGTGGCTTCAGGCAAGCCGATTCTCGGTGTATGCCTGGGGCATCAGATTATCGCCACTGCGCTTGGTGCGCAGCTGCGCAAGGGCGATGCGCCGGAGATTGGGTTCGCGCCGATCAAGCGTGTGGACAAGCATGACTTCTTCTCCATGTGGGATAAGCAGCTGACAGTGCTGCACTGGCATAACGACGTGGTGGGCCTGCCCGCGGAAGGCCAGCTGCTGTCGCGTTCGTCTTCCACCAAGGTGCAGGCATTCCGACTGGGATCCGCGCTGGGCATGCAGTTCCACCTGGAAGTGTGCGGCTCGCTGCTGGACGAATGGCTGGATGAGCCGAGCATGGTCAAGGATCTCAAGGCCGCGGGTGGTTCCAAGTCCCAATTGCGCGAGCAGTTCGCCCAATACGACCAGCTACTGCAACCGCTCGCCGAGCAAGTGTTCTCCGGTTTTGCGGCCCGCTGCAACTCCTACGCTCAGACGCTGAACAAATAACGTTTGCGGGCCGCCGCTGGGCAAGCGTGGCGCTACATTGGTGAGTCATGCCGACTTATGACATTGGACTGGAACACGTTTCGCTCGCTTTCGCTACCAAAACCATCTTCACTGATGTAACGCAGGGTGTTTTTGAAGGCGACCGCATCGGCATCGTCGGCAAGAACGGCGACGGCAAATCCACGTTGCTGCACCTGTTCCGCGGTGCTCAGGAGCCGGATTCCGGCCGCGTGACAAAGCGTGGCGGACTCACGTTCGGCATGCTTGACCAGCGTGATCCCCTTGATGACAACGCCACCATTCGCGAAGCCGCACTTGAGGGGCGCGCCGACTACGAATGGGCGTCCGATAACACTTCCCGTGAAATCGTCGAGGCATTGCTCGGCGGCATGAGCCTGGATGCCAAGGTCGGCTCCTTGTCCGGCGGCCAGCGTCGCCGCGCCGATTTGGCCCGACTGCTGCTCAAGGATTGGGATATTCTTGCACTTGACGAGCCCACCAACCATCTCGACGTGGTCACTATCCACTGGCTTGCCGAACATTTGAAGAACCGCTGGTCCAAAGGCCAGGGCGCTCTGTTGCTCGTGACCCACGATCGCTGGTTCTTGGACGAGGTCTGCGAATCGATGTGGGAAGTCCACGATGGCGTGATCGAGCCGTTCGAGGGCGGCTATTCCGCATATATGCTGCAGCGCGTGGAACGCGATCGCCAAGCCGATGTGCGCGAAACCAAGCGCCGCAATCTGGCTCGCAAGGAGCTCGCATGGCTTTCCCGCGGTGCTCGTGCCCGCTCCACCAAGCAGAAGTTCCACGTCAAGGCCGCACGCGAATTGATTGCCGATGTGCCGCCGATGCGTAACACACTTGAACTGAAGCAAATGGCCACCTCCCGTCTCGGCAAACAGGTGGTCGATTTGGTCGACGTGACGCAGATTTTCGAAAAACCGCAGGGCATGGCCGATATCGACCCGGATGTGGCGGCGCTCTCCGCGTCCGCTTCCCGCGTGGATGTGGTCAACGCCATGTACGCCGAGCCGCAGCTGCATGGTTCCGTTGAGGTGGCGGTCACCGACATGACTGACCCGCGCCTGGTGGACGCCGGCGTGCCGGAAGCCGTCGAGTCCGCTGAGGAAGCGCGTAAGAAGGCCGAGGCTGAGAGCGGCAATCCGCAGCTTGCTGACGATCGCGAGGTTCGTCGCATGAACACGGGTGGTGAAACCATCGGCGGTGGCACTGCTGCAACGGATTCGGATGATGACACTGCTGCAGCCGGTGTCACCTCGGCTGCACGCAAGGTGACGGTTTCCGGCCGCGAGATTCTTGACGATGTGACTTGGCTGATTGGCCCGGGCGACCGCTTCGGCATCGTCGGTGCGAATGGTGCCGGCAAGTCCACGCTGCTTAAGTTGATTGATGGCACACTCACCCCGACCGCAGGCCATGTGAACATTGGCAAGACGGTGAAGTTCGCGGTGCTCTCGCAGCGCCTCGATGAGCTGGAGAAGCTCGGCAAGTACAAGATCAAGGAAGTGCTTTCCCGCTATAAGCCGAGCTACATTGTGGATGGCAAGGAAGTGACGCCGGGACAGTTGATGGAGCGTCTCGGCTTCGAATCCGCCCAGCTGATGACGCCGATCCGCGATCTCTCCGGTGGTCAGAAGCGCCGCATGCAACTGCTGCTGATTCTGCTTGACGAGCCGAACGTGCTCATCATGGACGAGCCCGGCAACGATCTGGACACCGATATGCTCGCCGTGATGGAAGACCTGCTCGATACTTGGCCGGGCACGTTGATTGTGGTCTCCCACGACCGGTACCTGCTGGAGCGCGTCACCGATCAGCAGTTCGCGCTGATTGGCGGCAAAGTACGTCACTTGCCCGGCGGCGTGCAGGACTACCTCGATATGGTTGAGGCTATTAAGAACGGCAAGGGATTGCCGGCTGACACGCCTGGCTTCGCGGGCACCGGTAGCAGCTCGGCGAAGTCTGGTAAGGGTAAGGCGGCCGCCGTCAACGCTGCCGCATCTCTCCCTCAGTCCGCTTCGCGGATAGCTCCCTCGTCAGAGGGAGCCAATAACGGTGAGAACTCCACCTCGAAGCTCACCGGCAAGGCCTTCCACGAGGCATCCAAGCGCGTGAATGCCATCGAACGTAAGCTCGCTAAGCTTGAAGAGCAGAAGGCCGATCTCGAGGCGCAGATGGCCGCCCATGACCCGAGCGACTACGAGGGTCTCAACAAGCTCAATGAACAACTCACCGCCGTCAATACTGAAAGCGATGATCTCGAAGCCGAATGGCTCGAACTCTCCGAACAATTGGAGTAGCGGGAGAAACCGTAACGTTCACAAGGCCTCGGCAGTTTGCCGGGGCCTCCCGCTATGCAAACTCCCACGGATTAATCAATTCCACGTCGGTACCTTCGAAGTCCTTGATATTGCGCGTGGCTATGGCCGCATCCCAGGAACAGGCAATTGCCGCAATCATGGCGTCTTGAATACTGGTAGGTGTGCCCCTGTGTTCGCGTTCGACAAGGATATGGGCATAATCCGCAGCTGCCTGAGTGTCAAATGCGAACGTTCTGTCCTCTAATGTCATAAGCGCCAGCTTGACGGTCGTATCTGTGTACTTTCGTCGTTTGCCTTCAGGCATGCGACATATTCCGGCCAACAACTCGGCGACGGTGATGGCGGTGGTTGCCAAATTGCTTGTATCTTGGTTCCTCAGCCAATTGGCAACGTGTTCGTCTGGCTGTTTCTTGATGATTTCGCTGATGACGTTGGTGTCCAGAATAATCATGGCCGATTCCTATTCAAAAGATACTGGCGGTCGGGAATCGGCGGAATTTCGCTCGGATAGTGGGAGTTCCCCCTTGTCGAGTCCCTCAAAATCCATGTTCTTCATGAATTCGCGGATCTCGTCATAGAAATTGGTCTTTCGCGTGATTTCATGCGCCACCGTGCCAGCCAGCCATTCTTCAAGAATGGATCGCACCTGAGATTCCATGGAGCGGTTGTTTTTCTCAGCCACTTCTTTGAGCTGCTGAATCTGCTCATCGGGTATTTTTCGGATGGTCAATGTTGCCATGATGCACCTCCTTGTTGCTGTCATAATGCTAGCATGAGGTGCTGTCGTTTTGCTTGCAGTACGGGTGATGAGGTATGCACGCATGAAAAAAGGCGGATATGCATCATGCGCATCCGCCTTTTGAGCTTGGACTGGGTCTTCCCGCAGTCGCCGAATCAGCGCCCGGTAACCTCGGAACCGACGACCTTTTCGCTCAGGGCGCGCGGGCCGCGGGTCACGGCTACGGCACCGGAGCGCACCAGCTCAATCACACCGTAATGCTCCAAAAGCCCCAGCAGGGCGTCGATCTTGCCTTCGGCACCGGTGGCCTCAATGGTCAGCGATTCCGGATTCACGTCCACCACGCGCACGCGGAACAGACGCACGATCTCCAGCACGTCGGAACGGTTGGATTCGTTGGCGGCCACCTTGATGAGCACCAGTTCGCGTTCCACGGTGGAGTTCGGGTCGAGTTCCACGATTTTGAGCACATGCAGCAGCTTGTTGAGCTGCTTGATGATCTGCTCCAGCGGCACGGCCTCCACGTCGGCGGTCACCGTGACGCGAGAGATGTCCGGACGCTCGGTGGGGGAGACGGACAGCGAGTTGATGTTGAACGCACGGCGGGCGAACAGGCCGGCGATACGCGCCAGCACGCCTGGGCGGTTCTCCACCAGCACGGACAGCGTATGACGCTGGGAACCAGGCTGGGATGCAGGATAGTTAGCCATGAGTGTTCTCCTCTCCTCAGTGCTCGCTCGCAGTGGCAGCGGCGGTCTCGTGCTCGAACACGCCGGTCGCATGCTCGTCCGGACCGGTTCCCGGAGCCGGGGTGCCGCCAGCCAGCGGCTTGATGCCGGGCTTGTACGTCACCTCGTCGTTGGGGGCGCCGGCGGCTACCATCGGCCACACCATCGCATCCTTCCACACGCGGAAGTCGATCAGCACCGGGCGGTCGTTGATCTGGTTCGCCTTTTCGATGGCGGCAATCGCCTCTTCCTCGGTGAACGCGCGGATACCCACGCAGCCGTATGCCTCGGCCAACTTGATGAAATCAGGCACTTCGAGCGGCGCATCGCCGTCGGCCAGTGCCGCCGCACCATCGGCACCGTGCGCTTCACCATCGAGCAGGTTGGTCTGCGAGTAGTGGTGCTCGTAGAACAGCGTCTGCCACTGACGGACCATGCCGTATACGGAGTTGTTCAGAATCGCGATCTTCACCGGAGCGTGGTCCAGGAACGCGGCGGCCAGCTCCTCAGAGGTCATCTGGAAGGAACCGTCACCATCGATCAGCCACACCGGCTTCTTGCCCTCGAATTCACGGGCCGAGCCCACGGATGCGCCGATGGCAGCCGGCAGACCGTAGCCCATCGTGCCGAGGCCTCCGGAGGAGATCCAAGCGTGCTGGTTCTCAAAATCGATGAACTGCGAAGCCCACATCTGGTGCTGGCCCACACCGGTCACCCAGATGGTGGACGGATCGGCCATCTCAGAGAGCTTCTTGATGACCCACTGCGGGGCCAGCGATCCGTCGGTCGGCTCATCCCACGTCATCGGGTATTCCTCGCGCCAGCCGTCGATCGCCTTCCACCAGGGGGCCAGATTCGGCTTGCCCTGAATGGCCTGCGTACGCTGAATCTCGGGAATCAAGTCGTCGAGCACGGTAGCCACATCGCCCACGATCGGCACGTCGGGCTGACGGTTCTTGCCGATTTCAGCCGGGTCGATGTCAATGTGAATCACGCGGGCGGTCGGTGCGAAGGCGTCGAGCTTGCCGGTCACGCGGTCGTCGAAACGTGCACCGATGGCCACAAGCAGGTCAGCGCGCTGCACGGCGCCGGTTGCGGCAATCGTACCGTGCATGCCTAGCATGCCGAGGTTCTTCGGGTCGGAGTCGGGAATGATGCCGCGTGCGGGCAGGGTCGTGACCACGGGAGCGCCGGTCAGGTCGGCCAGAGCCTTGACCTGTGCGCCGGCGTTGGAGCGGGCGGCGCCGCCACCCACATACAGCACCGGGCGGTACGACTGAGAGAACAGCTTCGCCGCGTCGGACAGCACACGGCCGTGCGCCTTGGTGGTGGGGTTGTAGCCGGGCAGAATCATGCGCTGCGGCCATGAGTAGTACATGTCGCCGGTCTGTGCGGTCTTGGTCAGATCCACGACCACCGGGCCGGGGCGGCCGGTGTTGGCGATGTAGTACGCCTCGGAAAGCACGCGAGGAATGTCCTGCGCGCGGGTCACGAGGAAGGAGTGCTTGGACACCGGGTAGGTGATGCCCACGATATCCGCCTCCTGGAAGGCATCAGTGCCGATGGCTTGCACGCCCACCTGACCGGTAATCACGACCATGGGCACGGAGTCCATGTTCGCGTCCGCAATGGCCGTGACCACGTTTGTGGCACCCGGGCCGGAAGTCACGATGCACACGCCCACCTTGCCAGTGGCCAGTGCGTAGCCTTCGGCGGCGTGGCCGGCGGCCTGCTCGTGGCGCATAAGCACGAAGCGGAACTTCGTGTTGTCTTTGATCTCGTGGTAGACGGGCAGAATCGCGCCGCCAGGAATGCCGAAGACGTCCTCGACGCCGAGGTCCTCCAGCGAACGAATCAGCGCCTGGGCGCCAGTCATCTTCTCGCCATCGACGATGGTCTGCTTATCGGGGGCCGTGTTGATTTTCGGTACACCGCTGAATGCCTGCAAAGGCGTGGGTAAAGCCATGATTCCTCTCACCTCATAGGTTTTGTCGCGAACCTGCCCGACCTTGGGATGGGGCCGGGTGCCCGCGTGTCTGATTCCAGTCGCTTCCCCGAGACTTGTGGCCCCGGCGCGACTCGTCGCTCATGTTGGTATTAGTCTATTCGCAAATCCGACAGCGGGCTTACTTAGTCCGCGTCTTGAACGAGTCCAGTGACTTCCAGCCCGCTTCGGCGGCCGCCAGCTGCGCCTTACGCTTGCTGGAGCCCTTACCGATGCCGATGATGTCGCCGTTCTCGCCCAATGAGACGCGCGCGGTGAAGATCTGCGCGTATTCCGGGCCGGAGACCTCCATATGGTAGACAGGCTCCTCCTTGCCGAGGCCGTGCGCCTTGACGGTCAGCGAGGTCTTCCAGTCAAGTGCCGGGCCCTCGGTGGCCACTTCGGCGAGCGTGTCGTCAATAAGCCGGTGAATCACCTTGCGTGCCTCGTCGATGCCGTGTTCCAGGAAGGTCGCGCCGATGAGCGATTCCACGATGTCGCATAGGATGGAGTTCTTCTCCGCGCCGCCCTGCTCGGCTTCTCCGTGACCCAGCAGAATGTAGGGGCCCACCTTGAGCTTGGTTTTGGCGATGGCGCTCAGCGCGTCTTCGGAGACGGCCTTGGCGCGCATCTTGGCCAGTTGTCCCTCGGTCATATCCGGGTGAATGGTGAACAGCGTTTCAGTGGAGACCAGTTCGAGCACCGCGTCTCCCAGGAATTCGAGGCGTTCGTAATTGGCCACGCCGGGGTGCTCATGCGAGAAGGAACGGTGGGTGAGTGCCTGCACGAGCAGATCCGGGCTGAGAGTGGTGCCCAACGCTTCAAGAAGCTCGTTGGCCGGCGTCGGCTGCTGTGGGGTTTCATTACTCATGATTGTTGTATGGTCCTTCACGCGATGGTGAT
>ENA-OQMN01000280-OQMN01000280.1-human-gut-metagenome-genome-assembly--contig:-NODE-280-length-11757-cov-6.412468_pt1 | contig 11757 bp, 10 predicted proteins | sample MGYA00242765_ERZ504861 | MGnify/ENA primary metagenome ERZ504861 (study PRJEB26092, sample SAMD00036417) | human gut metagenome | host: Homo sapiens | study: EMG produced TPA metagenomics assembly of... | reverse complement strand
AACTTCTACTCCAACGAACTCATCGAAGAACTGCTCGGCTATGCGAACATCTTCAAGATCAACGACGAAGAGCTGATCATGATGCGCGACATGTTCTCCATTCCTGAGTGCAACGACGAAGAGGCATACGGCGATGATTGACTCGGTGAGGTACTTTTTCCAAGCTGCGCGGCCCTCGGGCTTGGTGAAGTCCCAGAATGCGCCGTCGCCGCCCCACCATTTGCCGACACCGTAGGTCTCGGGTTTTTTGCTGTCCTTCACAAAGACGCCGTCCTGCTCAAACTCGTCAAAGCGGGGGTGGCACAGCAGGATGCCGGGCTTGACGTTGGGCACGTTCTGGGCGTGCTTTTCGTTCATGGCGTGGAAGTAGCCGCTGGGATCCTTGAAGCGGTCGGTGTTCCATGTAAAGACGCAGCGCTTGTTGTTCTGGCTGGTATAGCCGCTGGACAGGTGGAAGCCATCGATGGGGAAGCCCTCTTCCTTGATGGTGTCGATAAAGCCCAGCACAGCATCATCACTGTCCTTTTCCAGCTCGGGGTAGTACATGCTGGAGCCCTGATAGCCCAGCGCACGCTTGGGCAGCAGGGCTGGACGGCCGGTCAGCAGGGTGTAGTTGTCCACGATACGGGCAATGGTGTCGCCGCCGATCAGGAAGCAGTCCGGATCGCCGCCGTCTGCCTGAAAATAGGTGTAGCGGGGCCAGTAGTTGCTCTTTTCGCAGCCCATGTTGAACACGGACTCGTAGAAGTTGTGGTAGAACACACCCACAGCCTTGTGGGTGTCGCGGTCCAGACGGATATAGAAGGGGATGTGCTTGTAGAGGGTATCCATCTTCTCGGCATCGTAGCCCATGGCATCGGTGGCGCGCTCCCGCTGGAAGGTCTTGTTCTTATCCAGCAGGCCGGTCTTTTCGCCAAAGCCGTAGAAGCAGTCATCCTCCTTCATCCGGCTGTAAGCCACCACGCGGTTGTTGGCGTCCTTGACGAAGGGGTTGCCGGGCAGGGTGCTGTACAGCTCGGAGCCATCGGCAGCCAGCAGCTTGAAGTTGATGGGATCCTTGTCCACCACCAGCGTCACCTTGCCGGTGGCAAAGGTGAGGGTGCCGTCGTCCTCGGTGAGCTCGGCGGCAAAGGGTTCCACACGGGTGCGCTCACCCTTGAACAGCTCGTCCATCCGATCCTCCCATGCGGTGGTCATCAGGACGTAGGACTCCTCTGCCAGCTCATGGTCAAAGCTTGCGCGGACGCGGACGATCTCATCGGTCACAAAGCAGACCTTGATATCAGCGTTATCAGTATGCAGCAGGAAAGCGCCGTCCTTGCGCTCCATGCCGGTAAAACGGGAGCAGATCTCCATAATTTTTACTCCTCTCAAGTTTTTGATAAAAAATGCCCCCATTCCCCCTCAGATGCAGGATATCTTCAGAGAAATGGAGGCAACGTATTCGTTGCTTTACCCGGAACAGTCAGGGCTTAGAACGTCCAGCCAAGGCTGGGCACCAGACCGCACAGGTACGGGACACACAGCGAGACGGCAGGGATGAAGGTGACAAGGAACAGTGCCACGACCATGGCGGTGAACAGCGGCACAATGTACTTGGTAACGCCTTCGATCTTGACCTTGCCGACACCGCAGCCCACGAACAGGCAGGAACCGACCGGCGGGGTGACCGAGCCGATGCCCATGTTCATGATGAGCATGATGCCGAACTGCACATCGCTCATGCCGATGCTGCGGGTGATGGGCAGGAAGATGGGGGTGAAGATCAGGACAGCCGGGGTCAGATCCAGGAACATACCCATGACCAGCAGGAACACGTTCATGATCAGCAGGATGACGTAGCGGTTGCTGGAAATGCTCATCAGTGCGTTGCTGATGGCGGCGGGGATGCCGGAGTAGCTCATGACGTAGGACATGATGGAGGAAGCGGCGATCAGGAACAGGATGGTAGCGCTGCTCTCCATGGTGTCAGCCAGCAGGTCGTAGAAGCTCTTGAAGGTCATCTCTTTGTAGAGAACAGCCAGCACGCCGCAGTACAGGCAAAGCACGACACCGGCCTCAGTAGCGGTGAAGAAGCCTGCCAGAATGCCGCCCATGACGATGATGACGGCCAGCAGAGCGGGCACTGCATCAATGATGATCTTGATGGCGGGGTCGGGATCCTTGACATCAGAGGACTTATAGCCCTTCTTGACGGCGATGAACACAGCCAGACCAGCCACGCACAGACCCATCAGGATGCCGGGCAGGTAGCCGCCCATGAACAGAGCAGCCACAGAAACGCCGCCGGCGGTGATGGAGTAAAGGATCAGCGGGCCGGACGGGGGGATCAGGATGCCGGTGGGGGCAGAGCAGATGTTGACGGCTGCGGAGTAGTTGGGGTCGTAGCCCTCATCCAGCTCCAGCGGAGCCATGATGGAGCCCATGGCGGAGGTAGCTGCCACAGAGGAGCCGGAAACGGCACCGAAGAACATATTGGCCAGAACGTTGGTGGCAGCCAGATAGCCGGGCATCTTGCCCACAGCCAGACGCGCCAGACGGACAAGGCGCTTTGCAATGCCGCCCTTGTTCATGATGTTGCCGCCCAGAGAGAAGAAGGGCAGCGCCAGCAGAGAGAAGGAGTCAATGCCCGAGAAGCAGCGCTGTGCGGCGGTCAGGGCAAAAATTGCGGGATCCATGCTGAACAGTGCCGTGAAGATGGATGCAATGCCGATGCCTGCCGAGATGGGCACACCGACCAGCAGCATGACAAAGAAGGAACCGAACAGCAGTAACGTAGCCTGTACAACCATTATGCGTTTTCTCCTTTCTTTTCCTTACGCTCCGCGAAGAGCTGTACATACTTCAGCACGCGAGCCAGAATGATGAACACGCCGGAGATCGGCAGGATGGAATACAGGAACTTGAAGGGAATGCGCATGACCGAGGAAACGTTGGTGGCGTTTGCAGTCAGCTTCCAGCCGCCGTAAACAAAGACGTAGCCCACAAAGAACACGATGGCGGCCTCGATGAACACGCTGAGCACAACGTTGAACGCACCCTTTGCGCGGCCCTTGACCAGATCCAGTGCCAGATGCTTATCCTTGTAGAAGCAGTAGGCGGAACCGATCATGGATGCCCAGATCAGGACATAGCGCAGAAACTCGTCCGTTACAGTGGAGGGGTTGTGCAGGATCCAGCGGGTAAAGATCTGCCAGGTGCCGCCTGCCAGCAGGGCGAACATTGCCACTGCCATGAGAAAGCGCATGACATTATCACAACTAAATACCCGCCGCCCACACAGCGGCACACCGAGCAGGAAATCTGAAAAAGGTCTCCTGCTTTTTTTCTGCCCAAAATGAGGTGGTAAAACGCCACCCCATCCACCAATTACCGAAAGGAGGGACACGAAATGCCCTGTCCACACAACGAAATCACGATTGTTCAGCGCAGCCAGCGGCAGTCTGCGGTTGCCGCCGCTGCTTACCAAAGCGGCGAAAAGCTGTTCTGTGAATACGACCAGCAAGTAAAGCACTACCCGGAAAAGCGTGGTATCGTCCACAATGAAATCCTGCTCCCGGCAAATGCTCCACAGGAATATGCAGACCGCAATACTTTATGGAATGCCGCCGAAGCGGTGGAAAAGCAATGGAACTCCCAGCTTGCAAGGCGGTGGGTGCTTACCATTCCCAGAGAGATACCGCCCGACCAGTACGCTGTCCTTGTACGGGAGTTTTGTGAACAGCAGTTTGTTTCCAAAGGCATGATTGCTGATTTTGCCATCCATGACCCCCATCCGCCGGGACACAATCCCCACGCCCATGTCCTGCTGACCATGCGGGCAATGGATGAACATGGAAAATGGCTTCCCAAGAGCCGCAAGGTTTATGACCTTGACGAGAATGGGGAACGGATAAAGCTGCCGTCCGGCAGGTGGAAAAGCCACAAGGAGGATACGGTGGACTGGAACGACCAGAAGTATTGTGAAATCTGGCGGCATGAATGGGAGGTTATCCAGAACCGCTATCTGGACGCCAATGACCGCCCGGAGCGTGTGGACTTGCGTTCCTATGCCAGACAGGGGCTTGATATAGTCCCCACTGTCCATGAGGGGACTGCTGTCCGGCAGATGGAAAAGCGAGGTATCCAGACGAATATCGGCAACCTGAACCGGGAAATCAGAGCCGCCAACCGCCTGATGAAGTCCATCCGGCAGCTTATCCAAAACCTCAAAGGCTGGATTACCGAGCTGGGAGAAAAACGGAAGGAGCTGCTTGCACAAAAGGCGGCGGAGGAAGCGACACTTCTTCCCAATCTGCTGATGAAGTATATGGAGATACGAAAGGAAGAACGGAAGGACTGGACAAGGGCTGGACAGAACCGGGGGACTTCACAGGACTTAAAGGCAGTCAGCGAAGCCCTGTCCTATCTCCGGCAAAAGGGGCTTTCTACTGTGGAGGACTTAGAAGTATTTCTGGAATCTTCCGGGAAATCAGCCGCCGATTACCGCAATCAGATGAAGCCAAAGGAAACCCGCAGCAAAGTGATTGACGGGATTCTTGCCAGCCGGACAGACTGCAAGGAATGTAAGCCTGTCTATGAGAAATACCAGAAGATATTTTTCAAAAAAACAAAGGAGAAATTCAAACAGGAACACCCGGAGGTTGCCCGGTATGAGAAAGCCGCCGCCTACCTTGCCAAGCACCCGGACGATAAGGACAGCACCCAAAAGGAGCTGCAAGAGGAGCAGGAAACGCTTCTGGAAGAAATTGCAGCTCTGAAAACACCGCTGACCGAGGTACAGGAGGATTTGAAGAAGCTGCGGGACATCCGCTACTGGGTACGGAAAGCCACACCCGGCACAGAGGAAAGCAAAGAGCCGCCCAAGAAGCAGCCCATCAAGGAAGTCTTGCAGGATAAGACAGACGAGAAAAAAGCACAAAGAACTGCCCCGGAGCAGACAAAACACAAACAACAGGATATGGAACTTTAACAGGCACTTGCCATTTTCAATCAGAGAATGTCAGGTGCTTTTCTTTTTTTCAAGGAGGGATAGATTTGAATGTATTTGAAGCTGTGAAGCAGTCCGTCACAACAAGACAGGCTGCGGAGCATTATGGAATCCGTGTAGGCCGGAACGGGATGGCTTGTTGCCCGTTCCATCACGATAAAACCCCAAGCATGAAGCTGGATCGGCGTTACCACTGCTTCGGCTGCGGTGCGGATGGGGATGTGATTGATTTTGCCGCCGCCCTGTATGGGCTGGGAAAGAAAGAAGCCGCCGTACAGCTGGCACAGGACTTCGGGCTTTCCTATGAGGACTGGAAACCGCCGGGGAAGGTAAAAAAGCCCAAGCCCCGGCAGAAATCCCCGGAGGAACAGTTTCAGGAAGCAAAAAACCGCTGCTTCCGTATTCTTGCCGATTATCTTCACTTGCTTCGGGCATGGAGAAAGGATTATGCCCCGCACTCCCCGGAGGAAGCCTTTCATCCACGGTTTGTGGAAGCCTTACAGAAGCAAGACCAAGTGGAATATCTGCTGGATGTGCTGCTCTTTGGGGAGACAGAGGAAAAAGCAGCTTTGATTACGGACTACGGAAAGGATGTGATACAGCTTGAAAAGCGAATGGCAGAGCTTGCCGCCGCAAACGCAGCAAGAACTAAAAAACACCATGAACGCCATGCAGCCGCCCCAGAGCATTGAGGAAATCAAGGCGGGGCTGGGAACTACCGAGAAAGGCGGTGTCCGTCAGAGCATACGGAACTGCCTGACCGTATTCCAGCGTGACCCGCTGCTTTCCGGGGCTATCGCATACAACATCCTGACCGACCGCAAGGACATCATAAAGCCCATCGGCTTCCACAGAGAAAGCACAGCCCTGAACGATACGGATATGAAGTATCTGCTTCTCTATCTGGAAGAAACCTATGGGCTTACCAATGAGAAAAAGATTGATAATGCCATCGGGATTGTGGCGAATGAAAACAAGTACCATCCCATCCGGGACTACCTAAGTGCCCTTGTGTGGGACGGGACAGAACGAATCCGTTTCTGTCTGCGGCACTTTCTGGGGGCTGACGCAGACGATTACACCTATGAAGCGTTGAAGCTGTTCCTGCTGGGTGCAATCTCACGAGCCTTTCAGCCGGGGTGCAAGTTTGAAATCATGCTCTGTCTGGTAGGCGGTCAGGGGGCTGGCAAGTCCACTTTCTTCCGTCTGCTGGCAGTCCGGGACGAGTGGTTCTCCGATGATTTGCGGAAGCTGGACGATGAAAATGTGTACCGCAAGCTGCAAGGTCACTGGATTATCGAAATGTCGGAAATGATGGCAACTGCCAACGCCAAGAGCATTGAGGAAATCAAGTCGTTTTTAAGCCGGCAGAAAGAGGTCTACAAGATACCCTATGAAACCCACCCGGCAGACCGCCCCCGTCAGTGCGTGTTTGGCGGCACTTCCAATGCCCTTGACTTCCTGCCCCTTGACCGTTCCGGCAACCGCCGCTTTATCCCGGTCATGGTGTACCCGGAGCAAGCTGAGGTTCACATTTTGGAGGACGAAGCTGCTTCCAGAGCCTATATTGAGCAGATGTGGGCGGAAGCGATGGAGATTTACCGAAGCGGCAGGTTCAAGCTGGCTTTCAGCCCCGCCATGCAGCGGTATCTCAAAGAACACCAGCGGGATTTTATGCCGGAGGACACCAAAGCCGGGATGATACAGGCGTATCTTGATAAGTACACCGGGAGCATGGTCTGCTCCAAGCAGCTCTACAAGGAAGCCTTAAACCATGCCTTTGACGAGCCGAAGCAATGGGAAATCCGGGAAATCAACGAGATTATGAACCAGTGCATTGACCGCTGGCGGTACTTCCCGAACCCAAGAATGTTTTCCGAATATGGCAGACAAAAGGGCTGGGAGCGTGAAAACCCGGCAACGGACTCCGGCAACCCGTCTGAAAAAACGATGGACGGTTTTGTGGAGGTCACAGAACAGATGGAGCTTCCATTCTGAAAATGACAGCCCGTTGCACCCCCTGTTGCTATCCCGTTGCCGAGCCGGTTGCCGGGGAAAACCCCTTATTTCCGGGCTTTTCTCCCTTATAACAACCAAAACAACAGAAAAATAAAAGAAAAGTATAAATAGTAACCATCGCCAGATTGAGATTGTTTGCAAGGTCTTTTGAAGCCCGTTGCCGGACTTCGTTGCCGACACCCTCTGTCTGGCTATTTTCATGTATGGAGGATAACTGCCTATGGCAAAAAACAAAACAGAGATTCATGTGACCACTGTATTTGACGGGGAGCTGGATGCAACCGATGTGTTCGTCAGCCTGATTTCCCAGAAATACGGAAAGACAAATACGAAAGAATATCTTGCTAAGAAGAAAGATATGAGCTATAATGAAGATGAGGTTCAAAAGAGCCAGATACCGTCTGGATTGTGTGGGTAAATGGCTATGATGAACGAAATGGAATACAGAACAATCGGTTCGGCACTTGCCGGAGGGTATCGTGCAGCGGTCTATTGCAGGCTGTCAAAGGACGATGACCTGCAAGGCGAAAGTGCCAGTATCGCAAACCAGCGTGATATGCTGGAAAAATACTGCGAAAAGCAGGGATGGGAGGTTGTGGCAGTCTATCAGGACGATGGCTTCACAGGTCTTAATATGGAGCGTCCTGATTTACAGAGAATGTTGAGAGCCATTGAGCGCAGGCAAATCAACCTTGTTATCACGAAAGACCTCAGCCGACTGGGGCGTAACTATCTGCAAACCGGGCATTTGATTGAGGACTTTTTCCCAAGAAACGGTGTCCGCTATATCGCCATGAATGACGGTATCGACACCATGCGGGACAACAACGACATTGCGCCGTTCAAGAACATCCTCAACGAGATGTACAGCAAGGATATTTCCAAGAAAGTCCATTCCTCTTATCTTCTGAAAGCGCAGAAAGGACAGTTTACCGGGTGTCTTGCCCCGTTTGGGTATCGGAAAGACCCGGAGGACAAAAACCATCTGCTCATTGACGAGGAAACCGCCCCGATTGTGCGGCTGATTTTCGGATATGCCCTGAACGGTCATGGTCCGAACTATATCCGCAGACGGCTGGAGGAAGAAAAAATCCCCTGCCCCACATGGTGGAACCGGGAACGGGGGCTTCGCAATACCCGCACCAAATGGGAAAAGAAAGACCCAGAAAAAGGACGGTATATGTGGGACTTCTCCGTTATCAAAGACCTTTTGATGAATCCCGTCTACACCGGGGCGATTGCTTCCCAGAAAAAGGACTACCGTTTCAAAATCGGCACGATTGGGGAAAAGAAGCCGGAGGACTGGATTGTGGTGGAGGGACAGCATGAACCGCTGATTGACCGCATGAGCTTTGACATTGTGCAGAACAAGCTGAAATCCCGCCAGCGTCCGGGGCAGACCAATGAAATCAGCCTGTTTGCCGGACTGATAAAATGCGGCGAGTGTGGGAAGTCGCTGACGATACGCTACACAAACGCAAAACATCCCCAGCGGATTTACTCCTGCAAGACCTACAATGCCTTTGGAAAGAACCACTGCACCCAGCACCGGATTGACTATGACACCCTTTACAGCCATGTGCTGCGGAAAATCCGGGAATGTGCCAGAGCTGCCCTGATGGACGGGGAAGCGGTTGCCGACCGCCTGACCAATACCTGTGAAGCCGAGCAGCGGGAACAGCGGGAAGCAATGGAACGCTCCCTTACAAGGGACGAGGAACGGATTGAGGTTCTGGACAAAATGGTCATGCGGCTTTATGAGGATATGATTGCAGGGCGTATCAGTGAACAGAATTTCAACACCATGCTGGAAAAGACACAGACCGAGCAGACGGAGCTTAAAACAAAAGTGTCCGAGGGCAGAAAGCGGCTGTCCGATGAAGTCCAGCTTGCCAATGATGCAAAACAATGGGTGGAAGCCATTCAGGAATACGCCAACATCACAGAGCTGGACGCAGCCACCCTTAACCGCTTAATCAAAGAAATCGTCGTGCATGAGCGCATTGACGAAGATAAAACAAGACACATTTCTATCGAAATTCATTTTAATCTCAAACCCATCCCGGAGGTGGAACAGGTCACTGCCTGACCTGTCCCGCCGGGACGGTTCTCTTAAAAATACCATATAGATTTTTTGTACGCCGCCGCCCGCCATCGAGCAGAGTTTTACACCTAATTGGGGATAAAACAGCTCATGGCCGGGGGCGGTGTCGCATTGGTCGGCATCACCCTCATCCCCCTGCTGAGCGGGCTGTTCGGCTAAATCCTGTGGGCGGCGTTTGCCGCCCTTACATACGCAATGGCTTCATCTCTCGCCGCAGATCGCGGTACTATTATAATAAGGAGGCACACTGCGCCAAATATCAACCAATTATTGAAAGGAAGTGCATCTATGGAATTTCTGACCCATCTTATTTTCATCTTGAATCTGCTCAAGAACCTTATCAACCATTTCAGCTAAGGCGGTGACGCTGAGTGGAAACTGTTCTCAAAGCCATAGGCGATTGGCTTAAATCGCTCCTGACCGCTGGCATCATGTCAAATCTTAGCGGTTTGTTCGATGCAGTCAACGAACAGGTCGGTGACATTGCGCAGCAGGTCGGCACTCGACCATCTGCCTTTGAACCGCGCGTTTTTGCGATGATCGAATCGCTGTCCCGGAATGTGGTGCTGCCGATTGCCGGAATCATCCTGACCTTTATCGCCTGTTACGAACTGATCGAGATGATTACCCAGCACAACAACATGGCACAGTTTTGAACCTGCGCTCATCATGCGCTTAGGGTTTTCAAGACGGCAGTTTTCCGTCTGGTTTATCAGCAACACGTTTGATATTGTGATGGCGGTATTCGACCTAGACCCAGAAAGTCGTGGCAGATTCCAGCGGCATCATCGCTGGCAATACCAGAGTGAACGATATAGGACTTTCCATGCTGGAAGTCCAGTCTGATGCAGATGGAAGTCGGTCCATTGTTCGGATTATTCCTGCAATCGTCTTTATCGGCATCACCATGAGGATTTTGAGCATCATTATCTTCGTCATTGTATACGGGCGCATGATCGAGATCTACTGCATGGTAAGCCTTGCACCTATTCCAATGGCAACATGGGGCAACCATGAACAGTCGCACATGGGGCAGAATTACCTGAAATGTCTGTTTGCGCTGGGATTTCAGGGCTTTCTTATTCTCATCTGTGTGGCAATTTATGCCGTGCTGATTCAGAGCATTGCCATTTCCGGCGATGCAATCAATTCCATTTGGAGCATTGTTGGCTACACTGTCCTGCTTTGTTTCAGCCTGTTCAAAACCAGCTCTGTGACAAAATCTGTTCTCGGCGCACACTAAGGAGGTGCTTTCTTGGCGGCGTATATCTCAGTCCCTCGTGATTTAACCAAAGTTAAATCCAAAATCGCATTCAACCTGACGAAGCGGCAGCTTATCTGCTTCGGTTCGGCGGCACTGATCGGAGTGCCGCTTTTCTTTTTGCTCCGGGAAAGCGGCGGCAACACGGCGGCGACCCTCGGCATGATGGCGGTGATGTTGCCCGCCTTTTTCCTCGGAATGTACGAGAAAAACGGTCAGCCGATGGAAAAGCTGCTGTCGCACTATCTTCAGGCACGGTTTCTGCGCCCGAAGATTCGACCGTACAAGACCAACAACTACTATGCAATTCTGATGAGAGGAGGCGCAGCCCATGATTCCGTTCTGGAAAAAGAATAAGGATGGCGGCAAGAAGAAGCCGCCCAAGGCAGATGTTCCCAAAACTGCGCAGCAGTCCATCCCGATGCAGCGGATGTTTGAGGATGGCACTTGTCGGGTTAAGGCGAACTACTACACCCGGACGATTGCCTATCAGGACATCAATTACCAGTTGGCACAGCAGGAAGATAAGACTGCAATTTTCGAGGAATGGTGCAGCTTTCTGAACTTCTTCGATTCCAGCATTAAGTTCGAGTTGTCTTTCGTCAACATGGCAACGGATAGCACCGAGTTTGAAAAAAGCATCCGCATCCCATTCCAGCGGGATGGGTTTGATGATGTTCGTGCCGAGTATTCGCAAATGCTGCGTCAGCAGCTTGCCAAAGGCAATAATGGCTTGACCAAAAGCAAATTCATCACCTTTGGCGTGGAGGGCGAGAGTATGCGGCAGGTCAAGACCCGCCTCGACCACATCCAGAATGATTTGCTCAACAACTTTCACCGGCTGGGTGTGCTGGCGCGGCCGCTGAACGGTGCCGAGCGGCTCAAACTGATGCATGATATGTTCAACATGGACGGTTCTTCCAAGTTCCGTTTTGATTGGAACGACCTTGTGAAAAGCGGGCTTTCGGTGAAAGATGCCATTGCACCTACGGCGTTTGCCTTTAAGAACAGCCGCACATTCCAAATGGGCGGCATCTACTGCGCCGCCAGCTTTCTGAGCATCACGGCATCCGACCTGTCCGACCAACTTTTGAAGGACTTTCTGGACATGGATTCTTCTCAGATCGTCACCATGCACATCCAGAGCGTAGACCAGAACCGCGCCATTAAGACGGTCAAGCGCACCATCACGGAACTGGACAGAAGTAAGATTGAGGAACAGAAAAAAGCCATCCGCGCCGGGTATGATATTGACATTATCCCGTCCGACTTGGCAACTTACGGACGGGATGCGAAAGCCCTGCTCAAAGAGTTGCAGAGCCAGAACGAGAGAATGTTTTTGGTGACGTTCCTTGTTCTGAACACCGGGCGCACGGAGCAGGA
>ENA-OQMN01000279-OQMN01000279.1-human-gut-metagenome-genome-assembly--contig:-NODE-279-length-11813-cov-5.166011_pt1 | contig 11813 bp, 10 predicted proteins | sample MGYA00242765_ERZ504861 | MGnify/ENA primary metagenome ERZ504861 (study PRJEB26092, sample SAMD00036417) | human gut metagenome | host: Homo sapiens | study: EMG produced TPA metagenomics assembly of... | reverse complement strand
GTATGTGACCGGGGTGATGGCGTAGGTTTCACGGCAGTCCGAATTGAAATAAGACTCCATGTTTTCTGCCAGCATATCATTGTTGGAGTATGCCAGCATGATTTGGGTGTCAAGTCCTATCGGTGGAAAATTCGGTTCTTTCTCATACGCCCAGTCATAATAGTACTGTATGAGACACGGGTTGTCCGGTGTTATCAGTTCCAGCCCCTCGCTTACCAGTCCGAGAAGTTCCCGTTCCCTCTTCGCTTCTGTCCGGCATTCCCGTATTTTGTCCTCAAGCCGTACACAGAACGGCTTTCCCTCCATCCGCTTGAGCGCTTTTGAGATTTTTCCGGTTTCATAGGATTCCGCCAGCAGGTTGTTTTGCCTGATCTCCTGCGGCGAGGCGTCCGGGTCGCGCTCCTTCCAGTCACGCAGTTCTTCCAGTGCCAGTTCGTAATACCATGTTTCCTTGACCATGTTCAATCCGTGGTGCCGGATGAACCGGCGTATGAATTCGCGGACGATGCATCGTACTGGTACGGAGATTTTCTCTATGAAATCAATGGGAATCCAGAACAATGTGTAATCCGGCCATTCATGGAACCTGTACAGGCAGAAGTAAAGCCTTCCCGCCTTTTCCTCCAGATTGACCTGTTCGGGTAGCGCCTCGTCCATTGCCCGGTACAGTCCGGCGATGTTCATGCGGGGACTGCCCCCTTTCCGCGGACGGAAAGGAAGCTTTATCCCCATCAGCCCGGCATATCTTAATGCCGACCGGTAGAGGAAGTCAAAATTCTCGGATGTCGTGAGATTTTTTTCGGTTTCATCCGTTTGGCTTTCCATGTAATAATCGGTCGCAATGGAGGGAACTTTCCCGGTCAGAAAAGCATTACGCTTTCTGCCGGTGGCAACCTCCGTCTTTTTCGGGAGGTCACGCCCCGGCTGACGTTTGAGGAACCAGCTTCCCTGATAATCAGGCCTGCCAGGTTTTCCGTCAGGGATTTCGGTAATAATCTGCATGTTTCTTTCTTTTGATTGTTTCTCTTCATTTTCGCCATATCCCTATCCTTTTGTCCCGATGGTTGTCTTGAACCGGTAAATCGTCCTGTCATTCTCCCATTCCGGCCCGTGCACGGTAGCCGTGGTCAGTTCGGGGTAGATTATGGAATAGAAGTCCATCACTTCGGAAGGGGACATGTTGCTGTCCGGATCTGCCAGCTCTATTTCTGTAGAATTTTTCTTCATTTTGAATATTCTCTGCAATCCTTTGATTTCAAGTGCCATAATTTTTTGTTTTTATAAAGTTTAACAACATACCGTTTCCATTTGCGCCTCATCTTTCATCCGGTATTCTTCCGGAAAGTCAAGGTACTCGGCATAAGGGTCCTCCCGGAGAAGCTCCCTGTCACATTCGTCATCCTTGTCAAAGCTGTACATTTCCGCAGACTGCGGCTGTGACCTGTACTCACGGTTCCCGTTGTTTCCCGGTGCGGCCTGTACCGGGACATGCTGCGGTTGCGCCGGGACCGGCTGCTGCCATTGTCCTCCGTACACGGGCTGCTGCGGCATGTGTACGGGCTGATGGAACTGTATGGCCTGCGGCATGGGCTGCGATACCTGCGCGGGCTGTTCGGGGGGCATCCGCCCCTGTTGTTCCGCATAAGGATGAGGGTAAGCCGGTCTTCCGTCCGTTCCATATTGGACCAACGGGGCAGGCTGTGCATATTGTACCGGTTGCGGAGGCTGCTGTTGCGGTACGTTTTGCGGCATGGCTGCTGCCGGTTCCGGTTCGAAAGTTTGCGCCTGTCCGTCTTGTCGGCGCAGTGGCCGTGCTTCCTGTTGCGGTTGTGGCGCCTGCATAAGCGGCTCCTCTCCGAAAAGGCTTCCCTCGGAGGCTTTTTTCTGTACTTCCGCCATTTTTGCGTCAATGTCCTTCTGTTTGTCAGGTGCGGCCAGTGCCTTCGCCTGCCTGAGCCATGTCAGTGCCTCGGAATAGCGTTTACAGGCAGTCGCCTCATCCGCCTTTTTCAGCAATTTTTCCATTTTCTCCCGTTTTTCCCTGACCTCCTTCGGTTCCTTTTCCAGTGGGGATTTGGCGCCCTTGTTCTGCGACGCCGCCTGTTCCGCCTGTTTTTCGAATGTCTCCAGGTTGGTGAGGATGCCCTGCGCTTTCTGTACGGGAGTGCTGATGGCTTGAAGAAACTCCGCATCCAGTTCCTCCGGAGTGCCGTTCAATACCAGGGGGACGATTTGCCCCCCGGCTTCGCCTTTCAGTCCGGTGCGGCGGGGCATGACAGCCACGGTCAGACGGTTGTTGACTTGCCGGATACTGAAACTCAGGTCAGTGCCGGCTGTAATCATTCGGTTGATAGCTTGAAAAAACATAGTGGTAAAATATTAAAGTGTTATACATGCGTTTCGTTAAAGAAATCCTTCAGGATTTGCCGCCTGTCGGGTTTTGAGGCGATGCCTCTCAACGGTTCCAGATAGTACCCGATATGTTTCGGTCCGTCCACCGTGCCGGGGATACGTTTTTTAGTCGGTCTGATACGGTGTGTGGCGGGCCATGCGGCCGGCATGACCGGAGCCGGGGAAGAAAATGTCGCTGTTCTCATGACTTTGAAGGATTGAGGGTTATACGAATATGCCTGCCAGAAGCAGGACAAGAATTATTTTTATGACAAAGGAGAGTGTCCTGAAAAAGAATCCGATGATTGTTCCCGAGAAGAGGAACAGGACGATGGTGTACACTGGGACGATCCCCTTGCTGTAAAGCAGGCATATTCCTGCGAGCAGGACCAGCGCTACCGCTTGTCTGCTGATTTTTTCGATGAGTTGCAGTTTCATGTTCTTTATAATTTTAAGTATGAATAATCCCATCGGGATATGTTTTCCCGATTTTATAGGCTCCCGTCCCTTGGATTGCCTTTTTGCGCAAGGCTTGGGGAAAGAAAATACCGGAGCGGAGCGAGGATGATTTTCTTTCCCCAACCAAGCCCCTGAAAGGGGCCGCCTTGCAGCAAATAATGAGGCAATCCAAGACCTTTGCCGCTTAAAAGCGGAAAAACTATCCTGCCGTTTTGTCCGGACCGGAATCAGGCCGGCTCTAAAAAGAAAAGAGGCACGGGCCTCTGATGACGCCTGTATCTCTTTCCTCTTTTGTCTGTCTGGAATCCGGATGGCCGGTAAACCTCCGCGGGTCATTCCTCCGGGCGTTGGATCCGGCGGATTTCATCGGTAATCCCCTTCACCAGTTCCAGTACACCGTCCAGAAATTCCTCCGGTGTCCGTTCGCCCCGCTCTATCTGCGCCAGTTCCGCTTCCCAGCCAGAGGTGAGGGAGGCGTCGGCTATTTTCATGCCCCGTACCGTTTCGTAGAAAAAGAGCCCCTTGGGAGTCGGAATGACGTATTTCCCCGAATAACGGATATATTTGCGTTCGAGCAAGGTGCGGATGATGTTGGCTCGTGTGGCTACCGTTCCCAGTCCGTTCCTGTCCATGAATCCGACCAGTTCCGCATCCGTATAGGGGGAGGGCGGCAGGTTTCTCTTGCGGATGATGCTGCAACCTGCCACCTCTACCAGTTCGTCCCGGGACAGCTCGGGAAGGGAGAGGTTGGAAAAGCCTTCTTCCGCGATGAGGTTTTCACGTCCCAAGACACCGGTCCATCCTTTTTCCAGTATGCGGTATGTCCGGGTACGGAATTTCTGTGCGGCGCATACCGCATCGACCGTGGTGTATTCCACCTTGCAGGATGGCGAGAAAGCTTCGAGCATCCTGCCTACGATGAGCGTATAGATCTGCATCTCTTCCTTGGCCAGGTCACCGGGGGGCATGCCGGTGATGATGATGGCATGGTGTTCCGTCGTCTTCAGCGGGTTGATGACGGCCTTTGCGCCGGCAATATCCAGCCGGGCTACATACGTCCGGAACTCCTTGCGCGCCAGCATCTTTTCCATGACGGCGGGAAGCGTGGCATACACATCCTCCGGCAAAAAACGGCAGGCGGTACGCGGATAGGAAATCAGTTTCTTCTCATACAAGCTCTGTGTGATTTCCTGCACCTGTATGGCGGTCAGGCCATGGTAGAGGTTCGCATCCGTCTGAAGTCCGGTCAGGTCGTACAGAGCCGGAGCCCTGACCTCCTCCGTCCTGCGGCTGACCGCCGTGATGCGGGCTTTTCGTGCCGCCTTGCAGTCCTCGTACAGCTCCGCCGCATCCCGATGCTCCTCAAAATCTTCGGTGCGCCGCATCTTGATTATCCGGTTGTCTTTGCAGATGCTGATGAATACCGGCCAGCTGTCGGCACCTATGTGGTTCTCCCTTTCCCGATAACGTCCGCTTATGGCCGTCAGCACAGGTGTCTGTACCCTGCCCAACGAGTTGTTTCCGAAGCCTACCGCCTTGCACACGGCGTAGCTTGAGTTGACTCCCAGCATCCAGTCCGCCCTGTTGCGGCTGTCAGCCGCCAGGAACAGGTTGTCGAACTGATGGCACGGGCGGAGGTTTGCCATGCCCTCCAGAATGGCCTCATCCGTCAGTGACGAGATCCAGAGGCGGAGACAAGGCTGCTTGCATCCGAGGAAGCGGTATAGGTGGCGGAACAGCATCTCCCCTTCGCGGGAGGCATCTGTGGCCGCAATGATCGTGTCGCATGCGTCGAACACTCTGGCTATCACTTTCAGCTGGAGCACCGCGTTGATGTCGGGATTCCATCCGGTATCTGTCTTCATATTCTTCACCGTCAGGTAAGGAGGCGGGACCAGCGGGAAATCCTCCCATTCCACCCTCGCTTTTCCGGAATCCTTCGGCATCGCCAGGGAAAGCATGTTGCCGAACGTCCATGTCACCATGTAGCCGCCTCCGGTCATGTAACCGTTCTCTTTCTTATGGGCGCCTATCACTCTTGCTATCTCTCTGCCCACGTTGGGCTTGTCAGTCAATATTGCAATCATATCTTTTTTCTTTTATGTACTCCGTACCGTCTGGCACGGTAGTACGTGTCCAACTTCTTCCGTCTTATGCTTCCGGTTCCTTTTCCGGGCTTGATTCCCTTGATTTTCCAGGACCGGTTTTTCCACCGGGTCCGGTACCAGTCTCAATGTGCGTCCATGCTCAGGTCAATGACCGGAGTGCGGAACTTCAACGGAATGACTTCCGTTTCCATGCCTTGCAGCAACCGTTCCATACTGCCGTCTGCCTCCAGCTGTTCCTTGCTGAGCCTGATGGTTTCCAGAACGTTCCACTCCATATCTTCCGCCTTGAGGCGGGTCTTCTGATTCATATTCATACGTTTCTTGATTTTGGGGTTGTTTATAAAGTCATTTTCTCTGTCATTTCCGTTATCATCCTACACGGCCTGTTTCGCGTTTTTCTTCTGCTCCTGCTGTTGGGTGTTGTCCGCCTGTGCCGTACGGCGGGAAGTATCCCTCCGGATATCCGGATTGTCCTGGAAATACTGCAACTGCCCGGAACCGGGATTGACTTTCAGGTAGGAGCTGAACTGTTTCCCATTGCTTTTCAGGTCAGAAATGAGAATGGTCTTTCCGTCCTGGAGGTTTGCTTTCTCCTGTGCGGTGAACACATGGCCGTACACTTCCGCCGGAATGCGCGGTGCCTGCTGCTCGTTGAACCCGTCCGGGGTACGGGAGTATTGCGGGTTGCCGGTGGTCATGTTCAGTTTGACAAAGGCGGAGAACTCCTCTCCCTTGCGGTTGATCATGTTTTCCAGATAGACCGGCTGTCCCTTACGGAGCAGTTCCTTGTCCTCATGGGTGAGCTGCACGTTGCAGATCTCCTTCGGGATGTAGATTTCGCCTGTCTCCGGATTGTAGCGGGTATAGTTCGGACGTCCCGTCACCTTGTCCAGCGTGACGAATGAGGAGAACACCTCGTCGGAGTTCCTGCGTTTCATGTCCTCGACCAGGATGGTGTGCCCCTCGCTGAGCATCTTCAACTGGGTGGGCGAGAGCTGCACCCCACCAAGGGACTGCTGGTTGAACGCCTGGTCCTTGGGAAAGATGAACTCCAGCCCCCTGCGTTCGGCGCTATACTGTAGTGTCGCGCTGAATTCTTTCCCCTTGTTGGAGATCATCCCGTCCACAAACACCTGGCCGCCGTTCTTGAGGGTCTGTATCTCGTCGGGACTCAACTTGACACCCCTTACCTCATCTTGTACATAGACATGCTCCTGGCGGACGGCCACCAGCTCGTTGGTGCTCTTGTCGATGGAGATCAGACAGGGTTCAGTCGTGCCTCCGCGCAGGTTCAGTTCCGCCACACGTCCCATGTTGCCGCTCTCGCGCAGGTTCTTCTTGTCCTCCTCGGTGAAGATATGCCCGAAGTACGGGCGTTCCAGCTGCGGCTCCTTGCGTATACCGTGGATGCCGAGCCCGACCTGTCCGTTCTGCATGGGTATCAGTGAAAGGCGCGCGTCCATGCGGATGATGGCGGCGTCCAATGTCAGCGTAAGCGGTACCAGCTTGTTCGTCTTGTAGCCTTTCAACATGGAGTCAAGCAGTCCTTCCTGTTCGAGCGATGCTTTGGAGACACCGTGCTTTTCCAGTGCGTTCCAGTCAATCATGTCCTCGTTGTAGCGGTAACGCGGTGCCTGCGGTTGCTGTTCCGCCTGCGGTACCTGCGGCTGTGCGCCCTGCGCCGCCTGTTGTACTTCGCTCTGTTGCAGGGGTTCCTGCAGTTGTTGCGGCTGTTGCTGTTGTTTTTTTGCCATTGTTTCTGTTTTTTCTTGGTTTACATTCTGTTCCTTCCTGTTCTCTTTGGGACGGATTTCGTAGCGCTTGAGGAACTCCTTCACTGCGTCCGTCTGTTTTCCTTCCGCCAGGTCCTTGATGGCCTGCTTGTTCATCTTGTAATCGTGGACGGTCATGCGGATCAGACGGAAATGTGTGGGGTTCTTGAGCTGGCTCCAGAAATTCTTGATGAAATTCTCAAGGATACTTGAGTTTTTGTCGAATTTCAGGAATGAATTCTCGTTCCGTTCATCTACCGGAACAGTTTTCACCTTTCCTTGCCCGTCAATTTCGCTGACCGCCCGCACGCCCGCTTTCGGGTCGTTCTTGTTTTGAACCTAGCATCAGTTCGGTAATCTGTTCCACCGGAGGACTCGTCTTTCACCTTCGATCTTCTGGTCCTTTGGGTTTCTCGTTCATGTTCTTTTCTTGTGTCCATTACATTCATCTTTTTTGAGGTTAATTGAATTCGCTTTTGCACTTTCAAATGTATAAGATTATTTCGGGTAAAATACTGATTTTCAAAAAGGTGGCATCAAACGTCATCAGATGTCATCAGATGTCCGGAAAGAGGTTTCAAAACAAATAAGAAATACAAGGGCGGCAAGAAAAAAAGAGTAGGGAGCAGGCTAGGGAGACATGCCGCAGGGGAAAGGGCAAACGGTGTGCATGGCATGGAAGAAAAAAGGAGCGGGTACGGCGGCCCATGCAGAACAGAGGGAGCTGAAGCCCCCTGTTTTTTTCTTGTGGTCCGTCATATACTATAAGAGGACTTCGTCCGGTATGGGATATGGTATGGTCAGTATTTGATTTTCAGGGAATATAAGAAACGGCTCCTCCGGAATATCTCCTGTATGTATTGCCCGTGCGTCACGTCGGTCGCAGTTTGCCCCTGTAATCATCCTTCAAATCGAAGCGGGATTGCCGCCGCATTCTTTTTCGCGGCAATTTTCCCCGGCGCCAGCCGCAAGGAAAATTGCCACGAAAAGAGTGTGGGAAATGCGGCTGGCAAGACCGGTTCGGTTTCCTTTGATGGAAGGGGAAACTGTCCTGCATGTTATCCGGTCCTTTCAGACCTGTTCCTTGGTAATCCCATACATGCCCATTTTCTTGTAAAGGGTCGGGCGGCTGATGCCCAGCAAGGCTGCCGCCTGTGTCAGGTTGCCTTTGGATATGGTGACCGCCATCCTGATCTGTTCCGCATTCCGCTGTTCGTCTTTTAGCAGGCAGTTGTTTATCTTTTCTTCCTTCGCAAGATTCAACACGGTCTTTCCCGCCTGCTGCAACCGTAAGCACTGAGGGGTTATCAGTTTTCCGCCACATATCAGCACCGCCGCATGGACAACCTGTTTCAATTCACGGACATTCCCCGGCCAGCCGTAGCCCAGCAATTATTTTTTTTGCCGCCTCGTCAAAATCCAGAATCTCCTTTCCCAGCTGTCCGGCAGATTGGATACGGAAAAAAATCAGCCAGTGGGAGTATGTCTTCCAGGCAATCCTGCAACGTGGGCACGGTGATTGTAAAATCCTGCAACCGGTATAGCAGGTCCTTCCGGAAGCGTTTTTCCGCGACGGCACCCTGCAAGTCCTCGTTGGTGGCGGCAATGACGCGCACGTCCATCCGCTTGTCCTGCCTTCCGCCCATGGGGCGGTACCTCCGTTCCTCCATCGCACGCAACAGCATCTGTTGTATTTCCACTGGCAGATTCTCCACCTCGTCCAGGAACAACGTGCCTCCCTGCGCTTCCTGGAAATATCCCGGTTTTTCATCCGTCGCCCCCGTGAACGCCCCTTTGACATGGCCGAAAAAGGCGGATGCCGCCAATTCCCTTGACAGGCTTCCGCAATCCACGGTTATGTACGGCTTGTTAGCTCTCAGGCTCCGCTTGTGGATCTTGCCCGCCAGATGCTCCTTGCCCGTCCCCGTATTGCCGAGTATGAGCACCGTCATGTCCGTGGGGGCAACCAGGCGGATGTAGCGGTCCAGCTCGCGGAAAGCGGCGCTCTTGCGTTCATAAATCACTTTGGCAAATACCTCGTCCGCCATCCTTATCTTTTTCAGTGCGGGAAGCAGTTTGTCTTCGAGCAGCGGTTTGAGGATATAATCCTCCGCTCCCAGTTTCATGGCATGTACAGCCGTGTGTATCTCCTCATAGTTCGTCATCATGATGAACGGATGGGTATAGCCCTGTCCCCTCATCCATTCCAGCAGCGCGGTGCTTTCCCCGTCCGGCAGTCTCAGGTCGGCCAGCACGATGTCATCCTCCCGGACGGAACGGGCGATGACCTGCCGCGCCTGTGCCAGCCGGTATGCCTTCACTGTCTGGTAATCGGCATTCTGCAAGAAATTGCAGATATAATCGCAGAACAATATATTGTCCTCAACAACAATCACTCTCATAGCTTTCCTTTTCCTGTTGTGCCAAATCAATTATTTCCTTTCCCTTGTCCAGTACTTTCCGGATCGCCCGGTTGAACTCCTCCGCCGAACATTCCCCGTCCCTCTGAAGTAGCATGAACAGGTCCCGTAGGGGCTTGCCGGCATGGATTATCTCCCAGGAACTGCTCAGGTGGTGAGTCCATTCCCTGAGCGACTCGCAATCGTTCCTTTCCGCACTTTCCGCCATCGCCGCGATATCGTCCGTTGTCTCCCTGATAAGCGTCTCCAGCATTTCCAGCCTGTTGCCATACTCCAGTAACGCATGGAAATCGACCTGCTCCTGCTGCCTTTCGTCGCCCAGGCATCCCGTGCAGACTTGCAGCAGTTCCTCCACGGAGAACGGTTTTTTCAGGCAGGCCGAGAACCCCGCCTCATGCAGGTCCGCCGTATTGCAGCCTCCCGAAGCGGTGGCCGCAATGACCGGAATGGTCCGCGAGTTTCCCACATTGGCTGTGCGAAGCAGTTTCAACACGTCGAACCCGTTCATCTGCGGCATTTTCAAGTCGGTAATCATCAGGTCATAATTCTGACGGCGGATGCATTCCATCAGGTCACGTACGCACCCACATGTCGTGCACATCACCCCATGGTGCGCGAACATCTCCTTGACGGCGGCCAGCAGGACGGTATCGTTGTCCAACGCCACGACGGTAAAAGGCTGTACGAGGGACCGGGTTCCGTTTTCTTTCTTTGCTGTCTCCTCCGCGGTTGACATGGGCAGGAGCACCGTGAAGCAGCTTCCGGATCCTTTTCTGCTTGTCAGTTCTATCGTGCCTCCCAGCAGTCCGACCAGCTCCTTGACAATGGAGAGCCCCAGTCCCACGCCCTCCTCGGCCATCGCGTTGGGCAAGCGTTCGAAAGCGGTGAAAACGCGTGCCTGCTCTTCCGCGCTCATTCCCGTACCGGTATCCTCGACGGAGAGCTGCAAGGTCCCGTTATCAAACCGCATGCGTAATGTGACCGCCCCCCGCTCCGTGAACTTGATGGCGTTTGACAACAGGTTATGACCTATCTGGACAATCCGTTTCTTGTCCCCGATGACCACCCTGTCCTTTGAACTCTCCATATTCAGGAAGAGGTTCTTGTCCGCCGCTAGCGGCATGAAATCCGCTTCCAGCGTCTCGATGACGGTATGCAGCCTGAACGGAACCGGATTGACCTCTTCCTTTCCGCTCTCCAGCCGAAAAAATCCCAACAAAGTGTTCAGCATGGCCTCCATGTGTCCCGCCACCCGGCGTATCGTCCGGTTGTATTCCTTCCGTTTGGATATCTTTTTCTCCGTTGCGAGCAGTTCCGCATAGCTGTTGATTGTCGTAAGCGGTGTGCGCAGGTCATGGGTCACGGTCAGCATGATTCTTTTTCTTGCCGCGATCAGCTCCTCGTTTTCGGCGACGGTATGTTCTAATTGCCCGATTGTTTCCTCCAGCCTTTTCTTGTAGCGGTTTATGCGTGCCATGTCCCGGTGTATAATCATGTAGGAGCCTCCGAGCAGCAGGAGCATGAACACCACCAGCCCGGCGACTATGGCCAGTGACCGTTTGCCCGTCCTGCCCAGCTTCTCCTCCCGTTGCTGCATCTCTTCCTGAATGTTCCGGTCCATGTGCCTGATAACCTGTTGAAGCTGCTCGTTGAGCAACCTGTTGCGGGAGGCGAGGATATGTGCCTGCTCGGAGAACTGGCGCGCATATTGCCGCTGTCTGTCCGCAATGGTCCTGTTGAGGGCATGGAGTGCGGATGCATTCGGAGAGGTTTCCGTCTTCTCTTTTTTCCCGAACAGCCTTTTCAGGAATCCTCCCTTCCTGCCAGTCTTTTTCGGGGGGCTTTGTCCGGCTGTTTGCGGAAGCTGTCCGGCTATTTCCCGGCCGGCTTGCTGCTGCTTGCGCATAATCTCCTTGATTTGCAGCATGGACTGTTCCTTGTCCTTCCATAAGATGCGGATACTGTCTATCCGGGCGTTGGGATGCAATTCCTGTAAACCGTACAACAGGCTGTCGACGGCCGATTTCTGTTTCAAATACGTGTTGAAATCCTTCTCGTCCCACTCCGTGAATATGTCGCAGAACAAAGAGAGTTCAAGCATTTTCATATATACATTGCGTATAGTCCGCTTTTGTCTGTTTATTTGCCGGACATTCGTTTCTATAGACCTGATCTCCCGCCATTCGTGGATACCTATATATATGATACAGCCAACCGTCAGGAGCACGGTGATGTACCCCGCCGCAATCTTGGCAAGAAGCGATCGCGGGTGTGAAGTCTTTCTTATCAGTCTGTTCCAATTTATCAATGTATGAGCCTTTTTATTTTTGTTATACCCGGTTTTAAACAAACGAACAATGAAAACCGACCAGTCGGTATTTTATTATTCGCAAAGATAAACCTTTCCAAATAATAACAAAAGAAAAAGTATTCAAATGCAAGGCAAATGTGCCGTTTACATTAGAAAAATGCGGCTTTAAGCGAAGAGAAGCGGTTATTGTATTTGAAAAAGCAGTGCTCCAAAGGTTTTTCCTATGGAATTTTCGAACAATTGCCGGCTGAATACCTGTGTGTCGTCCACAGACTGCTTGCGAATGACAACGACCGCATTGAAAAGAAAATCCTGTTCCCTGGCAAGAAGTTCGTGGTACATTTGCGGAAAT
>ENA-OQMN01000277-OQMN01000277.1-human-gut-metagenome-genome-assembly--contig:-NODE-277-length-11984-cov-3.394704_pt1 | contig 11984 bp, 7 predicted proteins | sample MGYA00242765_ERZ504861 | MGnify/ENA primary metagenome ERZ504861 (study PRJEB26092, sample SAMD00036417) | human gut metagenome | host: Homo sapiens | study: EMG produced TPA metagenomics assembly of... | reverse complement strand
GTAAAGCCGATGCCGCCCAAGATGCCCACACCGGTGATGTGCCCCCACGTCACCCGGCGCGGCAGCTCACTCACACCGGTCTTCACCAGCAAGAACGTCATTCCCACAATGCCCACGGGCTTGCCCAGCACCATGCCGAAGTAGGTGCCCAGCGCCACCGGGTCGAGCGCCAGCGCCACCGGGTCAACGCCCACCAGCCGCACCTGCGCGTTCACGAAGGCGAAGACGGGCAGGATCAAGAAGTTGACCGGCGTGGAAATCAGACGCTCCAAGCGCATGAGCGGCGGCGTCACACGGTGCATCACCCGCTCGGCACCCAGAGTCGCGTGCGTGAAATCGTGCTGACCCAGGATGTGCGCATCGTCGTCGTAGCGGTCGACCATCTGCGGCATATACTCATGCAGCCAGTCGGACAGATGGTTCAGGTGAATGCCCGAGCGCGCCGGCACGGCGAACGCCAGGATCACGCCCGCCAGCGTTGCGTGCACACCCGACTTGAACAGGCACAGCCACAGCACCAGGCCGCCCAGGACATAGGGCGCCAGGCGGAAGTGCTGCGTCTTGTTGAGCATGAACAGCACCGCCGTCACCAGGCCGGCGCATGCCAGCCAGCGCAGATCGGGGCTCTGCCCGTAAAACAGCGCGATCGCGGCGATGGAAATCAGGTCGTCGGCGATGGCCAGGGTGGAGAAGAACACGCGGACCGCCGGGGGCACGCGCTTGCCCAAAAGCGATAGCACGCCCAGGGCGAACGCGATGTCGGTTGCCATGGGGATCGCCCAACCCTCCACGGTGCCGCCCTTGTTGAGCAGCACGTAGATGGTTGCCGGCACCACCACGCCGCCCACCGCCGCCAGCATGGGCAGCAGGGCCTGTGCGGGCCGTTTGAGCTCGCCGACCGTCATCTCGAACTTGAGCTCGATGCCCACCAGCAAAAAGAAGATGGCCATGAGGAAATCGTTGACGAACAGCTCGACGGACATGGATGCGGTCAGGCTGCCGATGCCGATGGTGATTGGCTCCATCAACGCGTGGTGGATGGCACCGTAGGCGTCGGTATTCGCGCAGATCACCGCGGCAACCGCCGCCAGCACCATCACCGCAGCGGCGACCGTGCCGTTCTCGGTGATGCGTTCGCGCATGTCGCGCCGATCGAGGCGACGGCGCTGGGTTTCGCTGAACAACTGGCTGCGGGTCTGGTCCATGGCACTCCTTCACACAGGGCGCGGCGCCCGATGTGCTGCGCATCGAGCACCGCGCCCCTACCGGTGCCCGCTTGCCTGCAGGCAACCGGGCCTTCTTCTTCAAACGCTTCGCATCCATGGTACCCATAGGCAGCATGCTGCCCCCTCGAGCGCGCACCCGACTACAAACCGAATCCAAAACCCAGGGCAGCAGCGGCTTTTGAACGCGGGCGGTGCGCACGCGCATGCGCAGCCGCGGAGCGCGACACGGGCCACCCGGTACGTAGGCTGCCGCAGCAGAGCATGGCCCCGTCCCCCACGCCCGCATGGGACGCGCCATGAAAAAGCCGTCGAGGCCGTATCATCGACCTCGACGGCGTATGCACCCGCCACCGGACAACAGCGCGTGGCCGGTGGCGGACAGCGAGCGACAGGAACCCTATCGACAGCCCGCGTCTGAACCCGCAGCTACTCGGCAGCTGCCAGGATAGGGGCTGCCACCTGCTTTTTGCGGGACAGCACGCCGGGCATCCACACGCCCTCGGCCGCGTCCTCGACGCCCAGGCCCTTCTGCGCGGGCGCGGTGTTGCCCTCGAACAGCACCTGGGAGCCCTCCTCCATGATGTCGGTGATGCACAGCACGATGCCGTCGGCGGCCTTCTCGGCCTGATAGGCACGCATGGCCTCGCGGATCTCGGGAATCATGCCGAGCGCGCGGGACTTGTCCACCGTCTCGTACTGGCCGATGAGCAGCTTGGTGCCGGCAACCTCGAACAGCTTGATGTCGTTGCCCACCATCTGCTCGGCGGTGAACGAACCGGACGGACGGGTGAGGAAGACCTCCATGCCGAACTTGACCGGGTCGACGCCGAGCTGGGCGCCCAGCTTCTTGGCGATGGCCGCATCCACGGCCGTGGCGGTGGGGCTCTTGAGCATAAGCGTATCGGTCATCATGGCCGAAAGCAGCAGCTTCGCCTGGGTGTCCGTGGGCTCAACGCCGAGGACCTCGAACAGCTTGGCCACGATGGAGCACGACGAGCCCCAGGGCAGCGCCACGATGTGCAGCGGAGCGGCGGTGGTGAAGTTGCCGAAGCGGTGATGGTCCACCACGCCGGCAATCACGGCGTTCTCAAGCCCGGCACCGACTGACCCGGCTCGTTGTGGTCGCACAGCACAACCTGCTGGGGCTGCTCGCCCTCAGCGGCCGGCTCGATCGCATCGATCAGCACGGGCGCGGCCACGCCGGCATCCTCAAGCAGCTTGGCCGACTCAGCCGGCAGCGGGCCCAGGCAGCATGCCTGGTACGTGTTGCCCTGATAGGCAACCTGGTTCAGCAGCTGCGACAGCACAACCGACGACATGATGGCGTCGTTGTCGGGGTTCTGGTGTCCAAACACGAGGACGTTTGCCATAGGGGGTTCCTCCCTTAGGTGATGATACTGGAGCATTTTTCATCGTAGCACGTTTGATGCACGCCCGCCGCCCGGGCCTGCGCTGTGCAAACGGGCTCATGGCTGCAAGCGCCGGGAAGATGCCGTGCCCCGAATCCGTCGCACCGCGGCGCGCCGCCGCGTGCGCCTCCGGCACGGCCGGCAGACTTGGATCCGGCGTTCACACAGCACACGACTGCGCGCGGGCGGCATCGCAACACCGACACGGCCGCGCGCGGGCGGCATCGCGACCGCGGCACCGCTTACGCCGACACCGCCTGCAGGCCCACGTACGCCGCGCCGATGATGCCCGCGTCATTGCCCAGCGAGGCGATCTCGATCGGGGTGTCCGCGCACACCTTGAGCGCGCGGCTGCGATAGTGCGCCACCAGCGGCTCCAGGAACACGTCGGACGAGGCCGAGGCGCCGCCGCCGATCACGAACGCATCGGGGTCCACGATCGCCGCGATGGTTGCCAGCGCACGGCCCAGGTAGGATGCCATGGTTTCCATGGCGGCGCGCGCCACCTCGTCGCCCTCGCGGCACGCCTGGAACACCGCGCGGGAGTCGCTCGGACCGGCCAGCTCGATGGGGTCGATGCCGCGCTTGGCGCACTCGATGCGGTAATTGCTCACCACGCCGGTGGCCGAGGAATACTGCTCCAGGCAGCCATGACCCCCGCAGCCGCAGGTGCGGTCCTCATCCGGATTCATGCACATGTGGCCGATCTCGCCGCCGGCTCCGTGAATGCCCGAGATCACCCGCCCGTTCACGACCACGCCGCCGCCCACACCGGTGCCCAGCGTCACGAACACCATGTTGCGCGCGCCCTGCGCACTGCCCCGCCACAGCTCACCCAAAGCCGCCGCGTTCGCGTCGTTCTCGAAACGCACCGCGGCAGCCGGGAAGGCCTCGGCCAACGCGGCCGAAAGCCCGCGGAAGTCGAGGGTGATGTTGGCCTGCAGCTTGATGTCGCCGTCGGCGGGGATGGGGCACGGCACGGCCAGGCCGATGCCGGCCAGATCGTCGGCCGTGCGGTCCGCGGTGGCCAGCAGCTGACGAATGCCGCCCGTCACCGCCGCATAGCCGATCTCGTCAACCAGCGGCGGCGTGGGCACGCTCACCTTTCCCAGCAGCTCTCCCGCACGGGTGAACAGCCCCTCCTTGACCGAGGTGCCGCCCACATCGATGCCGACAAACAGTTCCTTGCGCTCAGCCATGTCCCAACCCTTCGTTCAGGCACCGGCGCCGCCGCGCGCGAGGAGGGCCCCCTTTGCGCGCGGCGCACGCGGATGCGATGGCCGTCAATAGCCAAAACTATACCCCGAGCAGGGACATCACGCGAGGTAGGCCAGCACCTCATCCACGATGCCCGGCGCGTTCATGCGCGCATAGTCGTCAGGCGTGATGACCCCCACGCGGGCGCCGTGCTCGGCGGCCGCCTGCTCGAAATCGCCCTTGGCGTATCCCACCTGCGGCCCCAGCAGCATCAGGTCGGTCTTGTCCAGGCGGTCCACCGCCTCCGCCAGCGGGCAGGCCTCCACCTGCATATCAAGCTCGCGGGCCGCGATCTCTGTCTGCAGCTTGCCCACCAGCAGACTCGTGGTGATGCCCGCCGTGCAGCACAGCAAAACGTTTGTCATAACCGATTCCTTTCCCCTGCGGCCAGCGCAGCCGCTCTCGATGAGGGGCCCTGTGCCCCCGGGCGCTTATGCGCCCACGGTTTTTACGTATACCCCGCGAGCGAACGGCCTTGCACCGCAGCAACGCCCTCACGCTGCAGCGGGAGCCCCTCGGCGACGCAGCACGAGCGACACCGCCACGCCCACCGCAGCGCCGGCAAGCGCCGGCAGCGTCCAGCCCAAGCCAAAGTTTGCCAGCGGCAGCGCGTCGACCCATGTCCAGATGTCAGTGAAGAACGCGTCGCGCACGGCGGTCCACACGCTCACCACGCAGCACACACCTACGGCCCACGGCCACACCGCCGGCACGCGGTCGCACGCCCGGTGCATCATGCCGAACAGCACCAGCACGATCGCCGGCGGATACAGCGCGTTCAGCAGCGGCACCGAGAACGCCAGGATCGCGTCGAGGCCGATGTTCGACACCGCGCAGGAGAACACCGCAAAGCCCGCAGCCCACACCGGATAGCTCACGCGCGGCAGCTCCTCGGCAAAATACGCGCTGCAGCAGCTGATAAGACCCACGCACACATTCAGGCACGCCAGCAGGAAGATGGCCGCCACCACCACGGTCCCCGCCAGGCCGAAGTGGGCCGTCGCCGATGCCGTGAGCACCTGGGCGCCGTTGGTGGCGCCGGTAAGCGTGCCCGACACGCTCGCGCCCACCCATGCCAGACCGCAGTAGATCACGCCCATGAGCAGGCCCGCGAACACGCCGGCACGCGAGATCTCGCGCATGAGGCCACGCTCGTCGTCAACGCCCAGCTCGCGGATGTTCACGGCGATCACCAGGCCGAACGTCAGCGATGCCAGCAGGTCCATGGTTTGGTAGCCCGTGAGGAAACCCTGCATCCCCGCGCGGCCCGCATAGGACGCCTGCGCGGCGGCAAGCGACGGCGCCGGATCGAGCATCGCAGCGATCACCACGGCGCGATCAGGGCGATGAGCGCGGGGCCCGTGATGCGGCCAAGCAGGCGCGTGAGCGCTCCGGGGTGCATGGCCAGCGCATAGGCCGCGCAAGACAGCACCGAGAACACCAGGCGCGCCGTCTCAGCGGACACGCCGGCGGGCAGCAGCGGCGCCACCATCTCGAACGAGGTGGACGAGGTGCGCGGGATAGCCAGGCACGGGCCGATGGCCAGATACACGAGTGCCACGAACACGCGGGCGAACGCCGGATGCACGCGGGCGGCAAGCTCGCGCAGGGTGCCGGCGAGCGCCACGGCCACGATGCCCAGCACCGGCAACCCGATGCCCGTCACCAGGAAGCCCACCATGGCAGCAGGCGAATCGGTGCCCGCCTGCAAGCCCAGCAGCGGCGGCAGGATCAGGTTGCCCGCACCGAAAAACATCGAGAACAACGTCAGGCCCACCACCAGGGCCTGCCTATTCGAAAGCGTCGTCTTCCCCATCGCGTCCCCTCTCGTGCGCAGCATGATAATCGTCATACTCTATCAGAGTGGAGCGCGTCGCCCGGCAAGAAATGGGGCGCTCCCCAAGAAGAGCGCCCCTGTGGACTCGATGCACGGTAGCAACCGCGCACCGCATGTACGAAACGCTAGCGACGGCGCTTGGAAATCACTACGCCGGCCACGATGGCAACCAGCGCCACCGCCACAGCCCCACCGACGTAGAGCATCACGTCGTCGCCCGTGTGGGGCAGTGCGCCCGCCGGCTTGGTGCCGCTCGGCTTGGCGCCGTTCGGCTTGGTGTGATCCTGGTCGCTCGAGCCGCCCTGATCGGTGCCGCCACCCGGCTTGTTGTCACCGCCGCCGGGCTTGTTGTCGCCGCCCGGCTTGTTGTCGGGCTGTTCGGGATCGGTTGGGCCCTCGCCGCCGGAGGCCTCCCAGGCGGCGCGCAGCACCATGTCATCCGTCACGGGCGTGGCGAAGTCGAATGCGGCCCCCAGCTCGCCCGCAGCGTTGACCACGTGCCAGCCCTTGAAGGTGAAGCCGTCCTTGGCCGGATCGTCGGGCGCCGCAACCGTCGCGCCGTCGGCGACCTCAACCATCGTATTCGACATGCCCTCGACATCGTACTCGAAGGTCACGGTGTGCACCGGAGCCTGCGGCTCGAACGTCGTATCGAGCATGGCAACCTCGGCGATGGAGGGCACCGCGCCGCCCGTCCAGGTCACATGGACCGCCTTCACGCCGTAGAACTGGCCCTTGGGCGTGTTGGCAGAGAAGGCGAGGTCCTTCACCGGCTTGTCCAGAGTGCCCAGGTCTATCTCGGCGGTCTGGCTGTAGTCGGCCTTGGTATACACCGTGGCGCTCACCTGCGCGCCGCTCGGCTCGCCCCACGACACCACGCGCACGCCGTCGCGCGGCTTGCCGTCCAGCAGCGGATCGGACACGTGGTAGGTCAGCGTGCCGGACGCATCCTGCGGGCGCCAATAGGTGGTGAGCCCGCCGTCGAGCGCTGCCTCGGTGCCATGGCCCTCAACCGAGGTACCGGCAAACGAGAGCGCGCCCGAGGTCCCCGGGAAGCTCACGGCGAAGGGAGTCGCGGCGAAATCGAAGGTGACGGGGCTGTCCGTACGGTTCTGCACGCCCACGTAGCGCGCCGACGCCGCAGCGCCTCCTTCGATGGCATCCCAGCTCAGCTTGTTGGTGGAGGACACCGGCGTGAGCCCCGCCTTGGCCACCGCGGCGGCAGCGGCCTCGTCGAGCTGCACGTCCGCCTGAATGGAGGCCAAATCAATCGCCACGTATGCGCCGGCGGGAACGGTAGCGCTCCCGCCTGCGATCTGCGCGGTCGTGCTGTCGGCCGTGCCGGACAGGTTGATGTCCTTCGCGTCGGTCACGATCGCGCCGGCCGGGCTCTCAACACCCGCCTCGGCGTTCAGCTCAAAGACCTTCCACCACTTGGCGGTGTTTTCCAGGTTCACCACGCGGATCGCGCGGGCGTTGACGTTGGCGAAGGTGAAGGTCTGGCTCTTGGCGGAGGTCACATCCCCCACCTTGTGCCAGCTGCCGTCCTCGGCCTGGTACTCGACCGTGCCCTTGACGATGCCATCGCCGCCGCTCACATCCTGCACGAAGGTAATCTTGCCGATGCGTGCAGCCGGCTCGAAGGTCAGACCAACCCAGTCGTTGGCGCGTATGTTGTTGTTCGCCGTGTTCTTGAGGTGCGCGTAGGTGCTCGGGTTGCCGTCCGCAATCTTGTCGAGCGTGAACGTGCTGTACTCGGCCATGCCGGCATCCATCTGCGGCGTCACCGTGCTGGGCAGGCGCGTGGCCGCGACCTCGTTGAGATCCCAGGCGCCCGCGCCGTCCACCACCAAGCGCACGCCGTTGACCGCCGTGTTCTTCTTCAGCGTCAGCTCCTGCTCGGACTTCGCCGCAAAGGTACCCAGCTCGGTCCAAGAACCGCCCACCAGGCCCTCAACGCGCCCGGAGCGCGCGGAGGCGCCCTGCTTGATGGAGATCACGCCGATCTCGGTGGTCTTGGCGTAGGTCACGCCGGCGTTCATGCCCGCCTCGGGCGCAGTGAAGTTCGCGCCGGTGGTCGCATCGCCGTCGGAGATGGCCTCAACCTCGCCGGAAGCCGGCTTCTCGCTGGCGAACGCATCGACGGAGGCGCTGGCCACGAACTCGGGCGTCACCTCGTTCACGCACCAATAGCCGCTGTAATACACCCGGTTGGTCACGCGGAGCCCCGCGATCTCGACCGTCTTGGGCAGCGCCAGCGACTGCTCGGCGTCACCGTTGATGTGGCCCAGCTCCTGCCAGGTCTTGCCGTCGACGGTATACTCCACCAGCGCGTCTTTCAGCACGTCCTGCGGGCGGTTCGAGGGAACCGACTGCACGAAGCTCACGCGGTTGGCCCGCACGGCCGGCGCGTAGGTAACGGTGAAGGAATTGCCCACCGCCACGTTGGTGGTGGGGTGATTGCCTGCGAAATGGGCGTAGGTCTCCAGATCGCCGTCCACAATGTTCTGCGGATTGCCCGAAGTATTCAGGCCCGTGAGCTCAACGGTGGCAACCACGTCGACCGTGCCCGCCGCCTTGGCCGCGAGCGGCGCCAGGTACTCGCCCAGTGCCTCGACCACCGGCCACACCGCGCGGGTGCCGGCGCGCGCGTACTGGGTGTCGTTCACGTAGGGGAAGCTGTGCAGCAGGGCCGCGTCGAAGCTGCCCTTGCCCTGCGTGTACTCGATGACGAGCGTGTCCGTATCGCCGGAAAGATGCGCCCGCAGCGCGCGCAGGTAGCGCAGCGCCGCGTCGGTGCCGTCGGCCCAAAAGCCCAGCCACGGCTCGATCTGGGTGCGCAGCGCGTCGTTGGCCGCCTGCTTCTCATAGGTCGCAGCGGCGGTCTGCAGCTCGGTGAACACCTGCTCCATCGCTTCGACGTCGGAGGCGGTCACGCTGCCGTCGGCGAGCTTGGCGCGGAAGGCGTCGAGCGCGGGCTTGAGCGCCTCAGACTCGCGGGACTCGAAGATTGTACTACCGCCCTGATACCACTTCATGTGCTCGGACAGGGTGCGCAGCGCGCGGCTGGCATCGGTCTGTTGCGGGCTGCCGCTCTCCACGTAGCTGAACGAATCGGCCCACACCTTGTCGGCGTGGTCGTAGCTCGTCCAGTTGTTCCAGGAGAAGTCGGCATTCAGGAAGATGCCCACCTTGCTGGGCTCGGACTGCTGCATGGGGTTGATCACGCAACCCACCAGCGAGCCGGGAGTCACGTCGGCGCCCAGCGCGTTCTCGTAGCCGCCCATGGAGAGGTGGTCGCGCGTGTTGTCGGTGCACGGCCAGTTGATCCACATGAACGGCGCCACGCCCGACTTGCCCGTGAAGGTGTCGATGGTGCTCTTGTCGGCCTTGCCCCACACCTGCGTGCCCGTCATGATGGGCTTCACGTTCGTTGGCAGGTTCTTGTACCAGGACTCGCCGGCCTGTGCGTAGTTGGCGGCCACGAACGGGATGGTGTCCTTCAGGCCCGGATACTTGAGCGAGCCGTCGGCGTTCTGCATCTTCTGCAGCTCATGCAGCCAGTTCGTGAGGTCGGTGAGCAGGCGGATGTAGCTGTTCACATTGTTGCCGGGAATGGGCGCGTCGTCGGCGCTCAGCATGATCTGGCGGCACCCCGCATCGATGACCTGCAGGTATTTGGCCTTGAGCGTTGCCAGGTCCTGCGCATAGCTTGCACCGAAGCTGATCGGGTTGTTCATGAACGGGTGCAGCGCGTACACGAAGCGGCACTTGGAAGCGTTGCCCGCCTCGGCCAGCTCGGCAAGGCGTGCCAGCTCCTCGGGCGTGTACAGCTCGCGCCACTGGGCGTTGTGCTTGGGATCGTCCTTGGGCGCGTAGATATAGGCGTTCAGCTTGTAGTAGCCGCCCCAGCGCATGAGCTCCACGCGGTCGGCGGTGCTCCAGGGGTTGCCGTAGTAACCCTCGATGAAGCCGCGCGTTTCCACGTCGGCGAAGTCATTCACCGTGCATGCCGCGAGCGTGCGGTCCGGCAGCTGCTGGAAGATCTGGTACAGCGTGGACAGGCCGTAGAATGCCGCATCGGTATCGCGGCCCAGTACGATGATGCGCGCCGGAGCCGCATCGGTTGCCGGCTGGACGGCGAGCAGGTACGCATCGGTATGGGAGAACAGGTCGCGCTCCACCGCGATGCCGCCGGCCGACACCAGCGCATCGACCGCGCCGCCGGAGCCGCTTGTGCCAACCAGCACCTCGGTGCGGGCGGCGTCGGTACCGGCTGCTCGATCTTGTTGGCCTTGATGTTTTTGAGCTCGAGCGCCTCGTTCAGGCGCTGCTCGGTCGCCGCGTCGATGCCGGGCTCAAGCAGCACGTCGACGGTGTCGGGCAGCTGCAGCGTGCCGCCCCATAGGACAGGGACTGCGCGGAGGGGTATATGGTGTATTCCGTTTGAGCAAAAGCCGGCAATGCCAGCGAAAGCGTTGCCGCTGCGGCAGCTGCCGTAGCGCACACCGCCGTTGCGAATGCTCGGAATACCCCCTTTCCACGTATCGTATTGCGCATGCAAGACTCCTTCCTTTCACCCCACAGCACAACATACTGGCGACGCCGACCCCTGATGGGACGGGCCGAATCGCCGAATGAGCAACTATAGCCATGGATATGCACGAAAATGCCCGCATTGCCGCGTCATTCGGCAAGCGGGCCGGTTTTATCGGCGGCCGGTCGCCGGGCCAGAGGCGCCACCAGGTGCCCCAGGCCCGACTTGCCGGTCTCCATTCGATTCCAGCGCGAGGAGGTATGGGGGATATGCTCTCGCGCTCGAATGGACTTAGGAGCGCCGACGACGGGCGATATACGCCCCGCCGGCGAGGGTTGCCGCAGCGCCGACGGATACCGCCGCCGCGGCGAGGAGGCTGGCGTCGCCCGTACGGGGCAGCGCCGCGGAGGGTTTCTTGGAGCCCGCGGGCTTGGTGCCCTGGGAGCCGTCGGGCTTGGTGGAGCCGCCGGGGACGCCGGTGCCGGTATCGCCGGTGCTGCCGCCATGGTCCTGATCGCCACCCGGCTCACCGGGCTTGTTGTCCGGCTGCTCGGGATCGGTCGGATCCTGCCCGTCGTCGTTCTTCTTGAAGCGAGCCTCAAGCGTGATGTCTCCGGTCACCGGCGTGGCGAAGTCGAAGGCGGTATCGCCCTGGAACCAGCCCGTGAAGGTGTAGCCGTCCTTCTCCGGGTCGGTGGGCGCGGCCGTCGTGGCGCCGTCGGCGATCTCGGTGCTCGTGTAGACGTTGCCATCCACCACGAACGTCACCGTGTGCTTGCGCGCGGGCTCGGGCGGCTCAGGCGTCTCGGCACCGCGCTTGAAGCGCGCCTCGACCGCCACGCTATAGGAGGCGTCGACCGTATAGCTCGCCTCGCGGGAGAGCGGCTCGGATGCGCAGGGGGCGAACCAGCCCACGAACTCCATGTTCGCTGCGGGCTTGGCGGTGAGCGTCACCGAGCCGCCGCGCTCGACATCGGCGCGATACACCGACGCGGATGCATCGGCATCCTCGGCCGTACCCGTAACGGTGCCACCCGCTTTGCCGCTCGCCATATCGAGCGAGCCGTCATCGGCCGCCTGGTAGCTCATACCCGTCGCGTACACCGTGCTCATCTGCACCGGGGCGTCCGCGATGTCGAACTCCGACACCGCCACCCATTTCTTGCCGTTTGCCGCGGCCGAGTCGGTCACCTCGAACTTCATGCCGTACACGGTCTGCTCGTCGAAGCGAATCGTCTTCTGCGAGCCATCGGCCTTGAAGGCCACGTCCTTGGCAACCTGCTGCCACGCGCCGTCCTTCGCGGTCCTGAGATAGAGGTTGGCGCGGGTCACGTACCCACTTGCCGTGTCGGTACGCGGCGTGAAGGAGAACTGGTTGATGGTGCAGCCCCGGCCGAAATCAATCTCGGCCCAGATGGGATTCGTGGCGGTGAGCTGGCCGTCCTTGTTGTCCGTGGTCACCGCGCGCCAGTTGGAGTGCCAGTGCGTCTTGGGGTTGTTGTCCCAGGCATAGCGCAGCTCGCCCTCGGTGGCAGTGCCGGTGGCGTCGGCCGTCCAGGAGTTGGTCTTGCCGGTCCAGCCCTTCTTGTTGAACTCATCGCGCGCGCTCGTATCCGCAGGCTTCACGCTCACGTTGTCGATCGTCGCGGCGATGCTTTGTGTTTTGGAACCGATGCGCTCAAGCGGCAGCGTGAGGGTGCGTTCGAGATGCCCTCTTC
>ENA-OQMN01000275-OQMN01000275.1-human-gut-metagenome-genome-assembly--contig:-NODE-275-length-12102-cov-2.662380_pt1 | contig 12102 bp, 10 predicted proteins | sample MGYA00242765_ERZ504861 | MGnify/ENA primary metagenome ERZ504861 (study PRJEB26092, sample SAMD00036417) | human gut metagenome | host: Homo sapiens | study: EMG produced TPA metagenomics assembly of... | reverse complement strand
GGACTCGTGGAGGTGCTCTCGTGGAACCAGACATCGTAGTCGAGTGCGGTACTTGCCCAGGTCGCGCTTGAGGGCGGCGATGTTCTTGGGCAGGGCTAGGCAACGAGGGCGTCCTTCAGAGCTGCGAAAGCCTCGCTCTCGAAGAGGGTCTCCTCGTCCATGCCTTTGCAGGAGGCAACGTATTTGTCGCCGTTCAGTTCAGCGAACTCACCGGCCAGCACCTTGATGTCGCCGCCCTGATAGCACTCGGCGGGCAGGGGATAAGCCTCCTCGCCGCAGTACTTCTGCAGGTAGCGGACAGCGAGGCTCTTGCCGAACTTCTGGATCTGGTTGCCTGCGTCGTTGATATAGAACTCACGGGTCACATCGTAGCCGGACCAGTCGAGGACAGCGGCCAGACAGTCGCCCAGAGCGCCGCCGCGGGCATTGCCCATGTGCATGGGGCCGGTGGGGTTGGCGGAGACGAACTCCACGTTGTACTTGGCACCCTTGCCGTGGTCGGTGCGGCCATACTCCTTGTTGGAGCAGGCACCCAGCACGACGCCGGCCCAGAAGGAGGGGGCGAGGAACAGGTTGATGAAGCCGGGGCCGGCCACCTCGACCTTGGCGAAGACGCCGCCGTCCAGTGCGGGCAGGTGGGCGATGAGGGCGTCGGCGATCATCTTCGGGGCCTTGCGCCAGGTGCGCGCGCCGGCCATGGCGATGTTGGAGGCGATGTCACCGTTCTTGACGTCGGCGGGGATCTCTACGATGAAGGCGGGCAGCTCGGCCTCGGGCAGGGTGCCGTCGGCCATCGCAGCCCTGGCGGCGGCGGTCAGCAGGGCGCGGGCCTCGTCCAGCGCGGTCTGCCGGGGGTTGTAGTTCTGGTAGGTCTTTTCAAAGTCGGTCATTTCAAGTGTCCTTTCGTGTTTGAGTGCGAAGCCCGCTTGCCGCAGGAGCCGCAGGCAAAAAACAATGAGAAGTCAGTTGACGTGCTGTACCGTCATTTCCAGCGTGTTGCGGCTGACGATGCGGGCGTCGTCGGCATCCAGCAGGTAGCTGAACGCCGCGCTGCCGCCCTTCTCGGTCAGCTTGCAGTCGATGCCATCGCCGGTGACGCCCAGAGTGAGGGAGCCCACCTCCGTCTCGTAGTGACAGAGGTTGCGGCGGTCCCGCTCGATGAGGAGCTGGCTGTTGGCCCGCCCGAACCGGAGCAGGGCCACCCGGCTGCCGTCCTCGGCGATCTTGATGGTAGTGGTGCAGCCCTCGAAGCCGATGGTCTGCGTCTCCTTATAAGAGATGTAGTAGCTTCCGTTCTTTTTGGTAAAGCTGCCCCGGGTCATCAGCTCGATGTGGTCGCGGTCCTCCTCGCGGATGACGCCCTCATTGTCGAACTGGTCGATGGAGCTCTTGATGCGGATGATGTAGTTTTCCAGTGGTTTGCTCACAGTTTTGCGTCCTTATCAGTATTTATCAATGGCGATCTGGTCGATGAGCCCGCCCTTGTACTCCCCGAGGAAGAGGTCGGCGGTCTGGGCGAAGCTGTCCGGCACGTCGCTGACGTAGAAGTGGGCCTCGCCCTTTTCGTGGTTCCCCTTCAGCCCATGCTCGCTGAGCGTCCGCTCCAGATGGTGGGCGGCGGTCTGGGCCGGGTCCACGAGGGTGACGTTCCTGCCCATGTACCAGCCTATCATCTCTTTGATGAGGGGGTAGTGGGTGCAGCCGAGGATGAGGGTGTCCACCCCGGCCTCCCGCACCTCGGCCAGATACTGGGCGATGACCAGACGGGTCACCTGCTGCTTGTCGAGGGCGCTGTGATCCACATAGCCGGCCTCCACGAGAGGCACGAAGAGGGGGCAGGGCCGGGCCGTGATCTCCACGCCGGGAACGAGCTTGCGCAGGACAGTCTCGTAGCTGCGGGAGCGGATGGTGGCTGCCGTGCCGATGACGCCGATGCGGCGGTTCCGGGTGACAAAAGCGGCCTCCCGGGCCGCAGCGTCCACGACGCCCAGATAGGGGACGGGGAGCTTTGCGGCCTCGGCGGCGGGGTAGATGCTGGACACCGTGCCGCAGGCGGCCATGATGCACTTGACATCCTTCGAGAGCAGGAATGCGATGTCCTGCCGGGCATACTGCAAAATAGTCTCAGGGCTGCGGCTGCCGTAGGGGACGCGGCCGGTATCACCGAAGTAGACGATATTCTCGTTGGGGAGGCGCTTGCGCAGCTCCCGCACGCCGGTCAGGCCGCCAAGGCCGCTGTCGAATACGCCGATGGGACGGTTATCCATGCTGCTTTTCCGCCTTTCCAGAGCCAGAGCGATGAGGCGGTCGATGAGGGCAGGCACGGGGATGCCCTCATGCTCCATCAGCTTGGGGTACATACTGATGGGGGTGAAGCCGGGGAGGGTGTTGATCTCGTTGATGAGGACGCGGCCGGTGTCCTTCTCCACAAAGAAGTCGCAACGGGCCAGACCCTCGCAGCCCAGCGCCGTGTAGGCCATGGCGGCGTAGGTCTTCACCTCGTCCAGCTTTTCCTCGGGCAGTTTGGCCGGAATGACCACCTGACTGACGCCGTTCTTGTACTTGTCGTCGTAGGTGTAGAACTCGGCCCCGGCCAGGATCTCGCCCGGGCGGGTGGAGACGGCAGGGTCGGAGCCGATGACGGCGCACTCCACTTCGTGGCCGTCCACGAAGGCCTCGAACACCACCTTGCGGTCGTTGGCGAGGGCCAGCCGGATCTCAGCCGTCTTGCCGGTGAGGTTGGGTACCTCCACCTGTTCGGCGGGTTCGACGCCCTTGGACAGGATGATGGTAACCTCGGAGCCCTTCTTGGCCTGCTTGTTGCCGTCGGGGGACTGATCGCAGACCTTGCCCTCGTCCACGGTGTCGCTGTAGGTGCTCGTGCCCACCTTCACGGTGAAGCCGGCCTCCTTCAGGTTCTTGGTGGCCTCATCCTGCGTCTGGTTGAGCACGTAGGGCACCTCGACCATCTTGTCGCCGCCCAGCAGGTTCGTGGCGGCAAACACGGCGACGCCGATCAGCGCGATCACGCCGATGACGATGGCTGCGATCTTGCCGCGCCCGCCCTTCTTCTGCTCGTCCTCCTCATAGGCAGCGCTGCTGCCGCCCGCAGCACCCGGGCGCACGGAGGTGGCGCCCACCGCGCCGGCGGGACGGACCATAGCCTGCGCGGAATCGCTCATGACGCGGGTCTCGGTGGCACCCATGCCGGTGGCCCCGCTGATGACGCGGGTGGGCTCGGGGACGTCGACAGCGCGCCCGGTGGCGTAGCTGTTGAGCACCTGACGCAGCTCGTCGGCCGTTTGGAAGCGGTTGGCGGCATCCTTCTCCATGCACTTGAGGATGATACGCTCCAGGTCGGCGTCGACGCCGGGGTTGATCTGGGAGGGCGGTACGGGCAGCTCGTTGACCTGCTTCAAGGCAACCGAGATGGCATCGTCGCCGTCGAAGGGCACGCGTCCGGTGGCGCACTCGTACATGACGACACCGAGTGAGTAGATGTCGGAGGTGGGGCCGAGGTCCTGGCCGCGCGTCTGCTCGGGGGAGACGTAGTGCGCGGTGCCGAGCACGTTGTTGTCCTGCGTGAGGTGGCTGTTCTTGGCGCGGGCGATGCCGAAATCCATCACCTTGATGTTGCCGTCGGGCAGCACCATGATGTTCTGCGGCTTGATATCGCGGTGGATGATCTCGTGCTTGTGCGCCACGGAAAGAGCGCCGCAGATCTGACTACCGATCTGAGCGACCTTTTTCGGATCGAGCGCTCCGTGGCTGCGGATACCGCTTTTCAGGTCGGTGCCGCGCAGGTACTCCATGACGATATAGTACGTATCGCCGTCGCGGCCCCAGTCGTAGACGCCCACGATGTAGGGACTCGACAGGCCGGCGGCTGCCTGTGCCTCCTGCTTGAAGCGCGCCGCGAAGGTCGCGTCGCCCGCATACTGCGGGAGCATGATCTTGACGGCCACGGTGCGGTCGAGCACCTGGTCCTGGGCCCGATAGACGGTGGCCATACCCCCGTTTCCGACCTTCTCCTTCAGCAGGTACCTGCCTCCGAGCACGCGCTGTCCTTCTGCCATCTCTCCAACTCCTCAACTCAAGAACTGATCCGCCATGCGGTGAATGGGTACTGTTTCGATCACGAACCTTGCGCAGCCAGTGCCACCTGTAGCACCTGACCCGCCACAGCCGCCGCGCTCTGCTCGCTCTCGGTGCGCTGCTCGAGCATGACCGAGATGGCGACGGTGGGCGTGTCGTATGGTGCGAACCCGACGAAGGCCGAGTTCGGTGAGCTGCTGTTGGTTTCGGCGGTGCCGGTCTTGCCGGCCACCTTGACGCCGGGTACCGCTGCGGCCGAACCCGAGCCGTTCTCCACGACGTCGAGCATAGCCTTCTTGACCTCTGCGGCGGTTGCGGCGCTGACGGCCTGGCCCAGCGAGCGGCTCTGGGTCGTCTTGATGACCGCGCCGTCCGGGGAGAGCGTCTGGGCGACCACGTAGGGGTTCATGGCGATGCCGTTGTTGGCGATAGCTGCCGCCATAACGGCGTTTTGCATCGTGGTGGTTTGCGGACCAGGGGTGTGGCCCTGGCCCACGGGCTGTCCGGCACCGGCCCAGGCGAGCTCCCATTCGCTCATCTGGTCGGGGTCGGGCATGATGGAGGCCGCGGTGGAGAAGTCGATGCCGAGCTTCTGCCCGTAGCCGAAGGCGCGCGCGGTGGCCACCAGGTTGGAAGCGCCCACCTGGTTGGCCACCTGGCCGAATACGGTGTTGGCCGAGTAGGCGAAGGCCTTGTCCAAGGTGATGGTGCCGTGGCTCGCCTCGTCGATGTTGACGACGTCGGCGCCGCCGATCTCCATGCGACCGGGGCTCTTGTAGGTGGTGTCGAGCGTTGCCACGCCGTTTTCGAGCGCCGAGGCGAACGTGATGACCTTGAAGGTCGAGCCCGGGGTGTAGAGCGCCTGCGTGGCGCGGTCGTACATGGATGAGTCCCCGCCCTGGTTGGCGTTGGCAAGCGTCTGGTCGATGTTGGTGTTGTCGTAGGTAGGCGAGCTCGCCCAGGCGAGCACGGCACCGGTGCGCGGGTCGAGCACGACGATGGCTCCGGTGCGACCCGACAGCGCCTGCTCGGCCGCCTTCTGGATGCGCGAGTCGATGGTGAGCTGCACCGAGTTGCCCGGCTCGGTGAGACCCGCCAGCGAGTTGAGTGCGTTTTGCCAGCTCGAGTAGTCCTTGGAGCCGGTGAGCGTATCGTTTTGCGAAGCCTCGATGCCGGTGGAGCCGTACTGCTGGGAGTAATAGCCCACCACATGCGCGGCCAGGTTGCCGTTAGGATAGGAGCGGGTGTAGGTGCCGTCCTCCTGCTGGAGGGACTCGGCCAGGGTCGCGCCGTCTGAGGTGATGATGGAGCCGCGCTTGATGTAGCGCGCCTTGTTGATGGTGTGGTTGTTGCTGGGCATGTCCTGGTAGTCGGCCGCCTTGATGACCTGAATATAGGTGAGGTTGCCGATCAGCACGGCGAAGAGGGCCGTGAACAGGAAGACCGTGCGCGTGAGGCGTTTGGCGAGGGCCACGCGGCCCAGCACGCCGGATTCGGGCGTGTCGAGTAGGCGCCTGCGCATGCGCGAGCCGGGGCGGGCGTGGCTGCCGCCGGCGCGCGCCGGCTCGGCGTGGCCGCCCGCTGCAGAGGAGCCGCCCGTGAAGAACCGGGTGCCCATGCGACTCACGGCTGCGGCGGCGCCTGCCATGCCGCGGGCCGGGCGCGCACCGTAGCCGGCAGCGGCTAGATCGACGCCGGTGCCGGTCAGCTCGGCCTCACGGCCGGTGGCCTCGTCGCCGGCGCGCAGAAGCAGCGCCACGATCACGAAGCTCGCCAGCAGCGAGGAGCCGCCCTGGCTCATGAACGGCAGGGTGACGCCCGTCAGCGGGATCAGGCGGGTGACGCCGCCCACGATGGTGAACGCCTGGAAGGAGATGGCTGCGGTGAGGCCGGCGGCCGAGAACGCAGCGAGGTCAGACTTGGCGCGCGCCGCCGTGGTAAGACCGCGCACGGCGAAGAGCATGAATAAGAACAGCACCGCCGCCGAGCAGGCCCATCTCCTCGCCGATGGCGGAGAACGATGAAGTCGGACTCCACGACCGGGATGATATGGGACATGCCCTTGCCGATGCCCACGCCTGCAAGTCCGCGTCGGCCAGCGAGAACAGGGACTGGACGAGCGTGTAGCCGAGGTTTTGCGCGTCGGAGAACGGGTCGAGCCCAGATCTGGAAGCGCACCTGCACGTGGCTCATGATCTTATACATGCCGAAGGCGCCCACCGCCAGCAGCACCAAGCCGATCAGCACGTAGGACGCGCGTCCCGTGGCCACGTAGAGCATGATGAGGAAGATGGTGTAGAACAGAAGTGCGCTGCCCAGGTCGCGCTCGAAGGCCACCACGAGCAGGCAGACGCCCCACACCGCGAACAGCGGTGCGAGAAGCCGCAGGCGCGGGATCTTGAAGCCCAGAATGGAGTGGTTCGAGATGGAGAGCAGCTCGCGGTTCTCGGCCAGGTAGCCGGCCAGGAACAGCACGATGAACACCTTGGCGAACTCGCCGGGCTGGAACTGGAAGCTGCCGATTTTGATCCACAGCTTGGAGCCGTAGATCTCGGTGCCGATGAACATCGGCAGGATGAGCAGCAGGATGCCGATGGCGCCGAGCGTGTACTTATAGCGTTTGATGATGTCGAGGTTGCGCACCACCGCCAGCGTGCCCACCATGAGGGCCACGCCGACGAACAGGAACATGACCTGGCCGATGGCCGCCTCGGGTGCCAGGCGCGTGACGAACGTGATGCCGATGCCGCTCAGCACGAAGACCACCGGCAGCATGGCCGGGTCGGCGCCGGGGGCAAACAGGCGCACGCCGATATGGGCGGCGGCGAACGCGGCGAACAGGCCGAGCGGAACCGCGAGGGTCTCGAACGACAGCGCCGATCCGCTGGTGATCACGTACATGGCGTAGAGCAGGATAACGGGGAACGCGCCTGCGATGAGCAGGAACAGCTCGGTCGTGCGACGGCTCATTGCGCGGCACCTCCTTCGGGTGCGGTATCGGTGGTGGAATCGGTGGCGGCGGTGTTTCCGCTCGTGTCGGAGTCGGCCGCTGCGCTGTTTTGCTCGCGGCTGCTGCGGATAGTGGCGGCATCCTGTTCTTGGCGGCTCTTCTGCTCCTCGATCTGGTCGCGGTAGTTCGCGATCGTGCGGTTTGCCTCGTCCACGCTGTCCTGCGGAATGCCGCTGCGCAGGCGGCTTTGCGTATCTTCGGGCAGATCGGCAAGGCGCACGGACGTCTCGTCCTCCAGCCAGTGCAGCTTGAGGCCGAACGGGGCGGAGGGAATGCCCGTGTAGATGGCCACGGTGTCGTCTTTCACACCCAGGTACACCGATCCGGTGATGCTGGCGAACGTGATGCCTGCGGCCAGCGCCACGATCGCGGCGAAGACGGCCAGGCCGATCAGGACGTTGCGTCGCCGCTTCCGGGCGAGCCGCTTCAGGTGCCCATCGTTGACGATGTCGACGACCACGACCGTGACGTTGTCCGAGCCGCCGGCCGCCAGCGCCGCGTCAACCAGGTTGTCGGTGCAGATCTGGGCGGTGCTCGACTGGGTGGCGATCGTTTCGATATCGCCGTCGGGCACCATGCTGGACAGCCCGTCGGAGCACAGGATGAGACGGTCGCCCTCCTGGACGCCGAGCTGGAAATGGTCGGCGTACATGGCCGGGTCGGACCCGAGCGCGCGGGTGATGACCGAACGGTTGGGATGCACACGGGCCTCATCGGCGGTAATCTCGCCGGCGTCGACGAGCTCCTCGACGTAGGAGTGGTCGCGGGTGACGCGGATGAGGGTGCCTTCGTGCAGCAGGTAGGCGCGCGAGTCGCCCACGTGGGCGATGGCCAGCGTCTCGCCATCCACATAGGCAGCGGTGGCGGTGCAGCCCATGCCCGGTTTGCCCACGCCGTTCACGGCCGCCTCGATTACGGCGGCGTTGGCGGCCTCGATGGCGGCGCCCAGCAGGGCGGGGTTGGCGGCCTTCGGGGCGGTCTTGGCGATGGTCTCGACGGCGATGGCGCTTGCCACCTCGCCGGCTGCGTGCCCGCCCATACCGTCGCACACGCAGAACAGCGGGGATGCCACCAGATAGGAGTCCTCGTTGTGGCCGCGCACGCAGCCTACATCCGAGCGGGCGCCCCACATGAGCGAGGTGGTGGTTCCGGCATCGAAAGTGGAGTCGGCGTCGATGCGGTCCTCGGCGATGGCCTCGAAGCGTCTGGGTGGAGCCCGGGTCGCTCAGCTTGGCCTCGACGGCCGTCACGTCGATCTCGGCCGTGTCTTCCGGCGAGGTGTTGGCCGCAGCGGGTCGGGAATGGCGTGAGTGCCGAGGGCGGGCGCGGCTGCGGGCTCAGCCGGAGGCGCCGGCTCTGCAGGAGCCGCGCCGATCGTATGCGAGCGCGCGGGAGTCGCTGCGGCGTCGCTGCCCACAGGCGCTGCGGCCTCGGCGGGCGCGTCGGGGACCGCTGGGTCCGCAGCGCCCGACGCAGGAGCGAGCGCCTGCACGGCATCGGCGGCGCCCGCGGCAGGTTCGGCATCGGGGTCAGCGCCCGGTGCGGCTGTGGCCGGTGACACAGCGGGGCCCAGGTGCCGTGCGGCACTGGGGCGGATCGGTGCGTGCTCCGGCGTCGCACCGGCGTCGCCGTCGGCGCTCGCGGTGCTGGTCGGCGTTGCGTGCGCATGCCGCAGCGGTTGGTCGTGGATGGGGCTCGGGGTGTCGGCGGATACGGCTGTCGGCGTATCGGCAGCGTCTGCCACCGGCTCTTCATCGGCGGCGTGCGACGCCGCCCGGTGATCGATACGGTCGAACAGCGGGTCGGCGATGTCGGCGATAGCGGCCTGCGGTGCCGCATGGGATGGCCGGGCGGCCTCCGCGCGCTCCGGCTCGCCGGGGGCGGCGTGGGCACCGCGTGTCGCCGCTGCATGCTGGTCGATCTCGCGCGCGGCAGCGTGTTCGGCACCGTCTGCGGGCTCGGGGTATGAGAAGGCGTCCTTCTCGTCGATCATCGGCGATTCACCTTCATGACGACGTCGCCGATCTGCACCTCGTCGCCCTCGCGCAGGGTGACCGGCTCAAGCAGCTGACGGCCGTTGACGAGCGTGCCGTTGAGCGAGTTGAGGTCTTCGATGATGAGGGCGGGGCCCTGCAGGGTGAAACGGGCGTGGCTAGCCGAGACGAACGGCTCGTTGATGCAGATGTCCGAGCTGGGGGAGCGACCCACGATAACGGGGCCGAGCATGTCCACGTGGATGCCGCGGATGCCGCGCGGGCCCTTGTCCACATCGATGGTCCAGATGGCCGAATCGCGGCGCTGGCCGCGCACCAGGCCCACGCCGGTCTTCATCACGGCGACCAGGAAGAGATAGAGCAGGACGACCAGGACGATGCGTCCGGCGAACAGGATGATGTCGATCACGCGGATCAGCCCCTGAACTCAAAGGTGGAAAGGCCGAACGTGAGCATGTCGCCGCGGCGCAGGGGGCAACGGGTGATCCGACGGTTGTTGACGAGGGTGCCGTTCGTGGAGTTGAGGTCCTCGATGGTCCAGTCGCCGCTGCCGGTGAAGGTGAGCTCGGCATGGCGGCGGCTCACATTCGGGTCGCGCAGGACCACGTCGGCGGCTACGCGCTCGCGGCCGATGGTGCAGCGCGCCGAGGTGATCTCGTAGGTGTCGCCGGTGACGACATCGACCAACTGGGCCAGCGGGCGCGCGGGTGCTTGCTGGGCGCGGGCGGGGGTCATGTTGGCCGCTACGCTGGCCCCTCCCAGGGCGGCACCGGTCGCCGCAGCCCCGCCCATGCCGGCGAGCTGCTCGCGGGAAACCGTGGGCGGCACGGCGACCGAGCCGGCCGCCATCGCGCCGGCGGCTCCGACAGCAGCCCCCGCGCCCATCGCGCCCGCGGCGCCGGCGGGGGAGAACAGCGGGTCGGCGATGTCGTCGAAGCCGGGGATATTCGCCATGCGGGAGGACGCCGGGGCCGCCGCGCGCGGCGCGGGCCGCGGTGCCGGTGCGGGGCTCGGGGCGGGCGCGGGGGCCGGCGCGCTCTGCATGCCGCTCTGGTAGGCGCGCTCCTCCTCGTACAGGCGGCCGAGCGTGGGGGCGTCGACATTTTCGGCGAACACGGAGAAGCGCCCGGCCTTGAGGGACGGGTCGATCATGAAGCGCACCAGGGGCTCGCCCACGAAGAGGTAGCGCTTCTTCTCGGCCTGCGCCTTCACGAACTCGCTGACCTCGCGGGCGAGCTGTGGGTAGTACGGCGCCATGATGGGGTCGTCGTCGTTGGCGATCAAGATCGTGTACAGGGCCGGCGCGGTGTTCGCGCCGTTGATGATCAGGGTCTGGCCCTCCATCTCGTGAGCCGCCTGCTTGGCGAGCTTCTTGAAGGAGAACGGCGCCTGGGCGGCTCCGAAGATGCTGGAGACGCGGTCCTCAAAAATGTTCAGGAAGTTCACAGACGATCACCTTCCGCTTGTTCTTTTCTGTATCCCAATGCAAATGTGCATATCCAAACGATTATAGAGGATAGGCATCCTGCGCCCCCGGCCGTCGCGAGTTCCACAGATGACACTCCGGCAATTTCCATAGGGCGCGCAAGGAGCACGGAGCCGACGGCGGCTGCGGCGGGGCAGGCGCCTGCGAGGGCGACGAATACGCGAGGCTCGCGTTCATCGAGGTAGGAGAGCCATGCGCGGTCGAGGAGCCAGGAGGCGCCGTAGGCGGCGGCGCAGCCCAGGGCGAGGGAGGCCAAGACGGCGGGCTGCACGATCACCGCTGCGGCAGCGCCTGCGGGCAGCGCGCCGGCGCTTGCGCGCGCAGCGGCGAGCAGGGCGGCGAACAACGTGCCCGCCGCGCACGAGGCGACAGCCGCCGGCGGGGCGAGCAGCAGGCCCGCGCAGGCGGCGGCAACGGGGGCCGCGGCTTGCGCGGAGCCGGTGGCGCACGCCGTGGCGGCAGCGGCGACGAAGGCGAGCGAGGCGCCGGGCTCCAGTCGGCCCCACACATACCACCAGGCGCCGGCGAGCGCGAGGGCCACCACCACGGTGGGGATCCCCGCGACCAGCGGCGTGCTGTTCACGATGAGCATGAGAAAGCCGGTGAGGGCAAGCGCGGAGCCGATCTGGGGTGCCGCGCCCGCCGCCGCGCCGATCCCGGCTGCGGCCGCCAGGCGGGCTATGGGGTCGGTCACCTGCAGGGAGTCGAGCATATCCCAGGCAACCAGGCCGACGCTGAGGGCGCCCAGGGCGCCGGCGGCCCAGCGCCGCGCCTGGGGCCAGCGGCTTCCCAGCCAGCCCTCGGCCGGGTCGAGCTCCACGACGGCCTCGGCTGCATCGTCCTCATCGGCCGGGTCCGCCTCGCCTTCATCGGAGGTGAAGCGCGCGATGAGGCGGGCCAGGCTCCGGCATCCCTCGCGCGCATGCCCTAGGCGGGACAAAAACGGGTCGGCGAACGCGTCGACCGACGTCATGCGGTCCTCGGCATGGGGGGCGAGCGCCTGGACAAGGGCGTGTTCGGAGGCGGCGGGCAGGTCGGGCAGCAGCTCGCCGGGGCGGCCACGCCGGCCTCGATCTGGGCGAGGGATTCGGCGGGGGTCGGCGCGCGGAAGGGCGCTCGCGCGCACAGGGCCTCGTAGAGGACCGCGGCGAGGGCGAAGATGTCGGCGCGCTCGTCCACCTCGAAGCCGCTGAGCTGCTCGGGCGGCATATAGCCGATGGTGCCCCCGCGCGCCCCGCCGAACCCCGCGGCGCTGGCGAGCGTCGCCATACCGAAGTCGGCCAGCTTGATGTGGCCGTTGCGGTCGATGAGCACGTTGGCGGGCTTGATGTCCAGGTGCAGCACGCCGTTTTCGTGCGCGTATGCCAGCGCCTGGGCGAGGGCGTCGGCGATGCAGGTGGTCTCGTCGTAGGTGAGCGAGTGGCCGTCCACCTGCGCCAGGAACTCCTCGAGGTTCATGCCGTCGACGTATTCCATGACCAGGTAGGCATAGGCCTCGTCGTAGGTGAAGTCGATGA
>ENA-OQMN01000274-OQMN01000274.1-human-gut-metagenome-genome-assembly--contig:-NODE-274-length-12114-cov-2.869442_pt1 | contig 12114 bp, 9 predicted proteins | sample MGYA00242765_ERZ504861 | MGnify/ENA primary metagenome ERZ504861 (study PRJEB26092, sample SAMD00036417) | human gut metagenome | host: Homo sapiens | study: EMG produced TPA metagenomics assembly of... | reverse complement strand
CACCGGCGCGTTCGGTGACTACGTGCGCGCGAACTTGGCCGCTGAGGGCATCCCGGTGCAGGTGGAGAACGACGAGTGCGAAAACGGCTGCTGCTACTGCTATGTGGAGCCCAGCGGCGAGCGCACGTTCGTGGCCTATCATGGTGCGGACTATCTGTACAAGCGGGAGTGGTTCGACGCTCTCGACATGGACGAGATCGACATGGTCTACGTGTGCGGCCTGGAGATCGAGGATCCTACCGGCGCGGTGATCGTCGACTTCTTGGAGCGTCGGTGCGCAGACAAGACCATCTTCTTCACGCCCGGTCCGCGTCCCGACACCCTGCCCATGGACCTGGTGGAGCGCATCTACGACCTGCATCCGGTGCTGCATATGAACGGCGGCGAGGCGATTGTGTCGGCGGCGCGCCTGGGAGCCTCCGAGCTGGTGGGCGGCCTGGCGGCGGTGCCCGAGGCGGTGGCGTTGCTGCGTCGGCGCGTGGACAACACCGTGCTGGCGACGCTGGGCGATCGCGGCTGCTACTACGACAGTGCCGACGGCAGCGGCGAGGTTGCCGGCGTGCGCGCGGATGTGGTGGACACCATCGGCGCCGGCGACTCCCATATCGGTGCCGTGATGGCGTGCCTGCAGCGCGGCGACGCCCTGCCCGCGGCGATTGCCTGCGCGAACCGCGTGGCCGCCGCTGTGGTGGCCACGGCCGGCGCGCACCTGCCGTCCGAGACGGTTGTGCAGGCTGCGCAGGGCCTTTAAGGGCTGTGTGCCAACATCAGGGTTCGTTTCCCGTCCGTTCAGGGCCAGATTTTGCCTTCAGATGGCTGGACGGCGAACCCTGGGTTTTTACGGCTGCCTTTCGATTCTTGTGGGGGCAATCTCCGGATCCCGTTGCTGTCTTTTAGATGGCCGTAGGGGCGATTCCGGGATTCCGTAGCTGCCTTCAGATGGCCATGTATGGACGAACCCGGGATTCCACAACTGTCTTCGGGTGTCGGGGCGTTTTCCGAAACGCCGCTCGGCTCGACGGTGTCTGGCGCCATCGCCGATATTTCGCATATATGGGTATTAGATAGTATGTATGCGATAAATGGTATCTAAGTTTTTTGCAGAGGGTTAGTTAAATAAAAGTTTCAAACAGAGTGGTCACAAACAGCATCTAATGGGTGTTTCAATTCAGCCAGATGGGCTCAAGCGGCCCGGAAGAGCCTTGATGCTGCTCCGTGCGAGTCTAAATGGAGCCGATTCGGCTGCCGATCGGACCGCCGTGCCGCCACATCTCGGTTATGTATACGATTTTCGGGGACGCAAACACCCATTAGATGCTGTTTGCGACCATCGAAGCAGAGGGCTTTTAAAATAAGACCCCCTAAAGGTGCCTCGGCGTGCATCAAGCCCTCTTGCGCGGCTTCGGTCGCTGCAAGTTCTGAGCTTGATTCCGCGAATTGCGCCGCGGATGGCTTGCGGCTTGCGATATCGCGACGGACGGCTCGCGGCTTGCAATATCGCCGCAGGCGGCTCGCGGCTTGCGATATCGCCGCAGATGGCTTGCGGTTTGCGTGATTGCCGCCGCGCATCTGGGCCAGGCTATCCGCCGGCAGCTTCATGCGTGCCTACAGCTGCGTCGATGCCACGCCACAGGTGGTTGACCGGTGGCGTGCCGCGGCCCAGCTCAAGGGGGTGCATCAGGGCGCCGGTGAGATAGGCCTTGGCATCGCGCACGGACTGCGCAAGATCGTGTCCGCAGGCAAGTCCGCAGGCGATGGCAGCGGACAGCGTGCAGCCGGTGCCGTGGGCGCCGGGCCCCTCGATGCGCTCATGCTCGAGCCATGAACAGTGCACCTTGTCACCGGTGAGCTCCGCTAGGCAGTCTGCCGCCGGACCGCGGGCGTGTCCTCCCTTGATGAGCACCGAGCAACCCAGGCGGCGCGCTAGAGCGCGTGCGGCACGCTCGCGCGCGGCGGCGCTCGCCAGCGAGGTGCCGGCGAGGACCTCCGCCTCGGGGATGTTCGGGGTGATGAGAGTGGCGCGCCCCATGAGCTCGCGTACCAGCACCTCGATGGCGTCGGGTGCCAGCAGGCGCGTGCCGGACGATGAGACCATGATGGGGTCGAGCACGATCGGAGCGTGCGTGTGGGCGAGGGCGGCGGCTGCAGCGCGTATGCTGGCTGCGTCTCCCAACATGCCGATCTTGATGGAATCGGGTTCGCCATCGGCGAGCACCGCCTCGATCTGCGCGCGGATGCACGACGGGGGCAGCGTGTGCACGGCGGCAACGCCGACGGTGTTCTGCGCGGTGAGCACCGCCGGCACCGCCTGCGCGTACAGGCCGTGCGCAGTGATCGTCTTGATGTCCGCCTGGATGCCGGCGCCGCCGCTCGGGTCGGACCCGGCGATGCTCAGCACGCAGCGCGGCCGGAGGCGCTCGATGGCGTGGTTGTCGTGGGCGGTGCGGCCGGAGCTGCCTGGTGCGCTGCCGGCGGGCTTGCCGGAGGCGATGTCGGTGGAATCGCCGCAGGCGATGCTGGGGAGGTCGCCGCAGGCGGTGCTGGCGGGAGCGCCACGTGCGGTGTCGCCAGGGTTGTTGGGAGGGCTGCCGGCAGGATTGCTGCGCGTGATGCGGACGAGGCTGCTGTGCGCGGCGCTGGGCAGGGATTGCCGCAGGAGATGTCGGCGGGAGCGCCGTGGGTGCTGACAGCGGGGGTGCTTTTGCGCTCCGCGTCCGCGCTGCTGGGATGCCGGGTGCCCCGGTGCCTCGTATCCGCAGCGTCCGCGTGCTGGGCGCTCATGGGCGCCCCGAGACGCGGTCTGGCGCGCCCGACGGCGTCGGGGAGAGCGGGCTGTGCGAGCACGTCTTCGATGCGGCGACGCAGCTCGCGCGCTGCGGCGGCGGGGTCTGCTGCGGCGAATAGCGCCGAGACCACGGCGGCACCTGCGGCGCCTGAGCCGGCGAGCACCTCGACGGTGCGCGCGTTCAGGCCTCCGATGCCGACGACCGGGATATCGACGGCCTTCGTCATGCGCCGCAGCTCGCGCGCGGACACCACGGCGGCGTCGGGCTTGGTGGGCGTGGCAATGAGCGCGCCGGCACCGATGTAGTCGGCGCCGGCCGCCTGCGCAGCCCGGGCCTGCGCCACCGTATGGGCCGATACGCCGATGATGGCGTCAGGACCGAGGAGACGACGGGCTTCGGCGCAGGCGAGGTCGTCTTGCCCTACGTGGACGCCGTCGGCACCCACCTCGGCGGCTATCGCGACCTCGTCATCCAAGACGAAGGGAACGCCGGCGTCGCGGCAGAGGTCCACGAGCTCGCGGGCCATCGCGACGATCTGGTCGCGGCTGGCGTGTTTCTCGCGCAGCTGGATGAAGGTGGCACCGCCGGCGATCGCGTCGCGCACCACGTCGGCGAGGCGTCGGCCGTGCAGCCAGCGGCGGTCGGTCACGCCGTAGAGCAGCATGCTCGACCGGATGTCGGCGGCCGAGAAGCGCCCGCGCCGGCAGGGCACGTTCGTCGCATGCGCGATGCCTGCACCCGCGCGCACATGCGCCCTGTCCGGCACCGCGCTCATAGCTCCTCGATGGCGGCGCCGGCCGCGAGCTGCGCGGCGTTCATGGTGCTGATGGCGTCGAGCAGGTAGGCGCGGAAGCTGCCCACGCCGTCGTCGGCGCCCATGCGCGCGGCGGCGATCTGGCCGGCCAAGCCCTCACATGCAATGGCGGCCACGGCGGCCGCGAAGGCGTCGTCTGGGTTCGCGGCGACGTAGGCGCCTGTGATGGCGGACAGCATACAGCCGGCGCCGGTGATCGTGCCCATGAGCGCCACACCGTTGCGGACAGCCACGGCACGCGTGGGGTCCGCCACGATGTCGATGGCCCCCGTGATGGCGATAACGGTACCCAGGCGGCCGGCGAGTTCGCGGGCGAAGTGGGCGCTCTCGGCCAGGTTGCTTTCGCGCACCGCATCCTCGGGGTTCACGTCCACGCCGCGCGTGGCGGCAGCGGCTCCGGCTACAGCTCGCATCTCGCTCATGTTGCCGCGGATCACGGTGGGGGCGGGCGCGCTGGCGAGCTCGCCGGCGATCGCGGTGCGCAGTGCGGAGGCACCGGCACCCACCGGGTCGAGGACGATGGGACGCCCGAGCTCGGATGCGCGGGCACCGGCGATGCGCATGGCCTCGATGGTCCGATGGTTGAGCGTGCCGATGTTCAGCACCAGGCCGCCGCAGATGCCGCAGATCTCGGCGACCTCGTCGGGCTCATCGCTCATGATGGGCGAGCCGCCGCAGCCCAGCAGCGCGTTGGCGCAGTCGTTGACGGTCACGTAGTTGGTGATGCAGTGCACCAGCGGATGCGTGCGGCGCACGTTGTCCAGGCAGATGCCCAGGTCGGTGGTGGTAAGAGACATGTGGTGTCCTTTCGGGTGAGGGGGAGGGCCGCGCCGTCGCCCGCGCGCTGCGGTGCGCGGAAGGGACGGGCGGCGGTTGCAGAGGAGGGGTGTGGGGCGGCGGCACGGCGCGCTCGCCTGCGGCACCGCGCCTGATTACCCGTTTGACCCCAGGTCGATCGTCGTGTGCTCGAGCACCTTGTTGACGGTGCGCACCGCGCACATCTTGCCGCACATCGTGCAGGTTCCCTCGGTGGCGGCGGGGGAGGCCTCGTACCGGGCACGTGCGGTATCGCCGTCGAGCGCGCAGGCCCACATGGCGTCCCAGTCGAGCCGCCGGCGCGCCTGCGCCATGCGGTTGTCGGCATCGCGGGCGCCCGGGACGCGCTTGGCGATGTCGGCGGCGTGCGCGGCGATCCGGGTGGCCATGAGGCCCTCGAGCGTGTCGTGCGCATCGGGCAGGCAGAGGTGCTCGGCCGGGGTCACATAGCACAGGAAGTCCGCGCCCGACGCGGCCGAGATGGCGCCGCCGATGGCCGCGGTGATGTGGTCGTAGCCCGCGCCGATGTCGGTGACAAGCGGGCCGAGGACATAGTAGGGGGCGCCGTGGCACAGGCGCTTCTGCAGCGTGACGTTCGCGGCGATCTCATCGATGGCCATGTGCCCGGGGCCCTCGACCATCACCTGGACTCCGGCGTCCCAGGCGCGCCGGGTGAGCTTGCCCAGTTCGATCATCTCGGCGGTCTCCGTGGCATCGTTGGCGTCGTACAGGCAGCCCGGTCGGCAGGAATCGCCCAGCGAGATGGTCACGTCGTAGGTGCGGCAGATCTCGAGCACCTCGTCGAAGCGCTCGAAGAAGGGGTTCTCGTTGCCGGTGACCTCCATCCAGCCGAACAGCAAACTGCCGCCGCGGCTGACGATGTTCATGAGCCGGCCGCAGGCTTTGAAGGTCTCGACCACCGAGCGGGTGATGCCGGCGTGGATCGTGACGAAGTCGACGCCGTCTTGCGCATGGACGCGCAAGACCTCGAGCAGATCCTCGGCGGTGAGCTCCACCAGGGGCTTTTCCATGTAGCCGATGGCGTCGTACATCGGAACGGTACCCACCATCAAAGGGCATCGCTCGATGAGCTGCTGGCGGAACGCGCGCGTTTTGCCGGAGTTGGAGAGGTCCATGATCGCATCGGCGCCATGGCTGCAGGCGATGTCGACCTTCTTCCACTCCTCGGCGGCGTCGGCCTTGTCGCCAGAGATGCCGAGGTTCACGTTGACCTTCGTGGCAAGGCCCGCGCCTACGCCGCGCGGCGTCAGGCCCTGCTTGATATGGTTGATGTTGGCCGGGATGGCGATGGTGCCCGCGGCGACGCCGGCCCGGATGAGCTTCGGGCTGCGCCCCTCGGCGGCGGCAACGGCTTCCATCTGCGGCGTGATGACGCCGGCACAGGCGAAGTCCCGTTGCGTGACAGGTTGGCGCGTCGCGGTGGACGCGGCTTCGGTTGTGCTCATGCACAGCTCCCTTCGTTGGCATTACCCACATCAGGTTCGGCGGGTCGGAGCGGGCGCGCTCCCTCTCAGCCTGTCGTTGCCTACAAGCTCCCCGTGGATATGCGGTTGTCGGCCCGATTGTAGCGCACGGCTGCGGCGGGCGGGGGCGTGCGCACACCTTGGCCACAAAGCGGTCGCACGCCCCTCGCCGTGCGCGTTACGGTAGAGGCGTCTCGGCAGGTTTCTCGTATGCGGGCGTGCCGGGCGCCCCGGCATCCGGCGTCTCCTGCTCGCCTGCCGCCTCCTCCGATGCCTGCATGTCGCCTGCCGTCATGCCCGCGTCGCGTGCGTCTCCTGCTTCCGTCGCCGCTCCGGAGTCCTGCTCGGCGCCTGCGTCCTCCTCTTCTGCCGCCTGCTCAGCCTCGTCCCGGTCGACCTGGTCGGCATCGTCCTCCAGTGCCTGCTCGTCCTCGGCGTCCTCGTCCTCGGCATCTTCGGCCTGGTCGGCATCGTCCTCATGCTCATCCACGCGGTCGGGCATGCGGAAGGGGTAGGTTGTGCCAAAGATCACGACGGTGCGGTCCGGCCGGAACTCGATCGTGTTCAGCGGGGCTGCCGGCAGCTCGAGCAGGATGTCCTCGAACTCGTCGGCGCTCATTCCATAGCGCTCGCTCCAGGTGGCGATGATCTGTTCGTCGGTCATATCCGGGCTTACCACCGGGCCCGGTTCGAGCACGGACACGCCGGGGTAGGTCGTTGCCGGGTCGGTGCGCGTCACGAGCGTGCTGCCATCCTCGAAGGTGATGACCCACTGGCCCTGGGAGGGGACGTGGACGATGCGCAGCGGTCGGCGCACGCCGGCCTGTTCGCCGAATTCGCCCAGGTCCTGCGTCCCGCCGTCGGCACCGGCGCCCCAGCCCTCCTTGTGCGGCCTGGCCTCGGGATGGCGCACCAGGTACTTCAGGGTTGCCACGACGTCGCGGGCGCTGCGGTTCCCGAACGATTCGGGGAAGAGCTTCACAGCCTGGATGAGCATCTCCACCGAGATGTTGTGGTAGTGGTCGAGGTGGGGGACGATGAAGGTCGAGGTGGCGCGGTTGAAGCCGATGGTGTAGATGACCCCGCCGTAGGTGATCTGGTCGAGGGGCACGCGCAGGCCCTCCTCGACGTCGCCGTAGCCGAACAGCTCATCGGCGCCGAGCTCGTCCAGATCGCGGCCGGCAAGCGGGTCGTACTCGCCGATCTCGATGTCGGGATAGGCGACGCTCGGGTCGGTGTGGGTTACCAGCTCGGTCCCGTCGGCCAGGATCAGGTGCCAGTGGTCCTCGTGCCTGAGGATCTTCACGACCCGCTTGGGGTCGTTCGGGTTGCGCTCGGGGGCGGGGGCGGGCATCGGTGCCGGGGCGGCTCCGGCTCCGCCGTGGTTGCCGGCGTAGGTGCCGATCTGGATGTGGGGAAACACGTCGACGGGGTTGTCGTAGGTGATGTATTCGGTGCCGTCGGCGAGGTAGGCGTGAAAGTGATCGGCGTGGCGCAGGATGCGCACCACGGGCAGGCGGCTCAGCTCGCTCAAGCCCACGACCCGCACGAAGGACAGACCGGGCACGGGCGCCGCCGCGCCACCCGCGTCCGCCGCGTTGCCGGTCGCCGCGGGTGTCGTCCAGCCGCCCGCATGGCTGCCGCTCCAGGATGCCTGCGCATGCCCATGGCTGCCGGTGTAGGTGCCGATGGCGACGCCGGGGAAGGCGGCCGAGGGGTCGGTGTAGGTGATGAACTCGCGGCCGTCGGCGGTGAATACGTGGTAGTGGTCCCCGTGGCGCAAGATCTTGACGACCTCGGTGCCGCGCATGGACGTGAGCTCGCCTGCGGAGACGACCTTCGCCGTGTTCGAGAGCTCATGGGCGCGCGCGGCCTGGGAAGGGTCGGTATAGGTGATGATCTCGCGGCCGTCGGCGGTGAATACGTGCCAATGGTCGCCATGGCGGACGACCCGTACGATCTGATCGGCGTCAACCTCGGCGTCGATGAGGACGTCGGTCGTATCGTCGGCTGCGTAGGAGACCTCCTTGGTGTTAACCGCCGCGGCGGCAACGCGGGCGATCTGCGGTGCGGGACCCTGGGCGAAGCCGCGGGCGATGACGAGCCCGCCGGCGGCGACGCCGATGACGAGCGCGCCGGTGATGATGGCGCGCGAGGAGCGATGCGACATGATGTTCCTTTCGTTAGCGCAGACCTCGGCGGATGCCGAGGGCGGCGATGAGCACGGCGACCGACAGCAGCACGATCGTCGAGCCCGGCTTGAGGTTCAGGTGGTAGGAGAGGGTGAGGCCGACATAGATGCAGGCCAGCGAGATCCCGATCGAGACGATAAGTGTGCCTCGGTAGGTCCGGGCGAGCTGCATGGCGGCGATGGAGGGGATCACGAGCAGCGACGAGACGATCAGCGAGCCGATGGTCTTGGCCGCCACCGAGACGGTGATGGCAACGAGCAGGGAGAAGACGAGGCTGAGCGCTCGGGTGCGGATGCCGAGCAGAGGCGCGGCGGCAGGATCGAACACGCTCAGGTAGAGCCGGTCGTAGATGGCGCGGTAGACGGCGATCACGACGGCTGCCACGCCGAGCACAAGCCACAGCTCCAGGTCGCTGATCGTGACCACCGACCCGAATAGATAGGAGGAGATGGAGGCACCCCCGCCGGCGAAACTCGCGAAGATCCCGGCGAGCCCGATCGAGGCGGCGAGCACGATCACCGTCGAGATCTCCTGGTAATCCCGCAGCCGCGCGCGCACGACCTCCACTGACAGCCCTGCCGCCACGCAGGCCGCCACCGACCCGAGCAAGGGGTTGAACCCGAAGCACAGCCCGATCGTCACGCCGGCGAGCGAGGCGTGGGCGAGGGTGTCGCCCATCATCGAGAGGCGCTTCAGCAGCACCGGTAGGCCGATGCAAGGCAGGATGATGCCGAGGACCGTGCCGACGGCGAAGGCTCGCTGCATGAATTCGTAGCCAAGCATCACGCCTCCCGCCCATCGACGTCGTCCGCACCGGTTGTTTTGCCGCGCTGCGGCATCGCTGGCTTCGCATGCTCCTCGTGGCACCGTCCGTCCTCCAGGCGCACCACGCGCATGGTCGCGCCCTGAGCGTCGGTGAGATGGTGGGTGATGACCACGATCGCGGTGCCGGAGCGCGCGAGGTTCTGCAAGATCCGGTAGAACGCAGCCGAAAAGCGCCGGTCGATGGCGGAGGTCGGCTCGTCGAGCAGAATCAGCCGGGCGTCCTTGATGAGGGCGAGCAGCAGCCCCACGCGCTGGAGCTGCCCGCCGGAGAGCTCGGAGAGGCGCCGTTGCGCAAGGCCGGTGAGCTCGACGGTTTCGAGGAGCTCGGAGACATCGGCCGATGCCTTGAGGTGGCGCAGGTGGATGCCGACGAGCTCGCCGATCGTGGTGGGGAAGCTCCGGTAGCCCCTGATCGAGTCCTGCGATACGTAGGCGATGTCGGCGTAGTGGCGGTTCGCGGCCGCATCGTCGCCGAAGAGCCGGATTGTGCCGCATGCGGGCGCGAGCTGCCCCGTGATGAGCGCCATCAGCGTGGACTTGCCCGAGCCGTTGTCGCCCACGAGGGCAACGAGCTCGCCGGCGTGCACGGTGAGGTCGAGGTCGCGGATAAGCGGGTCCTCCCCATAGGAGAAGGCCAGCTGGCGGATCTCGAGAATCGCGGGGGCTTCGAGTCCCGCGGGGGTTGCGAGCTCATTTCCTGGGGCAAGCGCGCCGTCAGCTTCCGCCGCGTTGGGCGTCGTCGCGGCAGCGGGTGTGCGCTTCGCGGAATCCGGCATGCCGGCGCCAGCAGCCAGGGCGGCGCCGGCATGCCTTGCGGAGATGGTAGCTGCGGATGCAGGGTCAGCGCGCATCGAAGGACTCCATGAGGGCGTCGAGGTTGCGTTCCATGAGGGTGAGATAGCCCAGTTTCGCCTCATCTTCGGTCAGGCTCTCCATGGTGTAGAGGGTCGCTGTCTTGGCGTTCGCGCTCGCAGCCAGGGTCTCGGCGACCTTCGGGGTCGCGGTGCCCTCGAAGAAGATGGTGTCGACGCCGTTGCTCTTCATGAAGTCGGAGATGGTGGCGAGCTGGGCTGCCGTGGGCTCGTCCTCGGGCGAGATGCCCGTCACGGCCACCTGCTTCAGGCCGTAGTCGTGCGCCAGGTAGTTGAAGGCGGCGTGCGAGGTGACGAAGACGCGCCGCTCGGCGGGGACCTGAGCGATGGCATCCTCGAAGCGTTTGTCGAGCGCTTGGAAGTCGGCCAGGGCGCGGTCGAGATTCTCGTGGTAGAAGGCCTCGTTATCCGGATCCATCGCGGCGACCTTCTGGTAGATGGTGTCGAGCTCGATCTCGGCGTTCTTGATGCTGAGCCAGGTGTGCGGGTTCACGTTGCCGTGCTCGTGGCCGTCATCGTCTGCGTCGTGACCGTCCGCGTCGTGCTCGTCGGCCTCTCGGCCGTCCATGTCGGCATCATGTTCGTCGGCATCCGCATCGTGATCGTGGTCGTCGTGCTTGTCGGCGCCGTGCTCGTCGGCCTCGTGCCCGCGGTCGTCGTGCTCGCCCGCATCGTGGTCATGATCGTGGTCGTGTCCTGTGCCCTCAAGCAGGGTGAGGCCCTGGGAGAGGTCCAGGAAGCGCTCCTCGTCGCCCACGGATTCCTTGAGCGCGCCGATGAACGACTCCATGCCCGCGCCGTTGTAGATCACCAGGTCGGCATCGGTGATCTGAGCCATGTCCTTGGTGCTGAGCTCGAAGTCGTGGGGCTCCTGGTTCCCCGCGATGATGGTTCTGACCTCCATCTTGTCCCCAACGATGCGCGAGGTGAGGTCGTGGACGGGGAAGAAGGTGGTGTAGATGACCTTTTTGCCCGCATGGCTGCCGTGCGTGGGCGCGCTGCCGCAACCGGCAAGGGGACAGGCGAGGGCGAACGCCGCGACGGCGCACGCGATCAAGGGGAAGCGCTTTCTCATGGATGCTCCGCTCTCTGGATGGTGGAATGGAATAGAAATTGAAATTCAGTTTCAATTTCGATACAGAGAGCCTAGCACGGTGCCAGGTGAGCGGCCTTGTAAATCCTATCTGGGCGATATGGTTGCGGTGCCGGACCCGTCGCGCCGGGTGGGCGCGGTGCCGTGATGGACGTCGGAGGTCCCGGCGCGTACGTCGCGCCGCCTTCGCGCGCCAAGGTGGGGCAGTGCATGGAATCTGCGCTGCAACTGGGAAAAGAACAGGGCCGGGAGAGCGTTTACCCTCCCGGCCCTGACCGGAAACATGGCGTGCGGCGCGTCTGCACCGCGCACCGCGTCGTGTGCCGGCGGCGTGCATCTTCGGCATCAACGGCAGGTTGATGCCGCCCTCCTGCAACGGATGCGCGGGCGCAGCCTTACGCGCGTTCGATGAAGGCTTTGTAGCCGCGATAGGCCTCGTAGATATCGGCCTTGTTGGCAACCTCCCACAGCGAGTGCATGGACAGCACGGCCACGCCGGAGTCAATGACGTCCATGCCGTACTCGGCCAGGATGTAGGCGATGGTCCCGCCCCCGCCCGCGCCGATGCGCCCGAGCTCGCAGGTCTGGAAGTCGACGCCGGCCTCGTCCATGATGTCGCGCACGAGCGCCATGTACTCGGCGTCGGCGTCGTTGGAGCCGCTCTTGCCGCGGCTGCCGGTGTACTTGTTGAAGCACAGGCCGTGACCCATGATGGCGGCGTTCTTCTTCTCGAAACGGTCGGCATATGCCTGGTCGAACCCGGCCGAGACATCGGAGGACAGCATGCGGGAATTCGCGAGCGCCCGGCGCCAGGCGAGTGCGCCGCCCTCGCCTGCGAGCTCCATGATCTCGGCGACGGTGTTCTCGAAGAAGCAGCTCGTCATGCCCGAGGCGCCCACGCTGCCGATCTCCTCCTTGTCCACGAGCAGGGTGACGCTCGTGCGCTCGACGTTCTCAACGGCGAGCTGGGCTGCCAGCGAGGTGTAGGCGCAGACGCGGTCGTCGTGGCCGTAGCCCAAGATCATGGAGCGGTCGAAGCCCATCTCGCGGGCGGGGCCGGCGGGCACGACCTCGATTCTTGAATTGCAGGAGCCATTTCTCGGTCCGGTCATCGACGTCCACATCGACGAAAACGCTGCATGCGTTGTTCTCCTCGCTCGCCTCCAGGTCGTCGAGCAGTCCCTTGCTGCGCAGGTAACGGGCACCGATCGTCGCCAGGTCCATCAGGCAGA
>ENA-OQMN01000272-OQMN01000272.1-human-gut-metagenome-genome-assembly--contig:-NODE-272-length-12150-cov-5.588455_pt1 | contig 12150 bp, 10 predicted proteins | sample MGYA00242765_ERZ504861 | MGnify/ENA primary metagenome ERZ504861 (study PRJEB26092, sample SAMD00036417) | human gut metagenome | host: Homo sapiens | study: EMG produced TPA metagenomics assembly of... | reverse complement strand
GCCTCCACAAATCGATTTGTTGAGTCAATTATACCACGTTCTTTATCGAAATTACACCCTCTACATGGGAGAACTTGGCCGATTTACTGCGTACGTGCGTACCCATCTTCCGTATACACGTATGCGGCGATTTGCCCGAAACGCACTCTATACAGCCGTTCCCCTTCGGAGAGCCCACTACACTTTGCAGACCACAGGGATGAAAGTGTCATAGTGGGTTATTACACTTCCGCAGAAGTGCCTTCTCCTCGCCGCAGACAGCCGGGTGTGCCTTTTGTGAGAGCTTTCTGTGCGGCGAATCTACATCGCCCACAGGCGATGTAAGCAGGGATTCCAAAGGGGCGCAGCACCCTTGGCACACGACTTTGGTACAAAGTCTAGTGTGTTACACCTTTCCAGAGGTGTATACGTTCCTGAAATGCAAAAAGCCCCATACCCAACACCTTAACGGTGCGGACATGGGACTTGATGCTTCCTCGGCCTAGCCGGGTACTCCGTAACCAATCCTGACAGGCAGTTGCCGTGTCATTTTTCGAAAACTGTTTTACGGATACCCAGCAGTCGGGAACGCTCTGTTTCTCTTTGCTGGTAGTGTGATGAGCCTGTTCCGCCTGCCACGCGGCAAACTCCCTCTGGCCTTCCTCGCTGTTCCAGCAGGCAAGGATGGCCGGGTAGAATGCCCGCGCCAGACGGTCAATGACTTCATCGGGGTAGGGGGAAGTGTTTGTGGACTTTTTCTTTTTGTTCAAACGCACGCTCCTTTGGACATCGGTGAACAGCATACCATGTGCCTGATGTTATGCTGTCTGGTCTTTAACATCTGCGAGTGCGGCTTCCAGAGAAGCAAGGTAGTCCTTATGCTTGTGAATGATCTCCAGAATCACATCACGCTGTGCATTATCGGGCATCTGCTCCAACTGGTAGTTGAACGAAATGCGGAAACGAGTAGTGAGTTCTTCCAACGCCACATACTCGTACCGTACATCCTCCGGGTAAGCATCGCTGTCGTAAACCGATTCAAACTTTCGGAATGGCATGACAGGCGCTTTGCCCGGAACGCGAATCACACCGTCAGCGTCAGGCTTCGGTTCCACCTTCAGCTCCGGGTGTAAAATATCCTGCAAGGTCTGTGCGCGGTCATAGCAGGCAACCTTGGCAAGGCGGTGCATATCCGCCTTGGACACTTTCGTCTGTCCGGACAGGATGCTCTGCTTTAAGCCCGGCATCAGTTCTTCTGTGATCTCCACGCCTCTCATATACTTCGAGGCGCGAATAACGGTGTCCTTACTCACTCTGTTTTCTTCTGCGATTCGGTCGCAGGTTTTGCTGCTGTCGATCAAGTTCGCTTTTAGCGAACTTGATTTTGCATCGGTGCTTTTGCGGTCACCGCCGTGCGCAGCTTTTTCGGCTTCGTACTGTTTGCCCATCAGGTAGTACTTCTGCTCCGGGGTCAGATTGCGCAGCCCCAGCTGATTTTTGCAAATCCAAGCGAGAACCTCTTCCCGGCTTTCAAACGGGAGCGGCATGGTGGAGAAATAAATCTCCGGGTGCTTCTGAAGAATTGCATAACGGTTGTGACCATCAACAAGAGTGTTGTTCCAAACGATCAAAGGAGAAAGCAGCTTGCCTTCCTTGAGGATATTTTCTTCAAGCTGCTTGTACTCATCGTCCGTCAGCGGCGGAATCTGATTCTGGAACTCCGGGTCGATTTTCAGATTGATCATACGCACACTCCTTTATCTCTCATGCTGCGCCGGTTCTTCCTCCCGGAAAAACAGCGCAACATTCTGCTTTGCGGTTTTCAGTTTGAGCAGTTCTTCCTTGGCTTCCTTGTACTGCTCGTAGAACTTTGCCTTTTCGGATGCCAGCTGCGCATACTCGGCTTCCAGTTTTTTCGGGCTGGGCAGCTTGGTGATGTTGTTTGCCTTAAAATAGGCTGCTGCTGCCCGGTATGCTGTCAGCTCTGCACGGTGCTGCTCCTCAAAGGCTGCGGGTCGTTTTGCAGCTTTTAACTGCTGTGCGACGCTCTTGGTGCTGGCGTAGGCTGCGACCTGATAGCGCAGCTCTTTGTTGACCTTCATGCGGCCTTCGAGGTCTTTCACTACGGTCAGTGATTCATGGAACTTGGTGTCAAGCTCTGCGATTCTCTGGTCGAGTGCGTCCTCGTTGAGCAGACCATTTTCCTGCAAGAGGATCAAGGTCTGTGCCATAGCTTTGAGGTTGATTTTTTCGCCCAACGCTCGTAGCCGATGCCCTTGCCCTGTTTCAGCTTCGCCTGAATATCCACCAGTTTCCCGATGCGGTCGGACTTAAACTGAATCGTGCGCTTGCGCTCAGCGTTTTCCTGCAAGGCGGCAAGCACGAGTCCTTTCTCAAACTTGTCACCGATGCTGTGCGCCCGGATGAACTTTGTCCTTCCGGCAGGCAGATAGCTGAGCCGACCACGGCTTTCCTTGACCGTGATTCCGTACTGCTGCAAGAGCCTGTCCGAGAAATCTTCAAAGCTCATTGCGGTGTCCAGCACATCCGAGATCTGTTTCCGCAAGGTTTCCTTTGCGGTTTCAAACTTCGTTTGTGTTGTCTGCTGTCCGGCTGCGGTAAGGGCTGCGTTTTCACGGTCAAGTTTCAACTGGCCACGCCTGCGCGCCCAATACTCGGTTTCGCTCACGCGCTCCTTGGAGCCGTTGAGAAGGTCGATCTGGTACAGTCCGGCACTTTCGCACAGCTCCATGACCTCGACACGCAAGTGCCGCATGGTCTGGGCGGTGCTGGAGTGCTTCATGCCCTCTAGCCAGTCGCGGGGCTTTTGCATAAAGGGCTTGCGCTCCACTTCTCGTGTTCGGATGCTGCCGATCACGATGTGGACATGGATATTTCCCGAATGGTTGTGCCCATCGGGATGAGTGCAGACGATGGCAGGATGACCGGGGAAGTTTTCTTCGCAGAATTTCAGGCCAAGTGCCTGTGCCTTTTCCATGGTCAAGCCGTTGTCGGCTGCATCGCGTGGGTCGAAGCTGATGATATACTGGTGGCTTTTGATATCACCATGCTGGGTGTTCTTACCATACTTGCGGTTTGCCAGCAGACAGGCCGTTGCAAACGAGAAATCGCCGCACTCAAGGGTGTCGAGCAGGTACAAATCCCGCAGCTTCGGCTTGCCCTGTTCATCCAGAAGTTGCTTCCCGGTGAACGCGTCGTGCTGGTAAACGAGGTACGCTTCGATGGCGGTGTAGTCCGAGTTTTTAGAGCTTATATGCTTGAGCGTTGCCATACAGTTCACCCAGAAGTTTCTCGGCGTTGAGCCGAAATGCGGTTAGGTCTGCAAGTTCGTCAAGAATTTTCGCTCGGATCTGCTCGGTGTCTGCACCGCCGAAGTTGAAGTGCCTTGCAAGTTGGTTGAGGTTGCTGCCCACCTTGATGCACTGAGCAAGCAGGGTGGAAACGGCGGTCAGGGTTTCTTCTCCGCCGCCTGCAACGATGACCGTTTTCTCGATCTTGACGTTGTGGATAGCGCGGCGGATAAAAGTGGAGAGGGAGAGATTCAGGAGTTTGCAAGTGAGTTCCAGTGACGCTTTTTCCTCCGCTGTCACACGGAACTTGATGACGTGCGTTTTGTTGTTCGGCGTGTCGTGGTGCTGGGAATTGCTAGGGGTTGATTGAACATTCGTTTTGGTCATTGTACCTCCTGTCTGTTCGATAACTCCTCGGTGAAGTTATGTAAAGCACGACACGCCGTTGCTGTTCGCACCATCAGGTGCGAACCATGAGCAGGGTTTGGGGCAGGCACGCCCCAACAAGATCACTTCGGAAATGCAGGTGCATTGCAGAAGTGAAGTCCCGGATGGACAGAACATTTTCAAGAATTGAAAATTTGTGGCCACGGGACGGTTCTTGCCCTCTACCGCTGCGCTCAAAACGCTTCATCAGCAAATGTTTCCGAATTGTTAAGACGCAAAAAAAAATAAGTAGAGGTTGTGCTGCTCATGTAAGGGGACCACCGTTTGCTCCGAACGAAGTTCCTGCCCCTGTTTGTGTAGCGGCGTTGACGAAAAGTCGGTATCACGTCCGGTCGGCTTATGAAATTTTCAAGGTACGTTTCCCATAAAGAAAAATACCGCCCAAGCAGCGCAGCGATGGATTTTGTCGGGGTGAATCGGCGGCAAAATGAATCGGGTGTGTTGCGGGGCGGTTAATCTTTCAGGGATGATCCACGGCGAGGCAGTGTTCAAAATGAACACGACCACATCTTGTGGATGATTTCAAACCAATCCACAAAATCGGTGGGATTTGTGACAGAGAATATCATGGTTTGCAGGGTGCGTCAAGATGGTTTTGTGAAATTTATTGCGACAAAGTTGTGATAGTAGGACTTATATTTAACACACGGCAAGAAACAATTTCCGTTTCGAACATTGTAATGTTCGCAGAAAAAACTTATAATGCTTTTGAACCTGTAGGACACACAAAACGCGGAAAAGAGAGGGAATCATGAGAAAACTGTTCCTTTTGGAAGATGATCTGAGCCTGATCAGTGGGCTGACCTTTGCATTCAAGAAACAGGGCTTTGCACTGGATACAGCCCGGACACTGGCAGAAGCCGAGGTGCTGTGGTCAGACAGAAAATATGACCTGCTGGTGCTGGATGTTTCCCTGCCGGATGGCTCTGGCTTCGATTTCTGCCAGAAGGTGCGGCGCACATCCAACGTGCCGATTCTGTTCCTGACCGCTTCGGATGAGGAAATGAATATCATCATGGGGCTGGATATGGGCGGGGATGATTACCTGACCAAGCCGTTCAAGCTGGGTGTCCTGTTGTCGCGGGTCAATGCACTGCTTCGCCGTGCAAATGCGTCCAGCGCAGGAGAACCCGTACTGGAATCGGGCAGCATCACCGTCCGGCTGTTGCAGGGGCAGGCATACAAAAACGGAATCTTGCTGGAACTGACCGGTGCGGAGTACAAGCTGCTCTGCTTCTTTATGCAGCATCCGAATGCCGTGCTATCCAAGGAACAAATTCTGGATGCACTGTGGGACTGCGATGGGGATTACATTGACAGCAGTGCCTTAACAGTGTATATCCGGCGGCTGCGGATGAAGATCGAGGACGACCCCGGCAAACCGCAGATGCTGCTGACTGTCCGCGGCATGGGCTATAAATGGAATGGGTAAAGGTGCCGTATGAAAGTATTCGCAAACCGGGAGATCCGAAATTTGTTCCAAGCCGTGCTGGCGGTCTGGGCGGTGGCATTGGCTCTCACGCAGGGCATCGTATGGTATGCAACGCATGTATTTTCTTTCGGGTTACTATTGATTTTTCTGCTTCTGGGCGGCTGCCTCTGGGGCGTGCTTTTTCGCTATTTCCAAAGGCAGAGCGCGCTTCTGGAACAGGCAGTCCAGCAAATCCAAAGCTGTCTGGATGGCAACCCGGATGCACGACTGGACTGCGACCGGGAGGGAGAACTTTACCGTCTGTTTCACGCCGTTAATGCATTGGTGGCAGTTCTGAGCGCACACGCAGACAACGAGCAACGGGAGAAGCGTTTTTTGAAAAATACCATTGCAGATATTTCGCACCAGCTCAAAACACCGCTGGCGGCGTTGAATATCTACAACGGTCTGCTTCAGGACGAAGCTGTTTCGCCGTCGGAGGTCAAAGAGTTTGCAGACCTGTCCGAACAGGAGTTGGACCGCATCGAAACGCTGGTGCAGAATCTGCTCAAAATCACCCGGCTGGATGCCGGTTCGGTCGTTTTGGAGAAGAAAAACGAAAATGTTGCTGAAATGGTGCAGGACATCGCGCGGCAGTATAACTATCGTGCCAAGCAGGAACAGAAAAAGCTTGTTCTGTCCGGTTCAGAGGCGGTTACACTTTGGTGCGACCGTGACTGGATGCAGGAAGCTGTGGACAATCTTGTAAAGAATGCCCTTGACCACACAAAGAGCGGAGATACGATTCAGGTAGAGTGGAATGCACTGCCGTCCATGGTTCAGATCAAAGTGCGCGACAACGGCAGCGGTATCCACCCGGAAGATTTGTACCATATCTTCAAACGGTTTTATCGCAGCCGCTTTTCACAGGATACACAGGGCATCGGGCTAGGTCTGCCGCTGGCAAAAGCCGTTGTGGAAGCCCATCACGGCACCATTGAAGTAGACAGCGAGCTGGGAAAGGGCACGACCTTTACTCTGAATTTCCCGATTCCTACAAAATTGTAGGCTGAGTGTAGGCTTGCAGTAAGGTTGACGTGTTATCCTTTTCTGCACAGACAGAGATAATCCGTCTGAATCGAAGGAACCTGCAAAGTGAGGGATACACTATGGAACTTTTAGAAGTCAACCATCTCTGCAAGACCTACGGCAGCGGAGAAACCGCTGTCCATGCACTGAAAGAGGTTAGCTTTTCAGTGCCGAAAGGCGAATATGTGGCGGTCGTTGGCGAATCCGGCTCCGGAAAAAGCACCCTGCTCAATCTGATTGGCGGACTGGATACGCCGACTTCCGGCAAGGTGCTGATTGATGGCAAGGATGTTTTTGCCATGAAAGACCGGGAGCTGACGATCTTCCGCCGCCGCAATATCGGTTTTATCTTTCAGGCATTCAACCTCATCCCGGAACTGACCGTAGAACAGAACATCCTGTTCCCGGTGCTGCTGGACTACCAAAAGCCGGACAGGGCATATCTGGAAGAACTGCTGACCGTGCTGAATCTGAAAGACCGTCGGAAGCATCTGCCAAGCCAGCTTTCCGGTGGGCAGCAGCAACGGGTAGCCATTGGCCGTGCCCTGATGACCCGCCCTTCACTGATTTTGGCGGATGAGCCGACCGGCAATCTGGACACCCAGAACACCAGCGAGGTCATTGCCCTGCTGAAAGAAACATCCCGGAAATACGAGCAGACCATCCTGATGATCACCCACAACCGCAGCATTGCGCAGACGGCAGACCGGGTGTTGCAGGTATCGGACGGCTGCCTGACTGATTTTGGGAGGTGCCGGGAATGAGCAGCACAGAAATGAAAAGCTATCTGAGCCTGATCCCGATTTCTGCCAAGGTACGCAGACGGCAGAACCGCATGACGATTTTGTGCATCGTCCTTGCGGTGTTTCTGGTCACGGCGGTGTTCAGTATGGCAGATATGGCGATTCGGATGGAAACCTCAAACCAGCTGAACAAAAACGGAAACTGGCATATCATGGTAAAGGACATCTCCCCTGAAACAGCCGCAGAGCTTGCCGCACAGGAGGATGTTGCTGCATTTTCGGCGTATAGCGACATCAACGCTTCCCTTACGGAAAACTACTTTGCCGGAGATAAACGTGCCGCACTGGTAGGAGCAGATGATGCAATCCTTCAAATCTTTCCGGGAATGCAGTGCAGCACTGCCCCGGCGGATGGCGAAGTGCTCGTGACAGCAAACATCCGGGATTGGCTGGATGTTACGGTCGGTACAGCGATTCCGTTGACGCTCCCGGATGGACAGACCATTTCGCTTACTGTCGCAGGTTTCAATGAGGATACCTCCGATGCGAACCAGTATGATGCTGTTGTGCTGGTGATGAACCGCAGTACATTTTCTCAAATCACCGCACAGGTAGAAGAATCCTTTGAAACACAGTATTTCATCCAGTTCAAGCCACGTACCAATTTGCGGCAGTCCATTGTGAACATCGAAAACAAGTACGGAATTTCAGAAGAAAAAATCTCCGAAAATACTTACCTGATGGCGTTGAACGCAAGCAGCAACAACGATTATATTGTAGGCTTATATGCGGTAGCGGCTGTGTTGGCTGGCATGGTCGTCCTTGCCGGAATTTTTATGATCACAGGCAGCATCAACAGCAATGTAGCGCAGCGTACCAGCTATTATGGAATGCTGCGTTGTCTTGGGGCAGGAAAAAATCAGGTTCGGATGCTTGTCCGGCTGGAAGCTCTTTTCTGGTGTAAAACTGCTGCTCCAGCAGGATGTGTGCTGGGAATCGTTTCCACATGGGGATTGTGTTCCTTTCTGCGTGGATTTATCGGCGAGGAGTTCAGCTCTTTACCAGTGCTTGGCATCAGCCCGGTCGGTATTATCTGTGGTTCCGCGCTGGGACTTATCACGGTTTGGTTCGCGGCATCTTCTCCGGCACGGCGGGCGGCAAAAGCTTCTCCGATCACAGCAGCAACTGGGAATGCGGTGGAAAATGCAGCGGCTTCTCCGTGTCATGCTCGGTTGTTTGGAAGTCGTGCAGAGCTTTCTTTGGGCGTGAGCCATGCAACCTCGTCCAAAAAGAACTTGCTTCTGATGACAGGTTCCTTTGCGTTAAGCATTCTCCTGTTTTTGAGCTTTTCGGTTTTGCTTCAATGGGTTGGATTTGCGCTGAATCCGTTGCAGCCCTACACACCGGACTTATCGGTGGCTGAAACATCCGGGCAAAATGTCCTTGACCCGGTGCTGGTGGAGCAGCTGGAAGCTCTGCCGGAAGTCAAACACGCATTCGGGCGGATGTTTTGCCCGCTCCCGGCGGAATATCAGGGAAAACAGGGGTCCATCGACCTGATTTCATACGATACGATACAGTTTGGCTGGGCGAAAAAAGACCTGATTGGCGGAACCCTTCCGCAGGAGCCGGAGGATGGCACATACCCTGTGCTGACGGTATTCGACAAAAGCAACTCCCTGACCGTGGGTGATACCATTCAGCTGGAGGATGCAAAGCTCACAGTCGTGGGTGTATTGAACGACAGCCCGTTCAGTAGTACCGATTCCCCGATTGTTATCTGCACCGAAGAAACCTTCCATCAGCTGACCGGGCAAAACCGCTATGCGGTGATCGATATTCAACTAAAAGATATCACAGCAGACGCAGCCATTGCACAAATACACACCCTGCTGAGCGACACGTTAAACAAGCAGGTTGTTTTTTCCAACCGAATCGAAGGAAATCGGATGATACAAAGCACCTACTGGGCGTTCCATCTGGTGGTCTATGCGTTTCTCATCGTGATTGCAGGAATCACCATTCTGAACATCGTCAACAGCATTTCCATGAGCGTGTCGGCACGAATGAAGCAATATGGCATCCTGCGTGCCATCGGGATGGATGATGCACAGCTGAAACGCATGATCTCTGCCGAAGCTGGCACCTATGCAGTGTCCGGTCTTGTGGTGGGCATTGCGCTGGGTCTTGCGCTGAATCGGAAGCTGTATATCCTGCTCATCACCCATTATTTCGGTGCAGTGTGGCAGATGCCGTGGGACTGTCTTGCCGTGATTGTCGTAGTCGTGCTGGCAGCTGTGGTGCTGGCAGTATATAACCCGGTCAGGCGAATCCTCATGCAGCCCATTACTGCAACCATCAGTGAATTATAAGCCAGAACAACAGATGCCCACCAGCTTATGGCGAAAACCATAGGTCGGTGGGCATCTGATTTACGAAAAGAATTAAATGCTGTTCGCTGATTTTCCCATTGCAAACCGTTGTAAAACATGGTATATATTATACGAAACTACATTTTGAAAGAACCGTTCGCCGTTTAATGATGTGTAAAGTGAGGTGCCTGCCATGACCGCCGTGATCTATGCCCGCTATTCATCGGATAACCAGCGCGAAGAATCCATCGAAGGTCAAATCCGGGAATGTACGGCTTATGCCGAAAAGAACGGCATCACCATCGTCAAGCACTACATTGACCGTGCCATCTCTGCCAAGACGGACAACCGCCCGGAGTTTCAGCAGATGATCAAAGACAGCGACAAGAAGCTGTTTGACATTGTGCTGGTCTGGAAGCTGGGCCGCTTTGCCCGAAACCGCTACGACAGTGCCCGGTACAAGACCCAGTTGAAGAAGAACGGTGTCAAGCTCATGTCGGCTACCGAGGTCATCTCGGATGGCCCGGAAGGCATCATTCTGGAATCGGTGCTTGAAGGCTATGCGGAATATTATTCCGCTGACCTGTCCGAAAAGGTCATTCGCGGCATGACGGAAAACGCCCTGAAAGGCAAGTTCTCTGGCGGTGCTATCCCTTTCGGCTACACTATCAATGCAGACCGCCGCTTTGAAATTGACCCTCTCACCGCACCTTTTGTAGCAGAAACCTTCCAGCGGTACAACGACGGTCAGACCATGCGAGAAATTCGGGATTGGCTGAACGAAAAAGGTATCAAAAACAAGCGCGGTGGGCCGATGAGCTTCAATGTTATTCAGCATATGCTGAGCAACCGCCGTTATATTGGTGAATTGAAGTACCGGGACATCCTGATTCCCGATGCGATTCCGCCCATCGTGTCCGTGGAGATTTTCAATGAGGTGCAGGAGAAGATGTTGAAAAACAAGAAAGCTCCTGCCCGGAGAAAGGCAGAGGATGATTACCTGCTCACCACTAAGCTGTTCTGTGGTCACTGTGGTGCGCTGATGTTTGGCGAAAGCGGCACAAGCCGGACAGGTGAAGTTCACCGCTACTATAAATGTGCTACCGCCAAGAAGCACAAGGGCTGTAAGAAAAGACCGTCCGCAAACAGTGGCTGGAAGATCTGGTGGTCAACCAGACCATGCAGCTTGTCCGGGATGATGCCGCCATGGAATCCATCATCGCCAAGGTCATGGAGCTGCAAAACAAGGAGAACACCAACATTCCCCTCTATGAGAAACAGCTTCGAGATGCGGAATCTGGTATCCAGAATATGCTCAATGCGATTCAGGCCGGTATCCTGACCAGTTCCACCAAGGAACGGTTGGAACAGCTCGAAGAAACCAAGCGTGAGCTTGAAGCCCGCATTGCGGAAGAAAAGCTGGCAAAGCCAAAAATCAAAGAGGAATTTATCCGTTTCTGGCTGATGCGCTTCCGTAAACTGGACATGAGCCTGAAAGACCAGAGGCAAGCGTTGGTGGATACGTTCATCAATTCGATTTATCTGTACGATGATAAGGTTTTGATAACCTTTAACTATAAAGAAGGTACACAGACCATCACGTTTGAGGAAGCGGCCCAAGCCGCATCAAAGGAAAATGGTTCGGATTTGGATTGCTTTACTGCACCAAGAAAGGCCCATACACATTGTGTATGGGTCTTTCTTTATTGCAGACGCCGTTTTCTGCCAGCCGGCAGCGTTCATTTCCAGAAGCTGAGAAGCCTCAAATCATATTGCAAAAAGCAAAAACATCTTTATAATAGAGCTTGTACCCCGGTGTGCGCGGGTATTGTTTTGGGATAAGAAAAGGGAAAAAGAAACTATGAGTTCATCCGCAAAGTCTCTGACCGAAGGGCCTCTGGCCAAACAGATCCTCCTGGTCAGCCTGCCGCTGGCCCTGTCCAATCTGCTGCAGGTGCTCTTTAATATGTCGGACGTGGCTGTGGTGGGCCGGTTCGCAGGCTCCACGGCCCTCGGCTCGGTAGGCTCCACCAGCATCTTCGTCACCCTGTTCACCGGTTTCCTCATCGGTCTGAGCAACGGCATCAACGTGCTGGTGGCCCGGTTCTACGGTGCGCGCCATGCCGACGATGTGGAGAAGACCGTCCACTCGGCTCTGCTGGTCAGTCTGGCAGCGGGCGTACTGCTCCTGCTCATCGGCCTGCTGGGCTCGCCGGCCCTGCTCCATCTGCTCAACACCAAAGAAGACCTCTACCCCGGCGCTGTGCTCTACCTGCGGGTGTACTTCCTCGGTATGCCGGCGCTGGCTCTTTATAACTACGGCAACGCCATCTTCAGCGCCATTGGCGAGACGAAAAAGCCACTGTACTACCTGTGCATCGCGGGCGTGCTGAACATCCTGCTCAACCTCTTCTTCGTCATCGTCTGCCATCTGGACGTGGCGGGCGTGGCGCTGGCAAGTGCCATCTCCCAGTGCGTCTCGGCCTTCCTCGTTCTGCGGGCGCTGACCCGCGTGCAGGACTGCTACGCCCTGGACTTCCACAAGATTGCTTTCGACCCTGCCACCACCCAGCGCATCCTCGCGCTGGGCCTGCCCGCCGGGTTCCAGAACGCCGTCTTCGCCATCGCAAACCTCTTCATTCAGGCCGGTGTCAACTCCTTTGATTCCCTCATGGTCAAGGGCAACTCCGCCGCAGCTAACGCCGATGCGATGATTTATGACGCTATGGCGGCGTTTTACATGGCTTGCGCCAGCTTTATGAGCCAGAACTACGGCGCGGGCAAGCTGGACCGCGTCA
>ENA-OQMN01000271-OQMN01000271.1-human-gut-metagenome-genome-assembly--contig:-NODE-271-length-12195-cov-2.745525_pt1 | contig 12195 bp, 11 predicted proteins | sample MGYA00242765_ERZ504861 | MGnify/ENA primary metagenome ERZ504861 (study PRJEB26092, sample SAMD00036417) | human gut metagenome | host: Homo sapiens | study: EMG produced TPA metagenomics assembly of... | reverse complement strand
TGCGCCGTACTTGCGAATCAACGAGTACAGTGCGAAGATGCCGCCTTCGCCATTGTTGTCGATGCGCATGGCGATGAGCACATATTTGACGGTAGTGATCAGCGTAATCGACCAGAAGACCAGCGACCATCGTGAAGGTCTCGGCCAAGGACAAGGGCACCGGCAAGGAGCAGTCCATCACCATCTCCGGCTCCACCGCCCTGTCCGACGAGGAAGTCGACCGTATGGTGAAGGACGCCGAGTCCCACGCCGAGGAGGACAAGAAGCAGAAGGAGGAGGTCGAGGCCCGCAACCAGACCGACAGCCTCTGCTACTCCACCGAGCAGACCCTCTCCGAGTTGGGCGACAAGGTCCCGGCCGACGTGAAGGGCGAGGCCGACACCGCGATCGCCGACGCCAAGAAGGCGCTCGAGGGCAGCGATGTCGACGCCATCAAGGCCGCCGGCGACAAGCTCCAGGAGGTTGCCTACAAGCTCGCGCAGATGGTGTACGCCGACGCGCAGCAGGCTGCCCCGGGTGCCGACGGCGCTGCCGCTGCCTCCGATGACGACGTGGTCGACGCCGACTACGAGGTCGTTGACGACGAGGACAACAAGTAGGCATGTCCAGCCATTCAGACCGAACCGGGGCGGCAGCAAGCGCCGCCCCGCACGATCCCAAGGAGACGGACGTGAAGATTCCCGTAGAGGACGCCCGCGATCGCGCCGCCGATGCGGCCGATGACGAGGCGACTAAGGCGACGTCTGCGTCGGCTCCCCAGATGTTGAGGATATGCCGGCTGGTGAGGAGGGTTCGACCATGACGGAAGAGGAGATGGTCGAGGCTGCTATCCGCGCAGGCGAGCAGGCAGCCGACGATGATTTCAAGCTCAAGTTCGAGCAGGCCCAGCAGGACCTGGCGAGCGCCCGCGCGGAGCTCGAGGCGGCTTCCGAGGCCCAGAAGGCCGCTGAGGAGCAGGCCGCCGATGCGGTTGCCCGCCACGCGCGCCTGCAGGCCGACTGGGAGAACTACCGCCGCCGCACGGCCCAGGAGCGCCTGGACGAGCGCGAGCGCGCCACCGAGAAGCTCGTGGAGGCGCTGCTGCCGGTGGTGGACGACATGGAGCGCGCTCTCGACCACGCGCGCACCCAGGAGCTCGCCGAGGACTTTCAGCAATTCGTCGACGGCGTGGACGCGGTGCGCTCCAAGCTGCTGAGCGTCTTCGACCGCGAAGGCGTCGAGGCGATCGATCCGGCGGGCGAGGCGTTCGACCCGAACATCCACCAGGCGGTGGGCCGTGTTGAGGACGTCGAGCAGTTCGACGAAACGGTCAACGACGTGTACCAGAAGGGGTACCGCATGGGCGGTAAGATCTTGCGCCCGGCCATGGTGACGGTGACCTACGGTGGCGCCAAGCGCCCCGCTCCCGAGCCAGCTGAGCCCGAGGCGAGCGAGAGCGAACCGGCGGCATCCGACAAGTAGCGCGCAAGGGCTCCGGGATAGGCACCCGGGGCCCTTTTCAACAGGACGTATCGATGAGAGGGGGCCACGATGGCTGCGGCAAAAACGTTCTACGATGTCCTCGGCGTATCGAAGGATGCCTCCGATGACGACATCAAGAAGGCGTTTCGCAAGCTCGCGGTGAAGTATCATCCCGATCGCGGCGGCGACGAGCAGAAGTTCAAGGAGATCAGCGAGGCGTACGACACGCTCTCGAATTCCGAGAAGCGGCGCGAGTACGACCAGATGCTCATGTTCGGCGGCGCGCCGGGCCAGGGTGGGTCGTATGCCGGCGGCGCAGGCGGCGCCTGGGCCGACATCTTCGACAGCGTGATGCGTGGCGAAGGCGTGGGCGGCTCCAATTGGGCGCAGGGGTTCAGCGGCTTCAACGGGTTCGGCGGATTCGGCGGCGGCCAGGGCCGTGCAGCTCGTCCGCGCCGCGGCGGCGACCTGTCGCTATCGATCGACGTGTCGTTCGAGGATGCCTTCCGCGGCTCGTCCCAGCAGGTCACCTATCGCGTGCCGTCCACCGGCGAGCAGCAAACGGTGGCCGTGACCATTCCGGCGGGCACCTACGACGGCAGCAAGCTGCGGTTCAAGCGTCGCGGCGAGTACGGGGCCGCCGGCGGTGAGCGCGGCGATTTGCTGGTGACGTTCCATGTGGCGGAGCATCCGCTGTTCAAGCGCATGGGCAAGACGGCAGACATGAGCCTGGAGGTGCCGATTTCCATCTACGAGGCGGCGCTGGGCTGCACCGTCGATGTCCCAACGCCGGGCGGCGCCACCGTGCGCATGAAGGTGCCTGCCGGCACTCAATCGGGCAAGACCTTCCGCTTCAAGGAGATGGGCGCGCCCGATATGAAGAACCGCGGGCGCACCGGCGCGCTGATGGTGAAGGTCGCCGTGCAGGTTCCCACCTCGCTGGGCGACAAGGAGCGCGCGGCGCTGGAAAAGCTGCGGGATGCCGATGTGCGTGCGTACCGCTCGAAGGTGGAGCGCTACCGGGCGGTCGTGTAGCGCCGCGGTGCCGGCGCGCCGCGCGGCGTGTGCGGGCAGCGGCGCCATACGAGTAAGATGGAAGGGCCGTCGAATGGGTCGGCGGCAGCTGGGCAAGGAGGATGACGATGTCCAAGGATGGGCGCGATAAGCCGTTGTACATGATTTCCGTTGCGGCGGAGCTCACGGGCATGCATCCTCAGACCCTGCGCGTGTACGAGTCGAAGGGCCTGGTGAATCCCAAGCGCTCGGGCGGCAACACGCGCCTGTACTCGCAGGCCGACATCGAGCGGCTCGAGCTGATCAACCAGCTCACCGACGAGGGTATCAACCTTGCCGGCGTGGTGCGCATCCTCGACATGAAGGAGCGCGCCGAGGACCGCGAGCGGGAAAACGAGAAGCTCCGCGCGCGTGTGCGTCAGCTTGAGGAAGAGCTGCACGAGTTCAAGATGCAGAAGCGGATCACGGCGCTGGCGCCGCGCGATGGCTCGGCAGATCCCGAGAAGGTCTTGCGCGGCCTGCTGGGCGGCGGTGGGCTGTAGCGATTGGCCATCGTGCGGTCCGGGCCGGGATGCTCGGTGCCGCGTGACGGCGCATGGAGTCGCCGTTGCCGTGTGGGACGTTGCGTTTGGGATGCGCTTCAGGCCTATGTGTGCCGCCTTTCTGCGCCGGCGTTGCTATAGTGCACGGCGCCGTGCGTGCCCCGTTAGGGCGATCGGCTCCCTCGTTTTGATAAGACGCGTCCAGGTCGAGGCGTGTCCGGATTCGTACATTTGCGTACAAAAACCTACCGTTGAGGGTTCTTGTGAACATCTGTCCTCGCGGTCTGCGATAATACCTGTCAAGCGCATGGAGCGACGTGCGCATGGACCGAGGAGGAAGATATGGCTGAGTGCAAGCAGTGTGGGGGCGCGGTCCCCGATGATGCTTCGTTCTGTCCGTCGTGCGGAGCGCCGCAGCTCGCTGGTGCTGCGGTAACGCCGACGGGCGCTGTGGGGCAGGAAAATGAGGGCGACGGCGCAGCTGAGGCGGCGGGGTCGACGGTTGCCGAGCAGGCCGAGGTTGTCGAGAAATCCCAGGATACCGAGAGGTCTGTGGTCGCAGACGCTGCCGTTGCCGATGGGCCGGTCGCCGAGGCCACAGGTGCCTCCATGGTCAGCGAGGGCGACGGGGTTGCAGTCGCTGCCGTTGCCGGTGAGCCGCTTGCCGAGGCCACATCGGCCGACAGCGCCGCTGAGACGGCTTCTGAGGAGCCGGCTGCGGGCACGAGCGATGCGGCGTCGCCCGATCCCGCCGCGGAGCCCGTTGGCGCCGCAGCCGAGCCGACGGACGTCCCAGCTGCCGCTCAACCGGCCGCTCCCGTGCCACCCGCCGCACCCGAGGCGGCGCCGTCCGCCGGGGCGGTTCCGGCAGCCGCTCCCGCCGCGCCGCAGACCGCACCTGCGCCTGCACCTGCCCCCGCGCCGGCGCCCGGCCCTGAGCCGAACACGCCGCCGGTTGACTGGAGCTACGGCGGTCAATCCTCGGCCGCTCCCGATGCGGGCCTGATGCCTCAGGGGCAGCCCCGCGATCCGCGCAGCCCGCTCAAGCGCGCCTGGGCCGATTTCAAAACCTCCCCGGGCCACTGGTCGATGCCCGCCAAGCTGGCCCTGCTGCAGCTCGTCCCCGTTGCGGGCGTCGTTGCCGCAACGGGCTACATCCAGCAGTGGGGCGCCGAGCAGGCGTTCGGCCGTCGTGAGCCGCTGCCCACCAGGATCGTGCGCCCCGGCGTGCTCGAGGCCGGCTTCAACGCGGTGCTCACCAGCTGCGCGCTGGGAGCAGTTATGTTCTGCATCAACTTCGTGCTCGATGGGCTGACGGGCGGCGAGGGCGCTGGCGAGTTCATCTCCATTGCGTTGGGCTTGCTGGTGAGCCCGCTGTTCGCCATCATGACGCTGCGCTCGGCCATCTGCTGGCGCGTGAAGCCCGGCCTGTCGGTTTCGCGCGCGTGGAAGATGCTCACCACGCAGGGCAAGACCGGCCCGCTGTTCACCGCCGTGCTGATTCCCTCCCTGATCGTGACAGCCATCGCGGTGGTTGTGGTGATGGTGCTCCTCTCCATCATCACGATACAGGCGAGCGCCACGATGGCGGCCTACTCGATGAGCTACTACTATTACGGGGACACCTCTGCCGCGCTGGCGGGTGCGCTGCCGTTCATCCTGCTCAACGTTGCGGTGTTCGCCTTCATCGTGCTGTTCTTCGCCAACGTCGCCGGCCTGGTGTCCACGCGCGCCGTCGGCTACTGGATGCGCGACTTTGCGCCCGAGACCTGGCGGGAGTACCAGGAGGGTGCCAAGGCCGACATCGCGAACCACCCGCTCGGTCGATAGCCGCCCCGCGTTGCATATCGGTTGCGCCCTCGGCTCGGGAGCGGAGGTGCGCGCCTACATGCCGGCAGGCCCGTTGCCCCCTGGGGGTCGCGGGCCTGCCGGCGTCTTGCCGGGGTATGATGGAGGTTCACGACGAGAGGGAAGCGAGTTCACATGACCGCAGATAGCGCCGCAGGCAACGCGGGGAGCCACCGGTCCACAACCGGACTGTTCATCACGTGCGAGGGCATCGACGGGTGCGGCAAGTCGACCCAGGCGTCGCTTTTGGCGGATGCCCTGCGCGCGGCGGGCCGCAGCGTGCAGATGCTGCGCGAGCCCGGCGGCACGGCGATCTCGGAGCAGATTCGCGCGTTGGTGCTCGACCCTGCGAACGCCGAGATGGGCACGGTGTGCGAGCTGCTGTTGTACGAGGCGGCCCGCGCGCAGCTCGTGCACGAGGTGATCGCGCCCGCGCTGGCAGCCGGCGAGGTGGTGGTGTGCGACCGCTTCTTCGATTCCACCACTGCCTACCAGGCTCACGCTGGAGGCCTCGACGCTGTGATGGTGCGCCGTGCAAACGAGCTGGCGGTGGCCGGCGTGGTGCCGCAGCTCACCCTCGTGTTCGACATCGATGTGCGCCGGGCGCTCGAGCGCCGCGCAGGCCGTGCCGAGGCGGACCGCATGGAGCTCAAAGGCTTGGCGTTCCAGGAGCGCGTGGCCGAGGGGTTCCGCGCCATTGCCGCCTCAGAGCCCGAGCGGGTGCGCCTCATCGACGCATCCGGCACCGTCGAGGAGGTTTTTGACCAGGTGGCATCGGCGCTCGACGGTTACATGCCGGGCCTTCTGTCCGCCGCGTCGCCCGCGCGCAGGTCGGCTCGGCAGCTATGATGGAGATGGTTGTGGCCTGCAGGGGCAGAGAGGGGATGGCATGAGCGCACGCGCGCAGCATACGGTCGAATCCGAGGCGGCTCTTGCCGAGAGCGCGCTGTTGGCGCAGCTCGACACGCAGCCGCGGGTGCGTGACTTTTTGGTGCGCGCGCTTGAGCAGGGGCGCGCGAGCCATGCCTATCTGTTTCTGGGCGCGCCCGGTTCGGGCAAGCTCGATGCCGCCTGGGCGCTGGCGCAGGCGCTGCTGTGCGAGGACGGGGGATGCGGAACCTGCGACGCGTGCGGGCGCGTGGCGCGCCACACCCATCCGGACGTGCACTTCCTTTCACCCGAATCGGCCACCGGCTACCTCATCGCCCAGATTCGCGACCTGCTGGAGGACGTTGCCCTGGCGCCGATCCGCGCCGCCTCGAAGGTGTATATCGTCGACCGCGCCGAGCAGCTGCGCGCCAACTCGGCCAACGCCTTGCTCAAAACCCTGGAGGAGCCGCCGGCGGGCGTGACCTTCATCCTGCTGGGCACATCCGCGGACGCCATCCTGCCCACGATCGTCTCGCGCTGCCAATGCGTGCCGTTCCGGTTGCTGCCGGTCGAGGAATCGGCCCAGGCGGTGCAGCGTGCGTGCGGCACGTCGCTCGAGCGCTGTCGCGTGGCCGTGTCGATCGCCGGCAGCCCGTCGCGCGCCGTGGCGTTTCTCAAGAGCGCCGAGCGCCAGGAGGCCCGCCGTGTTATGGTTCGCGCGATCGACGCGCTGGGCTCGGCCGACGAGGCCGATATCCTGGCGTCGGCAAAAGAGCTCATGGTGAGCGTGCACGCGCCGCTCGCCGAGGTGAAGTCGACCCAGAAGGCGGTACTCGAGCAAAACGCCGACTATCTTTCCCGCGGCGCCTTGAAGCAGCTCGAGGACCGCAACAAGCGCGAGCTTTCGGCCCGCGAGCGTTCGGGTATCATGGAAGCGCTGGCAAGCGCTCGTACGCTGCTGCGCGACGCCCTGCTTGCGGCCGAGCAGGCGGGGCCCATCGTCAACGAGGACGTCGCCGACGTGGTTGCGCGCATCGCCGGCCGTGCGAGCAGCGCCCAGATCGCCTGCGCGCTCGACGCCGTGGCCCGTACCGAGTCCCGCATCGCCCGCAATGTCACCCCCCAGCTGGCCATCGAGGTCATGCTCTTCGATATCAGGAAGGCCCTGCAATGCCCGTAGTCGTACCTGTGAAATTTGCCTTTGCCGCCCGTGAGCTGTGGTTCGATCCGCAGGCACTCGATATCCTCGAGGGCGATTACGCCATCTGCCAAACCGAGCGCGGGCGAGAGATCGGCCTGGTTACCGCCGACCCCTTCGAGGTTGAGCCTTCCGAGCTCGCCGCTCCGCTCAAGCCGGTGCTGCGCCTGGCCGACGACGCCGACCTCGACCGCGCCGACGAGCTGGCCGACGCCGGCGAGGACGCGATGTCGGATTTCCGCCGGCTCATCGCCAAAAACGACCTGGACATGAAGCCGGTGGGCGTCGAGTTCCTGTTCGGCGGGGAGAAGGCCGTGTTCTACTTCGCGGCCGAGGACCGCGTGGACTTCCGCCAGCTGGTGAAGGACCTCTCCTCGTTCTTCCACATCCGCGTGGACATGCGCCAGATCGGCGTGCGCGACGAGACACGCCTGCAGGGCGGTTTTGCCACCTGCGGCCAGGAGCTGTGCTGCACGCGGTTCGGCGGCAACTTCGAGCCGGTGTCGATCCGCATGGCAAAAGAGCAGGACCTGCCGCTCAACTCCGCGAAGATCTCGGGCATGTGCGGGCGCCTCATGTGCTGCCTGCGCTACGAGTTCGAGGCCTACAAGGACTTCAAGAGCCGGGCGCCGAAGAAGAAAACCCTGATCGACACGCCGCTGGGCAAGGCGCGGATCATGGAATACAACACGCCGCGCGAGCAGCTGGTGCTGCGTTTGGAGAGCGGCAAGGTGTTCCGCGTGAACCTGTCCGATATGGGCTGCACGAGCGAGAACAAGAAGCGCTGCGAAAGCCAGGGGTGCCATGCGCGCCCGGACTGCGTGAGCCGCAGCGTCTTGGAGCGTCTGGAATCCCCCGACCTGCAGCTTGCGCTCATGGAGCTCGACCGCCAAAACGGCGTGGACGTGGGCGACGGCCTGGATGTGGCCGACCGCATCGTGGCATCGGGCCCCACGCCGCGTCGGCGCCGTATGCGCGAGGAGGAGGCGGCGCGTGCGGAGGGCGCCACGTCGCGTTCGCGCGGTCACGGCAAGGGCGCGCCCGCAGATCGCCGCGGCAAGGATGGCCCGGATGCCCCCGAGGCAGGCGGCTCCAACCGGCGCCATCGCCGTCGCGGCGCCGACGGTGCGGCTTCGGGGTCTGCCGCGGGCGCCTCGGCACCTGCGGGACGCCGCGGGCAGGGGGCCGATTCGGCTGAGCAGACGCCGACGCGCCGCCGTCGCCATCGGGCGGGAGAGGCCACGCCGCCTCAGGGCGAGGCGGCCACGCGCGATCGCAAGGCGCCCCAGGGTGACGCGGACGCCCCGTCGCGCTCGCGTCGCCGGCGTCATACCGCGGCGGGCGAGGGAGGTTCGCGTGACGCTGCGCCCAAGAAGCACGGCGGCAAGCCCGAGACCCCGTCGGTGGCCGAGCAGCTCGCTTCGGGCGAGGTGAAGGTGTCCCGCCGTCGTCCGGGCGATGGGGGCGGCTCTGCCTCCGGTGCTGCCGGTGAGGCCGGCCCCGACGCGGCACCGAAGAAGCGCCGTCGCCGCCGTTCGCGCAAGCCGCGCCAGGACGGTGGCTCCGATGCCGGGCGGGGCTCGTCCGCTTCCCCGAGCGGTTCGGGCGCGTAGGCCCTTCAGGCCGTTGCGCCATGCGCGCCGGTCCGGTCCGTGATGGATGTGCCGTTCGGCTCACCGCCCAGCTCCATCGAGAGATGGGCGGCGGGCAGCCCGTATCTCGCTTTGCCGCAGCGTCTGGCTTGAGAAGCGAATGGCGGGCAGCCCGTACTTCGCTGTGGCGACCCGTCCAGTCCGGCTTGCCGCAGCGGTCCTCGGCGTCTCAGGGCGGCGCGCGACCCGCTGGCCCCGCCGGGCCGTATCGGGTACACTGAGTACATCGTCAGCCCTTCTCCGCACCTGCGGAGGAGGGCTGATTCATGCGTGTTGGAATCGGGGCAAGGTCGAGCGCGCCTGCGGGGTCAGCGGGCGCGGGATGGCTTCGCCGCACCGCATATGCGATGGGCGAGGCTGCACTTGAGGCGCTGTCGCCCGACGCGGTGCGTGGGATGCGAGCGGTCCGGCGAGCTGCTCTGCGCGGCGTGTCGGGACCGCATGGTGCGCATCGACCCGGCCACCGCCTGCCCGCGATGCGCCGCGCCGTTCGGCAGCATGCTGTGTACGGAGTGCGACGCCGCCAGCCCGTCGGCGCTGGGGTGCTGCCTTGCCGCCTGCGTGTTCGAAGGCCCGTTCGCCCAGCTCGTGCGCGCCTACAAGGACGGCGGGGAGCGCCGCCTGGCACCGGTGATCGCCGGGTACCTGGCCCGGGCGGTGCTGACGGCATCCGCAGCCGCGCCCCGGGCGTACGGCTCGCTGGCACGGGTGGAGGCGGTGACATTCATTCCGGTCACGGCGGAGGCGTTCTCCCGCCGCGGCTTCGACCATATGGAGCAGGTGGCGCAGGCCTGCGCCGAGCTGTTGGGATTGCCGCTGCTCGACACCATGGTGAAGCACGGGCGCGCAGACCAGCGGCGCCTGGACCGCGCCGCCCGCTTGCGGCAGGCAGGCAGCGCCTACGAGGTGGTGGTCCCGGTTGCGGGCAGGCACCTGCTCATGCTCGATGATGTCATCACCACGGGCGCGACGTTGCAGGCTGCGGCGCGTGCCCTGCAGGCGGCGGGCGCGCGTCGCGTGGACGCCGCCGCCCTGGCCCGCGTATGGGGCTGAATCATGCGCTGCACGCCGCACCGTACCTGGCCTGAACAGGGGTTTTGATGCTGCACGCCTACCTGGACCTGCGGAGACCTCGGCACACGCCAACCGCCTGCGCCTCTCAAGAAAAACCGCGCGGGCGACCGGCGGGAGCCCCGCCTGCGCCCATCGCGCCCGGGCCCGCCTGCACCCCGCCTGTGCGCCTTTGCGCCCCGGCATGGGCCCGTGGTGCCGAATGCGCGTCCGACCTGCTATAATGCGGCACTGTTCCTCCCAGGCTGTGGTTGCGGGCAAGGTCGGGCGCGTCCCGTCGCCCTAGTCCATGACAGACGCGGTCAAAGGGATCCACGTAAGCTGCCGCGTGCGCGCGGCAGCGATCATGGCGCGTCCTAGAAGTCAGACGCACCGTCCGTTCTACATCTGAGGCAATACCGCCTCGCGGGCGAGCGGGTCAGTCGTGAAGCCGTTGCGGCGGCCGAGCAAACGCCCCGGTGCGCAAGTGTGGGGTCAAAGACCAGGTCAGCTGGGGGAACAAAGGAAACAGACGTCCGCGCATCCAACCTGCGCGCGGGCGATGAGGGTGAAAAGGCGGGTTTGGCTATGGGCACAGGTACGAGGGCTGGTCGTTGGGGCGGTATCGCGCGGGCCGCGGGCGGGGCATGCGCGCTGGCGCTGGCGAGGCTCGCGGCCTCGGCCGCCCCGAAGGCGCACGCCGGCCTCTCGGCGGCCCCGCGCCCGGCAACCTCCAAGTCGAGCCGGCCGTGCATGGCGAAGGCGACCGGGCCCTGCGTGGTCTGGTAGTTTTTGGCCATGTCCGGATAGAAGTAGTGCTTGCGGTAGAACATCGAGCGCTTCTGGATCTGGCAGCCGGTAGCCAGGCCCGCCTTCACGATGCTGGCGATCGCGCGCTCGTTCGGGACCGGCAGGGCGCCGGGCATCCCCAGACACACCGGGCACACGTGCGTGTTCGGCTCGTCGTCGTGGCTCAGCGCGCAGCCGCAGAACATCTTCGTGGCAAGCGTCGTGAGCTCGGTGTGGACCTCCAGGCCGATCACGGCCTCCCAGTCCTGCAGAACCTCGGAGAGCTCCCTCATGCGAGCTCACCTCCCTTCCCCGCGAAAGCGGGCGCCACGGATGCGGGCGCAAACGCGCGCTCGAGCGCCGCGGCAAACGACAGCAGACGGTCATCGGCGAACGCCGGGCACTGCAGCTGTGCGGACACCGGCAGGCCAGAGTCGCGCCCGAGGCCCAGCGGCACGGAGATGCCGCAGGTGCCGGCGATGTTGCACGAGATGGTATAGAGGTCCGAGGCGTACATCTGCGCGGGGTCGGACAGCTCGCCGTGCTTGAACGCCACCGTGGGGCTCGCCGGCATGAGAATCGTGTCGACCCGCTCGAAGGCGCGCCGGTAGTCGGCCGTGATGAGCGAGCGGGCCTTCTGGGCCGCATAGTAATACTTGTCGTACACGCCCGAGGACAGCAGGTAGGCGCCGAGCATCTGGCGGCGCTTGGCCTCCGCGCCGAAGCCGTGGGCGCGCGAGCGGGCGCTCTGCTCGGCCAGGTTGGCGCAGCCGGGCTCCTGGTAGCCGTAGCGCACGCCGTCGAAGCGCGCGAGGTTCGAAAACGCCTCGGCGGGCCCGATCACGTAGTAGGCGGCGATGGCGGCGTCGAGGAGGACTATGTCCCGGCAATAACGAGAGTGCCCAAAAGAGGAAGACCGGAAAAATGCGAAAAGGGAATGCTCTTTTACGTTCAACCCTGGTAGTCTGTGCGCATTCCGCTACAAGAAATAAAAATTCGTACTTTTATGCGCAGTTCATGAGAATCAGTTCCCACCGTGGAAAAAAACGGGCTTATGTTGCAGTTGCCCATTCCATGCTTATAGCCATCTATCACATACTCAAGGATGGAGTTGTTTTCAAAGATCTGGGTGCTGATTATTACAACCAATTCAACAAGGAACGTAAAATTAATGCGTACCTAAAGAAGTTAAAAGCGCTTGGGTGGGAGGTTCCGGTAGTTGCCGCCTGAACCTGTTAGCTGAGTTCAAAATAAACGTCAAAAAGGTTGATGGGGGAAGTCTGCGCTTTTTTGGCTTCCCAGAAGTTAAAGTTTCACAGTAATCAGCGATGGATTTAGGCGGCATCCGCAGACTTTATCTTCCCCTCCGCCCCAAGGCCAGGTTTTCGCCGGGACGAAAGACTCCGCCAAGTGTATCGGCCCCGTCCGCTGGCCTGCGGCCGCTGATTGTCTCACGCGTTAAGTGCGGGGCGGACCTTGTCGAGGCCACTCAGTGCTTCCGTGTGCGGGAAATACGATATGCCTTCAATGCGCCTTTATTAAGGAATTGCGGAATGTTTGATATCAGTTTGCCGGAAACACGTAGTGGCCGCGACAGGGTCCTCCTCATTTAAGGTTGGAGACAATCAGCGGCCGGAGCGGACCATGTCCGGTGTGCGAAAACCTTCGCCTGAGTCTTCCGTCCCTGGCGAAACCCTGAACGGGGGAAGGAGGCGGAATCAATTCTGCAGGGGATATGGAAGCCCATCCGTGCTTAATGAGGTTTCTCACG
>ENA-OQMN01000270-OQMN01000270.1-human-gut-metagenome-genome-assembly--contig:-NODE-270-length-12203-cov-2.898808_pt1 | contig 12203 bp, 10 predicted proteins | sample MGYA00242765_ERZ504861 | MGnify/ENA primary metagenome ERZ504861 (study PRJEB26092, sample SAMD00036417) | human gut metagenome | host: Homo sapiens | study: EMG produced TPA metagenomics assembly of... | reverse complement strand
GCATCCATGCGCCGCTCATTGCCAAGAAGGCAAAGGCCGGCCAGTTTATCATTGTCCGCGCAAAGGAGGACTCCGAGCGCATCCCCCTGACCATCGCCGGGTTTGACCGCGAAGCCGGCACCGTTTCTTCGTCCTGCTTCTGCTGGCTGCCGGCGGCCTGGGCTTCGCCTACACCCAGGGCCTGGGCATCCCCTCGCAGCAGGATGCCGTGACCGGGCTGTTCCAGGCGGTCTCGGACGGGTCCGACCCCTCCTCGCACCTGTCCTCCAAGCTCGATGACAGCACCAAGTCGATCATCGCGGCCTCCATCCCCAAGGACGCCGAGCCCACCATCGAGGGGCTCGACAAGTCCATGACGACCTCGACCGCCACCGTGAAGGCGAAGCTGTCCTCGGGCGGCGAGCTCACCTACACCGTCACCTTCGAGCGCGAGGGGATCGGCTGGGCCGTCTCGGGCGTCTCCACCGACTTCAGCGGGACGTCCACGAGCGAGTAGCCCTGCCGGCACGGATGTGCACGCATCGCGCAGCGCACGCGCGGCGGGCCGGTGTGTCCGCCGCGCGTGCTACACTGCTTTGGACCGATTAGAGACACGCACGCGAACCGAATGTAGGAGTCGCCTTGTTTTCACTGATGGATATGTTCTTCGGCCAGTATGACGGCGACCTTGCCATCGACCTGGGTACCGCCAACACCCTCGTCTCCGTCCGCGGCAAGGGCATCGTCATCCGCGAGCCCTCCGTCGTGGCGATCGACAAGACCGACGAGCGCATCCTGGCCGTCGGCATCGAGGCGAAGCGCATGCTCGGCCGCACGCCGGGCAACATCGTGGCGGTCCGGCCGCTAAAGGACGGCGTCATCGCCGACTTCGACGTGACCGAGGCCATGCTGCGCTACTTCATCGACAAGGCGAGTGGCAAGCGCTACCCTTGGACGCCGCGCCCGCGCGTGGTGGTCTGCGTGCCCTCCGGTGTCACGAGCGTGGAGAAGCGTGCCGTGTTCGAGGCCACCATCCAGGCGGGTGCGCGCCAGGCGTATCTGATCGAGGAGCCCATGGCCGCCGCGATCGGCGCCGATCTGCCCGTCGAGGAGCCCACCGGCTCCATGGTGATCGACATCGGCGGCGGCACGACCGAGGTCGCCGTCATCGCCATGGGCGGCATCGTGGTATCCCAGTCCATCCGCATCGCCGGCGACGAGTTCGACCAGGCGATCCTGTCGCATGTGCGCGACGCCTACAACCTGGCGATCGGCGAGCGCACCGCCGAGGACATCAAAATCAAGGTGGGCTCGGCCGTACCGCTCAAAGACGAGCTGGACGTCGAGGTCAACGGTCGCGATGTCATCAGCGGCCTGCCCAAGACGGTGCGCATCGAGAGCGAGGAGATCCGCCGCGCGCTCAACAAGCCGCTCGACGAGATGACCAAGGCCGTGAAGGACGCGCTCGACGCCACGCCGCCCGATCTGGCCTCCGACCTCATGTACTACGGCATCCTGCTCACCGGCGGCGGCGCCATGCTGCGCGGCCTGGACGTGCGCCTGCGCGATGAGACGGGCGTTGCGGTCAACGTCAGCCCCACCGCGCTCGACAACGTGGTGAACGGATGCGCCCGCGTGCTGGAGGCCAACGCCTTCGACGGCGGATTTGTCCAGAGCAACGCCTAGGGGGCCAGATCGTGCCGGGTTCTCGGAAACGTCCCACAAGCCTGCATAGCTCCAAGCAATCAACGGGTGGTCGCCCGTTGATTGCGTTTTGCCTCGTTTCGCTGCTGCTGCTCACCTTCTACGTGCGCGAGGGCGACAGCGGCATCGTGCACAGCGCTCGCGGCGCCGTCATGGCCATCACGTCTCCGGTGCGCATGGTCGGCGCGGCCATCGCCTCACCGTTCGGCGCCATCGGCACCGCCGCCGGCAACCTCACCGCCTCCTCCGAGACCCTCTCCGACCTCAAGGAGGAAAACGAGAAGCTCACCGCCAAGGTGGCCGAGCTGTCCGAGGCGCAAAAGACCGCCGAGCGCCTGGAGGCGCTCGTGGGTCTGCAATCAACCTATAGCCTGAAGTCCACCGCCGCGCGCATCATCGGCGCATCCAGCGACGCCTGGAACGACACCGTCACGCTTGACAAAGGTTCCACCTCCGGCTTCGCGGTCGGCATGCCCGTGTGCAGCTCCGGCGGCGTGATCGGGCAGATCATCGAGGTCTCGGCCACCACCAGCACGGTGCGCCTGATCACCGACGAGCAGTCGGGCGTCTCGGCGATGCTGCAGGATTCGCGCGCCCAGGGGATGCTGCAAGGTCAGGCCGACGGCACCCTGCGCCTGTCCTACATCACCGCCGATGCCGACGTCAAGACCGGCGACATCGTGATCACCTCCGGCTTGGGCGGGGTTTTCCCGAAGGGCCTGCCCCTGGGTACGGTCAGCTCGGTGGAGCGCGCCTCGAACGCGGTGTACTACACGATCGTCGTGCGCGCCGCCTCCACGGCCGAGAACAACGAGGAGGTCCTCGTGGTCACCTCGGTGGGTGACGACCAGGTGGCCTCCGACGAGGACGTGGCCGCGGCCAACAGCACGCCGCAGGGGTCCGCCGCCGACTCGACGACGGCCGACCAGAGCACAGACGACGCGTCGGCGCAGTAGGGGAGTCCCATGGAGTTCAAGCATTCAGGCACCTCGGCGCGCCCGCTTGCCATCGCCTGCATCCTGGCAGCCGTGTTGCAGGTCGCGCTCGCGCCGCAGCTGTCCGTCTTCGGCGGCCGCATCAATTTCATGCTCGTGCTGGTCGCCGCGGCGGCGGTGGGCGGCGAGTCCCGCACCCTTGTCTATCTCGGGTTCTTCGCGGGATTGTTCTACGACCTCACGGCTGCGGTGCCGGTGGGGCTCCAGGCGCTTTTGCTGTGCGTGACCGGCTACGGCCTGGCGCTCATGTCGCGCGGCATCAACCCCCAGGCGCGGGCCGACGCGCTGCGGTTCGCCGGCGTGGGCATCGTGGGCGTCAACGTCGTCTACGGCTCCGTCCTGTTCTTCATGGGCATCGAGACCAGCCTGATGGGGGCACTGCTTTCCCATGCGCTGGCCTCGAGCGTACTGGACATCGCGGTGGCGGTGCCGTTTCTGATGCTTTTGTCCGCCGGCGAGCAGAGCCGCGGCTTCTCGGCACGCGGGCGCGCCCACGGGACCCGGCGTCGCCGCCTGCGCTAGGAGCCGTCCATGAACGCGCAGCTCGTCGTCATCATCGCCGGCCTCATCTTGGTCGCGGCCATCATCGGCTCCCTCATCTTCCTGCGGGGCTACTCCGGCAAGTTCACCTTCGACACCGCCGGTGGGACCCGTCCGCGCGCCGCGCAGGGCGAGGGCAACACCACCGGCGTGGCCTTCAAGGGCCGGTTCAAGCTCCTCACCGCCGGCGTGGCGGCTATCTTCGCCGCCATCGTGGCGAAGCTGTGGAGCATGCAGATGGTCTCCTCGGACTACTACGAGGGGCTGGCCGAACGCAACCAGACGCGGACCGTCACCACGCCCGCGCCGCGCGGGCGCATCCTGGACCGCAACGGCGTCGAGCTGGTGGGCAATCGCGGCTCGCTCACGGTAGCCGCCTACCGCGATTTGGCCGAGGACACCGTATGCGTGCGGCACCTGGCCAACGTGCTCGGCATGCCCTACATGGCGGTGCTGCGCAACATTCAGGACAACACCGAGGGCGCCCAGAGCCTGCACACCATCGCCAGCGACGTGCGCCGCTCGACGGTGGCCTATATCCAGGAGCACATCTCCGACTTCCCCGGGGTGCAGATCGTCGAGCGCACCGAGCGCAGTTACCCGTACGGCACGCTGGCCTGCCACGTGCTCGGCTACACCGGCACGGTGAGCTCCGAGCAGCTCGAGGCCCAGGAAAAGATGACCGACGAGGAGAAGCAGGGCTCGATCACCTACCAGTCGGGCGATATCGTGGGGCAGGCGGGCGTCGAGTACCAGTACGAGAGCCTGCTGCAGGGCATCCGCGGAGAGCAGACGGTGAAGGTCGATGCGAGCGGCAACGTGACCGGTCAGGCCGGTGCGGTGCCCCCCAAGCCCGGCAGCGACATCAAGCTTACCTTGGACCTCAAGATCCAGCAGGCGTGCGAGGAGGGCCTGAAGCTCGGCATGGAGACCGCGCAGCGCCTGGGCAACGCCGCCTCGGCCGGCACCTGCCTGTGCCTGGACTGCACCAACGGCGAGATCTTGGGCCTGGCATGCGCGCCCACCTTCGACCCGTCGGTGTTCGTGGGCGGCGTGTCCTCCGACGTGTGGAACCAGCTGAACGACGACAACGGCGACCATCCGCTCATCAACCGCGCGGTGGCCGGTCAGTACATGTCGGCGTCCACCATCAAGCCCTTCTCGGCGCTCGCCGGCATGGAGTACGGCGTCTACACCGCCGATACCACCAGCGACTGCAAGGGCTGGTGGACCGGCTTGGGTGAATCGGCCGGCAAATGGTGCTGGAACCACTCCGGGCACGGCATCCGCAACCTGCAGACCGGCATCCGCGACTCCTGCGACGTGGTCTTCTACGACGTGGGCAAGAACTTCTTCTACGACGAGCAGAACCCCGAGGGCCTGCAGGAGATGTTCCGCCGTTGGGGCCTGGGCTCCAAAACCGGAATCGACCTGCCGTCTGAGGCGAGCGGGCGGGTGCCCGATTCGGCCTGGAAGGAGAGCTACTTCAAGGACTGGTCGGCCGAGGAGCGCGCCTGGAACGCGGGCGATATGACCAACATCGCCATCGGGCAGGGTGACATCCTGGTGACGCCGCTGCAGATGGCCGTGGCCTATGGCGGCATCGCCACCGGCGGCTCCGAGTACACCCCGCACGTGCTGTACTCGGCCGTGGCGCGCGATGGCGAGGGCGACGCCTACACCTACCAGGCCTCTGAGCGCCTGAAGGCCGAGATCTCCACGGACGGCGCGCTCGACGTGGCGCGTCAGGGCCTGCATTCGATGATCTACGAGGAGGCGGCGAGCACCGCGGCGCACTTCACGAATCTGCCCGTGCAGGTGGCGGGCAAGTCGGGCACCGGCGAGAAGTCGGGCGAGGAGGCCTACGGCTGGTTCATCGCCTACGCGCCCTACGAGTCGCCACAGTACGTGATCGCCTGCCTGATCGAGAAGGGCGGCTTCGGCGCCACCTGCGCCATGCCGGCGGTCCGGCAGGTGCTCGGCGCGATCTACGATTCGCCCGACACGACCGCCTATTCCGGCGGCGACAACACGAGGTGAGGGGAGACAGATGGCCAACGATACGCTCAAGCGCGTCAACAAGCAGCGCGACTCCACCCGCCGCGGCCTGCGGCAGAACGTGTGCCTTCCGGTGCTTGTCGCCTGGCTGGCACTGCTCGCCTACGGTTCGTTCATCATCTGGACGGCCTCGCTCACGATCGAGGAGGCGTCGTTTCCCCGCCAGCTGATGGGCATCGGGCTCGGTGCCGTGCTGGCCTTCCTCTGCTGGCGGACGGACTTCTCCGGGCTCGCCGGGCTGTCCACCCCGCTGCTGATCATCGACGTGCTGGTCATGTTCACGCCCTATATCCCGGGGCTGTCCTACACCGGCGGCCTCGGCATGACGGGCTGGATCAAGATCCCGCTGATCGGCCTGACCTTTCAGCCGGTCGAGCTCGCCAAGCTCATCACCATCTTTCTGATGGCGTCGCTGGGGGCCCAGTACAACGGCCGTATCGAGAGCGTGCGCGACTATGTGAAGCTGTGCCTCATGCTCGCGGTGCCGTTCGGGGCCGCCGTGGTGGCCGGAGATCTGGGAAGCGGCTTGGTCGTGTTCTTCTCGGGGGCGGTCATCATCATGATGAGCGGGCCGCGCCGCGAATGGGTGCTGTGCACCGTCGCGATCGTCATCGGGCTGGTGTCGCTGCTGCTCGCGGCCGATTCGGTGCTCGACAACCTCCTGGGTCATGACGTGCTGCTCAAGCAGTACCAGATGAACCGCCTGCTCGTCTTCATCGACCCGGAGTCCGACACCTCGGGTTCGGGCTACAACCTGCTGCAGTCGCTGATCGCGGTGGGCTCGGGTGGAGTTTTTCGGCAAGGGCATCGGCCAGGCGTCCCAGGCGGGTGCGGGCTTTCTGCCCGAGGCACACACCGACTTCGTCTTCGCGCTGCTGTCCGAGGAGTTCGGCTTCGTGGGCGCGCTTGCCCTGCTTGCGCTGTTCGCCCTGCTGATCTTCTCCACGATCCGGGTGGCGTTTCGCAGTGAGTCGCTGTTCTTCAAACTTGTCTGCGTGGGTATCGTCGGTATGTGGACGTTCCAGATCCTGGAAGAGGTCGGCATGTGCATCGGGCTCATGCCGATCACGGGCATCCCGCTGCCCTTCATCAGCTTCGGGTCAAGCTCCATGCTCATGCAGTGCGCTGCCGTGGGCATCGTGCAGTCCATCTGGCGCCGGCGCAGCAAGGTGACCTAACAGGCGGGCCCGCCGTGCGGGTGCGCCCATGGTTCATGCAAGACGGCCCCCTTGCGGGGCCTCGAGGTTCGAAAGGGTTCATATGGGGATTCCGCTTGATTCGGTATCGAGTGCCGTCAAGGTTCTGGATGCGGTGCGCGGCGATGTCGCCGCGCCGATTCGCGTGGCCGTGTTCGTCGACTCCACCGCCACGCCCTATCTGATCGAGACGGTGCGCGAGGCGCTTGTCCCGCAGACCACCAGCGGCCTGGTCCGCGTGGAGCGCCTGGGCGAGACACGCGCGACCGTGAAGGACGACACCGACGTCGTGCTCGTGCTGTCCTGCGGCAGCGAACGGCTGCAGGCCCGTGTCCAGGAGCTCGTCGTGTGCGGCGCCCCGGTGGCGGTGGTGGCGGAGTCGAGCGTGGAGGTGCCGTTCATCGAGCACGATACGCCCATGCTCGGGCTGGTGGCTGCCACCGATGCGGTCCACCTGCTATCCTCGCTGGCGCGCTGGATCCTCGATCGCACCGATAAGGACACGGCGTTTGCCGCCAACTTCCCGTTCATGCGCATCGCCGCGGCGCGTCACCTGGTGGGGTCGGCCGCGGTGGGCAACCTGGCCTGCGGGGCGCTGTTCTTCATCCCCGGCGCCGATTTCCCGGTCATGACCGCCGCCCAGCTCGGCATGATGCTGCGTCTGGCCGCCGTGTTCGGCCGGCCCCTGCGCCCCGAGCGCGCCTGGGAGGCGGCCGCCGTCATGGCGGGCGCCGTGGCGCTCAGGGCCGTGGCGCGCGCGGTCGCGCCCCGGGCCGGCGTGGCGTCGTTTGCGGTCAAGGCGGTGCTGGGCGGCGCGGGCACCTACGCGATGGGCTTGGCGCTCATGGCTTTCTACGAGCGCGATGTGGACTACACGCGCGCCAACGAGGCGCTCGGGGGCCTGGTGACGCGCGTCCGCCGTGCGATCGGCGGCGCCGTCCAAGCACCGGTGCCGGCATAGGCGCACGGGAGGAACGCATGCGAATCGCCTACGAGAACCGCTTCGACGCGCTCGAGCCGCTGCTGGCGCGCGTCGAGAAGCCCGCGCGCTACATCAACCACGAGTGGGGCGCGCTCTATCAGCCCGCCGCCGCGCACCGCTGCGTGCTCATCTACCCGGACGTGTATGAGGTCGGCCTGCCCAACCAGGGTATCGCCATCCTGTACCGCAACCTCAACGAGGCTCCCGGGCTGTCCTGCGAGCGCGCCTACATTCCCTGGGTGGACATGGCCGACGAGATGCGCGCCGCCGGCGTGCCGCTGCTGTCGCTGGAGGGTGCCGCGCCCGTGGCGTCGTTCGACGTCGTGGGCTTCCACGTGCCCCATGAGATGGCGTGCACCAACTACCTGGAGGGGCTCGACCTGGCGGGCATCCCGCTGCACGCCTGCGACCGCGGCGAGGACGACCCCATCGTGATCTGCGGCGGCCCGTCGGTCTACAACCCCGAGCCGCTGGCGCCGTTTTTCGACGTCATGCTCATCGGCGAGGGCGAGGAGCAGATCGTCGAGTTCTGCCAGCGCCATCGCGAGCTGCGCGATGCGGGCGTGCCGCGCGCCGAGATGCTGCGTGAGCTGGCGCACATCGGCGGCGCCTACGTGCCGTCCCTGTACGAGGTGCGCCACGACCAGCCCTGCTCGCCGCACGGCTATACGGTCCCAAAGCCGGGCGCCGATGTGCCCGAGGTCGTGCACAAGCGCGTGGTGGCCGACTTCGGCGCCACCAACCCGGTGCCCCAGGCCGTCGTACCCTACATGCAGATCGTCCAGGACCGCCTGTGCGTCGAGGTGCTGCGCGGGTGCGCCCGCGGCTGCCGCTTCTGCCAGGCGGGCATGACCTACCGCCCGGTGCGCGAGCGCTCGGCCGACCAGGTAGTCGCCGCCGTCACGAACGGCCTTGCCACTATGGGCTACGACGAGGTCTCCCTGAACTCGCTGTCCACGACCGACCACTCCGCCTGCGCCGAGATCCTGCATCGCCTGAACCGGCGCCTGGGCGACACCGGCATCTCCATCTCGGTGCCCTCGCAGCGCCTGGATTCCTTCGGGGTCGACATGGCTGCCGCGGTGGCGGGGGAGAAGAAGGGCGGCCTCACCTTCGCGCCCGAGGCCGGCAGCCAGCGCATGCGCGACATCATCAACAAGAACGTGACGGAGGAGGACCTCGAGCGGGCCTGCCGAGCGGCCTTCGAGGCCGGCTGGCGCCGCGTGAAGCTCTACTTCATGATGGGGTTGCCCGGCGAGACCGACGAGGATATCGTGGCCATCGCCGAGCTCGCCGATCATACGCTCGAGATCGCGCGCGAGGTTGTTCCGCCGGCGCAGCGCGGCTCCATCTCGGTGTCCATCTCCGTGTCGGTGTTCATCCCCAAGGCCCACACGCCGTTCCAATGGTGCCCCCAGCTCGACGACGCCGAGGTCAAGCGCCGCCAGCAGCTGCTGTTCGCCTCCGTGCGCAACCGCGCGGTGCGCGTCCACTGCCACGATGCGGCCACCTCCCTCATCGAGGCCATCATGAGCCGCGGCGGGCGCGACATGGCCCCGCTCATCGAGGGCGCCTGGCGGCGCGGCCAGCGCTTCGACGCCTGGACCGAGCAGTTCGACCTCGGGCGCTGGGAGGAGGCGGCCGCCGAGCTCGGCATCGACCTGCGTGCGTGCGCGCAGGAATCCTTCGAGCTCGACTGGCGTCTGCCCTGGGAGCACGTGAGCTGCGGCGTGTCGCGTGGATACCTCCTGCGCGAGTACCGTCGTTCGCTCGAGGGCGTCACCGACGCCCGATTGCACGCGCGCGTCCTGTCGGGCTGCGGTGCGTGCCGCCTGCACGCCGCAACGTATGGTGGTGAGCGCGCAGTGAGCAATCCGCTCGAGCCGACCCTGTTCCGCCTGCGCGTGGCCTATCCGAAACTCGGTCGCCTGAAGTACCTGGGGCATCTGGAGCTCATCCACACCGTCGAGCAGATCGTGCGCCGCGCGCGACTGCCCTATGCCGTCACACAGGGGTTCTCCCCGCACATGCGCATCGCCTACACCTCGGCGCTGCCGGTGGGTACCTCCTCTGCCGCCGAGTACTTCGACGTCTACCTCACCGAGCTGGTGCCCGCCCCCGCCGCCCTCGAGCGCCTGCGCAGCGCCGCCCCGGCCGAGGTGCGCCCGCTTGCCGCCGCCTACGTGGAGCTGAGGCGTCCGGCTCTCACCGCCGAGATCAACCGGGTGGACTACCTCATCGAACTCGCCTTCGCCTCCGGTGCCGAGGTGGGTGCGCGATCGCTTGATGCGGTGTTCACCCGCTGGCTGGAGGAGGGCATCGAGATTCCGTACCGCCGCGGCAAGAAGGAGAAGGTTCTCGATGTGCGCCGGGTGCTGTGCTCGGCGCGCTGCGGGCGGGGCGCGGACGGCCGCGCCCGGATCGCGCTCGCCACCCGCTGCGACAACGACGGCTCCCTGCGCCCCGAGATCCTCATCGCCGCCCTCGACCAGGCGCTGCGCGGGCTTACGCCGGGCGTCGACGCCCCGATCGTCTCAACGGGAATCCAGCAGCTCACCGCCATTGCAACCCACCAGGTGGAACGCTGCGGGCAGCGCATCGTCGACGATGCGGGCGCCGCGGCCTGGCCGCTCGGCGCGCCGTGTGCGCCGCCCGCGGGCAGCCTTTCGGCCGACGCCGACGGGTGGTCCTTTGTCGAGCCTGTGAATATGCAGGGCAAATGATGATTTCATCCGTTGACGCGTCCCAGACCACCTGATACCATATCCGACTGTTGCACAACTGATGCATGAAGGGCAAGAACATGTACGCAATCGTTTCCACCGGCGGCAAGCAGTATAAAGTCGCCACCGATGACGTCATCACTGTCGAGAAGATCGAGGGCGAGGCCGGCACCAAGGTCACGCTGCCCGTTCTCTTCCTGAACGACGGCAAGAAGATCGTCACGGATCCTGCCAAGCTCGTCAAGGCAAAGGTCACTGCTGAAATTCTCGAGCAGTTCAAGGGCGAGAAGCAGCTTGTCTACAAGTTCCACAAGCGCAAGCGCTACCACCGCCTCAAGGGCCACCGTCAGCAGCTCACCAAGATCAAGATCACCAAGGTGCAGGCTACCTCGCGCGCGGCCGCTAAGAAGACCACCAAGGCCGAGGAGCCGGCTGCTCCCGTCGCCGAGTAACGCGAGCATTCGCATATCTATCGTTTAGAGAGCAGGTACCACCATGGCACACAAAAAAGGTCTCGGTTCCTCCCGTAACGGTCGCGATTCTCGCGGCCAGCGTCTGGGCACCAAGCGTTTCGACGGTCAGCTCGTGAAGGCCGGCGAGGTCCTCGTCCGCCAGCGCGGCACTCACATCCACCCCGGCCAGAACGTGGGCCGCGGCAAGGATGACACGCTGTTCGCTCTGGCCGAGGGCAAGGTTAAGTTCACGCGCGGCATCAAGCACCGCGTGAACGTTCTGCCGGTCGTTGAGGCCTAGTAGATACCCTTCACCGCATCTGCATGGTTTGGGAGACCCTCGCGCTTGCCGTCGGGGGTCTCCCTTTTGGTATGCACCATGCGCACGCGGTCTGTATTCACCTCCTGCAAGATGGGAGCATCCCATGTCACAGTTCACCGACATCTGCCGCATCAACGTTAAGGGCGGCGACGGCGGTGCCGGCTGCATGTCCTTCCGCCGCGAGGCGTTCGTCCCCAAAGGCGGCCCCGACGGCGGCGACGGCGGGCGCGGCGGCGATGTCGTCATCGAGGCGGACGCCCAGCTGTCCTCCCTGATCGACTACCGCTTCAAGCATCATTTCCGCGCCGAGTCGGGCACGCACGGCAAGGGGGCGCGCAAAGACGGCGCCGCCGGTGCCGATCTGGTCCTGAAGGTGCCGATGGGCACCGTGGTGCGCGAGATCGACGCCGACACCATGGAGCCCGCCTTCGACATCGCCGACCTCACGCATCCCGGCGAGCGCGTCGTGGTGGCGCCGGGCGGTGCCGGTGGCCTGGGCAACCCCCATTTCGTCACCTCCACGCGCCGCGCGCCGGCGTTCGCGCAGAAGGGCGAGCCCGCCATCGAGCATTGGATCGAGCTCGAGATGAAGCTCATGGCCGATGCCGCGCTGGTGGGCGTGCCGAGCGTGGGCAAGTCCTCCCTGATCGCGCGCATGAGCGCCGCACGGCCCAAGATCGCCGACTACCCCTTCACCACGCTCGTCCCGAACCTGGGCATGGTGCGCGCCGGCGAGTACTCCTACGTTGTCGCCGACGTGCCCGGCCTGATCGAGGGCGCCAGCGAGGGGAAGGGTCTCGGCCACCAGTTCCTGCGCCACATCGAGCGCACGGCGCTGATCCTGCACGTGGTCGATATCACGGGCGGCTACGAGGGGCGCGATCCGGTGGAGGACTACCGCATCATCAACGACGAGCTGCGCCGGTACGCCGCCGAGCTTGCCGACCGCCCGCAGATCGTGGTGGCCAACAAGTGCGATGCGAGCGGCATGACCGTCATCCTTGACGAACCGCGCCTTGTTGCCGACAAGCCCGATGCGCTGCCGCTTGCGGTGCGCGAGGGGGCCATCGATTTCGAGGATATCGATTTTTGGTACACCGACGGCAATGCGCGCACGCAGGTATTCGACAAATTCGATCTGCATATTCCCGCAGGCCAGCGCGTGGGGCTCGTGGGTATGAGCGGTGCGGGAAAAACCACGCTCACGAAGCTTTTGCTGCGTTTGTCCGACATCCAGGAGGGGCGCATCCTC
>ENA-OQMN01000269-OQMN01000269.1-human-gut-metagenome-genome-assembly--contig:-NODE-269-length-12229-cov-2.935548_pt1 | contig 12229 bp, 12 predicted proteins | sample MGYA00242765_ERZ504861 | MGnify/ENA primary metagenome ERZ504861 (study PRJEB26092, sample SAMD00036417) | human gut metagenome | host: Homo sapiens | study: EMG produced TPA metagenomics assembly of... | reverse complement strand
GGGGCAGCGGTCCATGACGTCGCGGATGACGTACTTGAGCATGTCCTCGGCCAGGTCCATATCGTCGGCGAGGTCGGCGAAGGCGACCTCGGGCTCGATCATCCAGAACTCGGCGGCATGGCGCGTGGTGTTGGAGTTCTCGGCGCGGAACGTGGGGCCGAAGGTGTAGACGTCACCGAAGGCCATGGCGAAGTTCTCGGCGTTGAGCTGGCCGGACACCGTGAGCGAGGCGGGGGTGCCAAAGAAGTCCTGGCTGAAGTCCACGTTGCCCTGCTCATCGCGCGGCGGATTTGCGGGATCCATGGTGGTGACGCGGAACATCTCGCCGGCGCCCTCGCAGTCGCTGGCGGTGATGATGGGGGTGTTCACGATACACGAAGCCGCGGTCCTGGAAGAAGCGGTGGATGGCGGCGGCGGCCACGGAGCGCACGCGGAACACGGCGCGGAAGAGGTTCGTGCGCGGACGCAGGTGCTGCTGGGTGCGCAGGAACTCCACGGTGGCGCGTTTCTTCTGCAGCGGGTATCGGGGCGCCGAGGCGCCCGCTACGACGATCTCGGTGGCTGCCAGCTCGAAGGGCTGCGGCGCGTCCGGGGTGAGCTTGAGCTCGCCGGTGCACACGAGGGCGGCGGAGACGTTTTGATGGGCGATCTCGTCGTAGTTGGCGAGTGCCTCGCGGTTCATCACGACCTGCAGGTCCTTGAAGCAGCTGCCGTCGTTGAGGGTGACGAAGCCGAAGTTCTTCATGTCGCGGACGGACTTGACCCATCCGGCGACCGTCACGGCGCTGCCGCCGAGCGCCTCGGCATCGGCGTAGAGCTGGGCGATTTTCGTGCGATCCATAAAATTCCTTTCGTATGCGTCCGCGCGCAGGTCCTATGCGCGACGGTTCTCGCAAGGTCCCATTCTAGCAGGTGCGCCGAGGTGAGCAGGTCTCGGCGCCGGCGTACGAGTCGCGGGGCCTGGATGCCGCGGGCCTCGCGCGCGGTACCCGGCCTGCGGGCATCGCGGATGCAAGCCGTTGTCGCCTGACGCCGCGGGCCTGGCTGCTGCAGGTCCGGGCGCTGCGGGCTTGGGCGTGGGCGCTGCGAATCGGGCGCCGCGGGCTCGAGCGGTGGCGGTGCGGCGGTGCGGGTTCATCCGCTGCCGCGCCTGAGGGCCGCCGCCTGCGATGGCGCATCTGTGCCGAATGACCCCGCGCCGTTTGCCCGCCCGATCGGGTCTGGCACAATGGGAGAGGTACATCGATACGCGAAGGAGATACATGAGCGTCAATTTCTGGGGCGATGAGCTGCCCGACTACGTTGAGCTGCCGGAGCGCGCCGCCGACGGGGCGCGGCCGGGCTGGGGCCGCATCGATTTCGAGGGCCTGCCCAACACGCGCGATTTGGGCGGCATGGCGGCGGCGGGTGGCGCACGGGTGAAGCCGGGCGTGCTGCTGCGCTCGGGCGCACTCGGGTTCGCCACGGAGGCCGACATCGTGCGCCTGCGCGACGACTACCGCCTGCAGCTGGTGAGCGATTTCCGCAACCTCACCGAGCTCTCTGAGTTTCCCGACCCCATGGACCGGTTCGCAGGTGCGCGCTTCGTCCATGCCGAGATTTTGTCCGACGAGCAGCAGGGTATCACGCAGGAGCAGCATGTGGCGGAGTTGGAGCGCCTGCGGCGCGAGACGGAGGCGGGCGATCCGCGCGCGTTCATGGCGGCGCTCTACCCGCACCTGCTGCTGGGGGAGGCGGCATCGCCGGCTACCGCGCGTTCGTGCGCGCCCTGCTTGAGCTTGCCGACGGCGCGGCGTTGTGGCATTGCCATGTGGGTCGCGACCGGTGCGGCATGGGCTCGGTGCTGGTGGAAACGATGCTGGGCGTCTCGCGCGAGGATATCGTCGACGACTATCTCGCCACGAACCTGTATGCGCCGCTGCAGCTCACCTTGGATGGTCCGGCGGCGCTCATGTCGTTTGAGGCCGCCGAGCGCGCCGTGGAGCCCTACGGCGGGTTTATGGGCTACCTGACCGGCGTGCTCGGCATCGAGCGCGCCGAGATCGAGGCATTCCGGGAGCGCTACCTGGGGTAGCGCTCGGTCGCCGGTGAGCAGCGACGGGTCGATCATGAGGGTCTGAACCGTGCAGGGCTCGGTGTCCGCGCATGCGATGCGGTTGATCTGGCCGCGGTTGATCATGCAGATGGAGCCCGCGCCGACCCGGCGATCAGCGCCGTTGACCGTGCAGGAGAGCGTGCCGTTAGACAGCAGGCGCCGCTGCCCGATGGGGGCGGCGGCGCCTGTGTACGTTGAGGGGGTGTTCGGCTCGATGGCCTGGACGGGGCCGGTGGCATCTGTGCGCATCGCCCCGCCGCGCTCGGCCGCATGCCGGGTACGGTGCGGCCCGGTGCCGATGCCTTCCGCTCGGCGCGTTGCCGCGTACCCGGCGCTCGGCGCTCGGCGCGCCGGTCGCTATCCGCGCAGGGGGCGGTTGCCGTGGCGGAAGACGAGGTAGGAATACAGATAGGGGACAGCGCTTGCACCGAGGATGACCGCGATGAGCACTCCGGACGCGGCGTTTCCCAGGGCGGGTGCGATGAGGGGGAACGCCATGAGCAGCGCACCGGCAACCATGAAGGCGCGGCCGGCCACGCGGTGCGTGAGCATCCAGTTGCGCTCGTTATGCAGCGCCCAGGGCGTCTTGCACCCGAAGGTGTAGTTGGAGCGCACGCGCGGCAGGTAGTTGCCCAGCGCGATGAGGCCAGCGCCCAGCGCCACCATGATGAGGTTGCCGAACATGCTGCCCCCTTGTGGGAACAGGCCGAAGACCGTGGCCTCCGCACCCCAGCTCACCGCGATCATGAACAGCGTGAGGGCGATGACGAACCCGCGCCACAGATGCGAGAAGCGCCGGTAGCTCGCACCGCGCGGGTCGATGCGCGGGGAAACGTAGAACACGGCTAGCATCAGCAGCGGCAACGCATCCAGCAAGAGCTGGTCCCAGGGGCCGCCCCAGCCGTCGACGTTGCCGGAAAGGTCCCAGTGGATGGGTATGCGCTCGGGCAGATGCGGTATGACGAGCAGGTGCCCGGCCAGGCTCACGATGCACAGCGCGAGCAGGACGGCCCAGCAGCGCTTGCTGATGGCGTCGTTGCTGGCGGATACGTCGTTGCCCGCGGGCGCATCGGTGCCCGCGGATGCGCCGTTCAAATGCGGGGGCGTCAGGTCGCGGGTGCTCTCGGCGGGGGTGTTGCGCTTGGCTGCGCGTTCCCCGCGGGAGGTTCCGATTGGGTCGCAGGTATTCTCAGCGGGGGCGTTACGCTTGGTGCTCATCGGTACCGTCCTTTTCGGTGAAGGTGTAGAACCAGCTCATCAGATCTTGGAGCACGGTGGTGTTCAAGCTGTAGATGATGTTTTGGCCATCGCGCTCGGCGGTAACGAGGTCTGCAACCTTGAGGGCACTCAGGTGGTGGCTGAGGGATGGCTTGGTGATGGAGAAATGCTCGGCGATCTGCCCGGCGGTGAGGTCGCCAGCGCGGAGCAGTTCCAGGATACGCCGTCTGGTGGGATCGGCGAGGGCTTTGAAGGCTTCGGTTGCCATGGCACCTCCAGATGGGGATCGAGCCGCCGTGTCCGGTCCGCGCCGGCCGGAGGCACGTTTGATACTTAGGTAAACCTCTAATAACAGGAGAGTATAGAAACCGGCGCATGCGGTGTCAATGGGGGCGCTAACCGAGCCGGCCCAGGCGCTTTTGGAGCAGCAGGACGGGACCGAGGTCGGGTTCGTGTTGCGGGGCTGTGAGCCGGCAGCATTCCGGCAATGCGGCGGCCAGCGGGTCGAGGATGAGGGGGCCGGCGTTGAACGTCCCGCCGATGTAGGCGACCGGGATGCTGCCGACCTCGGGCTCGCCTCCTGCCGCCCCTGCCGCTCCTGCGCAAAACAGGCGCTCGGCGATGGCGCGGACCAGCGCGGCCTCCTCCTGCGCCGCCTGCTGGAAGATGGCCTGCGCTGCCGCATCGCCCGCCTGCGCCGCTTGGGCGACGAGCGGGGCGAGCGCGGCGATGCGTCCGCGGTCGGCGATGTGGCGCTGGGCGAAACCGATGACATCGAAGTCGCTTGCAAGGCCGAGCTCGCGCCGGACCAGATCGTAGACGGCCCCGCGCGCGGCGCGTCCATCGGCCTCGCGGCAAAAGGCGTACAGAAGCTGGCGGCCCATCCAGCCGCCCGATCCCTCGTCGCCCAGCTCGTAGTCCCAGCCGCCGCAGCGCATGCGGCGCTCGCCGCGCACGCCAAGGGCGATCGACCCGGTGCCGGCGATGAGGGCGATGCCGTCGGCCAGGTGCAGGCCGGCTGCCCAGGCGGCGTCGACGTCGTTGACAAGCAGGTGCTCGCGCCCGTCTGCCGCCCGTTCGACCGCCTGCTCGATGCGCGCCGACGCCTCGGCTCCCTCACCGTAGCCGCAGATGGCGCAGGCGACGCCGAGGTCCTGCGCGCTTTCGGACGCAGCCCGCGCCCGTTCGGAAGCCCAGAGGACGGCCTGGGCCAGGATGCGCTCCATGCCCTCGAAGCCCGCCTGGGCGTAATGGCATGTGGGCAGTATGAGCTGGTCGATTCTATGCAGGTCGTCGGTGTAGAGCGAGCAGGCGGTCTTGGTGCCCCCACCGTCGATGCCAAGCCAGAGCATGGGAGGTCCTTTCCGGAGGGCGCAGGGGCCCGGTGCGTACTGGTAGCAAGGCGTAGCACCTTCGAGCGCGCGCAGGCGGGATGTGTTTCCACTGCGTGACGGATGGCTGCCGGCCCCTTGCCCGCGCGCTCGGTCCCGCCGTATCCTGTGGGGACCGCCGCTGGCCAGACGAGGGGGTCCTGCGCATGCGAAAACCGATGAACCGCGCGTTGGAGGGGCTTGCGCCGTCGGGCATCCGGCGCATCAACGCCCTTGCGGCGGCCCATCCCGGCTGCATCGCCCTGGCGCTGGGTGAGCCTGATTTCGACACCCCGGAGCCTATCTGCGCTGCCGCGCACGGGGCGCTCGATGCGCACCTGACGCACTATCCGCCCAACAACGGCACGCGTCGCTGCGCGCGGCGCTGGCGTCGTACATGGCCGCGCCGCAGGCGGCGACGCGCGCCTTGTTCATGCGCCGGATGAGATCGTCGTGGACCTGCGGGGCAACCGAGGCGCTGCACGCGGCCCCTGCCGCACTGCTCGAACCCGGCGACCGAGGTGGTCGATCCCCACCCCGGCGTTCGGCCTGTACGACTCGATCGTGCGCATGCGCGGCGCCGTGCCGCGGCTGCTCGACACCGTGCCGCATGCGTTTCAGATCGACGAGGCAGCGCTCGCTGCGGCGGTGGGGCCCGCCACGAAGGCTCTCGTGCTGTGCTCGCCGAACAACCCGACCGGCTGCATCCTGTCGACCGCTTCGCTCGATGCCGTGGCGCGGGTGGCGGCGCGCCACGGCATCTACGTGATCTGCGACGACGTGTACAACCGGCTGGTGTACGGCGCGGCGCACGGCGGGGTCGCCAGCGCCGCTACGGCCGGCACGGGCGCTGGTGTCGCGGTCGCAGGTCCTGCCGAGGCTTCCGAGGCCGGGGAGCGTGCGCGCCCCGCCGAGGGCAAGGGGCCGGGCGCCGCGGGCACGGGTGGCGCCGAGGTCCCCGAGGGTGGAGCGTGCTCGCGTGCCGTCGAGATCCCCGGGAGCAAAGCGTGCTCGCACGCCGCCGAGCCGGCGCAGGCCCCCGCATTTGAGCACGCCGCCGAGCCGGCGCAGGTCTCCGCATTCGAGCGCTTCGCCGCGCGCCACTGCGAGCTGCGCGACCGGATCGTGGTGGTGGATAGCTTCTCCAAGCCGTGGGCGATGACGGGGTGGCGCGTGGGCTGGGTTGCGGCGGCGGCTCCGGTAGCCGCGCAGATCGCCAAAGCGCATCAGTTCATGGTCTCCTCCGTGCCGGCGTTTATCATGCCGGCGGCCGAGGCGGCGCTCGCTTGCGATCCGGAGCCCATGCGGACGGTGTTTCAGGCTCGCCGCGCGCGGGTGCTGCAGGCGCTGGAGGACATGGGGCTGCCGGTGGTCGAGCCGGGCGGGGCCTTCTATGCGTTTCCGTCCATCGCGGGCACCGGTTTGGGATCTGAGGAGTTCTGCGAACGCGCGATCACCGAGGCCGGCGTGGCTCTGGTGCCCGGCACGTGTTTTTCGGCCGAGGGATTCGTCCGCCTCTCCTTTTGCGTGGCCGACGCCGACCTGGACGAAGGGCTGCGCCGCCTGGGTGCATTCGTACGCAGCCTGAAGCGACGTGAGGGGTAAAAACACCGATGTATACGACGCTGTATCTGGTGCGACACGGCCAGACCGTGTTCAACACGCGCGGCCTGATCCAGGGCCGGAGCGATTCGCCGTTAACCGAGCTGGGAAGAGAGCAGGCACGGGCTGCGGCGCGGTGGTTGCGGGAGCACGGGGTGTCGTGCGCCGAGGCGTTCTCGTCGCCGATGGAGCGCGCCTGCGCGACAACCGAGCTGCTCTGGGCCGGTTCCTACCTGCGCCTGACGGGCCTGTCCGAGCGCTCCTTCGGGGATCTGGAGGGGACCGAGGTGCGTCAGCTGCCCAAGCCGTTGGCTGATTACCCGGCGCGGTTCGGGGGCGAGTCCCTGCGCGCAGTGGAGGAGCGCCTGAGCCGAACCATGCTGCGCATCATGACAGGGGCGTATCGGGATGGCGGGGCGATGGGCGCCTGCGCTGCGGCGCCCGCGGCTGAGGGGCCGGTGGCTGCGGCCGAGGGCCCCTGCGCGGACGGGGCCTGCCGGGGCGGGGAGCGCGCGGCCGGCATGCGCTCGGCCCCGATGCCCGGTCGCAGCGACGCGCCGATCGACCCGGGCGCGCTCGCGCCCAAACCGCGCGCCACCGAGGAGGTGCTCGCGGTGAGCCACGGTGCCGCCTGCAAGGCATTCGCCCATGCCTGGGAGGCGTATGCGCAGGTCGAGGTGCCCGACCCGCTGCCCAACTGCATGGTGATGGTGTTCAGCTTCGACGGGGAGCGCTTCTCGTTGCAGGAGGTTGCCGACCCCGCAGGCTATCTGGGCGGCGCGGGACTGTCGATCTAGATGCTCGCGGGCGCGGCCGTGCCCGGCGGCGGAAAGCTTGCGAAACCGTAAGCGCGTCGTAAGGCGAATCGATGGCTGGCGCGTGCCGTTTTGGCGAGTATGTATGATCGAAGTGAACCACCGAACGAAGGGATTCGATCATGGCACAAGGCGCAGTGGGCGCGCATATGATGCAGAGCGCCGGGCAGGCGGGCACGGCGGCCGCGGGCGGCGGGGCGGGCGTCCCCGTGTTGCAGGTATCGCACGTGGAGAAGGTGTACGGCAGCCGGAACAACGTGACGCGCGCCTTGGCCGACGTGTCGTTTGCGGTGAACAAAGGGGAGTTCGTGGGCATCATGGGTGCCTCGGGCTCGGGCAAGTCGACGTTGCTGAACTGCGTGTCCACCATCGACACGGTCACCAGCGGCACGGTGTCCGTCATGGGTGCGGACGTGACGCGCATGAAGGCCGCTAAACTCACCAAGTTCCGTCGCGAGCAGCTGGGCTTCATCTTTCAGGATTCCAACCTGCTCGACACCCTGACGGCGCGCGAGAACATCGCCCTGCCGCTCACCATCGCGCGCGTGCCGGCCCGCGAGGTGCTTGCGCGCGTGGAGCAAACCGCCCAGCGCCTCAACATCTCCCAGGTGCTCGACAAGTACCCGTACCAGATGTCGGGCGGTCAGCAGCAGCGCGTGGCGGCTGCCCGCGCGCTGGTCACCGACCCGGCGATCATCATGGCCGACGAGCCCACCGGTGCGCTCGACTCCAAAAACGCGCGCCTGCTGCTCGAGAGCTTTGAGGTCATGAACCGTCAGTACCAGGCTACGGTACTCATGGTCACGCACGACAGCTTTGCGGCAAGCTACACCGAGCGCGTGCTGTTCATCCGCGATGGCCGCATCTTCACCGAGCTGCGCCGCGGCGATACGGACCGCCGCGCGTTCTTCGACCGCATTATGGAGGTCGTGGCCATGATGGGCGGGGAGGGTTCCGATGCTTTGTAAGCTCGCTTGGGGCAACGTGCGCCGCGCGGGCAAGGATTACCTGGTCTACCTGCTGACGCTCACGCTTGCCGTGACGGTGTTCTACGCGTTCAACACGGTTTCGATCCAAGTTGACTTTGTGAGCATGGAGGAGGGCCTGTCCGAGCTGTTCGGCGGCATCATCAGCAGCCTGACCTTGTTCCTTGCTCTGGTCATGGGTTTTCTCATGGTGTATGCGAACAACTTCATCATGAAGCGCCGCAAGAAGGAATTCGGCCTGTATCAGGTGCTCGGCATGGGGCGCGGCCAGGTGGCGCGCATCATGGCGCTGGAGACGGCGATCGTCTCGGGTGCGGCGCTGGTGCTCGGCCTGGTGCTGGGTGTGATGTTCTCTCAGCTCATGACGTTTTTCACCGCGTCGCTGTTCAAGCGCAGATTGCAAACTTCCACTTCTTCTTCTCCTGGAATGCCCTGATCATCACGATGGTGTGCCTGGGTGCGATCTTCGCGGTCACGTTGCTGTTCAACCTGCGTGTGGTGCGGCGCGCCAAGGTTGATTGGACCCTCACGTGAGTTCGCCGTACCGCCGCAACGAGGCCAGTCAAGACGCGCAATCCGCTGATCTCGGCGGTGAGTCTTCGTGGTGGGTCTGGTGCCTGATCGTGGTGGCCTACGTGCGCCTGCTGAACGACGGCATGCCCATGGACGGTGACGACGCGGCCATGAGGGCCTTCGCCATCACCACGCTCATGGTGGCTGTGGGCACGCTGCTGTTCTTCTTCGGCATGTCGGGCTTTTTGCTCAAGGTGCTGCAAGGTGCGCGCGGGCTGTACTGGCGCGGGCTCAACATGTTCACGGTGCGCCAGCTTGCGGCCAAGGTGAACACGGTGAGCCTCTCGATGGCCGTCATCGCGATGATCCTGTTTTTGGCTATCACGAGCGTGACGAGCGGCATGTCGATCGTCAGCGTGATGAACACGAGCCTGGAGCGCTGCAACCCGGGTGACTATTCGCGCGTGCTCATGTACTTCTCGCCGAAGGCGGTTGCGAACAGCAACGGTATGGATGGGTCGACGGGCCTGCCGATGGCCCGGGCCACTCAGCCGGTGGACATCGTGGCCGCGAGCAAGAACGACACCTATATGGACGGCAGCGGGGAGGCGTTCGATTTGGCGGACGTGCTCGGCTCATACGTGCAGGTCGACACCTACGACTCCACGCCCGTGGGCGCAACCGACCCGCTCGTTTCGCTCAACGACCTGGCGGATGCGGTGGATATGCCGCTGCCCCAGGGCGTGTCGTCGGGCGATTCGTCGAGCCCCGAGATGGGCATGGCGATCGTGAAGGAGAGCGACTACAACCGCTATCTGGCGTTCCGCGGGTTGGATGAGATTGATTTGGGCGACGACGGCTATATCATCACGAGCGATATGGGCAAGTCGGTCAACGCGATCTACGATGCGGTGATGGGCGAGAACGTGACGATCGATTTCGGCGGCCATACGCTGCGTCCGCGGGCCAGTAAGGTAGACGACCAAGCGAGCGCGTTCTCCAATTCGCCGATGGGCTCGAACTCGGGCACGATTGTGGTGCCCGATGAGCTGGTGGAGCAGGCGGGCCTGCCGCTGTATATGAGCTCGCTGCTGGGCAACTATGCCAAGGGCACCAATGAGCAGGAGGTCGATGAGTATATTCACCGCGAGCGAACGTATGGCAACGTGCTGGATGACGACGGGGCGGAGATTGGCACCTGGGGCATGGAGATGACGCGCATCGAGTCGTATAAAAGCTCCGATACCATGAACGGCCTGGTGAGCTACCTGGCAATCTACATCGGCTTTGTGCTGGTGATGGCATGCGCGGCCATTTTGACCATCCAGCAGCTTTCGGGTGTGGCGGATTCGGGGAAGAACTGCCGTATCCTGTCCGAGCTCGGCACGTCCGATCGCGAGATCATGCGCTCGGTGTTGGCGCAACAGACGGTGTTCTTTGTGTTTCCCCTGGTGATTGGTGTGGCGCATGCGCTGGTGGCGCTGCATGTGGTGATTGAGATCATCGAGCTGTTCGGACACATGTCGATTGGCGGTACGGTTGGGTTCACCTGCGCGATCTTCCTGCTGTGCTATGGCGGCTACTTCGTGCTCACCTATGTGATGAGCCGGGGTATCGTACGCGATTCGATTCGCGTGCGTCACGCAGGGTAGGGCGTCGCGCCCTGCGGCCGCGCATGCCCCACGGGAGCTGGGGCGTGCGCGGCTTTCCCTGTGTGGTTCCCGCTTGACGCGGGCATTTCGGCTTCATGCAGCTCGCTGCCCGCCTTTCCAGGATGGCTGTGCGCAAGCCGACCCCGTGCATCGTGGCCGTTCGCGGGCAGGCCACGGTGTGCGACGGCGATGGACAGGCTGGTCGCGATGCGCGAGTGCGGTGTACAAGCTGATCGCGATGAATGACGGCGTCGGACAGGCTGGTCGCGATGCACAACGGTGGCGCGCGAGCTGGCCACGATGCATGTCGCCGGTACGTAGGCTGGTCGCAGTGCGCGACGGCGATGCGCGGGCTGGCCGCGGTACGGGACGACGACGATGGGCAGGCTGGTCACGATGCGCGAGTGCGGTGTACAAGCTGGCTGCGACGTGCGACGTCGACGGACAAGCTGGTCGCGATGCGTGGCATCCGCTCATTGGCGGCATCTTGTCCGTATGAGAGCATATTGCAATAATGCGCAATATGCTGCCTTCTCATGCGGATTCTCGTATTGCCATTTCAAATAGAGGGTTAATTAATAAAAGAGGTCAAATAAGATGGTCACAAATGGCATCTAATGGGTGTTTCGGTTTGGCCGGACAACGGAAATCGACCTATGGGAACCTCGATTTGGCACCCTGTGGGTCCAAACAAGGCCAATAAGGCGCCCAATGGGACCTCGGCATCACCGAATTTCGGGTATGCATACGATTTCCAGAGACGCAAACACCCATTAGATGCCATTTGCGACCACCGACGGGAGCCACTTTTGTTAACGAACCCCCTTTTAGTGCGAATCGGCCTCCTATGACGCGAACGCGTCCTTCCGCTGGGGTTTTTCGACAGTCTGAGAGCCCTGAAACCCTTCCGTGGTGTCGCCATGCGGACGAGGCGACCGCCACCTTGTCGTGCCATGCCTACCTCGGCCATGCGACCGCCGCCTCGACCCGCCTTGTCTCAGCCACGCGACCGCCGCTTCGACCCGCCCTGTCTACCTTGTCCGCGCGACCGCCGTCTCGTCGCGCCCCGCTTAGCTTGACCAAAAGTGCAGCACCAGTGCCTCACGGCTGCCGGTTCCCGTTTTAACCAGGATGTTGTGCACGTGCGTTTTGATGGTCCCCACAGCTAGGAATAGCTCGTTGGCGATCTGCTGGTTGTTGTTGCCCAAAATCACGAGGCGCAGCACTTCGGCTTCGCGGGCGGTGAGCCCATGCGCCTCGCGGTAAAACGGCATGATTTCATCGATGTGCCGGTCGAGGTCGTTGACCTCGCTTTGCTCGGGAATCTCCTTGATGCGAATGGAAAGCACCTGATAGATATAGCGCAGCAGATGCGCGGCAAAGAAGCACATGAGGACGTTTTCCGAGAAGTTGCGCTCCGACAGGTACAGCGGCAGCCAATCCGGCTGCGTGCTGGCCGGTGCGATGAGAATGACATAGACGTCTTCGGTAAGCACGCAGGCAATCAACGCGAACACCGCGTACAGGGGGCGGCGGTAGCGTTCAAGTCGGGTGCGCATTTCGTGGCTGGTGCTGCGCCGATAGGTCCAGATGCCATAGACCAGCGCCGACACGAGAAACACCTGCCGCAGCGTATAGTAGACCCATTGGCGCCACGGTCCTACGGGCATGCCAACCAGCACCACCAGGTTTGCCAGCAAAAATGCTGCGACGGGGATCGCGAAACAGGCGCTTCGAGTGCTTGTCGAGCGCGTCGAGGATGATCAGCCAAATGCAGGCCTGCAGCCCCGCTGCCACCAGGGTGCGCATCAGCGGCATACCGATCTCGTACGTATTCGGAGATGGGGAAGGTCTGGTTTTTGCGCGATGGTATTCGTAGAAGTAAGATCGTCGGTCGTTTTCCACGGCATAGCAGCTGAACACGCCGAGGGTGTACACGAATACGCGGCGTCGGGTTGAGACCCATGCTGCGCCGGAG
>ENA-OQMN01000268-OQMN01000268.1-human-gut-metagenome-genome-assembly--contig:-NODE-268-length-12279-cov-3.034315_pt1 | contig 12279 bp, 11 predicted proteins | sample MGYA00242765_ERZ504861 | MGnify/ENA primary metagenome ERZ504861 (study PRJEB26092, sample SAMD00036417) | human gut metagenome | host: Homo sapiens | study: EMG produced TPA metagenomics assembly of... | reverse complement strand
CCAGCTCGGCTGGGTGGTCCCGGCTATCCTCGGTGTTGCCATTGGGATCGCCGATGCTCCGCGACGGTAGTTCTTCCCGGTCTGTGCCGGAGTCTGGCGGTCGGTCGGTGATGGCGGCTGCCGCAGTCCCAAGCAGCGCCCCCTGTTCACCATCTTCAACACCGTCGGCTCTCTGCTGGGCATGGGTGTGATGCAGTTCTTCGCCCCCATCCTCGCCAAAAACTATGAGGGCGGCTACGCCTCTGCCGGTTTCTTCCGCACCCTGGCTCCTGTGGGCATCGTCATCTCCATCCTCCTCACCGTTCTGGCCATCATCGGCATCTGGGAGAAGGACCAGCCCAAGTACTTCGGCATCGGCGGCGAGGTCAGCGAGAAGGTCAAGCTGCATGAGTACGTCCAGATCATCAAGAACAATAACCCCATGCAGCGTCTGATGGTGGCCGGTGCCGGCTGCAAGCTGGCCCTCTCCATCGCCACCAACACCACCGTCCTGTGTATGCTGTACGGCTGCATGATGGGCAGCTATGACGGCCTGTACCTGCCCATGATGGTGCTGGGCTATGTCTTCAGCGTGCCCTTCTTCCTGCTCACCGTCCGCACCAGCCAGAAGGAGGGCCAGAAGGCCAGCCTGATGAAGTACGTCAGCGTGGCATTCATCTGCTACATCGGCGTGCTGGTGCTGCTGATGCTCTGGGGCCGCAGCGACGCCTTCACCCTGTCCATCATGGGTGACAACGGCCTATCCATCAACCTCTACACCATCCTCTTCATCGCATTCTTCGGCATCGGCTACGGCGCATACTACGCCACCGCCGATATGCCCATCCCCATGGTCGCCGACTGCTCCGACTACGAGACTTACCGCAGCGGCAGCTACATCCCCGGCATCATGGGTACGCTGTTCAGCCTGGTGGATAAGCTGGTGTCCAGCCTGTCCGCTACCGTCGTCGGCATCGCTGTGAGCTTCATCGGCCTCGAGAGCCTGCCCACCCAGTACGACCCCTACACCCCCGGTATGAACTGGGTGGTCATCGTGCTGTTCTGCATCATCCCGATGGTGGCCTGGGCCGCTACCCTTATCGCCATGAAGGGCTACAGCCTGACCGGCGAGAAGATGAAGGAGATCCAGGCCGTCAACGCCTGCCGCCGCGACGCTGTGGCCAACGGCATGAAGCTGGAAGAGGCCATGACCAAGTGGCAGAGCATGGACCAGCTGCCCGCCGAGTACCGCAGCTGAGCCTGTAAAGAGGAAGAACATGGAACAGAATGTACTGAACACTGACCTGACCGGCAAGGTGGCCGTCGTCACGGGCGCAAGCGGCACCCTGTGCTCCATCTTCGCCAAGGCTCTGGCCCGGGCGGCGCAAAAGTCGCCCTGCTGGGCCGCAATATGGAGAAGCTCAAGGCTCTGGCCGACGAGATCGAGGCCGAGGGCGGCATCGCCAGGGGCTACACCTGCAACGTCATGAACAAGGCCAACTGCCTGCAGGTGGCTGAGGACGTGATGGCAGAGCTTGGCTCCTGCGATATTCTGGTGAACGGTGCCGGCGGCAACAACGCCCGCGCCAACACCGACAAAGAGTATTTCGAGATGGCCGACCTCGAGGACGATACCGTGACCTTCTTCGACCTCGACGAGAGCGGCGTAGAGATGGTGTTCGACCTGAACTTCATCGGCACCCTGCTGCCCACCCAGGCCTTCGCCCGCCAGATGGTGGGCCGTCCGGGCTGCAACATCCTCAACGTCTCCAGCATGAATGCTTATCTGCCCCTGACCAAGATACCGGCCTACTCCGGCTCCAAGGCCGCTGTGACCAACTTCACCCAGTGGCTGGCCGTCCATTTCAGCAAGGTCGGCATCCGGGTGAACGCCATCGCTCCGGGCTTCTTCGCCAGCGAGCAGAACGCCAGCCTCCTCTACAATGAGGACGGCACCCCGACGGCCCGTACCAACAAGATCCTCGCCGCGACCCCCATGGGCCGCTTCGGCGACAGCGAAAAGGATCTTGTGGGCGCACTGCTGTTCCTGCTGAACAATGACGCTGCCGGTTTCATCACCGGCATCTGCCTGCCCATCGATGGCGGCTTCTCAGCCTATTCGGGCGTGTAAAAACACAAGAAAAAGCTCCGGCTTTCGTACGAAAGCCGGAGCTTTTTTGTGCTTTTCAGGACTCTTTTTCTACATTCTGTTGTTTCTGCTCGATTTTTTCCATATAGCGCCAGAGGGTCGTGCGGCTGATGCCCAGCTGACGGGCAGCGGCGGCGCGATTGCCGCCGTGGGCGGCGACGGTCTGCTGGACGACATCGCGGATGACCTCTTCGAGGGTCTGCTCACTGGGCTTGCGGGCAGAAGCCGGCTGCGGCACGGCCCGCAGGGTCCGCTCTTTGGAGAGCATATCGGCCACCGTCCCGGCCCGGATGTAGGGGCCGTCCGATAGGGCGGCGAGGGCGCGCAGGACATTCTTGAACTGGGTGTAATTGTTGGGCCAGGGGTACTGGCGGAGCATCTCGATGGCCCGGGGCTCGAAGCCCGAGAGCTGCTTGCCCAGCTCGAGGTTCAGGCTGTTGAGGTAGAGGCTGGACAGAGACGGGATCTCGTCGGAGCGGCTGCGCAGGGAGGGCAGGGGAAGGGCCAGGGAGCCCAGCCGCTCACTGAAATGCCGCAGCACCTCCGGCACCGGCTCCCCCTCGACGATGGAACAGGAGAAGATGAGCCGCACCCGGCGGGCAAGACCGGTCTCTTCAATGGCGGCAAGAAGCTCTGAACTCCACTGGGGCGGGATGGACTCGAAATTCTGGAAGTAGATGGTGTTTCCGGTGGCGCTGAGAGGGGAGTTGTAGTGGTTGAGCAGGAAATCCCAGGTCTTTTCATTCAGCAGCGCACAGTTCACCACGATGAAGGGGTGGTTTGCAAGGGAGCTGTGCAGATAGAGATAGCGAGCGATCTGCTCTTTGCCGGTGCCGGGCTCGCCGTAGATGAATACCGGCTGGCGCAGCAGGGCGAGGGAGCGTATCTCGGCCGCCTGGGTACCCATCGCGCCGCTGAGGCTGTAGAAGCTGTTGGCGAAGAGGTATTCGCACTCGCCCTTGTTCAGGGTGCGCAGGCCGGGACGGCTGGAATGGAGCGGGGATGCGGGCCGGAACACAGTAGAACAGATACCGCTGGACGTTGTTCATCAGCAGCTGCTGGGCGGTGATGCTGTAGAGCTGGTCCCGCTCGGTGTAGTAAAAGCGGAGGTTGCCGCTGGCCGGTATCTCCCGGATGTGGGACTGAAGGACGCTGCTCAGCTCCGCCGGGACCTCGGAGATGCTGCTGTAGAAGAGGTCGCCATTGGACTCCATGACGATGACCCGGCCATTCTGGCCCTGGGTGATGCTGCGGAGGAACAGGTTCTCCTGCCGCAGATGGCCGAACCAGGAGCTGATGTTCACGGCCTGGTCGATGGCGGCGTGGAGGCTTTCGACGCCGGAGGTGATGGAGGAAGGCGTCGAAGCCCATCTCCCTGGCGATGGTGTGGGTGACCATGTCACAGACCACCATCCGGTAGCCGCCCTGCTGCAGGCGTTCCAGAGTGTGGCGCACCTCAGCGGCGTTGTTCACGGTGAGGATGTCGAGGTTGAAGTCCAGCAGGCTGCACAGGGTGTGAGCCGGCTCGGTGATGGAGGGGAAGCCCACGATGGCGTAGAGGCTGGAATAATTCTCGGCCAGCTTCATGGTGCGCAGCACGTCGTACACCGAGATGTGGATGTCCACCACCGGCAGGTCGGTCACCTGCCGGATGAGGGCGGCGGTGCCGCCGCGGGAGATGATGCAGTCGTAGGATTGGGGGGCATCTGCTGCACGATGGCCTGCCCGTCTTCCAAGTCGCCGGTGTAAATGTCCATTTCAACATTGGGATAAGCCTGCGCCGCCTGCTCCATCGCGGTGCGCATTCCGTCGTAGGGGGCGATGCCCAGAATACGGGTGTGAGTCTCTATCACAACGGACACCTCCGTTCATATTTGCTACTATTCTAGCAAATAAACTTCCAAAAATCAAACAAAGACTGTTCTGATTTGAAACGATTTAAGACTTTATAACCAAAAAACTTAATCGATGTTTCAAATTAAAACGGAAAAGGCCGCTCGTTTCCATGCACGCCGTGTCAAAATAAGGCATAATGGTATCAAGAGAATAAATCATGAGAGGAGGAGCAACCTATGCTGCTTCTGCTGATCCTTGCAGATGACTTTACAGGTGCGCTGGACACGGGCGTCCAGTTCGCCGCCTGCGGCATCCCCACCCGCGTCGTGGTCGGAGAGCAGGTGGATTTTGCAGCCAATGACGCCGCTGTGCTGGTGGTGGACACCGAGACACGCCATCTGTCCGCTGCGGAGGCCTACGCCGTCATCGCAAAACTGACCCGGGAGGCGATGAGTGCGGGCGTTTTCAGCATCTATAAAAAGACAGACTCCGCTCTGCGCGGAAACATCGGCGCAGAGCTTTCGGCCCTGCTCAAAACCAGCGGGGAGCGCCGGCTGCCGTTCCTGCCGGCCTTCCCCCAGATCGACCGTGTGACCCGGGACGGAGTACATTATATCAGCGGCGTGCCTGTGACCGAGAGTCCCTTCGGCATCGACCCCTTCGAGCCGGTGCGCCACGCCAGGGTGACGGAGCTCATCGGGGAACAGACCGATGTGCCTGCCTACAGCTTCCCGACCCTGAAAGAGGGTGAGGCTGTGCCGGAGCAGGAGGGCATCCTGGTCTTTGACGCCGGGAGCCTCGACGACCTTGCGTCCACGGGCCGCGCCCTGTTCCAGAATGGCAAGCCCCGCCTGATGGCAGGCTGTGCCGGCTTTGCGGCGCTGCTGCCCGACCTGATGAAGATGACCGAGCGCAGGACGGTCACCATGCCGAAGCTGGACCATCGCCTGCTGGTGGTCTGCGGAAGCGTCAACTCCATCACCCTGCGCCAGCTGGATGTGGCCGAACAGAACGGCTTCTCCCGCCTGCGCCTGACCCCCCGCCAGAAGCTCGACCCCGGCTACTGGGAGAGCGAGAACGGCAAAGAGGCCCTGCAGGGCATCAACGAGATGCTGGCCGCGAATCCCCGCTGCATCATCGAGACCAACGACGAGGGCGGCAACCAGCCCACGGCGGATTACGCCGCCGCCCGGGGTCTCGACCTCGAGGGCCTGCGGGTCGGCATCGCCAGCAGCATCGGCCATATGCTGGGCAAACTGTTCACCAGCCCCGCGCTTGGGACCCTGCTGCTCACCGGCGGCGACACGCTGTTACAGTGTATGAACTGCGTGGGCATCAAGGAGCTTGAGCCGGTGTGCGAGATGGAAAAGGGCGTCGTGCTGGCCCGCTTTACCTACCGCGGCTGCACCCGCTACGTTATCACCAAGTCGGGCGGCTTCGGCCACGAAAAACTGCTGCTCGACCTTGCAGACCGCATTGCAGCCAAATAAAATTGAGACAGACGATGGTTTTGGAGAAAACCATGGCCTGTCAGAAACTTCCCGGCCTGCCCTGGGAAGGTACGATCTACGAAAACGAAGAGATGGATACGCCGGAAGCTCTGCTGCCCACCAGTATCCAGACCCGCTGATTTTTTTGAAGGAGGAAATTTGTTATGCTGACCCAGTACAATCTGAAGATGCCGCACGCAGTTTACGGCGGCGAGAACGCCATGGACAATATCACCGCCATCATCAAGGCGCGCGGCGCAAAAAAGGTAGCCATGTTCACCGATAAGGGCATTGAGGGCGCCGGCCTGTTCGCCCTGCCCGAGGAGGCTGTGAAGGCTTCCGGCGCAGAGTATTATGTTCTGGACGAGCTGCCTCCCGAACCCAGCTACATGGCTGTCCAGAAGCTGGTGGATGAGTTCAAGACTTCCGGCGCCGACCTCATCGTGGCCTGCGGCGGCGGCTCCGTCATGGACGCAGCCAAGCTGGCAAGCGTGCTGGTGACCGATGACTACGGCGTCAAGGAGCTGCTGGACAACCCCGGTATGGCTCAGAAGTGCGTCCCCATCGTCCTCATCCCCACCACCGCCGGCACCGGCGCTGAGGTCACTCCCAACGCCATCGTCGCTGTCCCCGAGAAGGAGCTGAAGGTCGGCATCGTCAACGAGAACATGATCGCGGACTACGTCATCCTCGACGCCCGCATGATCAAGAACCTGCCCCGCAAGATCGCGGCTGCTACCGGCGTTGATGCTCTGGCACACTGCATCGAGTGCTTCACCGGCAACAAGGCCAACCCCTTCAGCGACCTGTACGCTCTGGAGGGCCTCGACCTCATCCTGAACAACATTGAGAAAGCCTGCGATGACCCCGATGCCATGGCCGAGAAGAACCGGATGCAGATCGCAGCTTACTACGGCGGTCTGGCCATCACCGCTTCCGGCACCACCGCAGTCCACGCTCTGAGCTATCCTCTGGGCGGCAAGTACCACATCGCACACGGCGTCTCCAACGCCATCCTGCTGGCCCCTGTCATGCGCTTCAACAGCGAGCATCCGGCTGTCAAGGAGCGTCTGGCTGTGGCTTATGACCGCTGCTGCCACGAGAACAAGACCTGCACCACCGTGGACGAGAAGGCTGCATGGATGATCGCCCGCCTCGAAGCGATCGTCAAGCATCTGGACATCCCCACCAGCCTGAAGGAGTTCGGCGTCCCCGCTGAGGACCTCGAGGGTCTGGTCGAGTCCGGTATGCAGGTGCAGCGTCTGCTGGTGAACAATATGCGCCCCGTCACCGCTGACGACGCCCGTAAACTGTATCAGGAGATCATGTAATGAAAAGGAGAACACGTTATGAAGACCAGCGACATCAAAGGCATCATCCCTCCGGTAATCACCCCCATGAACAACGACCCTGAGCAGACCGTCAACCACGAGGCTCTGCGCGAGCAGGTGGAGCGCCTGCTGGCAGGCGGCGTGCATGGCATCTTCCCCATGGGTACCAACGGCGAAGCCTACGCCCTGTCCTTCCAGGAGAAGGAAGAGATCTTGGCTACCGTCATCGACCAGGTCAAGGGCCGCGTCCCCGTTTACGCAGGCACCGGCTGCATCACCACCGCCGAGACCATCCGCCTGAGCAAGCGTGCCGAGGAGATGGGCGCAGATGCACTGTCCATCATCACCCCCAGCTTCGCGCTGGCCTCCCAGAAAGAGCTGTACGACCACTATGTGGCCGTGGCCAAGCAGGTCAACATCCCCATCATCCTCTACAACATCCCGCCCCGCACCGGCAACAAGCTCCTGCCCGAGACCGTGCAGGCCCTCTGCCGCGACGTGGACGTCATCGTCGGCGCAAAGGATTCCAGCGGCGACATCGAGAACCTGAAAGCTTACATCCGGCTGACCCGTGAGTTGGACAAGGATGTGGCCATCCTCGCCGGAAACGACGGCGCGATCCTGACCTGCCTGAAGGAGGGCGGCGCAGGCGGCATTGCAGGCCGCGCCAACATCTGGCCTGCCACTATTGCAAAGATCTACGACTGCTTCAAGGCTGGCGACCTCGAGGGCGCACAGGCCGCTCAGGACGCGATCGCCATCCTGCAGCAGACCTTCAAGTACGGCAACCCCAACACCATCATCAAGACCGCTGTGGCCCTGCAGGGCCACAACGTCGGCAAGTGCCGCGCTCCCTTCAACTACGTTCCCGAAGAGGGTCTGGAAGCCATCAAGAAGGTTCTGGCCGAGAACGCTGCCAAGGGCCTGAACTGAGAAGAGCAAGGAGAGCACTGCTATGAATAAACCGATCGTTGGCATTACGATGGGCGATCCCGCCGGCTCCGGCCCGGAAATCACCATCAAGGCTCTGGCAGATCCGGAGCAGTATACCTACTGCCGCCCCATCGTTGTGGGCGACGTGAAGGTGTTCGAGCGGGCCAGGAAGTTCGTTGGCCGTGAGGACATCGTCATCCACCGCTGCGACAAGGTGTCGGATGCCCTGTTCACCCCCGGGACCATCGACGTGCTGCACCTCGACCTCATCGAGGACATCAACAAGTTCGAGATGGCAAAGGTGAGCGTGGAGGGCGGTAACGCCGCTTTCCAGTGTGTCAAGAAGGTCATCGAGCTGGCCATGGCCGGCGAGGTGGACGCTACCTGCACCAACGCCCTGAACAAGGAAGCCATGAACAAGGCTCTGGAATACTATCACGGCGAGAAGTCGGACGGCTACACCCATTTCGACGGCCACACCGAGATCTACGCCACCTACACCCACACCAAGAAGTACACCATGATGCTGGCCCACCACGACCTGCGCGTGGTCCACATCTCTACCCACGTCTCCCTGCGCGAAGCCTGCGACCGGGTCAAGAAAGAGCGTGTGCTGGAAGTCATCGAGATCGCCAATAAAGCCTGCAAGGATATGGGCATCGAGAACCCCCGCATCGCTGTGGCCGGCCTGAATCCCCACTGCGGCGAGAACGGCCTGTTCGGCCGCGAGGAGATCGAGGAGATCACCCCGGCCATCGAGGCTGCCAAGGCCGAGGGCATCACCGGTGTTGTGGGTCCCTGCCCGCCGGACAGCGTTTTCTCTCAGGCCATCGGCGGCTGGTACGACATCGTGGTCTGCATGTACCACGATCAGGGCCATATCCCCCTCAAGACCGTGGGCTTCGTCTACGACCGTGAGAAGCAGGAGTGGAAGGCTGTGGAGGGCGTCAACGTCACGCTGGGCCTGCCCATCATCCGCGCCAGCGTGGACCATGGCACCGACTTCTACCACGCCGGTAAGGGCAACGGCAATGAGCTGAGCCTTGTCAACGCCATCAAGTATGCCGTCAAGATGACCGGCCGCGAGGCGTAAATCTTCCAATCGCTCCTTACACGCCCGCTTTTGCAGTTCCTGCTGCAAAGGTGGCGTTTTTTAACTACGGACGAAGAAAGTTCTATCCTGAAACGTGTGGATTTGAGCAAGACGGTTGAAGTGTTCTAAAATGTTACGATTTTAATAGAACATTCATGAAATATCCTGGAAATGTTTCAGAATGAAACGAAAACAAGGCAGTTTAGCCGTTGTAAGGGTCTGCCATTTTGAATATAATTTAGACAACAAAAACGAACAAAGACTGTGAAAAGCGGCGACGCCGCAGAAGAAGGCATGAAGTACACAGTCCGGTTCGCTACACGAGAACCCCAAGAGAAAAGGAGAACAAGATTATGAAAAAGATTTCTCGTCGCAGCTTTCTGAAGGTTTCTGGTACTATGGCAGCGGCTGGTGCTCTGGCAGCCTGCGGCGGCTCTTCCTCCACCAGCACCGCAGCTTCCAGTGAGGCAGCTCCTTCCGTTGAGGCAAAGGCTGTGGACGGTCTGCCCGATATGAGCAAAGAGACTCTGAACTTCAGCTCCGATAAGGTCGGTTCCGGCTCTTACAATATGATCGTTGCAATGTCCAAGGTGCTGGAGAAGGCTGGCGGTTTCCAGACTGTCAACGTCAACCCTGACTCTCCTGGCGGTATGGGTGCTCCTTATCTGTTTGCTTCCGGCAACACCGATCTGGCCTTCATCAACGGTGCTCCTGCAAAGTGGGCAATGGAGGAAGGCACTCTGGGCAAGCCTGCTACCAGCGGCTATGCAGCGATCATCGGCGGCCTGACTGCTGTCTGCTACATCAACTGCGTGTCCAACGCATTCCTGCAGAAGTACAATGTCTCCACCATCGAGGAGATCTTCGAGCAGAAGCTGCCCCTGCGCATCGGCTGCTCCGCAAAGGGCTCCATGGATGCTGAGGGCGCTTACCTGCTGCTCGAGTACTTCGGCGTGACCGAGGACGACCTGAAGAGCTGGGGCGGCTCCATCACCAACCAGGGCGGCGATGCCAACGCAGACGCCATCGCGGACGGCCAGATCGACTTCTACATCGACCACACCTCTTCTGCTTCTTCCACCATGGCTCAGATCGCTACCAGCGTGGATGTCACCTTCCTGCAGTGGGGCGATGACCTGTGCAGCTGGTTCGTCAGCGAAAAGGGCTTCGACCTCATCACCATCCCGGCCAACTCCTTCAAGGGTCAGGATAAGGAGCTGACGCTGCCCGGCACTCCCGACTGCGTCTTCTGCAAAGAGAGCCTGAGCGAGGATGTCGTCTACGCCATCACCAAGAGCCTGAGCGAGAACCGCGACGCTCTGGTGGCCGAGTACAATTCCCTGTCTCCGTGGGAGCCTGAGACCGCTTGGGAAGAGATGAAGCGCGGCGGCTGCCCGCTGCATCCCGGTGCTGAGAAGTACTACAAGGAAGCAGGCTACATGAAGTAAGTTCCGGCTGTGAAAGCTTTCGGCGGAGGCGCTCCGCACGACATCAGATCTATCCTTTGACCGTAGGCAGAGGCCGGACGCTTTGCGGTGTCCGGCCTCTGCTTTCACAAGGGATAATACGGAGGGAAATATGAGCAACGAAAAAGAAACCAAGGTATCGGCTCTCGACGCCAAGGCCAAGGCTCTGGCAAACGAAGAGGACGAAGATACCAAAATCGCCAAGCTGCTGAAGAATATGCCGAAATGGCGCTTCTATTCGCTGGCAGTTCTTACCGTTATCTGGACGGTGTTCCAGCTCTACATCAAGCTGGTCAAGCCCCTTGACCCGTGGTTCCAGCTGCCGCTCCATATGTGCCTTGCACTGGTCGTGGTGTGGCTGTACAATCCGATGGCCGAGAAATCCAAGAGCCACAATAAGCTGTGGTGGATCTACGACATCTTCCTCATCGCGTCCAGCTGCTTTATCTGCTGGTTCTTCCTGAGCCACGCAGAGCAGCTCAACTACCGCATCTTCAATGTTGACGTTATGACCACCACCGAGGTCATCGTGGCGGTGCTTCTGGTCATCAATGTCATGGAGGCCGTCCGCCGCGTGGTCAGTATGTCCCTGTTCTGGGTCATCTGCTTCTTCCTTGCTTATGCATGGTTCGGCCAGTATATCCCCGGCCTGTTCCGCTTCTCCGGCATCAGCTTCCCCAAACTGATGGAAGTCCTGATGTATGGCGAGAATGGCATCTTCGGCTCTCCGCTGGTCACTTCTCTGGGCACCCTGTTCTACTTCCTCGTTTTCGGCACCTTCTTCTCCAACTGCGGCGGCGGCGGTGTCCTGATCGACGGCGGCATGAAGCTCAGCGATAAGACGGTCGGCGGCCCCGCAAAGGCAGCTGTCATCTCTTCCGGCCTGCTGGGCATGGTTTCCGGTTCTGCGATCGCAAATGTTTCCACCACCGGCGTTCTGACCATCCCCCTGATGAAAAAGACCGGTTATGACCCCGAAGAGGCGGCAGCAGTCGAGTCTGTTGCTTCCACCGGCGGCCAGATCATGCCCCCCATCATGGGCGCTGGCGCATTCATCATGGCCGAGATCATCGGCGTGCAGTATGCGCAGATCGCAGCAGCAGCCGTCCTGCCCGCTGTGGCCTACTTCCTCGCCGTGTTCATCCTTGTCCACATGATCGCAAAGAAGAAGGGTCTGGGCAAAGACTCCGGCGTACATTACGAAGGCAAGCCCATCCTGCCCCGCGTGTACCGTCTGCTGCCCATCATCGTTCTGGTCATCATGATCATCATGGGCTACTCTCTGCCCCGTTCCGCGATCTACTGCACCATCTTCTCCATCGTCATCGCAGCAATCTCTCCTGAGACCCGCATGGGTCCCCGCAAGCTGCTCCAGACCCTGATGGACGGCGTCCGTCAGGCCGCAAACATTGCAATCCCCACCGCTGCCTGCGGCATCATGATCGGCATCGTGGTCAACTCCGGCGTTGCCGTCAAGATCGCAAAGCTCATCGGTACCTCTGGTGAGGGCAGCCTGTTCATCGCACTGCTCATCGCCGCTCTGGGCTGCCTGCTGCTGGGCATGGCACTGCCTACCGTGGCCGCTTACCTGATTGCTGTCACTCTGTTCGCATCGGCTATCCAGGGTCTGGGCATCTCCGCTCTGGTCACCAATATGTTCATCTTCTACTTCGGTGTCGTGGCTCAGATCACTCCTCCCGTCTGTCTGGCATCCTTTACTGCGGCAGGCATCGCGGGTGCGAGCGCATGGAAGACCGGCTGGAAGGCGTTCTCCTTCGCCATCACCGCTTTCATCGTCCCCTTTGCATTCGTGTATCGTCCCGCTATCCTGCTGGAAGGCACGATGGTGGAGATCATCATTGCATACTGCATCGTCGTTGCAGCCACCTATCTGCTGGCCTGCGGCATCGCTGGCTACCTGTTCCGTCCCCTGAAGATGTGGGAGCGCATCGCCTGCTATATCGTGGCCTTCATCTTCATCCTGCCCAGCTCCATGTCTGAT